>Ga0194126_10007542_pt1 | contig 15119 bp, 13 predicted proteins | sample TA2KigC150mmetaG_FD_148641 | JGI IMG/M metagenome (GOLD analysis project Ga0194126, IMG submission 148641) | Freshwater microbial communities from Lake Tanganyika, Tanzania - TA2015035 Kigoma Deep Cast 150m | ecosystem: Environmental > Aquatic > Freshwater > Lake | place: Tanzania: Lake... | reverse complement strand
CGGGGCTTTGCCCCTCGCTTCGGCGGGCAGTTTTGCAAGCAAGGCAAAGGGTTTTTTGAAATCAATTTCCAGCCGTCCCGCCGCAAGGCGGCGGTTCACAAATGAAATTTGTATTGCCCGAAGGGCAATGAGCCGATTTTTTTCTTTCGCCTTCGGCGAAAGGCAAAGCGAGATTTTATTAAATTGTCGGTGTCGTGTTTCCTTTTTCAATTACAATTAAGAGATAAAAATTTATGATTAAATATTTCATCTATTGCCGAAAATCAAGCGAGGACGAGGAAAGACAAGTTTTGTCTATTGAGGCCCAGCTCGCCGAATTGAGAGAGTTTGCCAAGCAAAACGGGCTTTTTATCGTCCGAGAATACACCGAGAGTAAAACCGCCAAAGAACCGGGCCGAGAAATATTTAATCAAATGCTTTCGGAAATTGAAAAAGGAAACGCCGAGGGAATTTTAGCGTGGAACCCCGACAGATTGGCGCGAAACAGCGTTGACGGCGGGCGTGTGATTTATCTTGTTGATACCGAAAAAATCAGATCGCTAAAATTCCCAACATTCTGGTTTGAAGCGACACCGCAGGGAAAATTTATGTTGAGTGTCGCTTTCGGACAAGCAAAATATTACACCGACAATTTAAGAGAAAATATTTTGCGCGGTATTCGGCAGAAAATCCGCCGTGGCGAACTTTCGGCAAAAGCCCCGCTCGGATATTTTAACGAGCCGAGATTAAGGACGATTGAACCCGACAAGAAAACTTTTAACAAAGTGAAAGAAATTTTGCGGGCTTTTGCCACCGGAAATTACACCTTGACCCAAATTCAAGACAAAATGTTTTCTCTTGGCTTGGTTGGCTCAAGAAGCGGAAAGAAAATGCCCTTGTCGTCCGTTGAGCATATTTTGAAAAATCCTTTTTACTACGGGCATTTTCTTTACCGCGGCGAACTTCATCAAGGAAGTCATAAGCCAATGATTGCAAAGAAACTTTTTGACCAAATCCAGCAGGCGTTGAAAGACAACGGCAAGCCCCGCAAAAAGCGGAAAGAGAAAAAGGAATTTATGTTTTTGAATTTTGCGAGGTGCGGCGAGTGCGGTTATTGCGTAACAGCGGACAGAAAAATCAAAAAGAGCGGCAAAGAATATGTTTATTATTTCTGCACCAAAAAAAGCAAAATTCAAAAATGTTCTCAACACCGCTTTTTGCGGGAGGAAGTTTTAGTCGAGCAAGTAAAAGAGCAATGTCAAAAAGTTTCTTTGCCCGATGTTTGGCGGGAAAGATATTTTGATAAATTGAAAATATGGGAAAATGAGAACCGCCAAACATCAGACCTTTTCGCTCAAAATCTCAAAAAAGAAATTTCCGCCATTAAAGCGAAATTGGAAAGATTGACCGATGCTTACCTTGCCGAAGCGTTGGAACTGGCGGAATTTCAGCAAACAAAAAACGCCCTAATGGCGGAAAAGAAAACAAAAGAGGAAAAATTATCGGATTTTGAGCGAAAAGGAAATCATTGGCTCGAACTCACCCGAAACTGGATTATTGAGACCAACCAAGCCAAAAATCTCGCTTTGCAAGATAATTTTTCGGAAATGAAAAATTATCTCAAAAAAATCGGCTCGAACCGCCGCCTTGCGGCGGGACGGCTGGAAATTAATTTCAAGAAGCCCTTTAATTTTCTCGCAAAACTGCCCGCCGAAGCGAGGGGCAAAGCCCCGAGCAAGGCGACTAATTCAATATGGTGGACCTGACCGGATTCGAACCGGTGGCCTCCTGCTTGCAAAGCAGGCGCTCTAGCCAACTGAGCTACAGGCCCAATGATATTATACTTTGCCAAAAAAACAAAATCGGCAACAAAAAAAGCCATTAAATGATGGCAAAGAGGTTAAAACGAGATTAACAAATACCACCCCCGGCAATTTTGGCGAAGGTGGGCCCGGAAGGATTTGAACCTTCGACTCACCGGTTATGAGCCGGTTACTCTGACCACTGAGTTACGGGCCCGCTTTAGAATTATCCTAATTTTAATTTATCTTTGTAGCAATCCTGTTGCTTACTTTATTTTTTTATTGGAGAATGCAAAAATATGCGGTATTGGGCCTGTAGCTCAGTTGGTACCCGCCCGAACGACTGGCGTCGTCCAGTCGGGCGGGGAGCATCTCCATGGCATGGAAGACCTATATACTAAACTTATGTTTACGGTTTATGTTTTAAAAGATGATAAAGGAAAATTATATAAGGGAGTGACGAATAATTTAAAACGTAGATTGTATGAACACAGGATTGGACATACAAGGACAACTAGCCGGATGGGATATGTGCAGCTAGTTTATAAAGAAAAGTTTTTAGATTTCAAGGAAGCAAGAAAGAGAGAAGTATATTTAAAAACAGCAGCAGGAAGAAGATTTCTCAAAAAAACATTGGGCCTGTAGCTCAGTTGGTAGAGCATCTCCATGGCATGGAGGGGGTCAGGGGTTCAAGTCCCCTCAGGTCCACAGCTTATTGCACTAGACCGAATACATCAAGGAGGGGTGTGTCATAGGGGAGTTTCTTTTTGTGTCAGAATTTTTCGCTTGAAAATATCCTTATTGTGCTTTAAGCTAAAAGTGGGCTAAATAATTGCAATGAGTATAGAACAAATCAAACAAGCCACCGTTCCAATTCTAAACCGTTACGGCGTAGTCCGGGCGGGAGTTTTTGGTTCGTACGCTAGGAACGAGGCAGATAGGAACAGCGACGTTGACATTCTGGTTGATATCCAGAGGGATATCGGTCTTTTTGAATTTGTGAGATTAAAGCTGGAACTGGAAAAAGCGCTGGGACACAAGGTTGATTTAGTAGAATACGACACCATTAAACCTTTGATCAGGCAGAGAATTTTAAAAGAAGAAAAAACAATCTTATGAAGGGAGATAAAAATACCAAAGTTTATCTAAACGATATTTACGACTGTATTTTAAAGATTGAAGAATACCTTGAAGATTTCAGTGAGGAACACTTTTACGAGGATTACGAAAAGCAGGACTCGGTACTGCGCCGGTTGGAAATTATCGGCGAAGCAGTGAAGCAATTGTCGGACGAAGTCAAAGAAAAATACCCCAAAATTCCCTGGAAGGATATCGCAGGAACCAGGGATGTTCTTATTCATGAGTATTCCGGAGTAAACATGATAAGAATTTGGAAAACCGTGAAAAAGGATATTCCCGAACTCAAAAAGAACATTGAGGAAATGCTGAAGAAGAGTTGATTAGCTCGCTCCAACTCTTGAGTTCTTCAATAATCCGGTTTAAAATCAGTCCGCCACGGTCCACCATATTGAATCAGCCCCACCACCGCTCGCTCCGCTCGCCGGAGCCCGGCGCTTGATGCTGCGGCCATTTTTAGAAATTAAATATCCGCCCAGTATACCAAACCAATTATTAAATCTAGATAAAATATTTACAAAATATAGCTCAGGAAATATTTGCAAGCTAATACTTTTCCTCTAAAATAAATTCAAATAAATTTTAGCTCCTAAAACAAAAAAATGAAAACAAAAAAAACAAAATTGGGTCTAGCGCTCATAAGCGCCTCGGCGCTTTTTGTTGCTCAGGTGGTTGTAACTACTACCGCTTCGGCCTGGACGGCTAATCTTTCCGCCACCAGAGTAATCGGCCAGACCAATTTAACTTCCGGTAGCGCCAATCAGGGCGGGGCGGCCGCGGCCAACACGCTCAACAATCCAATTGGCGCTTTTGAGATTGGAGGAAAGCTAATAATAGCCGATTCCCATAACCATCGCGTCTTAATTTATAATTCAGTTCCCGCCTCCGATAACGCTTCCGCCGATGTGATAGTAGGCCAGCAAAATATGACCAGTACTTCCGCTAACCAGGGAGGAGCGGCTGGCGCTAACACCTTGCATTATCCGGTGGGGGTATATTCTGACGGAACTAGACTTTTCGTTTCCGACTGGGGAAATCATCGCGTTCTTATTTACAATACAATTCCCACTAGCAACAACGCTTCCGCCGATGTGGTAGTAGGCCAGCAAAATATGACCAGTACTTCCGCTAACCAGGGAGGAGCAGTTTCGGCAAATACCCTAGACGAGCCAATGGGAGTCTGGGCCAGCGGGGGAAAGCTATATATTGCCGACTTGGATAACAACCGCGTATTAATCTTCAATTCCATCCCGACTGCCAATAACGCCAGCGCCAATGTGGTAATCGGCCAACAGGATATGACTTCCAGCAATCCCGACCAGGGAGGAACGGCCAATGTCAACACCCTGGAAACCCCGATTTGGGTGCAGGAACGCGATAGCAAAGTCTTTGTTTCTGATTACGCCAACCACCGCGTATTAATCTTCAATTCCATCCCGACTGCCAATAACGCCAGCGCCAATGTGGTAATCGGCCAAGCCAACATGACCGGGGAAGCCGCCAATCAAGGCGGATCGGCAGCAGCCAACACGCTTAACGGTCCCCACGCCGTTTATTGCGACGGGACAAGACTCTTCATTTCCGATTACGAAAACCATAGGATACTGCTTTTTAACTCTGTTCCGACCAGTAATAATTCAAGCGCTGACAAAGTGATCGGCCAAGCCAGTTTCACGGGTACAAGCGCCAATCAAGGCGGATCGGCAGCGGCAAATACGTTTAACAAGCCGTATGGGATGATCCTTTATGATAAATATCTTATAGCTGCCGACAGGGAAAACAACCGAACTCTTTTGTTTGAAGTTGGCCCTGCCGACGGCTTGACCGTAAGCCCGACAGCCCTAAGCTACAGCAATAAAAAGTTCAAGAAAACTACCATTACCATCACGGCCTATAATGTCAACCTCTCCAAAAAAAAGAAAAACTGGGTCAAGGTCCGGTTTAACAACAAAAAGACCACCATCAAAAGCGTCCAGAATTCGGGTGATAATCTAGTTGTCAAAGTCCGGCTTAAATACGGTAAATGGAGCAAGAAGAGTTATAACCTATCCTCCTTCAAATACAAGACCAGCAGCAAAGGCGCTTGGACCACCAAGAGCAAGACTGACGCGATTACGGTGCAGTAAAATAGAAATCTCTACAGCCAGCAAGACAATATTAATAACAAAATCAACAGGCCGATTGATATTTTTGTCTTTCTCCATTTGACCGGATCTAACCGTCTCCTTATTTTTCCGGCTTCGTTTATTTTTTCCCGGTCTCTAATCTCCATTAGCTTGATTAGGTTCATTTTTTTATTTAAGCTAAAAGAATAAATCTTTCAGCTTATTAATGAAAAAAGTTTCCTGTCAAACTTCCATGAAAATAGGTGGGGATTTTTTCCTCCCAAAGACTGAGCGAGTTGCCCAAGAGCTGTTGGGAAAAATTTTGGTAAGAAAACTCGGCGAAAAAACTCTCTCGGGGATTATCACGGAAACTGAAGCGTATATTGGGCCCCATGATCTGGCGTGCCACGCCGCCAAAGGCCGCACGCCCAGGACAGACGTAATGTTCCGCTCAGCCGGCACTTGGTATGTCTACTTGGTTTACGGTATGTATCATTGCCTCAATATCGTCACTGAGGCCAAAGATTACCCTGCCGCCGTTCTCATCCGCGCCATTAAACCAATTAAGGGAATAAAATCAATGATAAAAAACCGAAAGTTAAATTTATTAAAAAACAATCTTTCCCAGTTACTAGTTACTAGTGACCAGTTACCAATTACAAACGGCCCGGGCAAACTATGCCAAGCCCTTAGAATAGATAAGCGATTAAACGGCACTTCGGCAGTCGCCAAAGGTGCCCGGCTCTACATAGAGGATCGCGGAATAAAAATTACCCCAAACCAAATAGCTAGATCCAAGAGAATTGGCGTGGATTACGCTAAAAATTGGAAAGACAAACTATTAAGGTTTTCTCTGATTACCGATTTTCTGCCCGAGTAGATCGGTCAGGCGGATTGACCACCGCTTTTTTTATCATCTTCGCCGCTACCTGCGGATTCGCTTTGCCGCGGGTCTCTTTCATTACCTGGCCAATCAAAAACTGTAAAGTCTTGTCTTTCCCCGCTCTGAGCTCAGCTATCGGCCCGGGATTGTTTTTTATCACCAACTTAATAACTTTTTCCAGAGCATTACTATCAGAAACCTGTACCAAATCCAATTCTTCAGCTATTTGAGAAGGGTCACCTCCTCTTTGGAGCATTTTTTGCAAAATCAGTTGAGCCGCCGAGGAATTAATTTTATTTTCCCGGAGCATCACGATAAGTTCCGCCAAGTTCTCCGGTGTACACTTGTCCCTTGCAATCTTGTTCTTGCCATTAATCCAGCACTTTTTAATTTCCGTAACGATATAGTTAGCCAACAGCTTAAAAACATCTTTTGGGAGAATCTTTTTCTCATTCGTATCTTCCCACCAAACCTGCAGCTCACCCGCCGAAGCTTCAAAATATTCCCCTAGATCTTTGTTAGCGACCAGTATTTCCACAGTTTCCAGATTGAGTCCGTACTCCCGGCGCAGGCGCCGCCGGTATTCCGCCGGCAGTTCATTTAAAGACCTTTTTAAGGCGGCTACCGTTTCCCGTTTAATAAAGATTGGCGGAATATCCGGTTCGGGGAAATAGCGATAATCGCTAGCTTCTTCCTTGCTTCGCTGGCTCACGGTAGTCTGTTTTCCCTCACTCCAACCGCGAGTTTCCGCCACTACCCTCTCTCCCCGCTCCAAGACCCGCCGCTGCCTTTTTATCTCACACTCAATACTTCTTTCCACTGCCTTAAAAGAATTAAGGTTTTTGACTTCCACTTTAGTTCCGGATAGTCTCTCTTTTTTCTTAGCGCTATTTTTTATTAGGGAAATATTGGCTTCACAGCGCATTTGCCCTTTTTCCATATCCGCATCGGAAACATTGAGATAACGCAAAATTAACTGTAACTCTTGGCAAAAACTTCTTGCTTCCGCGGCGCTTGTCATATCCGGCTCAGTAACTAATTCAATCAGCGGCACGCCGGCCCGGTTGAGGTCCACTAGTGTGTATTCCGTTCCTTTGGGATGGAAGTTTTTCCCCGCGTCCTCCTCTAAGTGAATTCGGTTGACGCGAATTTTCTTTCCGCCGAGTAAAAGAAAACCCTTTTGGCAAAAAGGGCTATCATACTGGCTTATCTGGTACCCCTTAGGGAGATCGGGATAAAAATAGCTCTTGCGGTCAAAACAACTGTACTCGGCAATCTGGCAATTGAGCGCCAAACCAAAGCGGATGGTTTCTTCAATGGCATTACGGTTAGCCACCGGCAGAGCTCCCGGCTGGCCGGTACAAACCGGGCAAATATGAATATTGGGTCTTTTACAGAAGGGATCATTGGTGCAGCAGCAAAACATCTTGCTTCTGGTCTTGGGCTGGACATGCACTTCCATGCCGATAACCGGCTGGTATCTAATTTTTTTTGTCATAGTTTCTGTCTGTTACGCCTAAAATCTATAATAAATATATAAATAACTCAAAAACAGGCGCAAGTCGCAAGCATAAGATGTAAGAAAAATAACACTTACGCTCATCTTTTACAACTTATACCTTATGACTTGGAGCTATCGTAAATCTGTTGTTTAATACACAAGTGCCCACCGGAAATTTTAACCGTAACAAGTAAAAGCATGGTGCTAGGGGTTGATAAATTATTAAAACTAGTAAAAGAAAAGAAACTGGTGGAAGGGCTTTGTAAAAGAGAACTCGCCAATCCCGAAGGAGCGGGTTTTGACTTGCGTTTGGGAGAGCTTTACGAGCTTGAGGGAGAGGGTTTTCTCGGCATAGAAAGCCGCGACACGCCCAATCTTAAGAAAATCGCAGAATATGAATCAGACAATCCCGAAAAGTCTGCCACTATTTCTCCGGGAAAATATTATTTAGTAACCACAATAGAATCCGTAAACTTACCGAAAAACTTAATCGCGTTTATTGTTTCCCGCACGACTCTGTTTCGCTCCGGCATTGCTCTCTTCAATGGAGCAGTTTCTCCCGGCTACCGAGGCAAGCTGACCTTTGCGATTTGTAATCTGGGCCAGCAAAAAATTAAAATCGCTCTGGGGGCTCGGGTAGTCCACATTACTTTCCATGAAGTTGCCGGAAACTCTAATCTTTATCGGGGACAATGGCAGGGGGGGAGAGTAACGACGGAAGGAGAGGAGAGGCAAGTATAACTAGATGAAATTTGAAAATTAAAAATTATAAGTTCCAAATAGCAACTAAATGCCAAACCTAAATTCAAAATTGGAGCTTAGTGTTTTCAATTTTCAATTTATCAACCATTTTTATGGAAAAGAACAACAGTAAATTCATAATTCGTCCTTCCCGTAAAATTGCCGGTGCCATTGAGGTTAAAGGCGCCAAAAACCACGCCCTAAAAGTGTTGGCCGCCGCAGTGCTTTCTGACAAAGAAGTTATCGTTACCAATGTTCCTAAAATTGAAGACATTAAAAGAAAAATTGAGCTTCTTGAACTAATCGGCGTAAAAGTAAAACAAGCAAGAGACACTCTTGTTTTAAACGCTAAAAACATTAATACCACTGCGCTTGATCCGGAAAAATCAAGCACTATTCGGACAACTACGGTCTTGGCAGGAGCTTTACTCGGACGCTTCGGCAAAGTAAGTTTCTATCATCCCGGCGGCTGCATATTGGGTAAAAGGCCAATTGATATCTTCCTGGAGGGCTTCCAAAAATTGGGGGCCGTCCTATCTTACCAAAACGAGACAATCACGGTTACGGCTAAGGGAAAACGTTTAGCCGGCGGAGAATTTTTCTTTCCCTGGATCAGTGTCACGGCGACGGAAGCTCTGATTTTAGCGGCTGTCCTGGCAAAAGGCAAGACTGTCTTAAAAAATTGCGCTCAAGAGCCCGAAATTATCGCGCTAGCTAAATTCCTTAATGCCTGCGGCGCCAAAATCGAAGGAGCGGGAACATCCACTGTCACCATCCGGGGAGTAAAGAAGATAAAGGGCGGGAAATGCACCATTATGCCCGATCGGATTGAAACAGCCACTTTTATAATTTTAGGAGCGCTGCACCGCGCCAGACTGCGGATAACAAAATGCAACCCCCTTCACATTGAGGCCTTATTGACTATCTTGAAAAAAGCCGGAGCGAAATTCAGGATTAGCCGTAACTCTATTGAATGCCTGCCCTATAAAAAATTACTCTCCGCCAAAGTCATTACTCACGAATATCCCGGTTTTGCCACCGACATTCAGCCGCCTTACACGGTACTCGCCACTCAAGCGGAAGGCCAAAGTTTAATCCATGACCCAATCTTTGAAGGACGGCTGTTTTTTACCGACAGTTTGGTCCAGATGGGCGCTAACATCATCATGTGTGATCCACACCGGATCGTGATCCAGGGACCGACAAAACTTTCCGGCAAAAAATTAGCCAGCCCTGATATCCGTGCCGGCATCGCGCTGGTTCTGGCCGGTTCCATTGCTCAAGGAGAAACAACTATTGACAATATCTACCAAATCGATCGGGGTTATGAGAAAATAGACGAAAGATTAAGGAAAGTGGGAGTGGATATTAAGAGAACAAGCTAATTTTTATTTCTTAATTTCTAATGCGGAGAAAGATTCATTCTGATGGTTGCAAAACTCCCTATTTTAATTTTTTTGTGGGACGTCGCTTCGCCGCAGACGGCGAGCTAGATACAAAAAAATTAAAATAGGTAGTTTTGCAACCATCTAATTTTCTTGAAGCTTCTTCTTACACTAAAAAATTATTAAGTAAAAATTGAATAAAAATTAATATTAAATTCTATGTTCCCTAAAACAAAAAAAATTTTACCCCTACTAGCCATAACGGGCTTAGTATTATTGCCGCATTCCGCGCGGGCAATTGAAAACCTGCTTAATTGCAGCTCCATCCGGGAATGTATTCTGAACGCGATAGACAACTTGCTCTACATTGTAGTGGGAGTTACGGTATTAGTGATAATAATCGCCGGACTCATGTACATCTTTTCCGGAGCAAACCAACAATTGGCGGAAAGGGCGAAAAACGCTTTCGTGGGGGCCTGTTTGGGATTTGTGATTGTAATCGGCGCCCAGATTCTAATCAATCAGGTGGGCTGCGCGCTGGGCTGGAAAGACGCCACCGATTGCGAGGGAGCGCACGGAATCGTCGCCCGCACCATTACTTTCCTGTTTAGTATTCTGGGCGCGATTGGAATCGGAGGGATCTTGATCGGCGCGATTTATTATTTCGCTTCAGCCGGCGACGAGGAAATGGCGAAAAAGGGAAGAAAAATTTTTATTTCCTCCATTATTGGCACCGCTATCGCTCTACTGGCAGTGGTAATCGTAAGACAAGTGGAAAAATTTTTCTAACATTTTTTCCACTTGATCCGCGTTTTTATCTTTGATTTTTAATTCCCCTTATGTTGGACATTCTTTCCCTTCTCCTAATTTTTTTTGCCCTTTTGGCTTTACTTATTCTTACCCATGAATTGGGACATTTTTTGGTGGCGCGGCGGCTGGGAATAGGAGTAGAGGAATTTGGCTTTGGACTGCCGCCCCGGCTCATTGGCCTGGTAAAAATCAAAGATCTTGCCAAGAAAACCAAGCATTGGAAAATTCTCCGTAAACACTCTCACCTTTACACTAAAAACTATAAAATCTTATCCCCTATTTATTCCCTCAACGCCATCCCTTTTGGCGGATTTGTCAAGATACTGGGAGAAGACGGGGAAGCAAGACTCAATCCCAAATCCTTCGCCGCTCAAAAAGTCTGGAAAAGATTTACCGTGCTGATCGCCGGTATTTTAATGAATTTTATTCTCGGATCCTGCCTTTTTACTATAGGATTTCTTTACGGCTTCCCGGAAATTGCCAACGACGAGAGCCCAGTTAAGGATCCGAAAATTCAAATTACCTATGTTGTGCCCGGCTCTCCCACTCAAGAAGCAGGAATAAAAGTGGGCGACACGGTGAAAGCAGTCAGTTTGCCTAATCAAACAAAAATTGAGATTGATAAAGTCATCACTCTACAAACGCTAGCCCAAGAATGGGCGGGAGAAAAAATTGTTCTGGAAATACTGCGAGGAGATGATCTTTACAGAATGGCCGTGGAGCCAAGAATAAACCCGCCTTCCGGCCAGGGAGCGCTAGGCATTGAGCTGGTTCGCATTGGAGTCACTCGGTATCCTTTTTTGGAAGCATTAAAGCTTGGTCCCATTCGCTCAATTCAATTGGCTTACCTTATGGCTGATTACCTGCGGGATATCGTCGGAAGGATTATCCAAGCCGAGAAGGTTAAGTTGGAAGTTTCCGGCCCGGTGGGTATCGTAGTGATGACCAACCAAATGCGGGAAATGGGTTTGCCCTACCTCATCCAGTTTGCCGCCATTATCTCCATTAACTTGGCTTTTATCAATTTCCTGCCCTTTCCAGCGCTGGATGGCGGCCGGATACTTTTTCTTCTCGTAGAAAAAATTAAGGGGCGGCCGGTCAGCCCCAAGTTGGAAAAAATAATCCACGCCGCCGGCCTTTATTTCCTGCTTCTTCTTATGCTTATAATAACTTTCAAAGACGTCTCCCGCTTCGGCGACAAGTTCGCCATGCTGTGGGAAAAAATTATAAAATAAAGAGTAGAAACCTACCGTTCACTTAACCATTCTATGGACAATAACCCCAAACGCGATGCTGATGTTGAGGGATTCTTCCTGACCCCGCATGGGAATTCCCATTACCGTGCTTTTTGATCAAAGGTTATTCCATTAAGGTGGTCGGTTTCGTGCTGGAAAGCCCTCGCTAAAATTCCTTCGGCTTTCTCGGTTTTATTCCTGCCCAATAAGTCTTGATAAACTAGTATAACCTTTTTTGCCCTTTTAATTTTGAAAAAAATCTCCGGGAAAGACAAGCAGCCCTCCTCCATAATCTCCTGCTCGGAAGATAAATCTTTAATTACCGGATTGCAATAAAACTTGACTTCTCTCCCAAAGCGGATGGCAAAAATCGCGCGGGAAATTCCGATCTGTGGCGCCGCTAATCCCAAGCCCGCGTCGGCGAGATTCAGTAGAATCTCTTCCATATCCCGCGCGACTTTTTTTAATTCAGCGTCAAAAACTCCGATTTTAGCCGAGGGTTTATTTAGGATATCCGAGTTAGGATCACGAAAAGTAATGATTGTGCTAACCATAGCATAAACATTAAATGGCAAAAATGAAAAAGCAAAAATACATTTCAAAAATCAAATATTTATAATTTTGTCTTGTATTTTTGCTGTTTGTTTTCTACCTTTTGTTTCGCCCCGTCAGGGCAAAAAAGTCTTAAACCAGTCTTTCATTTTATGCACCGATTTCATAAAATCGGGTATTTTTTTGGTAATTTCACTGATTACCCTTCCACGGTGAATTGAACCTCTTTCAATCTGCTCCCAAAGTACCAGGCCGGTTACCACCGCGTAAGCGGGATCGTCCAGCGTCTCACTAACGCCTTCTAATTTTAGGGGAAAACCCACTTGAGCGGGCAAATGAAACTCTTTTTTAGCCAAATCGGCTATCCCCGGCAACTTTGCTCCGCCTCCAGTCAAAACAATACCCGCCGGCAGCATGCCGTCCCGCCTAACTCTCTTAAGCTCTTTGTTAACCAGCCGAAAAATCTCTTCCGTCCGAGCTTCAATAATCTCCGCAATATCTTTGACTTTGACGGTACTCTCCTCATTCTTGCTGATTTTGGAAAGGTTAATTTCTTTTTTGGGAGAAATATCTTTTGCCACGGCAAATCCATACTCTAACTTAACTTTTTCTGCCACTTCAATAGAGGTGCGCAGCCCAATAGCAATATCGTTGGTCACGTGTCCCGCCCCTACAGGCAGAGAAGAGGCAAACATCAATTGATCTTCCTCAAAAACAACAACACTGGTTGTCCCCATACCAATGTCCACCACCGCTACTCCCAGCTCTTTTTGCCGGCGGTTCAAAACAGCTTGCGCCGCCGCCAGCGGCGAAGCCACTAATCCTTCAATTTCAATTCCCGCCTGATCAACGCACTTGCTAAGATTTCTAATGAAAGGGATTGACCCGGTAATAATCAGGGTGTCGGCTTCCAGCCGCAAACCGTTCATTCCTACCGGATCCCGAATGTCCGATTGATTATCAAGAGTAAAGCTGCGGGGCACCACGTGAATTATCTCACGGTTAGCCGCCGTTTCCGGCGAAACTACCGCCTGGGCAGAAGCCAACGCCCGATCAATATCTTCAGAACTGACTTCCCCGTCCGCCCGGCTGACAGAGACTAATCCTTTGGCTCTTTGCGCCGTAACATGATTCCCTCCAATACTGACAATAGCTCGCTCAACCGGCACTCCGGCTACTCTCTCCGCTTCCTCTACTGCCTTGCCAATCGCGTTTACCGTTTCCTCAATATCCACAACCACCCCCTTGCGCAATCCATTGCAAGGTTTTTTATTAACGCCTAAAACTTTCAAATGACCTTCCTCTCTCGCGCAAACCAGTAAACGCACAGAGCTTCCGCCAATATCAAGGCCAGTTACGATATCACTTCGCCGCATCTTTGTATTGCTATTTATTTATTTTTATTAGTTTAATGGAATTTTAACGATAAAGCAACTTGCCCTGCACCCGTGGTAAGCGTAAAAGTGCGCGGCAACCAAGATTAGTAAACTTACAGAAATTCCCTAAATATCAAAGCATTGAACCTGTGGTGCAGGGTTTACCGATAGATATCTTGGATGTAGAATGACACAAAAGACCTACATAAAATACTTTTATCATGATAAATTCAACCAATCAAAAAAAACCGCCTATCCCTTCTGAAATTTTAGAAATTGCCAGAAAGCTTTCCGGCAAAGACTTTGAAGTTTATTTGGTTGGCGGCAGCGTCAGAGACTTGCTTTTGGGCCAAGAAACAAAAGATTTTGACTTAGCCACGTCCGCCAAACCCCGAGAGATCTTAAAACTTTTCCCCGACAGTTTCTATAACAATGTTTTTGGCACTGTCGGAATTAAAACAGCAAGCGGGATAGTGGAAACCACCACTTTCAGAAAAGACGGGGCTTATTCTGACCAGCGCCACCCGGATAAGATCTCCTTCGCCCAGACTATTGAAGAAGATTTAAAAAGAAGGGACTTTACCGTGAATGCGCTGGCCCTAGACTTGAATGACATTGGAGTAAAGGCACGCAATTACGCTCTTCCGCAAGAAGAAATCCGTCTGAGCCAAAAAACAATCCGTTTCGCGGATACCCTAAGTTCTCAAAAAATCAACCAGGGGCCCGGAATAGAGGGAGAAGAAAAAAACCTGATTGAGATAACGGAAATCCCCCAACTGGGATTGGGAGATTACCCTGTCTATCGGATTCCCCGCGTAACTTTTCCCACCAAGCCAAAAATATCAACCCGAAAAAAAATAACCGATCTATTTTCGGGTCTCGCCGATCTAGAAAAGGGTTTGATTCGGGCTGTCGGCGATCCGGAAAAACGTTTTCAGGAAGACGCTTTACGGCTTGTCAGGGCAATCCGCTTCGCGGTGGAGCTGGGCTTTAAAATTGAAAAAGGAACAGCCGATTCCATCCGGAAAAACGGATTACTGCTTAAAAAGATTTCTCGGGAAAGAGTGCGGGACGAATTAATTAAAATTATGGAATCCGCCTGGCCAGCAGAGGGCATTGTTCTGTTGCACCAATTAGGTCTCTTGAAGTATGTACTGCCAACCCTTGAGGAGGGGGTGGGAGTTGAACAAAACTGGCACCATATTTACTCGGTCTTTAACCATTCAATACTCTCTCTGAAATTCTGCTTTTCCGATGAACTCCCGGTACGCCTAGCGGCGCTTCTCCACGACGCGGCCAAGCCCCGCGTAAAACGCATTGGCAAAGGGGCGCAAGCCACCTTTCACTTCCATGAGGTGGAAGGCGAAAAAATGGCCCGAAAAATCCTTCATGACTTGCGTTTCCCTAGTGACATCGTAACTGAAGTCGCTCTTTTGGTAAGACACCATATGTTTAACTATGACCCCGCTTTGCACAACGAAAAAACCGTTCGGCGCCTGCTCCACCGCGTAGGCGGCGGCGAACGGATGGCGAGACTCTTGGTTCTGCGGATTGGCGATCGGCTGGGCAGCGGATGCAAAAAGGGCGAGGTTTACAAACTGCGCAAGCTAAAA
>Ga0194126_10007526_pt1 | contig 15141 bp, 13 predicted proteins | sample TA2KigC150mmetaG_FD_148641 | JGI IMG/M metagenome (GOLD analysis project Ga0194126, IMG submission 148641) | Freshwater microbial communities from Lake Tanganyika, Tanzania - TA2015035 Kigoma Deep Cast 150m | ecosystem: Environmental > Aquatic > Freshwater > Lake | place: Tanzania: Lake... | reverse complement strand
AAACATGAACTACTACCCGGCAAGGAAACCCATGTTGGTGCTGCTTTGTGTGCTGGCCTTGCTGCTCGGGCTGGGGCCGCCAACCGCCGTGGCCACCCCAGCCCTACCCGCCAGCAACTTGTCGTTGGCAATGGCGGACTTACCTCCCTTACAGGATATCGTCGCCATCGCCGCGGGCATTGATCACACCTGTGCCCTGACGAGCGGCGGCGGGGTCAAGTGCTGGGGTGCGAACGGGGCCGGCCAATTGGGCGACGGTACGGGTACGTGGACCGCTCGCAGCACGCCGGCGGATGTGGTCGGGCTGGCGGGCGGGGTGGTCGCCATCGCCGCGGGTGGGGAGCACACCTGTACGCTGACCAGTGGCGGCGGGGCCAAGTGCTGGGGTTGGGATGGTTACGGACAGCTCGGCCTGGGCACCATCACCTACCGCACGACGCCGGTGGATGTAGTGATGCTTCTGAAGGGTTATCTGCCGCTGGTAGTGAGGGAATGCCCTTCGTTCGCTCCACCACGCGCCGACCTCGGCGACGGCTGGCAGGCCAGCGCGCCGGCCGGGCCGCAATCGTGATCAGGCATGGCGTCGTCGCAACTGGCCGCACCCCGCGTCGATCTCGACGCCGCGGCGCATGCGCATGGTGGTCGGAATGCCATTGCGCTCCAGGATGGCCTGGAACGCGCTGCTGCGTTCAGGGCTGGAGGGTTGATAGGGCGATTCGGCCACGGGGTTCAGCGGGATCAGATTCACATGGCAGAGCATCCCGCGCAGGAGAACCGCCAACTCGCGCGCCAGGGCCGGCGTGTCGTTTATCCCCTCCATCAGCGCATACTCGAACGTGACCCGGCGGTTGGTCCGCGCGATGTAGTCACGCACCGCGGCCAACACCTCTGCCAGCGGGTAGCGGTTGTTGATCGGCGCGAGCTGGCCGCGCAGCGCGTCGTTCGGCGCGTGTAGGCTGACCGCCAGGTTGACCTGCAGCGGCTCGGCGGCCATGCGCTGGATGCCGTGGGGCAACCCCACCGTCGAGATGGTGATGTGCCGCGCGCCCAGGTTGAAGCCGTCGCGGTCCGTGAGCGCGGCCAACGCCTGCCAGGTTCGCTCGTAGTTGGCCAACGGCTCGCCCATGCCCATGACGACGACGTTGGTGAGGCGGCGAGCGGCCGGCGCAGGCCGAGGGGCGTGGGCCGCCGCCTGACTTTCGCCTCCTCCACCTTGCTCGTCGTTCTGCGCCTCCCCAGCCAGCCAGCGTTCGGCCGCCAGCGTCTGCGCCACGATCTCCCCGGCCGTCAGGTTTCGCGCCAGGCCGGCCTGTCCTGTGGCGCAGAACACGCAACCCATCGCGCAGCCGGCCTGTGTACTGATGCAGACCGTGCGCCGCCCCTGGCCGGGCCCTTCGTCGGGCGGATAAGACATCAGCACTGTTTCGATGGTCAGGCCGTCGTGGAGCTGAAACAGCCACTTGACCGTGCGACCGTCGTTGCTGCGCTGTTCGTGGATGAGCGCCAGGAGTTCCAGTCGCGTCTCGGCTGCCAGCCGCGCGCGCAGCTCCTTCGGCAGATTCGTCATCTCGGCCGGGTCCGTGGCGAGCTGGCGATAGAGCCAATCCCACACCTGGTCGCTGCGATAGCGGGGCTGTCCCCAGCCGGCCAACAGGGAGGCCAGTTGGGGCCTGGTTAGATCGAGAAGTGGGACACGCGGAAGAATGTCTTGCATGGCGGCTCCGATTATAGCCGATCCCCTCTCCTTTCAGCAAGCCCCGGCTTCCGGTTTCTAGCTTCCGGCCCGCGTTGTGATATAATCCAGCCGCAATTCACAATGGGAGTCTCCTGGTGCCTAATATCCGACCCTATCCCTTCACCGCCATCGTCGGGCAAGAGCGCATGAAACGCGCTCTGATCCTGAATGCGATCAGCAACGGCATCGGCGGCGTGTTGATCCGCGGCGAGCGCGGCACGGCAAAGTCCACCGCGGCCCGCGCCCTGGCCGCGCTCTTGCCTGAGATCGAAGTCGTGGCCGACTGCCCGTTCGCTTGCGATTCCGGCGGCGTGGACGGGCTGTGCGACAACTGCCGGGACCGGCTGGCGCGGGGCGAGAAGCTGCCCACCACGCCGCGGCGGACGCGCTTTGTGGATCTACCGGTGAGCGCCACCGAGGATCGCGTCGTGGGCACGCTGGACATCGAACGCGCGATCCAAAAGGGGGAGCGCCACTTTGAGCCGGGCGTGCTGGCGGCCGCCAATCGCGGTCTGCTCTACGTGGACGAGGTAAACCTGCTGGACGACCACGTCGTTGACCTGCTGCTCGATTCCGCGGCGATGGGCGTCAACGTCGTGGAACGCGAAGGGATCAGCTTCAGCCACCCGGCGCGCTTCATCCTGGTGGGTACGATGAATCCCGAAGAAGGGGACCTGCGGCCGCAGCTCCTCGATCGGTTTGCGCTCTGCGTGGACATGCGCGGCATCGTGGATCCCCGGCAGCGCGTCGCGATCGTGGAGCGCCGCGTGGCCTACGAGACCGATCCCGAGGGGTTCTATCAGGAATGGCTGCCGCGCGAACAGCAGCTTTCGCAAGAGATCGCACAGGCGCGCAGCCGCCTGCCGCAGGTGACCCACTCGCAGCGCGACCTCTACACCATCGCGCAACTGACTACTTCGTTCAAAGTAGACGGCCATCGCGCCGATATCGTGATCCTGAAGACGGCGCGGGCGCATGCGGCGTGGGCCGGTCGGACCGGTATCAACGATCAGGACATACTGTTGGCGGCCGAGCTGACCCTGCCGCATCGCCTCAAACGCCAGCCGTTCGAGGAAGCCGCGATGGATGCGGGCCAACTGGAGGAGCGGCTGCGCAAGTCGCGCGTCGAGGCCCCGGCCGAAACCACAGCCCAGCAGCAGGTGAAATCCGAGCAGACGGTCGTCAGCCCAAAAAAAGCGATCAGCCGTTAGCTGACGCCGAAGAAGTCGCAGCTAACGGACTCCCTCTGGACGACAACACCCCGCAGTCGCCGACGACGAGCAGCGGGCCGCAACCCACCCGGCCGGTGAAGATCGGGAAGGACTTTCAGGCCAAACGACTCGATACGCCGCTCGATCGGCTGACGCGACGGACGGCGGGCAAGCGCAGCGTGACGCTGACCGCTCGCAAGCGCGGCCGCTATGTGCGGGCGCGGCCCGTGGAGGGCAAGCCCGAAGACATCGCGTTCGACGCGACGATCCGCGCGGCCGCCCCGTTTCAGCGCCGCCGCCAGACCGAGTGCGAGCGCAGCCGTGTGGCGTTCCTGGTCAAGCGCCAGGACTTGCAGCGCAAGGTGCGCGTGCGCCGGGCGGCCAACCTGGTGCTCTTCGTGGTTGACGCTTCGTGGAGCATGGCCGCGGCCGAACGGATGGAGGCCACCAAGGGCGCGATCCTCTCGCTGCTGCACGACGCCTACCAACGCCGCGACCAGGTCGGGCTGGTGGTGTTCCAGCGCGAAGAGGCCCGCGTTATTCTTCCGCCCACCTCCAGCGTCGAGCTGGCGCAGCACGCTCTCAAGGACATTCCGGTCGGCGGCAAGACGCCGCTTTCGGCCGGCTTGCTGGCGGCCTATCGTGTTTGCACTACCGCCCAGAAGCGCAATCCCGAGATCATGCCGCTGATCATCATCCTGACCGACGGCGCGGGCAACGTATCTCTTACCGGCCTGCCGCCCCAGGAAGAAGCCAGCCGCATGGCGCAGATGATCCATGACAACCACCTGCGCACCGTGGTGGTCAATATGGAGCACCCCGCGTTCGACCGCGGCCTGGCCCAGCAGCTCTCCATCGCGCTTGGCGGCCCATGCTACTCGCTGCCCGAGCTGAAGGCGGACGCGCTGGTGCAGACGGTGCGAGAAGAGATGAAGGACGTGGGACCGCGCTGACGGGTGCGAGGAGGTCGGGCCACGATGAACGTCTGTCCCCACTGCGGCCGCCCGGTTGCCGACGGCGCCGAGCGATGTAGTCAGTGCGGCCAGGCTCTGCCGCAGGTCTGCCCCGCGTGCGGCCAACCCGCGCCGGCCGGGTTCAAGTTCTGCGGCCATTGCGGGGCGCGACTGCCCGTTCCCCCGCAGCCGCCCCCCGCGGCCGAGCGGCCGGTTGCTGCGCCAGCGAGCCAGCGGCCGGTCGCCGATGCGCCGGCCGAACCGATCGGCGAGCGCCGCGAGGTGACGGTCCTCTTCGCCGATGTGAGCAACTTCACTGCGGTCGCGCGCACCCTCGACAGCGAAGAGGTCTTTCTCCTGGTCAACGAGGCGATGCGCTTGCTGGCCGACGTCATCGCCCGATACGACGGCGTCATTGACAAATACACGGGGGACGGGTTGATGGCGCTTTTCGGCGCGCCCCACGCCCACGAGAACGACCCCGAGCGCGCGGTGCGCGCCGCCCTGGACATGCAGGATGCGCTGCGGCCGATGCGAGAACGCGTCCTGCGCCAGCATGGGATAGACTTCCTGATGCGCATCGGCGTCAACACGGGCGACGCGGTGGCTGGCCAGATCGGCGGCGGCCCGCACGCCGAGTACACCGTCATCGGTGACACGGTCAACCTGGCCGCCCGGCTGCAGAGCGCGGCCGAGCCGGGCTCGATTCTCGTCAGCCAGACGACCTGCAGACGCTGCCCCGCCTTCTTCGAATTCAAGGCATTGCCTCCGCTCCAACTCAAGGGCCTGGAGCAACCGGCGCTGGCGTTTCAGCCGCTGGCCGTGCACGAACATGCCGCAGACGGCCGCGCCGCGACCGGCGGGATGACGCCCCTGGTCGGCCGCTCGGATGCGTTGGGACGGCTGCGCGAGGCTGTGGATCGGCTCCGGCATGGTCGGGGCAGCCCGGTCGTGTTCATTTCGGGAGAAGCCGGAGTCGGCAAGAGCCGGCTGGCGGCCGAGCTGCGCAACACCCTCGCGGGGGAAGACGTGCGCATCTACCAGGCTGCGTGCCTGGCTTACACGCCATCTGCGCCCTACTGGCTGGTGGCCGATGCGCTGCGCGACCTGCTGGCCGCGCCAGCGTCCGCGCCAGCGGATGTGCAGCGTTCCTTGCTGCATGAGTACCTGACGCAGACCGGCGTCGCTCTGGAGCAGCATTTCCCCTACCTCTGCGACGTTCTCAAACTGGGCCAGGCCGACGCGGACGCCGAGGCGCGGCTGGCCGGCCTCGATGCCGCAATGTTGCAGCGCCAAACCCACGCGGCTCTGTTTCACGTCTTTCTGGCCCAGGCGCAGCAGGGGCCAACCATCGTTATCCTGGAAGACCTGCAATGGATTGATGCCGCATCGCGGGAATTTCTGGAGCGCCTGGTGCAGGCGACGGCCGGCGCGCCCCTGATGCTTGTGCTGATCGCGCGCGACTTTGGCCCAGAGACCGGACTGCGGTCGCTGGCCGCGGCCGCCGAAAAGCAGCCTGATCGCCTGGTCGGCATCGAGCTCGCGGGCCTGTCGGAGGCTGAGGTCCAGCTTCTCGTGGCCCGACTCCTCAATCGGCCCGCAGAGGACGCGGAAGGGGTATGCCAGCGGATCGCGGCCCGCGCAGCCGGCAATCCTCTCTACGCCGAAGAAGTGGTGCGCATGTTGATTGACCAGGGCGGCCTGGTCTCTGGCCCGGCGGGCGACGACTGGCGCCCCACACCCCTGGCCGATGCGTTGCTCCACGAAGTGCCAGACACCATTCGGGGTTTGATCCTGGCGCGCGTGGACTGCCTGTCGAACGAGCTGCGCGCGACCCTGCAGCGAGCCGCGCTCCTCGGCACTACCTTCCCAACTGCCCTGTTGATCATGCTGGATGAGGGGCGCAGCGAGGCGCTGATCGTTCGCCTGGGCGAACTGGAGGCGCGGCGCTTTCTCGCCGCACGATCGTTCGATACGGTGGAGAGCTACGTTTTCCGCCACGTGTTGGTCCAGGAAACCGTCTATCGCACGCTGCTGCGGCGTCAGCGCCAGCGGTTACATGCGCAGGCCGCCGCGACCATCGAGCAGAGCAGATTCTGGCCGGCCGACGAGTGCACCGAGCTGTTGGCCTATCACTACGCCGAAAGCTCGACGCCGGCGAAAGCTTTGCCGCATCTGATCGCCGCGGGCGACAACGCAGCGCGCCGCGGGGCCAACGACAACGCGATCAGCTACTACCGCCGCGCGCTCGGTCTGACGGAAGATGGGCCTGACAGCGCCAGGGAGCGCGCACACATCCAGGCAGGTCTCGGACGCGCGCTCAAGCTTACGGGCGAATACACGGCCGCCGCACAGGTGTTGGCGCAGGCTGAGTCGGCCCTACAGTCGGCATGCGCACCGCCGGCCGACCTGCTTGAGGTCTGGCGGGAACTGGCCGACGTCCGGCAGCGCGAGGGCGATTTCGACGCCGCGGTCCTCTGCCTGGAACGCGGGCTGGCGATGGCCGAACAGGCCGGCGATGTGCGGACCGGCGGCCGTTCGTTGCGCGATCGCCTGGCCTGGGTCCGCTTCCGGCAGGGCAATCTGGGCGAGGCGCTGCGGCTGGCCCAAAAGACTCTGGCTGAGTGCGATCTCGCACAGCCCGACGAGCCGCTCCTCCTGGCCAGCTTGCACAACACCCTGGGGGGCGTCTACTGGCAGATGGGCGAGCTGGACCAGGCAACCCATCACGTAGAGCGCAGCCTCGAGCTTTACAAGAGCTGGGGCTACGTGTGGGGCATGGCCATCGGACACACTAACCTGGGCGTGCTGGATGTTGTGCGTGGGCAGTGGCCGCGGGCGCTGGCGAACCTGGAAACGGCGTATGCCCTGCGCCGCGACAATGGCTATGTGGCCGAACAGGCGCTCACCCTCAACAACCTGGGGCTGTTACGTATGCAGATGGGCGACCTGGCGCGCGCTCACGCCGACTGGGAAGCGTGTCTGACGCTCAGCCAACGGCTGGGGGACGACTTTGGCGTCGTGCTGGCGCAGATCGGTTTGGCTCACCTGGCTGTACTGGCGGCCCGTTGGGACGATGCCGCGACGCACCTGGAGGCGGCGCAGGCTCTCCTGGCCTCGGCCGGCGCGGATGAGGCGGCCCAGGTGCGCTGGCTCGCGGCGCTGGTGCAGACCGAATTGCGCCAGCATCCTTTAGGACAGGGCGCCCCTTCAGCAAGCTCAGAGCTTGCCCTGAACGCAGTGAAGGGGCAGGCTCTGGCCGCCGGCCTGGAGAGCGCAGCCCTGGCGCTGCAGACGGCGCGGGCGGCCGGCCTCGCGGAAGCCGAGACCGATTCTCTGCGCGTGCTGGGGGACCTGCAGGGCCGCGCCGGCGCTTTTGCAGAGGCCGAAGCGCACCTGCGCCAGGCGGCCGTGCTCGCAGAAGGGCGTCGCGATCTATATCGCCAGGGGCTGGCGCTGTTGGCGTTGGGGCGCCTCTACCTCGTTCGGATGCGTGACGATGCGGCCGCGTGCGCCGGGTGGCAGGATCGCGCAGAGCAGGCGCTCAGCGCGGCCGAACGGAACTTCGCGCGTCTCGGCGCAGGCCATCAACTCCGGCTCACGGCCGCGGCCCTGGCGGAGATTGCGCCAGCATCCTTCAGGATCGCAAATCCGCCGTGTCCAGCCACAGCGTCACCGGCCCATCGTTAACCAGCGCCACCTCCATCATGGCTCGGAAGCGGCCGGTCGCCACCGGCAGCCCCTCCTCCTTCAGTCTCAGCGCCAGGTAGTCAACCAGCGGTTCAGCCTGTTCTGGCCGCGCGGCCTGCAAGAAATCGGGCCGCCGGCCCTTGCGCGCGTCGCCATACAGGGTAAACTGCGACACTACCAGCACCGCGCCGCCCACCTCGGCCAGCCCCAGGTTCATCTTGCCGGCCGCATCTTCGAACAGGCGCAGCCCTGCGATCTTGCGCGCCAGCCAATCGGCCTCGGCCTGGCCGTCCGCATGCGTGACCCCCACCAGAACCAGGAACCCGCGGCCGATTTGGCCGACGGTCTCGCCATCCTCCGTCACCGACGCCCGGCTGACGCGTTGGATCACCGCGCGCACATGCGACTCCTGCTACGTGAACTTCACGACCACCCGCTCCACCACATCGGCCGCCTCCACGCAGCGGTCCGCGGCGTTGCTGAGGTGGCGGTAGACCTCGCGATGCTTCAACCCATCCACCAGGCGCGATGTGTCCTGCGCGTTGGCAAAGACCGCCGCGACCGCGTGCCGGTAGACCTTCTCGACGCGGTTCTCCAGCGATCGGGCGCGCGAAGCGTGCTCGCTGGCCACGGTCGGATGATCTTTGAGACGCACCATCGCCAGGTGGATCTCCTGCGCGCCCTCTAGCACCAGCGCCAGGATCTGCTTGAGATAGTCATTGCCCCGAATCCCGAAGAGCTCCATCTCTTCGACGGTCGAGTCGGCATAGTCCAGGATGTCGTCAATGGCGCGCGACAGCGCGTAGATGTCCTCGGGGTCCATCGGCGTGATGAAGGTGCGGTCGAGCTCGTGTGAGACGATGCGCCGCAGCTCATCTGCTTCTTTTTCTAATTGCCTCACCCGCCTGGCCGATTCCTTGCTGCCGGTATCCACGAAGCGCTGCAGCTCTTCGGTCGCCTCCAACGTCTTGGCAGATTGCTCGATCAGGAGGGGGAGGAACATCTCGCCCCGCGAACGGAAGAGGTCTCTCAGCCCCATATGGCTCAACTCCCAAAAAGCCCGTTCAGCGCCAGGAACACAAGGCCCCCTGCGACCGCGGTTGCCGGGATCGTCAGCAGCCAGCCGACGACGATCTCACGCATGACGCGCCAGCGGACTTTGTTGAACCGTTCGGCCGCGCCCACGCCGGCGATCGCCGAGCTGACCACCTGGCTGGTGCTGACCGGCAGGCCGGTCACGGATGCGCTGAACACGACCAGCCCCGAAGTGATCTGGCTGGTGAAGGCATGGATGGGGCGCACCCGATAGAAGCGCGTGCCGAGCGTGCGAATCAGTTGCCAACCGCCCAACAGCGTGCCCGCGGCCAGCGCGACTGCCGTCGCCGCAATCACCCAGCCCGGCACGCCGAACTCTGGCAGCAAGCCGGCCGAGACCAACCCCATGGTGATGATGCCCATGGTCTTGGGGGCGTCGTTAGCGCCGTGGCTCAGCGCCAGCCCGATCGTCGTCACCAGTTGGGCACGGCCGAAGAACCAGTTTACGCGCGGGGTGGCGCTGCGTAAGAGGAATCGGGTAACCTCCATGACTACATAGGCGGCGGCCAGACTGACCACTGGCGCCAGAAACAACCCGCTGCCCACCTTGATCAGCCCAGGCGCGTGCAGCAGATCGAGTCGGAACGCGCTGCGCGTGATCACCGAGCCGAGCAACCCGCCTATGAGCGCGTGCGATGAGCTGGCCGGGATGCCCAGCCGCCAGGTCAGGACGTTCCAGGCGCTCGCGCCCACCAGCGCCGCCACTACCGTCATGACGGTGATCGCCTGGGGATCAACCACGCCCGCGCCGATGGTCTTGGCGACCGCCACACCGAAGACGAACGGGCCGCTCAGCTCTGCTGCGGCGACCATCCACAGCGCAAAACGCGGCGGCAACGCACGGGAGGTGATGACTGTCGCCACGGTGTTCGCGCCGTCGTGCAGGCCATTCAGAAAGCTGTAGAGGAGCGAACACGCGACCAGGACGATGATCGAGACCGGCGGCAGCATGAGTTCGGGCATAGCCGGCCTATGCCTCTCGCTCCACTTCCGATTCGGGCCCCTCGACCCAGATCGCGCCATCCGACCCGACCTCTTTTTTCCAGATGGGCGCGATCTGTTTGATGCGGTCAATCGCGTGGCGACAGGCGTCGAAAGTATCCCGGCGGTGAGCGGCGGCCGCCACGATGACCACGGCCAGGTCGCCCACTTCCAGCCGGCCGACGCGGTGGACGATGCTCAGGGCGCTCACGGCCGGCCAGCGGGCCTGCACCTCGGCCGCGATCTCGGCGAAAGCCGCCTCGGCCATCTCGGGAAAGGCTTCGTACTCCAGGTAGTCGGTCGTCAGTTCAGCCGCGTGCTGATTGCGCCAGCATCCTTCAGGATCGCGGGCGCGGGTGATCCCGCGCACCACGCCGGCGAAGCAGGCGATCGCACCGCGATCTGGCCCGCTGACCCGGCCGGCGACCTCGTCCATCGAGATGGGTTTTTCGCTGATCTCGAAGAGCCTGGCTGCGCCGCCGCTCACCGGAGGGAGCAGCGCGATCTCGTCGCCATGCTTGACGATCGTCGTGAGCGGCGCATAGGCGCGATTGACGGCGATCCCATAGCGAAACCGGCCCAGCGCACCCTCGGGGCCGCGGCGGGCGAGCTGCGCCAGCACGCTCGCCACATCGCTGCCTGGCGCGACCTGCAGCGCCAGGTCCGAGAAGCCCAGAGCCTCGCGCAAACCCGCAAACACGCGGAGGCGCACGGTGATGTTGTCTGTCATGCCTCTGTTCATCCTGGGTCAGTCTCGCCGCGCCACTCGCCGCTCTTGCCCCCACGCTTTTCTAACAGGCGGATATTTTCGATGACCATGCCGCGCTCGACGGCCTTCGCCATGTCGTAGATGGTCAGCGCCGCGACGCTGACAGCCGTCAGCGCCTCCATTTCGACGCCCGTCTGACCCCGACACCGCACGACCGCGGTGATCTCCACGGCCGGCGTCGCCTCGTCGAAGGCGAAGTCCACGGCCACGTAGGTCAGCAATAGGGGATGGCAGAGCGGGATCAGCTCCGCGGTGCGCTTGGCGGCCATGATGCCCGCAATGCGGGCCGCGCTCAACGCATCCCCTTTCGGCAGTGCGCCAGCATCCTTCAGGATTGCGCCAGCATCCTTCAGGAGGGTCCCGCGCACCAGGGCCAGCGTCTCGGGCCTCATCCGCACGCGACCCGCAGCGATAGCCTCGCGTTCTGTCTCGGCCTTCGCGCCCACGTCAACCATGTGCGCGCGGCCCTGCGCATCCAGATGGGTCAATACGGTCACTTGACGACAAACTCGATCTTGTAGCTCGTGGCCGCGTCGGTGGCCGACACGGCCTTGATGTCGTAATCTTGCGTGTTGGGGAGCACCCCGGTCCACGTCGTGACGCCCATCGGGACGCGCACCAGCGGCTGGCCGTCGCTGATGCCGTAGATCTCCAGCAGCACCCGGTTGCCCGGCGACTGGATGGCGACGGTCATCGTCTGGCCCTTGAGCGCGCGCAGCAGGTACTCGTGGGTCTGGCGTCCGGCCAGGTTGCCCTCGCGCGTCGCCGAGATGGCGCCTGGCTGGAACTGCACCCGCTCCGGGATGATCACGCTGAGGGAATAGTTGGCTGCGGCCCCGGTCCCCACGGCCTTGATGCTGTAGTCTTGCGTCGCGGGCAGCGCGCCCTGCCAGAAGGTCTGGCGCATGTGGCTGCGCACCAGCGGCCGGCCGTCGCTGAGTCCCGCGATCTCCAGCACCACGCTATTGCCAGCCGACGAGACCTGCACCATCATCCACTGGCCGCCCAGGGCGCGCAGCACGTAGTCGTCAATGTTTTCGCCGGTCACTCTCCCTTGCACCGCGGCCGATGTCGCGCCGGCCGCAAATTGGATGCGCCTGGGCTGGGCGGCGGTCGCCTGGGGCGTCGGGACAGGGGTCGGCGGCTGGCCGGCCAGCAGAGCTGCCGCCTGTTTGTAGAGCGCGTCTTGCGGCGCCAACGATGCGGCTTTCTGGACATCGGCGCGCGCCTGGGCCGGATTGCCGGGATTCGCCAGGTAGCTCGACCACCCGCGCAAGAAGAAGGCCGGCGCCAGCGCCTGCCCTGAGCTTGCCGAAGGGTCGCCTTGCACCTGGATGGCCGCGGACGCGCTTGTGGAGATGTGTCCCGTGGTCTCCGGCAGCCAGTTCTCGGCCACAGTCCCCTTGATCAGCGGCGAGGCGACGCTGAAGAGCTGGGCCGCGCTGTAGGGCCGCATCAGGTTCACGGCCGACGCGTAGTCGCCGAAGAAGACATAGCTGAGGAGCGGGTAGGCGCTCTGGGTCAGGTCTACCGCCATCGCGTCATGGTGCAGCTTGATGATGCCGTAGTTCCAGTCCACCAACTCATTGCTGAAGGGCGGCTGGACGCCGCGGGATGCCTGTTTGGCCGCCGTGATCCTGGCCATGGCGTCTTTCCACAATCCAGCGCGGGCCAGCATCACAGCCTCGTTGGTCAGACCGCGACCCGGATGGCCCGACTGGCCCATCAGCATCTCCTGGATCGGCTGCTCCATCATGCGACGGTTTCCCTGATCCCACCTGAAGACCCCAAATGCGATCTGCGTGACGCCGCACGCATAGCAGAAGACATAACGATCGGAGGCGTTGAGAATGACATCGTTGACGCCGTCGCCGTTGACATCCCGGATTTGGCCCACGTCAGGGCTGACATGGAAGCCGGCCAGCTCGAATTTGAGCGTTGCGCCATCGAAGCTGGCCAGATTGAAGACGCCGCCGTGCACGCCGACCCCGCCTTCGATCTGCAGCCAGATGCGGCCGGCCGCGATCTGCACCTGCGTCACAGAGCCGTCGCCGACGTAGTCGGGCGAGGCTATGGATTGGTCATCGGACGCCAGGAACTGCCACGCCAGTTGTTGCCATGCACCCTTCTCCTGGCCGAAGATCGCGATAAAGTGATCGGGCAGCGGCTTGAGATCCCAGTTGCGCATGCCATAGGAGTAGACGAGCCACAACGGACGCCAGCCGGTCGGGACGGCAAGAGGCTGGACCTTCACGCCGCCGTAGCTGAAGGCATCTTTGGGAACCCTGGCTTGCACGCTGGCGATCAGGCTCTCGATCGTGGGCGGCGGCGCGGCGGTGGGCGCCGCGGTCGTGGGTGTGGGCGGGATCGCGGTTGGCGATGGAGGCGCCGTGGTCGGCGTGGCTGATGGCGGGGGCGGCGTCGCCGTGGCTGGCGTCTGCACGGTTGGCGCAGACGGCGTCCAGGCGGTCGGCGCGCCACAGGACGCCAGTCCCAACGTCAAGATCATTGCTACAGCAAAAACACGATACCAGCGGGAGCGGCTGTCATTGCGCCAGCGTCCTTCAGGACAGTATTCGAGATTCACGGCGACTCCTCCTGTCTTCAGGCTGTTTTCTCGCGAGTGAACTCTCCCCAGGCCACCGCCTGACCCGTCCCCGTCAGGAGCAGGGGCGGGGCGCCGCGGGTGATGCACTCGGCGTTGACCACGCACTTGACGACCTCGGGGTGCGAGGGGACCTCGTACATAACATCCAGCAAGACGCCTTCGATGATCGTGCGCAGACCGCGCGCGCCGGTCTTCAGCTTCAGCGCCTCTTGGGCGGCCACGCGCAGCGCCTCTGGCGTGAACACCAGCTCCACCTTGTCCAATTCGAAGAGGCGCTGGTACTGCTTCGCCAGGGCGTTTTTCGGTTCGGTCAGGATGGCGATCAACGCGGCCTCGTCCAGCGGTTCCACGCTGACCGTCACGGGCATCCGGCCTACGAACTCAGGGATCAGGCCGTACTTCAGCAGGTCGTCGGAGATGACCTGCTGGAGCAGCGCGGCGGTCTGCGCTTCTTTGGTGGGACGGGCTTCGGGCGAGGTGCTGAAACCGACCCGGCCTTTTAGCCCGACGCGCTGCCCGACCACCTCTTCCAGCCCGGCGAACGCGCCGCCGCAGATGAAGAGGATGTTATTGGTGTCCAGTTGGACGTATTCCTGGTTGGGGTGCTTGCGGCCTCCCTGGGGCGGCACGTTGGCCACCGTGCCTTCGATGATCTTCAAGAGCCCCTGCTGCACCCCCTCGCCCGAAACATCGCGCGTGATAGAGGGGTTGGCGCCGCTCTTGCGAGCGATCTTGTCAATCTCGTCAATGTAGATGATGCCCACCTTGGCGCGCTCGACGTTCCAGTCGGCCGCCTGCAGCAGTTGCACCAGGATGTTCTCGACATCCTCGCCGACATAGCCGGCTTCTGTCAGGCCCGTTGCATCGGCGATGGTGAAGGGCACGTCGAGGATGCGCGCCAGGGTGCGCGCCAGCAGCGTCTTGCCGCAACCAGTGGGGCCGATCAGCAGGATGTTGCTCTTCTCCAGCTCGACGTCCGCATGGATCTGGCCGCTGGCGATGCGCTTGTAGTGGTTGTACACCGCCACCGAGAGCACCTTCTTGGCGTGCGTCTGGCTCACCACGTATTCGTCGAGCTGGCGCATGATCTCGCGCGGGGGCAGCAGACGCCAGCGCGGGGTCGCGGCGCTCTGTCCGGCCTGTTTGATGCCGTCTTCTTCTAACACCTCGACGCAGAGGTGTACGCACTCGTCGCAGATGAAGACGTTCTCTGGCCCCGAGATCAGCCTCCGGACCTGGCTATTGTCCCGATGACAGAACGAGCAGGCGCGAACCGCGGTTTGGCTTTTGCTTGTCACCCAGATTTCTCCGGCCGGGTCGCAGGGTTGAGGACCTCGTCAATCAAGCCGTAGGTCTTGGCCTGGTCCGGCGTCATGTAGCGATCGCGCTCGGTGTCTTCCGCGATGCGATCGATGGGCTGGCCGGTGTGATGGGCCAGGATGCGGTTCAACTCCTCGCGCAAACGCAGGATCTCTTTGGCCTGGATTTCGATCTCGGTCGCCTGGCCCTGCGCGCCACCCAGGGGCTGGTGCATGTGGATGGTGGCGTGCGGCATCGCATAGCGCTTGCCCTTGGTGCCGGCGGCCAACAGCAGCGTACCAAAGCTGGCAGTCACGCCGACTGCGAACGTGCTGATGGGCGCGCGGATCAACTGCATCGTGTCGTAGATGGCCAGGCCAGCGTAGATCTGCCCACCCGGCGAGTTGATGTAGACCTGGATGTCCTTTTCAGGGTCTTCGCGATCCAGGTAGAGCATCTGCGCGACGGTAACGTTGGCCACCTGATCGTTGATCGGCGTGCCCAAGAAGATGATCCGCTCTTTGAGCAGAAGCGAGTAGATGTCGAAAGCCCGCTCGCCGCGACCCGAGGTTTCGATGACCATCGGGATGAGCGACTGGGGCGTCAAGGCGCTGTTGGTCATAGTTGTGTTCCTTTTGAGAGTGCGGCAGGTTCAGCGGCTGGGACAGGGACCTCGGCATCTTCAGCGGCTGGGATAGGGGCCTCGGCATCTTCGGCGGCTGGAGTAGGGGCCTCGGCATCTTCGGCGGCTGGAGTAGGGGCCTCGGCATCTTCGGCGGCTGGAGTAAGGGCCTCAGTCG
>Ga0194126_10007521_pt1 | contig 15146 bp, 10 predicted proteins | sample TA2KigC150mmetaG_FD_148641 | JGI IMG/M metagenome (GOLD analysis project Ga0194126, IMG submission 148641) | Freshwater microbial communities from Lake Tanganyika, Tanzania - TA2015035 Kigoma Deep Cast 150m | ecosystem: Environmental > Aquatic > Freshwater > Lake | place: Tanzania: Lake... | reverse complement strand
GCAGGAGAAGCTGGACTTCTCACGGTGCGTGGCGTTCGAGAACTTCACGATCATCACCAGTCCCAACGTGTACGAGTTCTCCGACATCGACATGACGGAGGACGTTCGGAACCGCCCGGAGGAGACCGACTTCTTCACGCTGTTCGAGTTCGCGGCGAAGATCGACCCCGTGCCGACGATGCTCACGCAGTGCCACGTGAACGTCGTGCGCGGGTTCATGGGGCAGACGACGAGCTTGCGCAGGAGCCTCGTGAAGAGCTACGTCACCGTGCTCGGGGACTACCCGGGCACCGACGAGGTCAAGTACATCCACGGGAACGTAGGGCGCGGGACGTTCACCTTCCTCGGCGGCCACGATCCCGAGGACTACCGCCACATGGTCGGCGACCCGCCGACCATTCTCGCTCTCCACAAGAGCTCACCGGGCTACAGGCTCATCCTCAACAACGTCCTCTTTCCCGCGGCACGGAAGAAGGAGCGGAAAACGTAGCCCCGCCCTGTCCCGCCTGTCGCCGGCGTCCATGGCGCCACCGGCGACCCATCCTCCCGCCCCTCTGGCACGCTTCTTGTAACCACACTCCCGCTAGGGCACTTCACGAGGGGGTGCTATGGGAACATCGCTCGATCCGCGTCGGACGGCCGGAGACCGCCCGCCGCGGAGCGTTCTCAAGGAACTCCTGTTCTCCATGCTGGCCTTCGGGACGGTGGTCGGGCTGCTGTTTCCGCCCTTCGCCAGCGCGCAGCTGCACTCGCCGGCCGCGATGAGCTACCGGTTCTTCGCCCTCTCGGTGGCGTCGGGCCTCATCGTCGGCGCCGGCAACTTCCTCATCTTCAAGATGGTCGTCTCGAGACAGCTCGCGCTGCTCGTGTCTGGGATGCGGCACGTCAACGCCGAGGTCCGCGCTGCCATGGACACGGGGAGCGACACGCTCGACCAGTGCAAGCTCAGCGTCACGAGCAGCGACCTCATCGGCGACGCGACAGCCTCGTTCAACCACATGACCGAGGCGATCGGCCGCAGGATCGGAGTCGAGAGCACGACCAGGAGGCTCCTGGCGAGGCTCTCGCAGTCTGTCGCCCTGGATGTTGTCTCGCGGGACATCCTGGACGCGCTTGCGGACATCACGGGCGCGCGTGGCGGCGTGCTCTACGGCGACACGGGACAGAAGCTCCGGCTGTTCGGCTCCTTCGGAGTCGACGCGGGATCGGGAGTTCCCGACGAGCTCGACGCTTCGCAGGGGCTCGCACAGCGGGCGGTGTCGCGCGGCGAGGTCATCTGCGCGTCACCGTCGCGCGACGGGTTCGAGTGGGTCGCCTTCTCGACCCCGCTGGCGCAGTTCCGCCCCGGCTCGATCACTGTCATCCCTCTCGTCGCCGAACAGCGGCCGGTCGGCGTCGTGGTGCTGGCCTGCTGCGGCGAAGGCCTGTCGGAGGAGCAGTCGCTCCTCGTGGATGCCGTGCGGACGCAGGCGGCGCCATACCTCCACACCGCGATCCTCCACGACAAGCTCCGCAACCTCGCGGCGATCGACGACCTCACGCAGATCCTGAACCGCAGGTTCGGCATGAGACGGCTCGCCGAGGAGTTCTCGCGCGCCGCAAGGCACGGCGTGCCGCTGAGCGTCTGCATGGTCGACATCGATCGCTTCAAGGAATTCAACGACGCCCACGGACACGACGCGGGGGACGCGGTTCTCGTTGCGGTGGCACGCGTGCTGGACGGATGCGGGCGCGCCGGGGACGTCGTCTGCCGCTATGGGGGCGAGGAGATGCTCATCGTGGCGCCCGGCACCGGCATGAAGGATGCCGTTGCGTTCGCGGAACGGGCAAGACGGATGGTCGAGGCGACGCCCATCATCTGGCGCGACCAGCAGCTCAAGGTGACGGTGAGCATCGGGACCGCGACCTGGCCCGTCGTGCGGGCCTCGTTCCCAGAGGAGATGATCACCTACGCGGACGCGGCGCTGTACCACGCGAAGCGGTCCGGGCGGAACCAGGTGTCCGTCCACGAGGGGAAGGAAGTGAAACCCGCCTCGGCGCTCGGTGTTCAGGTCGAGTAGCAGGCGCGGTCGGCCGTGAAGAAGCCGCGGGGTTGTGCCCCGCGGCTTCGTTCGGTCGCTCCCTGTGGCCCGCCTTACTCGCCGGACGTGATCGTGATGACCCCCGGACCGTCCGGTCGCGCCGGCGGCCGCGCCGCCTCGGCGGCGGCCTTCTTCTCCGCGGCGATCCTCGCGTCCTCTTCGGGATCCGGGATCGTGATGTCCGGTCTTGTCGGCTCCTGCTTCGCGCGCCCGACGGCGACCCAGTGGAACTCCACGGCCTTGTCACCCGCGTCCGACCGCACGTCGAAGCCGCCGTTGTCGATGCGCGCGACGTAGAGCGCGCTCCATGCGCCGATCGGCGTCGCCGTGACCCGGAGGTCGGCGGCGCCCGCGATGGACTCGGCGAAGAGACGGTCGAAGTCGATGCGGGCCGCGCCGGCCGCAAGCCGCCCGCTGCCCGAGGCCATCACCTCGACGTCCGCGGCCGTCACGCCGAACACCGCCTCGGTGCCGCGGGACGTCGGCACGGTGCGCGCGGCGAGTCCTGTATGGAGGATCGTCCCGAAGACGTACAACCCCTCCGAGGACGAGGACGCGCCTGACGCGTACACCGCGTACACGTTGTCGTCGACGGACTTGTCGAAGTAGCCGCTTCTTCCCTGGTACGTACGCGAGTACAGCGTCCACGTGGCGCTGGCCACCCCCTCCGGGGACGCCACCCAAAGGCCGTCTGCGTACGAGGAAGACCTGGTGTTTGTCACCTCAAGGACAGGGTACCCACCCTCCCGGACGATCTCCACGCCCAGCCCACCGACGAACTGACCGGAGTAGCCGGAGCCGAGCGCCTTGGCGTAAACCGCGCTGCCCGTGCCCGAGCTCCGGCAGTCCGCTGCGTACCCGGTCCCCTGTGACAGGAAGTATGCCCCGTTCGCGGTGGCGTAGCCTACGCCTGCGACAGCCGACGGCACGAGGGGGACCGTCATGCCGCCGATCGGCGCGCCGGTGTTCCCGACGATGCTGCTCGTGGAATCAGCCTCGACGAACAGCGCCGGGGTGTCTATGTAGCGGGCGTCGGCGGCGATCCGCGCACCGGACCTTCCCACGCTCGAGACCTGGAGCTGCCCGGGCCGTGCCGTGGGGCCTCCCACGATGACATCCCCGTCGTTCTCCACGTAGACCGCGTTGACTGGACTGCCGTCGGGGGCGTCCAGCGAGTTCCCGTCGCCCACGCCGGCGTCGTCCGTCCCGTCCGCGAACCCTGCGGGCACGCTCTTGAGCTTCGTCCAGTCCACGGGGTTCCCCGGCGAGTTGATCGTCCCCGCCGCGCTCAGCGTGGACGAGAGCGCGAAGCTCGCCGCCGCCGTCCCGCCGAGGTTGTCCGCGTTGTGCGCCTGCCGGGCGTACGGCGCGGCCACGAGCTCGCGCCGCGGAGTCATGATCTCACCGTTGACCACGACCTCGAGCCACCGCGTGGTGCTGAAGTCCACCGCGAGCGGGGTCACGCTGCCGAGGACGACCGACACGACGCCAATGGAGTTCGTCGTGACGTTCTGCGTCTCGTTCCAGAGGAGCGAGCCTCCGGACGCGAGCGTGTAGATTCTGAAGACAATCGTGACGGCCTGATTGACGAGGGGCTCGTTGGAGGCGTTGGTGAGCATCACCTGGTAGTTCATCTTCTGTGGGACCGCGGCCGTCGAGACGGCCGCCGTCGCGAGCAACGCCGCGACGAGCATGAGCACGAGCATCCGGCGGTTCATCACGTTCTCCCTTCGCGCGCCGCGGCGCTACCTGACGACGAGAGCCTTCTCGGTCAACGACCGACCTTCCACCTCGAGCCGGGCGAAGTAGACGCCGGCCGCCACGCCTGCGCCGCGCCCGTCGGCGCCATCCCAGACGCGCTCGTGGCGGCCCCGCTCGAGCGGCCCGTCCACAAGCGATCGCACGAGCTGTCCACGGATATTGTAGACCGCAAGCAGCACCGTCCCCTCGTGCTCGGGAACGTCGAAGCGGAGCGTGCGGGCGCCGGCGCCGGGGTTCGGCATCGCCGGGTAGAGCCTCAGGACGAGCACACCCGGGGTCGTGACGAAGGTCGGCGACCCCGCGACGGCTTCCTCCGCGCCGTCGGCGTGGACCGCCCTGACCTCGTACCAGAACGTCGAGCCGGGCCAGAGCGTCGCATCCTCGTAGCTCCCCGGCGACTCGACCGGCAGAGACGCCGCGTTCAGTCTCGCGTAGTCGCCGTGCTCGGCGTTCGCGCGGTAGACGTTGATCCCGACGACGCCGGCGAGAGAGCCGATCGTCCAGCGCAGCAGCGCGGTGCCGCACTCGGTGAGCGAGGCGAAGACGGTGCCCTCGACCGGGACGTTCACCCCCGGGAGCCCGAGCCAGAACCCATCGTGGATGCGGAGGGTCGCGCCCTGGCCCATCGGGCCGATCGCGTGCTGTCCGATGGAGTCGTGCGCGCGGTACGACGCGGACGCCGCCGCCGCGCCGCCCGAGTTCACCGACTCCGCGGCGCGCTGCGCCGCGTGTGCCACCGCCGCGAGCAGCACGAGTGCTACGACCACCATGACCGGCCTGCAATTGAGCCGTCGGCCTGCCACCCTTGAGTCCATGACCTTCATCCTGCGCCTCCTTGTCTCGCAAGGCCACTCAGCATGACGCTACGCCCGGGCTGAACCCGGGTCAAGACGGCGCTTCCCCGCCGTGCCTGAACCGTGATACAATCTCGACTGTGGTTCGACTGCCGCGTCCGCGGCAGCGCCGAGAGCCCCGCAGCAGGTCCTGCCTGAACGATGGAGGTGCGCCATGCGCCCGACCCGCCCGCTGCTTGTCGCGACCCTCGCCCTGGTGGTCGCCGGCCTTGCTCTCCCGGAGAACGCCCACGCCTACCTCTACGACTCTTTCGGTGCCGGCCCCGGCTGGCCCAACCGCGTGGACGATCGCATCGATGCGATGAACCCCACGGACCTCGTGGACATCATCGTGGACTTCTGCTCGACCCCGACCTCGGCAGACAGCACCTTCCTTGCCGGGTACGGTACGGTGTTCGGGGTCTTCCGGTTCATCGACGCCATCGCCGTGCGGGGCGTCGTCGTGTCGGACTGCTACAACATCGTGGCCTACCCCCGCGTGAAGCTCATCGAGTGGGACCAGCCGCTCCAACTTCACCTGGACGTGAGCGCCTGCGCCATCCAGGCGCGCTCGAGCCCGACCTATCCGTATCCGTCACAGGCCGTCTGGGACCTCAACCCGTCGGTCGGGTACATGGGCAATGGCGTGACCGTCGCGATCATCGACAGCGGCGTTGACGACGGCCACCCGGCGCTTGCCGGCAAGTTCGTGGCGGGCTACGACGGGTTCACCGGGCAGGGCGGCCCCGGCGTCAACCCCGACGACGACATCCCCAACTGGTTCCACGGCACGGCGGTCGCCGGCATCATCCTGGGCAACGACCCCACGCAGCAGTACATGGGCGTCGCCCCCGGCGCGGGACTGGTTGACGTCAAGATCTTCGACCCGCAGGGGAACAGCGCACCCTCGATCATGGTCGCGGCGGTGCAGTGGGTGATGCAGAACGCCTCGACCTACGGCATCAAGGTCGCGAACATGAGCTTCGGCGGGTTCAACGACGACGGCACGGACAATGTCGCGCGCGCGGCCGACGCGCTGGCCGCGTCCGGAGTTGTCGTCGTGGCCTCGGCGGGCAACTACCCCGCGACGTGGGGCGTGAGTTCACCCGGATCGGGCGACGCCGTCATCTGCGTGGGCGGCGTGGACGACGGGGGAACGGTGCTGCGCGGCGACGACGTGTACGACGTCGTCGCGAAGTACGGGCCGAGGAACGCCCCGCCCCCGTCGTACGTCACGGGCTTCAACGACCTCAAGCCCGAGGTCGCCGCGTACATGCGGAACATCACGACGTGCCGCGGCTCGGACCCCGGGCAGGGCGGCACCGGCTTCTGGCAGCATCCCGGCACCGGAACGTCGTGGGCAACCGCGCACGTGTCCGGCGTCGTCGCGCTCCTTCTCGAGAAGTACCCCGGGCTGACGCCGACGCAGGTCGATGACATGCTGCGCCTGAACGCCGAGCCGCGTGGCGCGCCCACCTATCCGTTCCTCGATCCCGTCTGGAACCACCAGTACGGCTGGGGCATCGTGTCCGCGGCGAACACGGTGAACGCGGTCCTGCCCGTGGACGTGTCGGTCAAGTCGTGGGTGCCTGGGACGTGGAGCAGTCAGAGCATCTGGGCCGGGCACTATCCCGTGAGGGTGGGGGATCCCAACACGCTGAACGCGAGGATCTTCGCCAAGGGCGGTCCCGCGGCCGGCGTCGTCGTCTCGTTCGACGTGATGAACTTCGGATGGGGCTCCCCGTGGCTGCCGATCGCGAGCACGACGGTGAGCGTCCCGTGGGACGGGAGCGTGGTCGCGACGATCCCCTACACGCCGCCTCCCGGCATGGACGGCCACAAGTGCTTCCGCGTGACGGCGGCCTACCCGCCCGACACCAACCCCGCGAACAACACGGCCCAGGAGAACATCGACGTCCAGCCCGCACCCAGCGCCGTCACCGCGTCGCGATCGGGCCAGCGGTACGCGTTCCCGGTCACCATGTGCGTCGAGCCGACCGTGCCGTTCCCGTTCCGCACGGCGGCCGCCTGCATCTGCACGAAGGACCTGCCGGCGGGCGCGAGCGCGTGGCTCGAGCCGGAGCCCCCGTTCGACCTCCCCCCCGGGCAATGCCAGCCCTGCTCGCTGATCGTGCAGGCGGCCGAGGGCGTGTCGTTCCAGCCGGGCCACGCCGTGTACGTGAACGGCTGGTTCTGGGGGAATGGGGTCGCGGAGGGCGGCGTCACCGTGTACTTCGTGAGTCAGCCGCCCATGGAGGCGACGATCGCCGAGGTTCAGTACACGGACGATCCGACCGGCCCGTCGCCGCTGACCGGGCAGGTGGTGACGGTGAGCGGCATCGCGACCGCGGGCAGCGACACCTACCCCGACCGCATTGCGATCCAGGACGGTGAGGGGCCGTGGAACGGGGTCTTCGTGCGCGACCCGGGCGTGGTCGTGCTCGGCGATGCGGTCACCGTGACCGGCACGGTCGTCGAGACGGGCGCGCTCACGGAGATCGATCTCGTCAGCACGATCGCGGTCACGAGCGGCGGCAACCCGCTTCCGCCGCCCACCGTGCTCGACCCGGGCGAGGTCGGATCGAGCGAGGCCTACGAGGGCGTGCTCGTCAGGGTGGAGAACGTCACGGTCGTGGGCGACAACCCGGACGACTGGCTGGTGGCGTCGAACGGGATCTGCCACGTGGGGAGATGGGCCGGGTACGCGTACACGCCGGTGCTCGACGACGAACTCCACGTGACGGGGATCGTGGGCTCGCTCGATGACCTCCGCAGGATCCAGCCGCGGAGCGACGACGACATCGTGCCCGCGACCGGCGTGCCGGGCGACGGGCTCCCGACGCGCGCGTCGCTCTCACAGAACCTCCCGAACCCGTTCCGCGGCGGCACCGGGATCGAGTACGGGCTCCCGGTGGAGAGCGCCGTGCTGCTCAGGGTCTATAGCGTCGGCGGGAGGCTGGTGCGGGTCCTCGTGGACGGCCGGCAGCCGGCGGGCCGGTGGACCGTGGCGTGGGACGGCAGGGACGACGCCGGCGCGCCCGTCTCGAGCGGCGTGTACTTCTACCGTCTGGAGACGGACGGCAGGACGGTCGCGAAGCGGATGGTGATGGTGGAGTAGGGGGCCGCGGGAGGCGCCGCCGTCGGACGCGTGCCCCAGCCGCGCCGGCTACCCCGCGTTCCTGGTCGGCGCGTACCCGAGCTCGGCCTGCGGGATCTCCAGCCAGCCGGTGCGCCGGAACATCCCCGTCTTGAGGAAGCGGTAGAACCCGGGCGGGTACTCCTCCTGGAGACGCCAGTCGTAGTGGTAGTCCTTTGCGTAGCCCGTGAGCACCACGACCTGCCCGTTCGACAGGGTCGCCGTCCCCACCGACCCGCGGAAGCTCTGCACGATGCTCCCCCACACCGTGAGGCTGCCCCGGGGGCTCCCCGTGTTCCAGTTGCCTGCGTAGAGGGAGTTGCAGAGAGCCATCATGGCGGCGTGGACGACGCAGTTGTCCTGGTTCGCCGCGTTGTTGGCGATGACGATGTCGCCGCCCGAGAGCAGCCCGAGCATGTCGTCGCAGCCGTCCAGCGGGCCGTTCGCGTCGCTCGCGCGGTAGCGGACGTCGTCGGTGATCGTGATGGCGCCGTTCGTGACGATGGTGAACCGGCCGTCGAGCACGCCTTGCACCGATACGCCGCCGTTGACGAACATGATGCCGTTGGTCGAGGCGATGCTGACGTCGCTCCACGGCCGGCCGGACTTCCGATAGCTCACGTGGCCGTGCATCGGCTGGCCCGTCACAGGATGCGGCCTCGCGAAGACCACCTCGTAGCTGCCGGCGAGGTCAATGCCCCCGCTCCTCGCGAGCGCTCGGAAGTCGAACACCGACGGCAGCCGGGGGTAGATGACCCAGTTCGCCCCAAGCACGTACCCGTCGCCGAAGTACGGGTTGTCGTGCGGGGGGTTGCTCTCAGCCGTGGACTCGATGCCGTTGTTCCCCTGCCCCGTGCCGTTGCTGTAGTAGAACGCGGCGTTGTGGTTCCGGTTCCTGTCGCCCGGGCCGCCGTAGGCGCTCGCGACGCCGTGCAGGAAGCGGGGGTCGCCGCAGATGCTGATCTGATCGTTCGTGAAGAGCGGGCCGTCGACGACATCGCCCGTGCAGAACCAGAGCGGATTGCCCCCTCCGGGCATGTGCTCGGTGTTGGTGAAGTACAGGAAGTCGCTGAAGAGGCCTGCCGTCACATCCACCGCAAGGCGCCGCGTGTGGGTGCCCACGGTGGCCTCGGAGACGACCGTGTAGGTGCCGGGCGCCGCCGCGTCCGGGACGATCCACTGGAGCACGGCTCCGTCTGCAAACTGGTAGGGTGCGAAGCCGGACGGGTACAGCGTGTCGGCGCCGGCCGGAGGATCGATCTGCGCTTCAAGCCATGTCTGGCACCTGTCCAGGCCGCCCTCGGCAATGTAGAACGCCTGGGACCGGCTGAGATGGTGCGTGGCGAGACTGGCGTCAAGGGACGCGAACTGGAAGACGCCGAGCGCGAGGATCAGGATCACGCACATGAGGATCATGACCGTCGGCAGGACGACACCGGAGTGGCCTCCCAGGACAGCAAGGCGGCGTGCGCCGCGGGGCTGCGGGTGAAGTGGATGCTCCATCTGTGATGATCGAGGGGCACGCTTGCGGCGCACGCGAGGATGAGCGAACCTATTGTGGGGCTTGAGACTACCGCAGCAACACAGCCTTCCGGTCCACGACGCGCTCGCCTGCGGCGACCCTGAAGAAGTACACGCCGCTTGCGACCGGGCGGCCGCCCGCATCGTGCCCGTCCCACAGGAGCGCGTGCCTGCCGGCGGCGAGCACGCCGTGGTCCACCCGCCTGACGAGTCTTCCCGCGACGTCGTAGACCGACATCGCGACCTGCGCCGGGTCGGGCAGCGCGAGGGCGAGGCTCGTCGCGCCAGTGAACGGATTGGGCGTTGCGTGATGGACCGCGAAGACGATGGGCGACTCGGGGACGCCCGTGCCCGAGCCGGCGATGCGAACGTCGCAGCGCACGGGGACGGAGTACGCCCCGTCGTTGGCCTCGACGTGCGCCCAGAGCGTGAGGACCGTGTCGGCGGGGGCGGCGACGATCTGGATGACGAACGGGTCGGCGGCGTTGGACGCGCTGCCGCCGGGCGGGACGTCCGGGAAGACGCCCGCGCCGTCAATGACGGCCGCGACGCCCTCCTCGGCCGTGAGGAGCGCGCCGATGCCCGTGGCGCCGATCACTCCGTGGTTCGCGAGAGTGAGCGCGAGCGAGACGATCTCGCCGGGCTCCGCGACGCCGTTGCCGTTCCCGGCCGCGTCGTCGAGCGCGACGGCGTCGAGCGTGAGCCAGGGGCGCGCGGGGTCCTCCGCCGCGACGGTCGTGAAGAGCACGGCGAGCCCGTCGGCGAGCGGCGCCGCGTTCACGTCATGCGCGCCGTTATGGAGGTAGCCGATGCCGTCGGTCTGCTCCGGGTTCTCGATGCCGACGGTGCACCCGGTCGGGTTCATCACGGTCTCGTAGAGGAAGAGGATCTCCGTGTCGCCGGTCGGCGTCGGGTAGTACGCGGGGTGGCGGAAGACGACCTGGAAGGTCTGGAAGCTGCTCGTGCCGTAGATGGGCACCCCGTCGAACTGGATGATGAACCTGTGGTTCTCCGTGTCCATCCAGCGATAGATGTCTCCCGCCGCGGCAGGGTTCAGGTCATCCCAGAACGGCGCGATCATCCGGTCCGGCCCGTCCGGACTGCCGACGGGTGAGTTGGTGCCCATGCGATAGTCCTCGACGCCCATCGCGACGAAGCCGTTCGAGCAGACCGACGCCTGCGTGTGCGAGGTGCCGTAGTACTTCACTGCGAAGGGAAGCGAGATCGTCGTGATCCTGTCATCGTTGTTCGTGATCTGCGCGATGAGGCTGCCCGGCCCGGGCGGAGCGATGTCGTACCACTCGAAGGCCGGAGCGCACGCGTACCCCGTGTCCGACGAGTCGTACGCGTAGTACCCGTACGCGTCCGGCCCCGACGGCAGGGTCGTGGTCAGGCCGGCGACCGAGAGCGCGAACGCGATGGTCTCCTCGTAGAGGTAGGAGTGGCCCACGCCCGAGAGGTGCAGCCGGAACTCCGCGACGTGTCCGTTCGGAGCCGGCGGCGAGACGGACAACAGGAACGGCGTCGGCGCATTCGTCGCGCCGTTGCCCGACCGCACGAGTCCGAGGTGCGCGGTCCCGGCGGTCACGGCGACGTGCGGGCTCAGGCACTCGAGCTCGGCGACGACATCCCCGGCATCCAGGGGACCGACGTTCTCGAGCGTGACCTCGATGGCGACGGTCTCGCCGTGTGTGAGGTCGCCCGCGCCGTCGCCGCCGGGCGGACCGTCGTCGAGGACGAGCGCGGCCAGGCTCATGTCGGCGGTCGCGAGCGGGACTGAAGGCGGCGTGATCCCGATGGTCAACGCGCCGAACGTGACGTCCATGGCGAGGTGCACGCGGTGGCCGACGATGCACTCGGCGTCGGCGACGATGGCGTACGGCGTCACGCACCACGCGTGGCCGCCCGGCGGGATCGTGCCGAACGACGCGACGCTGTCCGGGATCGAGGCGTGCTGGTCCGGTGTGCGCACCGTCCCCGTCACGTTCACGGCGTCCCCGTCGCCGACGTTCGTCAGGCGAAGGAGAAGGGCGGCCGACTCGCCCGGGCTCAACAACCCGTCGCCGTTCCCGCCCACGGCGTCGTCCACCTCGACCTCCGTGCACACGACGAACGGCCCGCTGTCCAGGACGGTGACCTCGCCCTCGTACGGGTAGCGGTTCCGCGCCGTGACGGTCACCGCCATCGTGCCCGCGCTCGACGGATCCGGCGCGAGGACGACGCGCCCGTCCGCGTCCGAGTAGTCCCACTCGTGGACGTCGCTGCCCTTCACGCACGCGACGAGCGCGCCCTGAAGCGGCTGGCCGGCCGCGAAGACGGTCACGACGAAGCTGTCCTGACTCGCGTGGTAGTAGGAGCCGTGGAACGCCTGGAGGGTGCCCGGCTGCCCCGTCCACAGCATCATGTCGGGGTCGCCGAGGAGGTTCCACCCCTCGTACTCCTGCCGCATCTGGTCGAAGTTGTAGATGGCCGTCTTCGCCGCGACCGTCGCCGCTCCGATGACGCCCCCGTCAGGCCCGAACGCCTGCGCGAAGAAGCCCTGGTCCGCCGCTCCGCGTCTGCGCGACAGCGTCTGGCTGCTCTCGATGGACGTGTTCGTGCTGAGGAACGCCGCGGCGCCGATGGGGTTGGCCGCCGACCCGGCGCGGGTGATCGTCTCGCAGAGGAACCCGTCGTCCTGGTACGTGCCGGTCCCGCAGGTCGCCGAGATGACGACCGAGAGCCTGTGCGTGTTGGTGAGGCTCGAGGGGTTGATGTTGAAGGGCGGCATCCAGTCTGTTCCTGCGACGCCGCGGTAGTTGATGAACCCGCGGCCGGCGTTCATGGACTGATACACCTGCGACTGCGTGACGTAGTTGCGCTTGAACAGCGTGTCGATCGGCGCGAACCCGGCGGGCTCCATGAGGTCGTAGATGAACCACGTGTTCCTGTAGTAGATCGCATCTCCGCCATCGAAGTCGTCGGCGACGGTGAGAAGCGCGCTCGCGGGCCACTGAGGGTTCCCCTGCACGGGGTTCCGCTCGTAGCTCAGCACCTTCGCGACGAGCGTCGCGCACTGCGACTGGGTGTCGGCGGAGAGCCGGCCGACCATCACGTCCACGAAGTAGTCGGCGCCCTCGAGGGTCGCGTAGTAGTCGTCCGTCCACGTCTCGCTGTAGTAGGCCGGCACGACCTCGGTGTCGCCCACGAGCAGCACGTACTCGGGCGGGATCTCCCACGTGTCGTACGCGTTCTGAATGTAGGCCTTGATGGCGGCGGCCGACGAGCCGGTCTCGTTGAGCGTCACGACCGATGTCTTCACGCCCTTCCGGTGCTTCCAGTCCGCGAGCGGCTGGATCTGCGAGACGAACGACGGGTTCGCGATGATGAGATACCGCGCGCCCTGGGCGCGGCCCCCGCCGGCGGCCGGCCTGTGCGCGGCCGGGTCGGGCCTGTAGTTCGCCACCGCGTGACGATAGAGCGACTCGAAGGCGGGACACCTGGGGCGAGCGCGGGCGTCCCTCTCGTTGACCCCGGCCCCAGGCTCCGTGGTGATCGTGACGGTGACGGGCTGCGGGTCGTACGCCGGGATGTCGAATGTCACCTGAACGACGCGGAGATCTCTCAGGACGGCCGGCTCGGACACGAAGGCGCGGCCCTCGGGCTCGCAGCGGAAGGAGATGCGCCCGCGGTCCGGGACGCGGACGAGGACGACGCGGGCATCCTCCGACGGGGACGGTCCACCGGCCTCCGCGCGGGGCTCGCACCTCACGACGACCTCGGAGGCCGTGTCCCTGAGCACCGTGACCTCGGGGACGGGGAGCGCCCTTGCCGGCCCAGCGGCCGCGAGCATGGCGAGGACGAAGACGGCGGTCAGCGGACAGGGCTGCCGGCGCGCCGGGCTGGCGGTCAGCGGTGCGGACATGCTCCCTCCTCATGAAGGGACGGATGCGGCGTCCCGATGCTGGTTCGTTGCTCAATTATCGCACACGATGACCAGTCTGTCAATCAGGCGGGCGAAGGAGGTCCGGCAGACGGCGGCCAGGAGCATGATCGAGCCGCGCGGACACTGAAGTGCGCGCCGCGGCCCGGCACATCGGGAACGAGATCGAGCGGCAGCGCGCGTACGCGGCCGCCGACGACTCGAACGGCAAGTCGAAGGTCTCGAAGATCTACCTCGTGAACGACGACGTCTGGGTGACCGTCGAGCTCTTCATCGCGTCCCCCGATGACTTCAAGGAGGTCTTCCAGCGGTCGCTGTCCGCCATCCTGAACGGGGCGAACAGCTTCCTCGCGAAGATGAACGAGAGAGAGAGCCGGACTGGTCGGCGCGTGCGCGCGTCGCGAATCGAAGCGCCCCGGGTCTCCCCGGGGCGCTCGATCGTCCAAGGCGGTCAGCGTCACCGCTATGCCCCCAGCTCCTTCAGCCGCTCCTCGAGTCCCTGGAGTTCGAGCTTGAGCTCATCCCGGTAGCGCTCGAGCATCTCCCGCTCCTCCTTGCGGGAGATGAACCTCCGGTGGAACGACGCTCCGCACCCGCAGCAACAGCAGCAGTCGTCCGACCCGCGCCCGTGGCTCATCCCGTGCCCGCCGCCCGTCTCACAGCAGCTCATCGCGCGTCTCCTTTCCGTCTCGTCGGCGTTCCGGCTCCTTCACCCGCTCGAGCTTCCCGATCCTCTCCTCGACAGCCTCAAGCTCCGCGCGGAGTTCGCGCGCCCTCCGTTTGAGCGCCGCGACCGTCGTCCGCGGCTCGTGCCTCCCCTCGTCCTCGCGGTGGTGTCCGCACCCGCACGAGCAGACCTCGACGAGGTGGCCGCAGCAGACGTCCAGCCCCCCCGGGTTCAGGGAGTAGGGGACGCGGTAGCCGCGCCGCTCCCTCGTGACCAACCCCGCGCCCCTGAGCACGGTGAGGTGCTGCGACACCGCGGCCGGCGTCACGCCGAGCCTCTCCGCCAGGGCCGCCGTGCCCAGCGGCCCTCCGTCCGCGAGCAGCTCGATGATGCGAAGGCGGGTGTCCACCCCGAGGATCCTGAAGAGCTCCCAGCGACCGTGCGACATGACGTGACCCCCGCCGGCGTGATCTGAAGTATTTCAGCAAGTGCTTAATATCACGCGCGGAGGCTCCCGTGTCAAGCGGCGTCTTTGGCGTGGCTGCGGTGGACGAGGAGGATCCCGGCGAGGACGGCCGCGCCTCCCGCCAGGTGGCGCGCGGAGAACGTCTCTCCGAGAAGCGGGACGGCGAGGAGCGCGGTGACGATCGGCTGCCCGAGGAGCGTGGGCGAGACGACGGCCGCGGGCAGGTGCCCGAGGACGTAGCTCACGCTCATCCAGCCGGCGACCTGGACGAGCACGGCGAGCGCGAGGAACAGCAGGTAGGTCGTCGGGGAGTAGCCGGAGAGCGGCGTGCGGGTGACGAGGCACACGAGCAGCAGGAACACGGCGCCGTGTTCGCCATGAGCGTCGGCGCGGTCGCGCCGCTCAGCACGATGCCCTCGGACCAGAGCGCAAGGTCGGCCGCCAGGCACACGCCGCCGCCGACCGCGATCGCGACGCCGCGGCGTCTGAGCGGTCTCGCCGCGCGTCGGGCGTGCGCCGTGAAGGGGACCGCCATGAGGACCGCGGCGATCCCCATGCGGAAGAACGCGGTCGCCGCGCCGGGGGCGTTCGCCCATCGCACGAAGATCGCGCCCAGCCCGAAGACGAACACGCCGAGCGCCAGCGCCGCGTACGCCCGCCGCCGGCTCGGCGAAGCGCCGCGCGGATCAGGCATGCGTGGCGCCCTCTCCCCGCGTCGAGTCCTCGGGCTCGCGCCACGGAAGGGGCGCCGTCGAGATG
>Ga0194126_10007517_pt1 | contig 15152 bp, 14 predicted proteins | sample TA2KigC150mmetaG_FD_148641 | JGI IMG/M metagenome (GOLD analysis project Ga0194126, IMG submission 148641) | Freshwater microbial communities from Lake Tanganyika, Tanzania - TA2015035 Kigoma Deep Cast 150m | ecosystem: Environmental > Aquatic > Freshwater > Lake | place: Tanzania: Lake... | reverse complement strand
TTCTAAAATTTAAAAATCTCAAAAGATATAATAAATTTCTGCAATGTGAATTAATTAATTAATTCTTGCTGAATAATTAACTAAAATTTAAATATTTAAAAAAATTTATGCTAAATGAATTCAAATTCTTTAAAAATAATGAATTATTCAGCAAAAACTAATTGGAAATACAATAAGAATAGAAGCAATATGTATTTACCAAACATTAGATAAAATTTTTTATTAAAGGTATTAATATAATGAAGAAAATAGTAGTATGCACAAGCTGGAAGATGAATTTACGCGTGGTTGAAAGCATAAATTATGCTATAAAACTAAATGATTTTATTGATAAAAATTTACCTGGCAGCTCCGAAATTGAAATATTTATCTTACCTGATTTTCTTCCGCTTTATTCTATTTCAAAAGAACTGGAAAAATCAAGGTTAAAGTATGGTGCTATGAATTGTTTCTGGGAAGATAAAGGGGCCTACACCGGCGAAGTAAGTCCAATGTTTCTTAAAGACATCGGCTGTAGTTATGTGATGATTGGCCACCCTGAAAGAAGAAAATATTTAAGAGAAGACACTGAAATGATAAATAAGAAATTGAAAGCCTGTCTTAGAAACGATCTTATCCCGGTTCTTCCAATTATTGAAATGGAGAAAGAACCTGATATAAGGCAGACTTGTAATAAATTAAAAGATGAACTTCTATCCTTTATTGATGGGGTTGATAAAAAAGAAATAAATAAAATATATACCATATATGAACCAGCCTGGGCAATTGGCACAAGCAGAACTGCCCCGGTTGAGCATACTCATCAGGTAATTGGTGAGCTAAGAAATGTTCTTGATAGAGAGTTTGGTTCTGATATAGGGCAAAATCAGATATTTTTGTACGGTGGAGGTGTTAGAATAAATACTGCAAAAGAAATAATGGAACTTGATAACATAAATGGAATTGGTATGGGCAAGGCAGGTTTAAATTTTAAATTTTTTACCGGAGCAATAAAACTTGCTATGGAGCTTGAAAATAAATTACGCACTAAAAAAGCTAAATACTAATAATAGTTAAATTGCAGGTGTTAATTGTTCTTAGTAATTAATTTTAGTATTAATGAAAGATAAGTAAACTAAAAATATAAAAATTTTATATCAATTAATTTAAAGAATAAAATTATAGAAGTATTCTATTTATATATTTTAAAATTAAGATTAGCAATAAATCCCGATTTTATAATAATAGGGAATAAAAAATTCAACAGTCTATTATTACCTCATCTAAAAATTAATCTGGGGGGTGTATTAATTTGACAAGAGGATATCTAAATATTATAATTGATATTAATTACAAAATTGAAATAATTTTCATAAGAGGTGTACTTTATGATTACAAACACAAATTATAAGAGAAAAGAAGATATAAAAATGGATAAAGATCTTCATATTAAAATTTTTAAATTAATGGTGAGGGCAAGATTATTTGAGGAAAGACAGCTCCAGCTTTATCACGAGGCAAAAATTAGAGGTTATTTGCATCCGGGTATTGGTAATGAGGCAACCGAGGCAGCAATTATAACTGCAGTAAGAGATGAAGATATAATTTATCCCACTCACAGAGGGCATGGACTTTTTGCGATGAGGGGTGCTGATATGGGGAAGGTTCTTGCTGAACTGATGGGCAAAAGTAATGGTTATTGTAGCGGGCAGGCTGGCTCCTGTCATTTAGCTGCACCCCAGGTTAGACAGGTGCAGGGAATACTGGGTGCACAAATTCCTATTGCTACAGGTGAGGCACTGGCAATTAAGCTTCTCGGAGAAATAAAAGTTGTCCTTTGCACTTTTGGAGATGGGGCTGCAAATAACGGGACATTTCATGAAGGTCTGAACATGGCATCTATCTGGAAACTGCCTGTAGTTTTCGTGTGTGTAAATAATTTATATGCTGTATCTTTCAGTTTTAATAATTCGACATCAGTAAAAAGTAATGCAATAAGGGCTAAAGGGTATTCAATGCCAGGTTATGATATAGATGGTTCGGACTACGAAAAAGCTTATAGGACAATAAAAGCAGCGGTTGATAGGGCAAGAGATGGAGAAGGTCCAACTCTAATTGAGGCAAAAACAACACGGGTTAAGGGACATCATCCCAATGATTCCGGTTCATACAGGTCAAAGGAAGAACTGGAAGCAGTAAAAAAGAAGGATCCAATTAGAAAAGCTACAAGAAAATTATTAAGGTTAAAGATACTGGGCAAAAGTGAAATTAACAGGATATATCATGAAGTAAAAAAAGATATAGAAGAAGCGGTTGCTTATGCGGATAATTCACCCTTTCCATCCATTGATGAATTTGTAAAGTATTGCAGGCAGACTCTTGAATAAATTTTAAATAAACAGATATTTTTTAGGAGGAAAGTTGAAAAAAATAAATTACAAAGATGCTGTGAAGGAAGCATTAATGGAAGAAATGGATAAGGATGAAAGAGTATTTGTAATTGGTGAAGATGTTGGTGTATACGGGGGTTCATTTAAAGTTACCCTGGGCTTATTAGAGAAATATGGTTCAAAAAAAATTATAGATACTCCTATTTCAGAAAATGCAATAATCGGCACAGCAATTGGTGCTGCAATGTATGGTATGAGACCTGTTGCGGAAATTTCGTTTATAGATTTTATAACACTGGCAATGGATCAGATTGTGAATGAAGCAGCAAAAATAATGGCCTTCTCTCCTGGACTATATAAGATACCGCTTGTTATAAGGACACAGTGCGGAACAGGCAGGGGTATAGGAGGACATCATGAACAGAGTTTGGAAGCATGGTTTGTGCATACACCGGGGTTAAAAGTTGTTATGCCGTCGACACCATATGATGCAAAAGGGCTTTTAAAAACATCCATTAGGGATAATGAGCCAGTAATATTTATAGAAAATAAAAAGCTGTATCCTGTTGAAGGAGAAATACCTGAAGAAGAATATCTTATCCCACTGGGTAAGGCTGATGTAAAGAGAAAAGGTACAGATTTAACTGTGATATCAACATCATTTATGGTACATTTGAGCCTTGAAGCAGCAAGAATACTGGAAGAAAGCGGCATAAGTATAGAAGTAATAGATCCAAGAACTCTGGTGCCTTTTGATAAGGATACTATAATAAATTCTGTTAAAAAAACAGGGAAAGTTCTAATTGTTCATGAGGCAGTAAAAAGAGGGGGAATTGGTGGTGAAATCAGTGCTATTATAGCTGAGGAAGCTTTTGATTATTTAAAAGGTCCTATATTCCGGCTGGCAGCGCCAAATATTGTAATACCATCTAATTATATTCTTGACGAATATTGTATTCCTAAAGTTGAAGATATAGTTTTGAAAGTCAGGGAAATCTTAAAAAAATAATTTAATTGTTGTAAAATTTTTTTAACAAATATTTTCTACAGTACATAGGTTTATGGATTTAAATAAACATAAATACGAGCTTCTTACAAAGATAGCCAAGCTAAAGTTTGTTGAATTAAAACAGCAAAAAGAGATAGCAGAAGCGCTTAAGATGTCACAGGTTAAAGTTTCCCGGTTGTTAAATAAAGCTATCAGCATGGGTTTAATTAAATTTAAAGTTGAAGAACTTTCACCTGAAATTAGTGAAATGGAAAGAGCTATCGAAGAAAAGTATAAAATGAACAGGGTTATTTTAGTAAGAGCTGAAACCGATGATCTTAATGTTTTAACTCAAAGAGTTGGTGAAAAAGCTGCTGATTTTTTATTAACTATTATTAAAGATAGAGAGCTTATTGGTATATGTCAGGGAGCAACTGTAAGAGAAACAGTTAAAGCATTGCCAATAATTATTAAAAAACAGGTTGATGTGGTTCAGATTCTTGGGGGCTCACCTTATGAGCTGTTATATGGAAGCGACGGAATGGAATCAACAAAAATTTTTACTGAAAAATTTAATATAAAAGACCCTAAAATATTGTATGCACCTTTGTTTGTGGACAATAATTTCATAAGAGAAGCTATAATAAGTGACAGCGGGATTAAAAGGACAATGCAATATTTTAAGTCCATCGATTTAGTTTTGGTGGGTATAGGTGCTTTTAATAAGGAATTAAACTCAAACCTTTTCAAATTAGGTAAGATTAGTAAAAATGAAGCAAAAGAGCTTGAGGGGAAAAGAGTAGTAGGAGATATTTTTGCCCACTTTTTTGATGAGGATGGTAAGTTTGTCGAGTGTGAAGTTGACAAGAGAACAATTACAATATCTGTAGAGGATTTTATAAAAATAAAATACAGGTTAGCAGTAGCCTGTGGAATCCACAAAGCAAATGCAATACGCGGTGCATTAAAGGGTCGGATTGTCAATTATTTAGTTACTGATACTGCAATTGGAGAAAAATTATTGGATCTGAATTAAATTCGATCATGGTAACTAAAATTTTTTATTTATTTATTAAAAGGATTTTTATTGAAGTAATGAAAAAAGATTAATACTGGACAGATAGAGGTGGTTTTATGGATAAAGTTATAATGCCAAAACTTGGACCGGACATGGAATCAGGAACAATACAGAAGTGGATAAAAAAAGAAGGTGATAAGGTAGCGGCTGGTGATGTGCTGCTTGAGATAATGACAGATAAGGTAACAATGGAAATTGAAGCAACTTCCTCTGGTTATTTAAAAAAGATAGTGTGTGCTGAGGGTGAAGAAGTGCCTGTTACTACTGTTATTGGTTATATTGGTGAAAAGAATGAAAAAATTCCTTAGTTTCAATCAGTATTGAAATTTTAATAAGTTCAAAATGCAAAACAAATCAAATAATATAATTCCACAAGACATTAAAATAAAATCTTCTACAGAATTGACAGGTATTCAAAAAATTATTGCACAGAGAATGACACTGTCTAAAACTACAATTCCGCATTTATTACAAAATATTAAGGTTGATATAACTTCTATAATATCTCTTAAAGAAGAAGTTCAGGAAAAATTGTATTCTAATTATGGGATAAAAGTTACATACACAGATTTTTTGCTTAAAATAATTGCAACTGCTTTAAGGGAATATATAGAAATTAATTCATCATATATAAATCAGAAGTACATAATATACGATGATATTAATATAGGTCTGGCAATATCTGTAAATAACGATCTGGTAGTAGCCACCATATATAATATGGATAAATTGGGAATAATTGAAATTGCCAAAAGAAGAATAGAATTAATTGAAAAAGCAAAAAGTCAGAAGCTTTCTCTTGCTGATGTAAAATACAGTACAATAACTGTAACAAATGTGGGTATGTATGGCATAAGGTCAACTTATGCAATTATTAACCCTCCTCAGGCAGCTATCCTGGCAATAGCGGAGATATATAAAGAGCCTGCAATAATAAATGAAGATATTTTACCCAGGTCATTTATTGAAATATCTCTTTCTGTTGATCACAGGATTATAAATGGTGCACTTTCAGCTCAGTTTTTACACAGGATAGCTTATTTAATAGAAAATCCCGGTATAATATTTGAAGATATTTAAATTTCTTCATCTTGCAGCGTATACATCAATTTAAAAAATTAACTTAATATTGTAATAGAAGATATAAGCAATTGAAAAGGATATGGTGTTACTGCAGAAAAAGATATTTTTGATGATATTTAGGTATTATAGAAGAAGGAATTAAAAGGTTGAGTATAAAAAATAAACAGGATTATTTAAATAGTTTGAAGAATCAGGATATTGAATTATATTTATTTGGTGAAAAAGTAAATGATATTATTAATCATCCATATATCAGACCTTCAATAAACTCTGCAGCAATGACATATGAGCTGGCTGAAAAAGAAGAGTACAGAAATTTATTTATTGTTGAATCCCACCTGTCAGGGGAAAACATTAACAGATTTACACATATACATCAGAGCAAAGAAGATCTTATAAAAAAAGTCAAAATGCTAAGACTTCTTGGTCAGAAAACAGCAAGCTGTTTTCAGAGATGTGTTGGGATGGATGCATTGAACACATTATACAGTGTAACCTTTGAAATAGACCAGGAATATCGAACAGATTATCATAAGAGGTTTCTAAAATTTCTTGATTATGTTCAGCAAAAGAACCTGATGGTAGATGGAGCAATGACTGACCCTAAGGGTGATAGGAGTTTAAGGCCCTGTGAGCAGAAAGACCCCGATATGTATTTGCATATTGTTAAAGAGTCTTCTGAAGGAATAATAGTACGGGGTGCAAAGGCACATCAGACAGGTTGTGTAAATTCTCATGAGATACTTGTTATGCCAACACTTTCACTGAATGAGGATGAAAAAGATTATGCTGTAAGCTTTGCTGTTCCTGTTATCACCAGAGGGCTTATTTATATTTATGGAAGACAATCATCCGATACAAGAAGACTGGAGGAAGGTATTTGCGGGGAAATAGACAGGGGCAATACCTATTTTGGAGGTCAGGAGGTTATGGTTATTTTTGAAGATGTTTTTGTACCATGGGAGCGTGTTTTCATGTGTCGTGAATACAAATACAGTACAGAACTTGTAGAAAGATTTGCCGGCTATCACAGACAGAGCTATGGTGGCTGCAAGGTTGGTGTTGGAGATGTGCTGATAGGAGCAGCATGTCTTATAGCTGAATATAATGGTGTGGAAAAAGCTTCACATATAAAAGATAAAATTGTGGAAATGATTAATCTTAATGAGACTATTTATTCATGCGGTATTGCATGTTCTTTTGAAGGTACCAGAACACCATCAGGAAATTATCTTGTGGACCTGCTTCTTGCTAATGTCTGCAAACAGAATGTCACGAGGTTTCCATATGAAATTTCCAGGATAATTCAGGATATTGCCGGTGGTAAAATGGTTACCCTTCCTTCTGCAAGAGATTTTAAAAGTCCTGCAGTTGGATCAAAATTGGAAAAGTATCTGAAGGGTATTGAATCTGTACCAGCAGAAAACAGGATCAGGATTTTAAGGTTCATTGAAAACATGACACTTGGCAGCGGTGCAGTAAGCTATCTTACTGAATCAATGCATGGTGCAGGTTCTCCACAGGCACAGAGAATAATGATTTCAAGACTGACCGATCTTAATTACAGGAAGGATTTAGCCAGGCAGGTTGCAGGTATAAGAGATGTAAAAAAATAAAGATTAAAAGGGTTATGAAAAATAATCCCTGCTGAAAACTTTTATAGCAAATAAATTATAGGTTTGGTAAAAAATGAAGGATAAAAAAATCTGTATAATTGGTAGCGGTACAATGGGTGCAGGAATAGCTCAGGTCTGTGCCCAGTCTGGAATGAATGTTTTCATTTATGATAAGGACTGTAAATGTGTTGATAAATGCATGGAAATAATGGAGAAGAATTTACAAAAAGCTGCTGAAAAGGGAAAAATCAGAACGGGGGACATAGATAATACTCTTGGCAGGATATCAAAGATCTTAAATATGGAGGAACTTCCCGACAGGGTAAATTTTGTTGTGGAAGCTGCAGTCGAAGACTTATCAGTTAAGAAATCAATTTTTAAAAATCTGGATGAAAAATATGATTCTTCAGTAATTCTTGCAACAAATACATCAAGTCTTAGCATAACGGAAATAGCCTCTGTGACTAAAAAACAGTACAGGGTAATAGGTATTCACTTTTTTAATCCAGTCCAGATAATGAATCTTGTAGAAATTATAAGAGGCATTAAAACTTCCGATGATGTATTTTTAAAATCAAAGAAATTTATTGAGGAATTGGGTAAAACACCTGTTGAGGTTAAAGACTCACCCGGTTTTATTGTGAACAGACTGCTGATACCAATGATAAATGAAGCAGCTAATATATTGGATGAAGGCATATCAGGCAGGGAAGACATAGATGCAGCAATGAAGCTTGGTGCCAACCACCCCATAGGCCCACTTGCTCTTGCTGATCTGATAGGTCTGGATATATGTTTGAAAATAATGCAAGTGCTCTATAAAGGGTTTTCAGATTCGAAGTACAGGCCTTCTCCGTTAATAGTCAGGATGGTAAAAGAAGGATTCCTTGGAAGAAAAAGTAAGAAGGGTTTTTATGACTATAATTAAATGCAGGGAAGCAGTCAAATGAAGTATTCAAATATTGCTGTTAAATATCATAATAACATTGCAATAGTGACTTTAAATAGAGCTTCTAAATATAATATCATGACAACCCAGACGTTAAATGAGATATGTGATATATTCAGTCTGTTTCTAAATTCACCTGTCAAGGCAGTTATTATTGCCGGCTCCGGTAAAGCATTTTGTGCTGGTGCTGATATAAGTGAAATGTTAAAGCTGGATTATAATACTGCAAAAATATATTCAAAAGAAGGTCATGAAGCTCTGGAATTTATTGAAAATTTCCCGAAACCTGTAATTGCAGCTTTAAATGGGTTTGTTTTTGGAGGGGGATGTGAGCTTGCACTTGCATGTGATTTTCGGATTGCATCAGCTGATGTAAAAATAGGTCAGCCTGAGATAAAATTGGGGATTATTTGCGGATGGGGCGCAACTCAAAGATTGCCTAAAATAATTGGAAAACCAAAAGCTTTAAGATTAATCATGAGTGGTGACATTATCAGTGCTGATGAAGCTGAAAAAATAGGTCTCGTTGATAAGGTAGTTTCAGCAGAAAATCTTATAAAGGAAGCAATAAAACTTGCGGAAAATTTTACTTCAAAACCTTTCCTGGCACTTATGGAAGCCAAAAAAGCTGTTGTTTTTGGTCTTAATAATATTCCTGCTGAAGGGAAAAATTTTGAAATGGAGTGTTTTGCCAATTGTTTTAAAACTGAAGATCAGAAAGAAGGTATGAAAGCCTTTTTAGAAAAGAGAAATGCGGTATTTAAGGATAGATAGATATTTAAAATGCAGAATAACTTCTGTTATCTATTTATAGATATAATTAAATGAATAATAAAATAGTTAAATAATGAAATAATCAGAAAGGTGAATTTTTTGGCAAATTTAGACTTTATTTATAATAGGCACAGTGTGAGACAATACAGGGATACGGATATTCCAACTGAAGACATATTTGAAATAATTAGAGCCGCTACCTATGCACCATCCGGAGGTAATGTTCAAAACTGGCATTTTATTATTATAAAGAATAAAAATAAAATTAAGGAACTGGTAAAAATTATTGAAAAGAAAAATGATGAACTGGTAAATAATTCGAAAGATGAGGATAAAAAAATAAAATTCAGAAAATATTTAAGATTTCAGACTGTTTTTAAAACTGCTCCTGTATTAATACTTATTTATGCCGGTCCATATAACAGCCCGGACCTTGTACTTGCTGTTGACCTTTTAAAGGAAAGTGGTGCACCTAAAGATGAGATCGATCGTTATTTAAAAACTGTACCCGGCATTCAGAATATAGCGGCAGCTATGGAAAATTTGTTACTGGCAGCTACAGCTAGGGGTTATGGAACATGCTGGATGACAAGTCCGAATTTTGCAGTAAAGGATCTTGAAAATTTTGTTAATTTTAAAAAAGAAGGATATAGCCTGGCAGCAATGACTCCAATAGGAATACCATTGGCAACTGAACAGAAAAGTACTTCAAGAAAGCCGCTTGAAGAGGTGATAACTCTTATTGAGTAATTATAATTTAATTATCTCAAAATCAATTTATAAGTTAATTTATGAGATTAATTTATCGAAATAATTTATGAAAAAGGAGGATTAATTATGAGACTGGAAGGTAAAGTTGCAATTATAACTGGTGGTGCAATGGGAATTGGTGAGGCTTATTCAGTAGGAATGGCCCGGGAAGGAGCAAAAGTTGTAATAGCAGATGTAAATGAGGAGGTTGGTAAAAAACTTGCAGAGCAGATAATCAGGGAGGGCGGTTCAGCACTTTTCGTTAGGACTGATGTAAGCAGTAAAACAGATGCAGAGAATCTGGTTCAGAAGGTAGTCAACGAATACGGACGTCTTGATATACTGGTTAATAATGCAGGAATTCTTGAAACTGCACCTGTTGAGGAAACAACAGAAGAAATGTGGGATAAACAGCTTGCTGTGAATGTAAAAGGAGTTTTTTTCTGTTCTCAGGCAGCAGCTAAAGCGATGGTAAAACAGCGAAGTGGTAAAATAATCAATATTTCCTCTATTGCTGCAGTTGGCGCACAACCCGGTCTTTGTGCATACAGCTCTACTAAGGGTGCTGTGCTTACAATGACGCGTGTATTTGCGCTGGAACTGTGTCCGGCAAATATTCAGGTAAATACCATTCTTCCTGGAACAACTGATACTGGAATGGCAAAACGTGCAATGGTGGATCCGGAATGGACAAAGCAGGTAACCCAGGGCATTCCTATGGGACGACTTGGGAAAACTGAAGAGCTTTTAGGGGCAGTACTTTTCTTTGCCTCTGATGATTCAAATTATTGCACAGGCCAGACCCTGATAGTTGATGGCGGTGTATCAATGATTTAAGAAAGCATCTAAAATTTCGTGATAAAAAATAAATTAATGTACCAACGGATGGGTTATTTCAAAAACACGCAAAGCTTTGTCCCAGCGAGCCAAAGCTTGCTCAGTTTCAGTCTTATTGTGAAAGATTTAAAAATTTTTTTGGTTGATAAAAGAGGTTGAAAATGCAGACAGTGTATATTTTGGGTGCTTGCAGGACTGCCATAGGTTCTTTTGGTGGATGTTTGCGCAGTGTTTCTGCAGTAGAACTGGCACGGATTGCGATAAAAGAAGTATTGGGAAGAACAGGTGTTTCTCCCAGTTCGATAGATGAGGTAATAATGGGCAATGTCCTTCAGGCAGGACTTGGTCAGAATACAGCAAGGCAGGCTGCAATTGCAGCGGGCATACCCGTAGAGGTTACTTCAATGACAATAAATAAGGTTTGTGGTTCTGGGTTGAGAGCAGTAACCCTTGCTGCCCAGATAATCAGAGCCGGGGATGCACAGTGTATTGTTGCAGGCGGAATGGAAAACATGTCTCAGTCTCCATTTATATTGAAAAACCACAGGTGGGGTGTAAAAATGGGTAACCAGGAATTAATTGACGAAATGGTTATTGACGGTCTTTGGGATATATTCAACGGATATCACATGGGAATAACAGCTGAAAATCTTGCTGAAAAGTATGAAATATCAAGGCAGCAGCAGGATGAATTTGCTTATAATTCACAGAAGAAGGCAGTTAGGGCACAGGCAGAAGGAAGATTTAAGGCTGAAATAGTATCTGTGTCTGTTCCTCAGAGAAAAGGTGAATCAATAATGTTTGACAGCGATGAATTCATAAGACCTGATACTACTCTGGAGAAACTGGCGGCATTAAAACCTGCTTTTAAAAAAGATGGAACAGTAACAGCGGGGAATGCCTCCGGAATAAATGACGGAGCTGCTGCTGTAATTGTGGCAGGTGAAGGCTTTATAAAAAGTAAAGGGTTGAAGCCTATGGCAAAAATTGTATCCTATGGTTCAAAAGGAGTAGCACCCGATATTATGGGTATAGGGCCGGTAGAATCTGTAAAAGATGCACTAAGAAAGGCAGAATTAACAATTGATAATATAGGGTTGATTGAAGCTAATGAAGCTTTTGCAGCGCAGTCAATTGCAGTTTCAAAGGAACTTGATTTTGATATGCAGAAGCTGAATGTAAATGGCGGTGCTATTGCACTGGGGCACCCTATCGGAGCTTCGGGTGCCAGGATACTTACGACACTTATCTATGAAATGCATAAAAGAGATGAGCGTTACGGACTTGCAACACTTTGTATCGGTGGAGGTATGGGAGAAGCAATTGTTGTTGAAAGAGATTATTTATGTAGATAGCTGTACTATAGAATAAAATATTTTTTAAAAAGAGTGTTTTATTTTTTATAATATAAGACTTATTTTTAAGATATTGTATAGCGGAGTTATATAAGGCAGGAGCGAAAAGTATGGAAAAAAAAATAATTAAAGGGATTTTTTTTAATGAGATCCTAAAACGTTCAGGAAATATTACAAAAAGAATAGCATTTAGTGACGGAAATGATATCAGATTAATAAACGCCCTCAATTATTTTATGAATATAAATGGAAGCAGTTTTATTCTTATTGGAAATGAGAATGAGATATTTAATAAAATAAAGGAAGTTGGAATAAAAAATACTGATAATTTCTCAATAATGGATCCTAAAAATTCGAACAGATTTGAAGAATTTAGAGAAATTATCAAATCAGCGTTTGCACAAAGAAACAAGCAAATCACGGATGAGCAGCTTGATATAAATACGCATAATAATTCTTACTGGGCTGCTGTACTTCTTAAAAATAACGAAGCTGACTGTGCTATTGGCGGCACAATAAGCTCCACAGCAGAACTCATGCGTGCTGTTATAAATGTACTTGGATTGCTTCCCGGTAAGAAATTTTTAAGCGGTTCTGCTTTTGTTGAAATCCCTGACTGTATTTTTGGTTTAAATGGTGTATTCTGTGTCACTGACCCGGCAATAATTCCGGAACCTACTGAAGACCAGCTTCTTGACATGGCACTTTCAAGCTATGAAATAGCCAAATCAGTTTTTAAACAGGAACCCCGTATTGCCATGCTTTCATATTCAACCTGGGGCAGTGCCAGCAGTGAGGAAATAGATAAAATCAGAAATGTTGTTGAAAGGGTAAGAGCGTTAAGACCTGAAATAAAAATAGATGGTGAGCTTCAATTTGATGCCGCAATAGTTCCTGAAGTAGCAAAAATAAAAGTGCCCACAAGTGTTCTTGAAGGGAAAGCAAATGTACTGGTGTTTCCAAATTTAAACGCCACAAATATTTCTTATAAGATAATGCAGAGACTTGCAAAAGCTGAAGTTTGCGGAACTGTGATTCAGGGAGCTGCAAAACCTTTCAATGACCTGTCCAGAGGATGTCTTGTTCAGGATATTATTCTTTTAATAGCAATGACATTACTGCAAACAAAAGGCATGGAAAGATAAAATGACTGAACTTGCAGAAAAAATATTAAATAAGAGTTTAAATAAGCAAATAAGTGCTGCAGCAGAACTTATTAGAAAGATTGAAGAGGAATCGAGTGATGTTTATGAAGATCTGCAGCTTCTTTATGAACATACAGGAAATGCCTATATACTGGGAATTACAGGTCTTCCGGGCTCGGGGAAAAGTACAATAATAAATCTTCTAATAAAATATTTCAGAAAACTTGGCAAATCAATTGGAGTAGTTGCAGTTGACCCATCAAGCCCTTACTCAAATGGTGCTATTCTTGGTGATAGAATAAGAATGATTGAACACTCTAAAGACCCAAACGTATTTATTAAAAGTATTGCAACAAGGGGCTGGTATGGTGGACTTTCAAGATCTGCTGCAAGGATTATAAATGTAATGGATGCAATGGGCAAGGATGTTATATTGCTTGAAACTGTAGGTGTTGGACAGACTGAAGTAAGTGTAATGAATTTTGCCCATACAACAGTTCTGGTACTTGTACCAGAAATGGGGGACTATGTACAAACCATAAAAGCTGGTGTGCTGGAGATTGGTGATATTTTTGTAATCAATAAGATTGACAAAAGAGACCCGGGCGAACTTTTGTATAATATGAAAACACTTCTTGATCATCAAAATAATAATACAGAAAAAGAGGAATGGAAGCAGCAAATTATATTAACAGACGCGACTGCAAATTCAGGATTTGATAAACTTTTAACTTCAATAAACATGCACGGACAGTATTTTTTAAAACACAAAAAAGAGCTATATTTAAAAAATAGGGCAGAGCAGGAGCTTCGTGATGAAGTTTACAGCCATTTTGTTGATTTGTTCAGAGATAAATTTGAAAGAAGTGATAATTTTGAGAGTATTATAAATGATATTTGTTCAAAAAAGGCTGACCCTTATTCAGTATCAGTAAAAATTATAGAATGGATTAAAAAAGTAGATGGAAGTAATAAAGAATAATTGAGGTATGCATAAAAAAGCATTTTATCAACTGCTATGAGAAATTAAATTTTTACTGGATTGAATATATGTTTTTAAAAATATCTACCGGAAAGGTTTTTAAGATGGAGGATAAAAAAATAAGGACAAAACAATTATTAAAAAACATGGTGAAAAATGAAAATCCTGTGCCTCTTTATAGTAAAAAAGCCCTGGATAGAATTAAAAAAGATTTTGAAGATTTAAAAAACAGGTATTCTGCACCTGATTCAAAAATGTCGTGGTCTGTTACTCCATATACAATTTTAGGTTCAGAAATTCCACGAGAGATGCTCTATACCCCACTTCATCTATCTGATCTTGACTATGGATTTGATATCGGATTTCCTGGAAGTGAACCCTTCACAAGAGGCATACACCCGAATATGTACAGGGGAAAAAAATTTACAATCCGACAGATTAACGGATTTGGGGGACCTGAAGATACAAACCAGAGAATTAAATACATGCTTGAACATGGCGGAACTGGTATAAGTGTTATTTATGATCTTCCAACTACTCAGATGTATGATTCTGATGACCCGCTTTCAAAGGGACAGGTTGGGATGTCGGGGGTAGCAATAGATTCCGCGGACGATATGGAGATACTTTTTAAAGGTGTTCCTATTGATAAGATTACAATTTCTCTGGTCACTCATTACCCATCAAATACAGCAATACTTTTCCCAATGTATCTTGCTGCTGCTGAAAGGCGTGGACTGCCAATTGACCAACTGCGTGGAAGTGTTCAAAATGATATAACTCTGGAGGAAGTGGTCAGAAGTGGACCTGAGTATATTCCTCCTAAGGATTGTTTTAGAATACAATGTGACAATATAGAATTTATAAAGAACAATGTACCGTATTTTAACTTCAACACGCTAAATGGGTATAATCTCCATGAATTTGGAACTTCAGGTGTAACTGAAATGGCAGTTGCAGTTTCAAATGCAATTGAAAGTCTTAATGAGATGATTGAGAGAGGGTATGAGGTTGACTGGGTAGCAGAAAGACTTGCTTTCTTCTGGTCTATTTCAAGTGATTTTTTTGAGGAAGTTGCCAGAATAAGAGCTGTTAGAAGATTATGGTACAAAATAATGAAATACAGATTTGAAGCAAAAAGTTCCAGAGCAATGTGGATGCGCTGTCATGTTCAGACTTCTGGAATTTCACTTGTGAGAGAAGAACCGTTAAATAACTTAATCAGG
>Ga0194126_10007509_pt1 | contig 15161 bp, 9 predicted proteins | sample TA2KigC150mmetaG_FD_148641 | JGI IMG/M metagenome (GOLD analysis project Ga0194126, IMG submission 148641) | Freshwater microbial communities from Lake Tanganyika, Tanzania - TA2015035 Kigoma Deep Cast 150m | ecosystem: Environmental > Aquatic > Freshwater > Lake | place: Tanzania: Lake... | reverse complement strand
GCCGGCGCCCTGCTGCAGAACTGCCCCAACGCCCGCCTGGTGGTGCATCCCAAGGGCGCCCGCCACATGATCGACCCGGCCAAGCTGGTGGCGGGTTCCATCGCGGTCTATGGCCGCGAGCATTTCTTCGCCCACTATGGCGACATCGTGCCGGCGCCGGCGGAACGGGTGATCGAGGCCGGCGAGGGCTTCCAGCTCGATTTCCGCGGCCGCAGTCTGAGCTTCCTCGACACCCCCGGCCACGCCCGCCACCACTACTGCATCCACGACAGTCGCAGCAACAGCCTGTTCACCGGCGACACCTTCGGCATCTCCTACCGGGAATTCGACGTGGGCGACCACGCAAACCCACGCCCCTTCATCTTCCCCACCACCACGCCGGTGCAGTTCGAGCCCGAGGCCCTGCACGCCTCCATCGACCGCCTGGTGGCCACCGGCGCCCAGGCGGCCTTCCTCACGCACTACGGCCGGGTGGGCAACCTGGCGGAACTGGCGACGCAACTGCACGCGCAGATCGACGAACTCGTGGAACTGACGCGCGCCGCGCCCGGCGCCGGGCAGGAACGCGTGGCCTGGCTGCGGGCTGCGGTGGAAGCCGCCCTGCTGCGCCGCCTGCGCGCGCACGGCTGCACGCTCGACGACGCCACCTGCAAGGCGCTGCTGGAAAACGACGTCGAACTCAACACCCAGGGCTTGCTGGTCTGGCGCGACCGGGGCTGAGGGGTCGACCACGAATTACCGTGTCCAACAAATCCGTCATTCCCGCGAAGGCGGGAATCCAGTTCGTAGGTTGACTGCCTTGAAAAACAATCCGATGAACAATCTGGATTCCCGCTTTCGCGGGAATGACGGTCACGTTGGCGGTCGCTTCAAAATAACTCTCACGTTCTGAGCCCCGGCCGGGCGAGAGCGCCTCTCAGCGCACCACCTCGAACACCGTGTTGGGCGTCTCGCCGAACATTTCCGGCGCGTACATGGCCTCGACGCGGGTGGGCGGCAGCCGGAAGGCGCCTTCGCTGTTCAGGCGCAGGGTGTATTCCAGGCTGAAGCGGCCGCGCGGCACGTACTCGTAGTAGGCGCGGTAGGTGTCGAACAGGCGCTCCTGCCAGGCCGGCCAGGCGTTGCCTTTGTCCTGTTCGCCGCTGGTAAGGATGGCCGAATCGCGCTGCCGGCCGCTGCCCAGGATGCTGGCGCCGGCCGGCACCGGGTCTTCCACCACCACCCAGCCCATGTCGTCGCGGGCATCCACCGTCAGCCGCACCCGCAACACGTCGCCCTTGCGCCACTTGCCCGGCGTCTTCTGGTCGATGGGGACGATCTCCCGGCTGATTGAGTAGCCGCGTTGCAGCGGCGCCGCCAGCGGCGCGGCGGCGAGGACGCTGACGCTGGCGTAGGGTTCGCCGGTGCCCTCGTGCTTCAGGCGCAGGCTGGCGGGCGCCGTGCCGAGCGGCAGGAAGGCGGTGGCACCCTTGGGCAGGGTCTGCCAGTCGACCACGCGCCCCTCCTCGCCCAGCACCGCGTAGCTCCTGCCCGTGGGCCTGGCGGCCTCGAACAGGCGAGCGTAGCGTTCCAGGGCCAGAGTGCCCCAGGCATTGGCGGTGGTAGTGTTCCAGCGGTTGAGCTGCTGGCGGCCAAGCACGCCCATGACCAGCTTCGGCAGGCGCTCCCGCCAGGCCGGTTGCGACATCACCGCGAGCAGGGCGCGCACCGCATTGGTGTCGGCGGAGGCGAGCATCCACCAGAGGCCGTCGCGCTCCTCGTTGGCGATGTTCAGGCGTTTGCCGGACTGCGTGAAGCGCGCCTCCAGGGCTTCCAGGGCTTCCCGCTGCCAGGCCTCGCGCGCGGGCAGGGCGGGGCCGAAGCGCAGCGCGTCGAGCCAGTCGACCAGCACCGAGGTGGGCCAGAGCCGGGGCTCGGGCTTGACGGTGGCGAACTGGCCGGGCGTGGCCTTGCCGGCCCGGGCCAGGGCGGCGAGCGCCGCCAGGCGCGGCGGCAGGGCCTGTTCCCAGGCCGGCCGGGAGAGTTCCAGGCGACCTTCCAGGTAGTCCGCCAGGGCGCGTTCCATGCGGCTGCGGGCGTCCGCCGGCAGGCTCCAGCCGGCCTCGTGGGCCAGGGCCAGCAGGTAGGCGGTGAGGCCGACGCTGCCGCGACCGTTGCCGGGGAAGAAATTGGCCAGGCCGTTGTCCGCCAGGTAGGCGGGCAGGTTCGCCAGCAGGCCCTGCCAGAGCTTTTCGTCGCGGGTCGCCACGGCTTTCGAGGCCTGCTGTTCCAGGCAGGCGAAGGCATAGCGGCGCATGTAGTCGCGCAGACCGGTCTGGCCGTCGAGCAGGCTCGCCGCCAGGGTGGCGCGCAGTTCGGCCTTGATCGCGCCGGCGGGGGCGGCGACCGGGATGTCGAGCTGCTTGTCCAGGCGTTGCAGGCTGGCCGACTGCACGCGCAGGGGCAGAGCGGGCTCGATGCGCTGCTTCGCCTTGAGGGCATCCTTGAGCCTGCCGTCGATCTCCCGCGCGTGCAGGGTCCAGGCGATTTCGCTGGCGCCGTCGGGCACCGTCACCGGCCAGGTGACTTCCTTGCTCTCGCCGGCGGTCAGGTCGAGCGTGCGCCCCGGCAGGTCCTTGAGGCCGGTTGCCTCGGCGCGCACCTCCACCCGCATGCCGCGGTCACTGCCGTTGCGTAGCGTGAAGGCGGCCTGGAAGCGGTCGCCTTCACGCGCCACCGGCGGCAGGCCGGCAATGAGCTGCAAGTCCTGGGTGGAGCGGATGCTGGCGCGGCCGCTGCCGAAGCGGTTCTCGGCAGCCGCCACGGCGACGATGCGGAAGGCGGTGAGGCTGTCGTTGAGGGGCACTTCGGCCGTCGCCTCGCCCTTGGCGTCCACCGGCAGGCTGGCCTGCCAGAACAACAGGGTGTCGAACAGTTCCCGCGTCGGCAGCTTGCCGCCACCGCCGCCGGCGGGCAGGGCCTTTCTGCCGAAGTGGCGCTTGCCGGTGACCCGCATCTGCGCGGTGAAGGTCTTCAGGCTGTAGCCCCGCGGCGCCAGCATGGCCTCCAGCAGCTTCCAGCTCTCGTTGGGGGCCAGCTCCAGCAGGCCCTCGTCGACGGCGGCCAGGGTGATCTCGGTGCCGGCCGGCGGGGGGGCGCCGTCGGCGCCGCGCACCTTGATCCTCACCTTGGCTTTCTCGCGGATGGTGTAGGTGGTGCGGTCGGTCTTCACCTCCACGTCCAGGGTGTTGGCCTTGCCGCCCACCTGGATGCCGGCCAGGCCCAGCTTGAAGGCGGGCCGGCCCAGGTCCACCAGGGCGGTGGGCTTGACCGCGTCGTTGCGGCCGCGCACGGCGAGGGCGGATACGAAGACGTTGGGCGCCCAGGACGCCTTCACCGGCAACTCGATCACCGGCGCCTTGCCGGAGAGTTGCACCACCCTCGCATCCAGGATGCCTTCCCGCTCCACCGTCACCAGCACGGTGGCCTCGCGGAACGGCATGCGCACCTGCAAGCGGGCGGTCTGGCCCGGCTCGAAGCGTTTCTGTTCGGGGATGAGATCGATGCGGTCGTGGTTGTCCTGGGCGAAGTGCCAGTCATCCTTGCCCGCGACCCAGAAGCTGTGGTGGCTGCTGGCGACGCGGCCGGCCTTGTCCTTCGCCACCGCTTCCAGCAGCACTTCGCCGCCCTGCTCGGCTTTGACGTTACAGCTGAAGCGGCCCTTGGCGTCAGTCTTGCCGGCGCACTTCGCGTCCAGGGGGCGTTGCCGGGTTTCCTGGCGGTAGCCATAGAAGCCGCCGGCCAGGCGCACCCGGTGGCTCAGGGTCTGGCGCAGGGCGAGCTTCACTGCCACGGCCACGTCGGCGGCGGGCTTGCCCTGCGGGGTGACGGCCTGCAACACCAGGGTCTGGGCCTGGCCGGCCTTGGCCCAGCGGTCATTCTTCAGGCCGATGACCACGTCCGCCGGCCACCAGGGCAGCAGGCGGCTGACGGTCTGGATCTCGCCGGCCGGATCGGCGTACTCCAGTTCCAGGCGCAGCCGGTGGGGCATGGCCAGGGCGGGCGGCTTGTCCAGGCGGGCGCGGCCGGCGCCGCCGGCATCCAGCGTCATGGCGTGCATCGCCAGCGGTACGGGCTCGCCCTCCTGCTGGCCGTCATCGCGGTCTTCGCGGCGGGCGAAATCGAAATCCGGGTAGTCCTCGAATTCCACGCGGAAGCGCGGCTCCAGTTGGGCACGCAGCTTCACCGGCAGGTGCTTGGCGCCGCCGCCGTTGAGGTAGCCGACGGCGACGTCGATGTCGACCGCTTCACCGCCGATCGATTGCTCGCGGGTCGGGTCGAGGCTGGCCTGCATCAGGGGGACGCGGAAGTCGCCGACGCTGAAGCGGCCGCTGTCGACGCCCTCCAGATATTCGAGTTGTTCCGGGGCGGTGTCGGCGGCGATGGCCTGGTCCACCAGGCGCAGGCGGTAGTCGCCGCGCCTGGCGCCGGGCGGCACGCTCCAGGTGGATTCGGCGGCGCCGTACTTCCAGGCCAGGGGCAGGAACCAGCGCTGGCCGCTGCCTTCGTGCTCGACCAGGAGGGTGCGCGGGGTCTTCGCCGGGTAGGCCAGGCCGTGGCCGCGCCGGTCGCGCAGGAAATGCTTCATGTGCACCGTGTCGCCGGGCCGGAACAGCACCCGGTCGAGCACGCTGTGGGCGAGGCGCGCGTCGGTGTTCCAATCCTGGGGCAGGCCGAAACGCCAGGTCTCGATGCCCTCGTCCCAGTCGGAACGGGCGAAGCTCAGGTCGTCGCCGAGGCGGGCGCTGACGAACAGGGGGCAGGCGTAGTCGTCGGCGTTGCGCGGGTCGGGCAGCTTGCCCGGGATCAGGGCCAGGCCCTTGGCATCGGTGACGGTTTCGGCGATGAGGGCCGCCTTGCAGGTGCGCACCGCGACCTTGGCCCCCGCGGCCGGCTTGCCGGTGTCGAGTTGGGTGACCCAGGCCAGGGAGGATTCCGGCCCCCACTTGAAGTGCACCGCGAGGTTGGTGACCAGGGCGGTGGCGCGCACGTACATGGGGTTGTTGTCACCCAGGAGGGATTTGCCCAGGCGCCGGCTTTCCGCCTCCACCACGTAGAAGCCGGGCTTCTCCAGGGGCAGGCCCACCACCTCGAAAGCGCCGGGACCGCCGGGCTTGGGCAGATTGCGTTCGACGACGCCGGCGATGTGCGGCGCCAGGTACTGCGCGCGGCGGCGGTCCGGGCGCGACTGGGTGCGCTCGTCGTACTCCGGGTTGTCGAATTTCTTCAGGCTCTGCTGCCAGTCGAGGATGGCGGCATCGTCGACCAGCCGCAGCCAGCGCACCTTGGCGGCGGTGCCGCCGAGCTTGTCGGGCTCCAGGTTGCGCAGGGTGAGGGGCAGCAGGCCGCCGGTGCCGCGCTCGAGGATGCCGAACTCGCCGGAAAACTTCACCAGGGGCGGGTAGTCGGCAAGCTGGAAATGCATGGGGAAGCGCCCGGCGTTGACGAGGACGCGGCCCTTGTCGTCCTTGAAACCCTCGGGCAGGGACAGGGCGAGGCTGGCGCCGGCGGGGAAGGGACCGGGGAAGACGACGCCGTCGTCCGTGGGCGTCGGCTGCTCCGCCTTGCGCTGGCGGTAGGCCTTGCCCTTGGCGTCCCTGAGGCTGAGCTGGTCCAGCAGCTCCCGCGCCACCGGCGCGGTGAAGTCCAGGCGCAGCGGCAGCAGCGGCATGCAGCCGGCCTTGGCGTTCTCACGCTCACAGCGCAGGCGGGCGACGAAATGGTCGCGCACCTGGAATTCCAGGCGCTGGTCCGCCGGATTGGCCTGGCCCGAGGGCGTGGCGATGCCGGCGCCCCAGACCAGGGCCAGTTTCGCGTTGGCGGGCAGCGGCCGGGCGCATTGCAGGACTTCCAGGGTGGGGTCGGCTTCCGGCCCCTGGCCGGCGTCCTTGCCTGCCCAATCAAGGCCATGATCGTTGAACAGCGGCAGCAGGCCTTTCAGCAAGGCAGCCTTTTCCGCGCCCTGCCAGCGTTTCACCGGCACCTGTTCGTGGATGCCCTGGATCTCGCAGCGCGCCTTGGCGGCGATGTCCTGCGCACGCGCCGCGCCGTTGAGGCCCAGCAGGAAAACCTGATCCTCGTCCACGCGGGCACCGGGCGCGGGCAACAGCCCCACCACCCGCGGGCCGGCGGCGGCGAAGGCGTATTCGGGGGCCGTCTGCACGGCCTCGCCGGCCAGGGTGGCGAGACCCGGGCGCGGCAGAAACCGGCAGGGTTCGCCGGCCTGCAGCGGCCGGTGCAGGTCATAGACCCAGGTGCGCTCGTCGCTCCAGTAACCGTTGCCCGGCGCGCCGCATTGCACCAGGAATGGCGCCGGGCTGTCGCCACGGCCCTGCGCCGCCATGGGAGCCGAGAAGCGGGCCTGGGCCTGGCGGACTTCCAGGTGTTCGCCCTGGGGAGTGAAGCTTTCCAGGGATGCGGCGGCGGCCAGGCCGGACATCAGCCAGGCGGAAATCAGCAGACCGGGGCGCTTCATGACGGAGTTCTCCCTTGGGTTCCTGGCCGGAATTCTGCCACGGAGCGGGATAGGAGGTTGGCATGACATCGAGCGGGAAATAATACTTGACCAATATACTCGACCATTGTTAGAGTGTGGCCACCCATGCAGGCATTGCAAACCGAAGAGAGGAAAGAAACCATGGAACTGGAAATCAACGGACGTATCGTCGAAACCGACCCGGAAGGCTATCTGCAGAATCTGTCCGACTGGGCGGATGACGTCGCCGAGTACCTGGCGGCGCAGGACAAGCTGACCCTGGAAGAGAACCACTGGAAGATCATTCGCTACATGCGCGACTACTTCAACGAGTACGGCACCGCGCCCAACCTGCGCATCCTGCAGAAGGGGCTGAAGGAGGAGTTCGGCGACGAATGGGGTGACAAGAAATTCCTCTTCGACCTGTTCCCCTACGGCCCCGCCAAGCAGGCCGGCCGCTATGCCGGCACGCCCAAGCCGACCGGCTGTGTCTGATACGCGCTTAGTGCATTTGTACTAAACTAGCCCCGGCCCATCCGGGGCGTTTTCTTTTGGATACGTGATGAAAATCCACCTCCTGTTCGCCGCTCTGCTGCTGCTCGCCGGCCAGGCATTCGCCTTTCCCTGGTATGCCCAGGGCGAGAACTTTCGAGGTGCGCAGCTCATGACCCCTGAGGAACGCAAGAACCACATCGCCCGCTTGCAGGGCATGAAATCCTTCGAGGAATGCCGCGGCTACATGAACGCCCACTACCTGGAACTCGACCGGCGCGCGAAGGAAAAAGGCGCGTTGCTGCCGCCGGTCCAGGGCGATCCCTGCGAAGTCATGAAAACCATGGGGCGTTTCCGCTGAATACGTCGCCACACTGACAAGGCCCGCCAAACGGGCCTTGTTGATTTCAGCTCACCGGCGTTCAGTGCACGCTGCCGAAGGACGGATCGGCATTGCCGGCAGGCGTCGGGATCCCCGCCAGGCGGCAGCCCTGGGTGACCGGGCCGCGCGGGAACAGGCGGTACAGGTATTTGCGGCCGCCCTGCTCGACATAGGCCTGTTCCATGGCCCGCAGCAAGTCCCTTGCGGAAGACTGCGGGCCGCACTCGGCAAAATGGTCGCGCAGGTAGCAGATCACATCGAGGTGGGCCTCGCTCAGTTCGATGCCCTCGCGTTGCGCCTGATCGCGCGCGCTATCCTCGCTCCAGGTATCCAGGTCGTTGAGATAGGCGTCCGCGTCGCAGGGCGCCAGGGTCTCCGCCATCACCAGCTTGTTGATGTCCATCATGGCCGTTCTCCTCTTCTCGTCGTCGATGATGGGCTTTCCGCCCACCTGCCATGTTCATAGCACGGCCCCGTCGAAGTGCAATAAGCTATTGAATATTATGATGTTATGGTCTTTATTCCGGACCCGCCCAGGCAGCAAAAAGGGCCGCGCATGCGGCCCTTTCCAAGTGCGGAATGCCGACCCCGGTCAGGCGTAGTTCGCCTCGGCAAAAGACCAGTTCACCAGGTTGTTGAGGAAGGTCTCGACGAACTTGGGACGCAGGTTGCGGTAGTCGATGTAGTAGGCGTGTTCCCACACGTCGACGCAGAGCAGGGCCTTGTCGGCGGTGGTCAGGGGGGTGCCGGCGGCGCCCATGTTGACGATGTCGACGGAGCCGTCGGCCTTCTTCACCAGCCAGGTCCAGCCGGAGCCGAAGTTGCCGACGGCGGAGGCCTGGAAGGCCTTCTTGAACTCGTCGAGCGAGCCCCACTTCTTGTTGATGGCATCGGCCAGGGCGCCGCTGGGGGCACCGCCGCCGTTGGGCTTCATGCAGGACCAGAAGAAGGTGTGGTTGGAGACCTGCGCGGCGTTGTTGTAGATGCCGCCGGCCGGGGCGGTCTTGACGATGTCCTCCAGGGACTTGTTCTCGAAGTCGGTGCCCTTGATCAGGTTGTTCAGGTTGGTGACGTAGGCCTGGTGGTGCTTGGCGTAGTGGTAGTCGAAGGTCTCGGCCGACATGTGGGGGGCCAGGGCGTCCTTGGCGTAAGGCAGGGGGGGCAGTTGGTGTTCCATGTGGGTTCTCCGTGGATTGAGGGTGTCTGCAAACAAGACCCGCGAATTTTATGAGCTTGCGCGGGCGCGGGCAATGGTTGAGTGATTTTCTTGGTTATTCGCGGGACCGGATTGCGATGGTCGGCGCGTGACCTCAGCGCACCTCGAAGCGGACGCGGTCGAGTTCGCGGCCCTCGCCGTCGAGCAGGATGAGGGCGTGGCGGCCCCGCGCCAGGGGCCAGTCCGCTTCCGCCATGCGCTCCTGATCGAGCTGCCACCAGGCCCCGGCGGGGGCGTGCCGGGCGCGGGGGATGAGGCGTTGGCGATCGGCGGGAATATCCGGATCCAGGGCCAGGATGTCGCCATCTCCGGGTTGCACGATCTCGGCGGGAGGGGTCGCCGCGTTCCAGCCTGCGCCGGCGGGTTCGCTGCCGCGCAGGAACCATTCCCGGCGGGGCGCTTCGCCGGGCGGCGCGACGCGCGCGCGCACCAGTCCGGCCGGGGCCCTCGGCGCACTGGCGGGGATGCCGGCATGCAGATGGCCGAGGATCGCCGCCCAGGCCGGCGCGGCGCCGCTGATACCGGAAACGTCGCGCATCGGCGCGCCGGAAAAGTTGCCCACCCAGACCCCGACCGTGTAGCGCGAGGAAAAGCCCACGCACCAGTTGTCGCGCATGTCCTTGCTGGTGCCGGTCTTTACCGCGCTCCAGAAGCGGGTAGCGAGGGGGTTCTCGAGGCCGAAGGTGAGGGCCCGCGCCTGGCGGTCGGAGAGGATGTCGGCGACCAGAAACGCGCTCTCGCGACTGCTGGCACGCGTGTTCTTGCCGCGAGGCGCGTCGGCGCTCAGGCGCAGCGGGCCGAGGACACCGCCGTTGGCGAGGGCGCGATAGGCATTCACCAGTTCCTCCAGGCTGACATCGAGGCTGCCCAGGGCCAGGGCGTAGCCGTAGAAATCGGCGGCTTCCGGGACCTCGAAGCCGAAGCCGGCCAGACTTGCCGCGAAAGGTTCCAGGCCGACCAGGCGCAGGGTGCGCACGGCGGGGATGTTGAGGGAGCCGGCCAGGGCCGCGCGCAGGCTGACCAGACCGCGATGCGTGTGATCGTAGTTGCGCGGCGCATAGCCGCCGCTCGGCGTGGCGATGGCCAGGGGCGCGTCCTCGATGGCAGAGGCGGCAGTGAGCAGACCTTGCTCCAGGACCAGGCCATAGAGGAAGGGCTTCAGGGTGGAACCGGCCTGGCGCTTGGCGGTCACCCCGTCGCTGTGCGGCGAGGGCGAGGACGCCGCGCTGACGCTGGCGTAGGCCAGCACCTCGCCGCTGGCGTTATCGACCACCAGGGCGGCGGCGTCCTCGACGTTGCGGGCTGCCAGGTAGGCCAGTTGCTCGCGCAAGGTGGCAACGACGAAGCGCTGGAGATCGGCGTCCAGGGTGGTGCTCAGGCCAGGTTCACGGCGCGGGCCAGCAGGCGGGAGTGTGGAGTTCCCATGCGACACGATTCGATTTGCAGTTGACGCCGGTCGTGGCCCCCCCCCTGGCCCACCTTTAGCGAAGGGGGCAAGCTCGGCCTCGCTGACAGGTTCCCGGAGCAGGCGACGCGCGAGGTGCGGCGCGAGATCGGCCGCCGGCAGGATGGCGTGACGTCCGCCCAGGGTGCCGCGCGCCAGTCGGCGCAGGTCCGCGCAGGCGATGCCGGGCAGGCCCTCGGCGAGGGCGCACATGCGATCCGCCACCCGCGCCGGGCTCGCGTTGGGCGCGCGGATCAAGGCCGCGAGCAGCAGCGATTCGGCGTCCGTCAGGCCGCTCGGACGCTTGTCGAACAGGCCGCGCGCGGCGGCGTCGATGCCGACCAGTTCACCGCGATAGCTCACCAGATTCAGATAAGCCTCCAGGATCCGCGCCTTGCTCCAGGATTTCTCCAGTTCCCGCGCCGCCTCTGCCTGTCGCCACTTCTCGCCGAGGTCGCGACGTCCGGAACGCGCGCGGTGATTCGCGTCGAGCAGGGCGACCAGTTGCATGCTGAGGGTGGAAGCCCCGCGCGACGGCGCGCCGAGGCCGCCGGAGAGTGCCGCCTTGGCCGCAGCCAGCCAGTCGACCCCGGCGTGCTGGTGGAAACGTCTGTCCTCGGCGCGCAGCACGGCCGCGAGCAGGGCGGGCGAGATCCGGTCAAGCGGCGCCCAGTCTCCCCGTCGCGCACGCTCATCGACGCGCGATTCCTGGAGGAGTAGGCCGTGGCGGTCCAGTACCTTGGCTTCCGAGGACACCCAGGCCTGGCGAACCTCGTCGAACGCCGGCAGCGCCGCGTGCGCGCCCGCGCAGGCCAGCGACAACGCCAGCGTGATCAAAACCCGCAACGGCCGCGAGCCGGTACGGCGTGCGCGCGGCATCGCGTTTGGCGGAGCATGGGGGGAACACGTCGTCGGCATCATCCACCTGGCCGGACCGCGGTCGCCGGATGCTGGCCGCAAGCCCTTGGTCACCTGAGCGGCTGCCCGCGGGGCGGCGCCGCGACTCAAGTTTACCCGGCGTGGGACCGATAGAAACGGGGTCGCCATACACGGGTTTCCCGGCATGCTTCTCAGCGTCCTCTCGCGCCCCGCGCCGATCCTCGCCCTGCTGCTCGGCTTCAGCGTCGCGACCGCGCGCGCGGAAACACTCGTCCAGGTCTCCGGCACCGGCTCCGCGCTGCCGGTGGTGGAGGCGCTGGCGAAAGCCTACGAACGCAAGGCGCCGGGCACGCGGGTTCATTTCCTGCTGCCGCCCATGGGCAGTTCCGCCGCCATGCGCGCGGTGATGGCCGGCGCCATAGACCTGGCGTTTACCGGAACACCGCTGGAGCCCGCCGAACGGGAGAAGGGCGGAGTCGACTTTGCGCTGGGTCGAACGCCCTTCGTGCTGGCGGCACGCGAAGCCGGGCGCCTGGACAATGTCGACGCGTCCCGGCTGGCGCGCATCTACGCCGGCGAGATCACCACCTGGAGCGATGGCTCACCCATCCGATTGATTCTGCGTCCGCCGCGGGAGTCCGACACCAGGACACTGCGCGGCCTGTCCCCCGCCATGGACAAGGCGATGGACCTGGCCTTGGCGCGCAAGGGCCTGCCCATCGCCGCCAACGACCTGGAGAACCTCGGCCTGCTGGAGAACACCCCGGGCGCCTTCGGCGCCACCAACCTCGCCCTGCTGATCGGCACCGGCAGCGCCTTGCGCCCCCTGCCGCTGGATGGCGTGGCGCCCACCCTGGCGAATCTGGAAAAGGGCCTCTATACGCTCGTCAAGCCGCTGTACGCCGTGCGGGGGCCGGCACCCTCCGCGGCGGCGCGCGCCTTTCTGGAGTTCGCCTCGTCCGAGGAAGGGCGCGCCATCCTCGCCAGGCAGGGCTACGCGAGCCCCAGGTCCGGCCGATGAGCCCCATCGCCGCGCTGGAGTCCCGGCTGAAGTGGCTGGCGGCCGCGATCGCCATGACGGTGGCGTTGCTGATGCCCGGCTTCACGCTGGTTTCCAGCTACCAGAACATGGCCGGCGCGCTGGAGAGCGAGGCGCGCGTCTCGGCCCAGGCCGTCACCGAGTTCATCCATCACAACCCCGGCGTTTGGACCTTCCAGCGCGAGCGCATCGACACCGCCCTGGTCAAGGTGCTGTGGGAACGCCATCACGAAGTCCGCGTCCACGATGAAGACGGCCGCGAGATCGCCGGCCTGGGCGAATCCGCCGGCCCCTTTTCGATCAGCCGCGTCGAGACATTCCACGATTTCGGCAAGCCGGCGGGACGCGTCACCGTGCGCCTGCCCCTGCGCGACATCCTGGGCGACGCGCTGGTAATGCTCGCGGTGGGGATCGGCATCGGCCTGCTGGTCTTCTTTCCCATGCGCAACCGGCCGTTGCGCGCGCTGCGCGACGCCACCCGAGCCCTCACCGAGAGCGAGCAACGCAACCGCACGGTGGTGTCGGCACTGGACGAGGGCGTCATGCTGGTGGACCGCGGCGGGCATCCGCTGCTGGTCAACGAGGCGGCCCGTGTCATCCTCGGCGACCGGGCCGACGCCTGGCTCACGCGGCGGGGGTGCGCGTCCTTCCTGGCGGATGAGGACAACGCGCCGGTCGAAGACGCGGAACATCCGCTCACCCGCGCGCTGGAGCGCGGCGAGACCCTGAGTCACCGCCTATACCGGCTGGCGAAGGATGACGGATCGCTGGCCTGGATACGCATCAACACCCGGCCGCTGGCGGACCCGCGCGGCGGCGGGATCGCCGCCGTGGTGGCATCGCTGGTCGACCTCAGCGAGGACCGTGCCCGCGAGGAGGAACTGGCCCGCGCCAGGGACGCGGCGGAAGCCGCCAGCCGGGCGAAATCCTGGTTCCTGGCCAACATGAGCCACGAAATCCGCACGCCGATGAACGGTGTCCTCGGCATGGCCGATTTGCTGGCCCATGATCCGGCACTCAACGAGGAACAACGGGAACACCTGGCGATCATCCAGCAGTCCGGCCAGGACCTGCTCAACATCCTCAACGACATCCTGGATTTTTCCAAGATCGAGGCGGGCCATCTGCATCTGGCCGACGAAGTCTTCGACCTGCGCCGGCGTCTGGCCAGCAGTCTCGAATTGCACCAGGCGCGCGCCCGCGCCAAGGGCCTCGCATATTCGCTGCGCATCGACGACGACGTGCCGACCTGGGTGCGGGGAGATCCCGGACGCCTGCATCAGATCCTCGCGAACCTGATTGGGAACGGCATCAAATTCACCGCGCGGGGATCCGTGCGCGTCGCGGTGGGACTGGCGCCGCCAAGCTCGCCCGACGACGGCGAACGTTTGCTGCGCTTCGAGGTGCGGGATACCGGCATCGGCATCGCGCCGGAATTCATGCCGCGCCTGTTCACCCATTTCAGCCAGGAGGACGCAAGCACCACGCGACGCTATGGCGGGACCGGCCTGGGCCTGGCGATCGCCCGGCAACTGACGCATCTGATGGGGGGCGAGATCGGCGCGGACAGCGCGCAAGGCGAGGGATCCAGATTCTGGTTCACTGTTCTGTTGCCCGCCGCGGCACCACCCGCCGAAGCCGCGCCGACCGGCGACGAAGGAGACCGCCCGTTACGCGGCCGCGTCCTGGTGGTGGAGGACGACCCCACCAACCGCCTGTTGGCGGAAGCCATGCTGAAGTCCCTGGGTTGCTTCGCCAACGTGGTCGACCGCGGCGAGGCGGCTTTGGACTGGCTGGCGGGCAACGCCTGCGACCTGATCCTGATGGACATCGAGATGCCGGGCATCGGCGGCATCGAAGCCACCGCGCGTATCCGCACGGACGAGGCCGCGACGGCAGGTGGCGGGCGCGCGCGCATCATCGCGCTGACCGCGAGCGCCATGCCGGGAGACCGGGAGCGTTGCATCGAGGCCGGCATGGACGACTACCTGAGCAAGCCGTTCACCCGCGACGCGTTGAAAGGCATGCTGGAGCGCTGGCTGCCGGCCGACTCCCGCTCCGGCTGAGCGGAACCCGGCGGGATGGGAGGGGCCATCCCGGCCGCGCCGGGCAATCTGAGATAATGCCCGCGTCGTCCGCTCCGGGAGGTTCCCATGCAAATCCTCATCCTGCTGCACATCCTCGCCACCGTGGTCTGGGTCGGCGGCATGTTCTTCGCCCACCAGTGCCTGCGTCCGGTCGTGCTGGCGCAACTGGAACCGCCGCAGCGCCTGCGCCTGTGGAACGGTGTGTTCGGCCGCTTCTTTCCCTGGGTGTGGCTGTCGGTGATCCTGCTCATCGGCACCGGCCAGGCCCTGGTGGCCATCATGGGGGGCATGGCGGCGGTGGCCTATCCCATCCACATCATGGTGCTGCTCGGCTACCTGATGAGCGCGATCTTCATGTACCTCTATTTCGCCCCCTATGGCCGCCTGCGCGAGGCGGTGGCGGCGCAGGACTGGCCGGCGGCGGGCGCGGCCCTGAACCGCATCCGCGTGCTGGTGGGCACCAACCTGCTGCTGGGCATCGCCAACATCGCCCTGGTCTTCCTGCTGCCGATGACCCTGTAGGGCCTGGCAGCCTGTCGGACTTTGGCCGTGGGTGCGTCCAAAGTCCGACAGGCTGCTAGCGGCGCTCAGGCGAAGTACGCCGCCTCCGCCTCCGCCGGCAGCTTCACGCCGGTGACCCGTGCCTTCTGCAGGACTTCCCAGTAATAGCGGTAGGTGGCGCGGTCGTGCAGTTCGCCGGCGTGCTGGATGGGGCCCCAGTCCGCCTTCTGGGCGGCGAGCAGGATGGCGGCGCCGGTCTCCACTTCCGAGTAGTCCGGCTTCATGGCGTCGACGATGGACTGGATCTGCGTCGGGTAGATGCTCCACTGGCGCAGGAAGCCGAACTCCATGCGCGCCCGGCGCGCGTCCTGGTAGGTGGTGTAGGGGTTCTTCAGGTCCAGGGTGACGTTGTGGGCGGGGATGACGCCGTTGGCCAGGGCCGCCGAGACCACTTCGGTCTTGGCCCGGGCGATGAGCTTGTGCTCGAACTGGCCGGGGCTGCGCATGGCGCTGGCGGGGATGGCGCCGTGGTGGCCGGAGACGAAATCCATGAGGCCGAAATCCAGCACCTGCAGCCAGGGCAGCGTCGCGATGCGGTGCACGTCAC
>Ga0194126_10007499_pt1 | contig 15172 bp, 8 predicted proteins | sample TA2KigC150mmetaG_FD_148641 | JGI IMG/M metagenome (GOLD analysis project Ga0194126, IMG submission 148641) | Freshwater microbial communities from Lake Tanganyika, Tanzania - TA2015035 Kigoma Deep Cast 150m | ecosystem: Environmental > Aquatic > Freshwater > Lake | place: Tanzania: Lake... | reverse complement strand
ACATAAAAGTAAAAACCCATCAATAATGATGGGTTTTAAGCGGGGCCGACGAGACTCGAACTCGCGACCTCCTGCGTGACAGGCAGGCGTTCTAACCAACTGAACTACGACCCCTTCAATCTGACAAAAATTTCACCTTTTCTAAATTAAATGCTACAAAAAGGCGAACAAAAATAGCAATAATCCTAAATCTATACAAGCAAACTAAATTTTTTCTATACCGAAACTAACTCCAACAGCACAAGCTGAAAGAACAGCTTGATCATTAGTTCTAATTAATTTTTGTTTAGAGATAGCATCAACAATTTTTACACTTTTTATTTCAGTTCCTTTTAATGCCACCATTTTACCGTATTGACCTTTGATTGCAAGTTTAATTGCATTTGTACCAAATTTAGTTGATAGAATTCGATCATAAGGAGTAGGGCTGCCGCCTCTTTGCAAGTGACCAAGCACAGTAAATCTTGTTTCTAAACCAGTATTATGTGTTATTTTCTTAGCAACAAATTCTCCAATTCCCCCTAATTGAATGGGGTCAGTCCGCTTTTTATCTCTTGCTTTTGTTATCATTTTTCCATCTATCGGTTTAGCTCCTTCTGCGACACAAACAATGCTGAATCGTTTTCCCATCATATGTCTCATTGAGACTTTATCATAAATAACATCCCATTCAAATGGAATTTCAGGGATAAGAATAATATCCGCACCGCCAGCAAGTCCACCATTTAAAGCTATCCACCCGGCATAACGACCCATCACTTCAATAACCATAACACGATGATGTGACGAAGCTGTAGTATGAAGTCTATCTAATGCTTCTGAAACAACAAACACAGCGGAATCATGCCCAAAAGTCTGATCTGTAGCATAAAGATCGTTATCAATAGTTTTTGGCACACCAATAAATTTAATCCCCATTTGAGATAGTCTGTTTGCGATATACATAGTACCATCACCACCTATAGCAATCAAAACATCCAAATTCCAAGCGTTATAATTTTTTAAGGCATCATTCGATCGATCAACTATTTTGAGCTTGCCGTTTTGTTCTTCTGGCCAGTGAAACGGATCGCCTTTGTTTGATGAGCCCAAAATTGTTCCGCCAGTTGCTAAAATGCCTGATACATCTTTGTTGTAAAGTTCTTGCGCTTTGCCCTCTACTAAACCTTCAAAACCGTCAAGAATTCCAAAAACTTTAAGACCGTGATCTAACGCTGGTTTTGTTACTCCCCTAATAACCGCATTTAGTCCCGGACAATCACCTCCGCCAGTTAAAATTCCGATTCTCCTAATTTTCCTCTTTGCCACTTTTAACCTCACAAGAAATTTTTATTTTGTTCGAATTTTGGAAAAAGTCTTGAAATGTAATTTTGCAATCTTAGCAAATTCTTGTTCGCCGATCTCTTTGAATAAATGACGTGCTTTTTCTTGTACAATATTTGAAGAGCCTTTAGGAAGATAAAATCTCTTTTGTGCAATAGATCTAAACCAAAAGTTAAAACAATCACGCGCAATAATTGATGCTGCAGCAACAGCTGTGTATTTTTCAGCACCAACTTCTTGAATAAACTCAACTGAATTATGCTTCATGTTTGAACTAACCTTCAAATCATTGTTACTGAATTTATCTGTTATAACAATGTTACAATTTACTTTATCAAGTAATTCATCAACAGCCTTTGAATGTGCCCAGTTAAGCATCTCATTTAAGTTCTTAAAGCTTTTATAGAGCCGATTATATTTTTCCGGGTTTATTTGTACAACCACATAATTATCCTTAATAATTTCTTTTATTCTTAAAGATAAATGATGAATTTGGTTCTCATTGAATTCTTTGCTGTCTCGAACGCCAATTTTTTTTAATTCAATTAAATTTTTTTTATCAGTGTACACAGCTGCTATAATTAAAGGACCAAAGAAGTCTCCTTTTCCGCATTCATCTGATCCAACATATTCTGCTGGTTCTTCAACGTCTTTAACTAGAAAATTTAATTGAAATGAATCCTGAATAGTCTCATTTACTTTTTTGTAAAGATCAGAATTAATATTTCCTTGTAAAATGGTTTTTATTCCTTTTTTACCAAAATAAACTTGTAGTTTAATATTTTCTTTCGCTTCTCTAATAATGAACTCAAAATTAAAATCTTTTCGTGCAATTGATGTAATAAAAAATCCTAAAGAAGAGAGCTTTAAATAAAATTTTTCAATTTGTAACAGTGCTTTTTTTTCTAATTCCATAATATTTGTATAAAGTAAGTATAAACTGAGTAGTATTTATTTTTTAATTACACAAGTGCCGCGAATTATCAAGTCGGTATCAACAACAACACTTTGAGGGTTGACATTTTCACTATTATCGATGATGCTAATTAAGAGATCAATTGATTGTTTTGCAAGAATATCTGTCGGCTGATTAATACAACTTAGCGGAGGTGATAGAAACTCTTGTACATGTGAATTTCCAAAACAGATAACATCCAATTCTTCCGGAATTTTAATACCAACTTCCTTAGCTGCCATGTAAATCCCGATTGCGACTGGATAAGTAACAGCAAGAATCATTTCGGGCAAATCATTTTCGTTAAAAAGTTTCATAAAAGAATCGTAACCACTTTTTTCAACAAAATCACCTTCAATAATCCAATTGTTTTTAACTTCAATACCATTATCATTAAGTGCTTGTTTAAAACCTAATATTCGTTCTCGACCAATATTTATTTTTGAACTACCGGCAAAGTGTGCAAATTTCTTATATCCTATTTTGACTGCGTGATTAATTGCTTTGTATGCACCACCTTTATCATCAACCGTTACAGTGTTGCAATTTTTTAAATTAGGAATTCTATCCACAAACACAATAGGTACTTCTCTTTTTTTGGCTATCTCAAATATTTCGAAATCAGAAGTGTCTTGAGTAATTGAAATTAAAATTCCGTCTACTCTCATAGCAAGCAATGTTTGTATCTGAGTTCTTTGCATCATTTGGTTTTCTTGAGATACGGTAAGGAAAATAGCATAGTTTTTTGAATGAGCATATGTATAAATCTGATCCATTAAAGAACTAAAAAAATGATGGGCGATTTGAGGGAGAACTACACCTATCGTATTGGATTTCCTCGAAGCAAGACTACGTGCAATTAGATTTGGGGTATAACCCAATTCATAAGCTGTTTTTTTAACTAGGTCAGCAGTTTTTTTTGAAATATCAGGATGTCCTCTAAGTGCTTTTGACACTGTAATTATCGATACCCCGAGTTTTTTTGCTATGTCATTAAGTGTAATTGACTTTGGCTTCACGCAATTACCTTTATCTGTAATGATTAAATAGTTAATAATTTCATGTTCAAAATAACAGAAAATTTATAGATTATTTCATCAAAAGACATTCAAGAAATTTGAAGTAAAAATAAAATAATACCTACAAGTTCTCATTAACAGTCATTGTTATCAGTTGATTTTTATTAAAACACTTTATTATATTGTAGCTATCTAAACGTTCTACTACTGAATTTATAATATTAAGGTATTTATTTACCTTAAGGTAATTGATTGTATTGATCGAATAAAATGAGAGTACAGTACAAAACTGTAATCACGCTTCTATTTCTTACCTCAATAATAAACATCTCAAAACTAAAAACTCAACAGTTAGCGCTACCTTATTCAATAATCGCGAAGGTAGGAACTCATGAAATTCAATTCAAGGAATTTAAAGACCGATATAATGATTACTTATTTTCATCAGGAATAAAAGATAACCTCTTAGTCAGGCGTGCAATATTAAATAATATGATTAATGAAATATTGTTGTTGAAATATGATGACAATGAAAATATTTACAAAATTTCTGAATTTCAGCGTGAGATAAACTGGCTAGAAAAGCAATCCATTCTTTCATATTTAAAAGATCAAGAGATCTTTGCCAAAATAAATGCTGATGAAGCAGAGTTAAGGGATGCGTTTTATAAATCGAATGTAAAAATATCAGCTAGTCATCTATTTGCTGAGACTGAAGATGAAGCTTATGCTCTATATCAATTATTGCAAACTGGATCGAGCTTCTTTCATTTAGCCTCTCAGATTTTTACTGACACTTCGCTGGCAAATAATGGCGGGTATCTAGGATATTTTTCATGGGGAGACATGGATCCAAACTTCGAAGATGCTGCGTACTCATTACAAGTTGGGGAGATTTCAAAACCGGTTCAGACAAGATCGGGATATAGCATTATTAAAGTTGAAGATAGAATCCCAAATCCAATAATGACAGAAGATGAGTTCTTTAGGAAAAAATCTCACCTGGAACGTGTAGTTCGAATGAGAAAAAAACGTTCTGCTGAATTAGATTTTTTAAATCATATATTTGACAACTTAAAATATAAAGTAAATCAAAACGTTCTTGCTGAATTATATAATGAAATAATCAACTCACATAAAAATTTTCAAGAAACAAGTAATCAAAGGACAGGATCGGTGATCTGCGTTGAGTATGAAAATAAGTTATATACAAAATCAGAGCTTGCTAATAAAATTGAACAAATCCCGACTTATCACAAAAATAAAATTAATTCTATCGATGCGTTAACAACTATTGTTAAGGGATTAGTTATTCAAGATTTGCTCTACTATTTAGCAATTGATAAAGGTTATCAAAATAATACTGAAGTAAAAAACACAATCGAAAAATACAACACTATAACATTTCTAAAATATAAGAGAGAAGAAATAAATAATTCTGCAAAAATTCAGGATGATCTCGTTTATCAATATTATTTGAATAATCCGCAATTATTTATGAGTACAACAAAGATTAATGTTCAAGAAATAATTTTAGATGATGAAGGACTTGCTGATAGTTTATCTGTTTTAATAAAAAATGGTAATGATTTTGGAATGCTGGCTAAAGAGTTTTCTATTAGAAAATGGTCGGCAGAAAATAATGGAGTAATCGGGTTGGATGATATTAATAAATTCGGAATACTTAAAGAGCAATTCCAAAACCTGAAAATCAATGAAGTTATTGGCCCATTACGAATCGAAGATTATTTCGGTATTTTTAAATTGATTGGAAAAATTGATAGTCAACCATTAAAGTATGAATTGATTAAAGATGATGCTGTAAGGCTTCTAAAAAAAGAAAAATCTAAAGAAATAATGAGCAATTATCTTGACAATTTGAAAAAAAATGTAAATGTTATAATGAATGACTCTTTAATTGCGAATATGATTGTTAATTAATTTTGTAATTATATAAAATGTTTTAGTGGAGGCACCATGAAGAATTGTTTAACCATGTTATTTGTTTTAGTTACTTTTATTTCATCAAGTTTAAATGCCGGAACAACTGGAAAACTAACTGGAAAAGTAGCTGACAAAAAAACTGGTGAACCTCTTCCTTTTGTAAATATCACCCTTGAAGGGACAACAATTGGAGCTGCTACCGATTTAGATGGGAAATATGTTATACTTAATATCCCTCCAGGAAAGTATAATGTAAAATTCCAATATATTGGTTATCAATCAATTGCTGTTCAAAATGTTCAGATCTCAATAGACTTAACAACCAATCAAGATGCAGAATTAACTGAAACAGCAGTTGAATTAGGAACTATAGTTGTTCAAGGAGGGATTGAACGAATTCAGAAGGATATTACTTCAAGTCAAGCTCGTGTTACTTCGGATGAAATAAAAAATCTTCCCGTTGCTGAAATTAATGATATTCTTCAGCTACAAGCTGGAGTTACAAGAGGAGCTGGGGGCGAGTTTCACATTAGAGGAGGTCGTTCATCCGAAATCGCTTACTGGATAAACGGTATTTCGATTACCGATGCGTTTGACAACAGCAGAGGAATAGAAATTGACAACAGCAGTGTTCAAGAGCTACAAGTAATAAGCGGAACTTTTAATGCTGAATATGGTCAAGCAATGTCCGGAATTATTAACACTGTAACAAAAGAGGGAAGTCAAAAAGTTAAAGGGGATATTAAAGTATATAGCAGCGACTATATAAGCAGCTTTAAAAATTATTTTGTTGGGATTGATAAAATAAATCCATTCGCAAATTATAATTTTCAAGGAAGTTTAAGCGGTCCGATTCCTTTCACAGATAATAAAATTACTTTTTTTGCCAATGGAAGATATGTTTATGATGACGGATATCTCTACGGATATCAAAAATATTTACCAAATGGAGCAGAAGGTTCTGGCGAATTAACTGCTATGAATTGGAGTAAGAGATGGATTGGACAAGCAAACTTAAGTTATTTTGCTTCTTCTAATTTTAAATTCAATCTGGAGATGCTTTATTCGAAAGAAAATTTTAGAGATTACAATCACGGATTTAAATGGAATCCTGAAGGCGATGTATTAAAATACACAAATAGTTATAATGGAACATTCACGCTTACGCATACATTTTCAAGTTCTTCATTTTATACTATTAAAGTGTCAAATTTCTTCAAAGATTTTAAAGAGAATTTATATGAAGATCCTTTTGACAGCCGTTACCTTCATCCAGATTCTTTAATAACCGTTGGTTACTCATTTTTAACAAAAGGGACAAATCTTCATCGATTTTATAGAGAGACAAACACGCTAATCGGTAAAATTGATTTTACAAGTCAAGTTTCTGAAAATCATTTAATAAAGTTTGGAGTTGAAGGACGTCTGCATAAATTGGAATTTGATGACTTTTATTTAGAACCTCTTCGAAAAGATGGAGTTCCAGTTGAACCATTTGTTCCATCAATTCCAAGTGAGAACACACCCAACCGAACAAAATATGCAAACGAGCCCGTTGAATTTTCTGCCTATTTTCAAGACAAAATTGAATTTGAAAATGTAATAATAAATATAGGCTTAAGACTAGATTACTTTGATTCACGCGGAAAAGTATTGGTTGATCCTTCAGATCCAAATATTAATCTTCCTCTAAGATCAGATTTAGTAAATCTGCCTATATCTGAACGTGAACAATTTTTCTATAAAAATGCTACTCCCAAATGGTCACTAGGCCCAAGATTTGGAATTGCCTATCCAATAAGTGATAAAGGAGTATTACATTTTTCGTACGGACAATTTTTACAAGTTCCTACATTCCAATATTTATTTAATAACGGGCCCTATTATGTTCCAAATACTGGAAGTGGTTATGGTCCATATGGAAACCCAGATTTGAAACCACAAAGCACTGTAATGTATGAGATTGGTTTCCGACAAGAATTTTTTGATGATTACTCAGTAGATATAACCGGATTTTATCGAGATATTAGAAATTGGATTACTGCTGGTCCACTAACTTCAACAAGAAATCTTGTTACTTACTCGTCCTATATTAATAAGGACTACTCAAATGTAAAAGGAGTCACACTAAACATTAATAAAAGATTCAGCAACTTTTTCTCACTTGATTTTAACTATACTTACCAAGTTGCAGAAGGAAGCAACTCAAGTCCAGAAGATGAATTTTACGCACAGCTTGGTAATAGTGAACCAACACTGTTTTTAATTCCGCTTGATTGGGATCAAAGGCATTTACTTAATTTCTCATTATTTGTAGGCGGGGCTGATTGGGGAATAAGTACAATTGCTCGATATGGTTCTGGTCTTCCTTACAGTCCGGCTATTACTCAATACACCGCTGACAGAGGAATTACATCTGGACTTCAAAGAAACAGTAGAAGAAAACCAACTCAATTTAGCGTTGATTTAAAACTCCATAAAACTTTTTCAATAATTGGATTAGATGTAACAACTTTCTTACGCATATTTAATTTACTTGATAATAGAATACCAATTAATGTATTTGGCGATACCGGAAAACCAAACTATACGACAGAAGGAAAAAATATCGGACCTGATCCTAACAGACCAAATTCAGTAGAAGAATACTTAAGATATCCATGGAATTATGGAGAACCAAGATTAATTCAATTTGGTTTCGAGTTCTCTTTTTAATTTGAATAATAAGGAGCTTTAAATGAATAGAGGTTTTAAATTTTTACTTTTTGTAGCGATTTCTATGATGATGGTTTCGAATGTTGATGCTCAGTATAAACCAGGCAAAGAAAGAGGAAATGCATCCAAACGAACTAAAGGTCAGATGGAAGGAAATCGTATTCGCACAACAATTTTTAACTTTGGTCAAACTGGTCGTGAAGGAGGTCAATTTCCAATTTCTGTTCAAACGCCTTATGAATGGCCTAAGAATACTGGTCAAGTTTATTTAGCTTTAACTGGAATTTTTGTCGGCGGCGAAGTAAAGGATAATGCCGGTGTTACTCAAAAAATTATTGATGTTATGAACTACCGCCGTTCACCAGAAGGTAAAACATGGAATTTTGAACCAGTGCCTGGATACTTTAACGAAAGGAAAAATGAAGTTGCAACTAGTGCCGATTCTGAAACTTGGCCCACTTTCTGGCCTGATAGACTAGCAGATGAAATTGACCCTGGTTGGAGAGGTGCTTGGAATGGTTATTTTGGTAAAAATATTTTTAATGCTGATCAAGAAATGTTTTATAGAGCCTCTGATGATAAGTATGATAGATATGTAAATTATTTTCCAGACAGTACTGATCCTACAAGAAAAGGCTTAGGAATTATTCTCGATGTAAGAGTACTTGCATGGTCGCAAGTATTAGTTGAAGATGCACTCTATCTTTTACACAATATAAAAAATGATGGAACTAAGGATATTGATAAAGTTGGTGTAACAGTCTGGTATGCAGATTTCGTTGGCGGTGATGGCGATTCGCAAGATGATATTTCTGAATTCGATTTATTAGAGGATATTGCTTGGACACGAGACAATGACCACAAAGCTGCAACATTTGGAAACGATCCGGTTGGAATAGTTGCAGTGACATTTCTTGAAACACCAGGAAACGCAGTTGATAGAATTGATAACGATGGCGATAGTCCAGAAGCTGGTCCATTAGTAACACTTGAAATGATTGAAGGTGAAATTCCTGATAATAGAATTGATGATAATGGAAATGGACTAGTTGATGAAAATGAAACACATATTCCATTTGGCACTCAAAAGGGTGTTACATATGCAGATAGAATTGCTCAGCCAGTTTCAGCTTCATTTATCAGCGAACATCCATTATTCAAAGTTGAAAAGAACGGACCTTTGGTAACTCAGGAAATGGTAAATCGTGCACAAAGTTCTGGAAATAAATTTAAAATATGGCCGCCACTGGATAGCTTCCAAGGTGGTAAAGTTCATCTTCTGATGGTTACAAGTGAAAAGATTGGATTGCAATACAAAGATGGAATTGATAATGATGGCAATGGCGAAGAAGGAAGTCCGGTGATAACACAGCAAATGATTACGCAAGCTTCATCAGACGCACCATTCTTTAGATACAAAGTGAATAACAATATTATTCTTTACAATGTTGTATCAAGCAAACTTGGAATGAAGTACGCTGATGGAATTGATAATAATAATGATGGTGCTATTGATGAAGGAATAGACGAAGGAATTGATATCATGATTGATGAAGCACGTGACGATGGGATTGATAATGATTACGATTGGAATCCATTCCGGGATGATGTTGGATTAGATGGTGTTCCAGATACTGGTGATGAAGGGGAAGGTGACGGCAAGCCAACTTCCGGTGCACGATATGGATTACCTGGTGAACCTGGAGTTGATGTAACAGATGTTTCGGAGACCGATCAAATTGGTATTACAAATGCTGCATACGTTCCGGCTGGAGGATTAAATATAAACAGCGATGCACAAATGTGGTTCGATTTTATGGTACCGGGGAAATTTTTTGATCCACTTATAGTTGTTGCTGGCGAATATGATTTATTTGTGTCTTCAGGATTGTTTCCATTAAAATCTGGGCAGACCGAACCAATATCATTAGCCGTGCTTTTTGCAAACGGTCCAGTTCCAGATCCAAGTGGTCAATTTAGAAAAAGTGAAATACTTCGTAAAAGAGTTCGTGCACAAGAAACATATAATAATGATTACAGATTTGCTAATGCGCCTTTAACCCCTACCGTAACAGCAGTTACTGGTAATAATAAAGTTACTCTTTACTGGGATGATTTGGCCGAAAGGTCATTCGACCAATATATAGATGCAATAGGAGGAAATGGATTTGATTTTGAAGGTTATAAAATTTACCGTTCATCAGATCCAGCATTCTTGGACGCTTTGAATATTACAAATGGATATGGTATAAAACAATTTAAAACACCGATCGCAGTTTTCGATTTGAATAATGGCATTAAAGGTTTTGATCCAGTTGGAATTGACGGCGTAAAATATTGGCTTGGTTCAGATTCTGGGCTTAAGCATTCATTTGTTGATACAACGGTTCAAAATGGATTTACATATTACTACGCAGTTGTATCTTATGATTTTGGTTATCCGGTTGGAGGAATAATTCCAACTGAATGCCCAATCAGAATTTCATTGCAAGCTGATGGAAGTGTAAAACTCGGATCAAATGTGGTGCGTGTAAAACCAGAGGCTCCGGTAGCTGGTTTAGTTCCAGCAACATTGGGTGAAGTTAAGCTGAAACAAGGAACTACATCAGGTTCAGTTGCTTACAACATTGTTGATTTCAAAAAAATAAAGGATGGTCATGTTTATTACATTACTTTTCAAGATACAGTAAAGGTTGCAAAGATTCAGGGACAGCCAGATACTCTTACCACAAAAACTTATACTCTTAGAGATTCAACTGCAAATGTAATTCTTGTTGATAAAAGTCCAAAAATAAATGAAACTTTTGAGCAGCCAATTGTAGATGGTTTCCAATTGTTGTTTAGAAATGAAAAACGAGTTGAACTCGATCGTGAAAAGTCTATATGGAATGATCCTAAAATTGTTAATTACACATTTGAAAAGTTCGTATTCCCTGGTGGATATGCCGGTGAAGAAAGACCAAATGATTATAGAATTGAATTCGGTAATGCTGGTTTTGGAACATCGAAAGCATTTCAAATAGGTCCTTTTTCTTTTCCATCAACATCTGTCAATTTTAAAGTATATAATATCAGCACTCAAAAATATATTGATTTTGGATTTGTTGAAGTTGATGGCAACGATGGTTTATTAACAACAAACGGCGCAAGAAGAGATAGAATAGTATTTCTTGAACCCGATAAAAATAATAATTTAGTCTATACTTGGTGGTTTTATTTATTCGATACTCCAAGTACAACAGCTGGAACAAGGCATCCTCAATCTGGTGATAAAATTGAACTACGACTGAAGAAACCATTTCTAGCAAGTGACATATTTAGGTTTGTAGCAAAGGCTGCCGAAGTTGATAATCAAAAAGCGAAGGATGATTTAGACAAAGTTAAAGTTGTTCCAAATCCATATGTTGCATCAGCGCAATGGGAACCAAAAAATCCGTATACAAGCGGTCGAGGACCTCGTTCAATCCATTTTACTCATCTTCCAAAGAAATGCACTATTAGAATATTTACAATCAATGGTGAATTGGTTGATGTAATTGAGCATGATAACGCCTTGAATGACGGTTCAGCAGAATGGGATATGTTGACAAAAGATAATCTTTCTGTTTCCTACGGTGTATATGTTTATCATTTGCAAGCCCCGGATGTAGGCGAGAAAATTGGAAAATTTGCAATTATTAAATGATCTACTTTAACATGAGGTTATCATTAACAAGAAAAATTTTAAGGAGTTAATTGTGGTACATAGAAAAATATTAATCCTATTTTTAGCGATTGTTATAATCCAGCCTTTATATGGTCAAAAGGTTACAAAGACTGGAACGACAGCTGCTAAGTTCTTAAGCATAGGAATTGGACCTCGTGCAAATGCTCTTGGAGGCGCATACAGTTCAATTGCAAATGATGCCTCTGCTATGTATTGGAATCCAGCCGGAATTGCTAATGTATCATCCTTTCAAACGATATTTACATATACAAAAATGTTTGCAGATATTAATGTTAATTACGTTGGCTTTGTAATTCCAGCCGGTAATATTGGTTCAATTGGATTAAGTGTTACTGCTTTGAATATTGGGGAAATGGATGTAACAACAGAATACTATCCCGATGGAACTGGCGAGAGATTTAGCGCCGGCAGCTACGCTTTTGCACTTTCCTATGCTCGGTATATTACAGATAATTTTACTGTTGGAATGAATATAAAATATATTAGAGAGGATATTTTTAATTCTTCTGCTCAGGGTATTGGATTTGATATCGGAACAATTTTTATGACCCCATTTTATGGAATTAGATTTGCAAGCAGTATTTCAAATTACGGTTCTAAATTACAGATGAGCGGAGATGACTTATTAATACGCCATGACCCTGATCCACAAAGATCGGGCAACAATCAAACTATTGATGCATTTTATTCTACCGATATGTTTGAACTGCCATTAAGACTTCAAATTGGTCTTTCAAGAGAGTTTGAATTAATTGAAGGAAATAAATTTACAATTGCTGTAGATGCGACACATCCAAACGATAATAATCAATCGGTAAATGTTGGAGGTGAAATTTCTTTATTTAATAATTTACTTTCTTTAAGAGGAGGTTATAAGGGATTATTTTTGGATGATAATCAAGAAGGTTTAACTTTTGGTGCCGGAATACGTTACGACGGAACTAAATTCTTTAGTATCTCTGTTGACTATTCTTATCAAAAATTAGAGTATCTTGATAACATTCATAGTTTTGGTATTATGCTCGAATTTTAACTAACTAATTTTCCACCTAAATAAAATAATTAATTAACTAATTATGGAGGCACTATGAAGAAATTGTTTATACCTCTTGTTGCGCTTTTCCTTTGTGCTTTCACTTTTATGTCTGCTCAGACCTATAAGGTTACTTTCAAAGCAGATATGAGAATGGAAGTTAATAAAGGAACCTTTAATCCCGCTACGGATAAGCTTACTGTACCTGGCGGATTTAATAACTGGTTAAATGAACCACCAGCTAATACTGATAAGGTAATGACAGATGCCGATGCTGATCGAATTTATGAAAAGGAGTATACTGTTGCTCCCGGCACATATGATTATAAATTCAATATCGGTTTAGGCTGGGATGGTAAAGATGAACCAGGCGATAACAGTAAGGTCACTGTTACAAATGCAGCTGTTACTGTGCAAAGATTCTTTAAAGGTAAAGCTTATACCAAAGTTGCAACAGATGTAACTTTTGAAATTGATATGACCTTGCCAGCAAAAACTGGATTTAATCCAGCTACTCAAAAAGTTTTTGTTGCTGGAAACTTTACAGATTGGGGCGGCGGAGCTGTTCAAATGTTAGACCCGGATGGCGATAAAGTATATACTGTAAAAGTAAACAGAACTTCTGGCGATATTCTAGTTTACAAATTTATTTACAGTTCAACTACAGCTAGTGCTGGAACTTGGGAATCACCAACTGTCGGAGATGATATTTTTGGTGGCGACAAGAACAGACAATATGGTGTAGTTGATGGAGTAAATACTGTAAAAAGATTCTGGGAAAACAAAGATCCAAACGTACAAATCGCCAGCGGTGCTATTAACTGGACTGTTGATATGTCTGTTGTAAAGGAACTTAATTTATTCAGCGATGTGAATGATAAAGTTCAAATTAGAGGAAGCTTTAACGGCTGGAGTGATAGTGATAAACCAAAATCTTCAATGAATCAAAATCCTCTGTTACCGGATCAGTGGTTTATTAAAATTAACTACACGAATGCTGAAGTGAACAGTGCACAGAACTTTAAATATTATGTAGAATTAAAAACTCCCGGTAATTGGAGAGACGCTTATGAAAGACCTCTTTCAACCGGTGGTGGAGACCGTTCAATAAAATTTGAAGGGAAGGCAAATCAAGATCTTGTCAGACATTATTATGATGATGTATATCCCGCATTTGTAGTTCCAATCGGTCAATTTGTTCAAATCAAATTCAAAGTTGATATGAAAGATGCTTTTGATGAAGCTAAACAAGGTCCAAATAAAATGGTTGCCGGCGATAAGCTTTATTGGATCAGCTCACAACCCTTATTTACAAGATCAATGAATTGGCTTGATCCTGAAAATCAGCAAAAAGAATACTTTGAATTAACCGACCCTGATGGTGATAAAATTTATGAAGGGACATTAGCAGTAAATGGTCCTTCATTTAATGGTTTTGAATACAGATATGGCTTTAAGAAAGCTGATGCAACATGGGTCTTTGAACCGACTTCATTGGGTACAACTGCTTCATATCGTGTAAGGTATATTTCAATGACTGGTGCAAGAAAATTCGTTCAACCTTTCAATGCACCACAAGACAGCTGGTTGAATCAAGCTGATAAGTCAAGTCAAAAAGAATCTTGGCCCGCCGGTTTGCCAACATCAGTTGAAGGCGGAAGTTCTGAAATACCAACCAAATTCTCACTTGAACAAAATTATCCTAATCCATTTAACCCAGCTACAACAATTAAATTCAATATTTCTTCTGATCAATTCGTGAGCTTAAAGGTTTATAATGTATTGGGACAAGAAGTTACCACTTTAGTTAATGAAGAATTAAAAGCTGGTGCTTATCAGCATGATTTTAATGCAAGCAAATTAAGCAGCGGTGTTTATTTCTATACACTAAAAGCTGGTGACTTCCTATCAACAAAGAAAATGCTTTTCTTGAAGTAATATTTTTAGGTGGAATTAAAACCCCGTTGAATAAACGGGGTTTTTTATTTTTTAAAAAAAGGAAGTTTATTTGGTTTTATTAGTAATAGTTTTTAATTGTGTAAATAAGTCAATAGCGCCTGGGTAATTGTTGTCTTTTTGTAATACTAATTCAATTTTATTTAATGCTTTATTAAACTCTTCATTCATTGCATATGCACCAGCCAAATTGTACAGTGTTTGAGTATCTGACTGATTTAATGTGAGGCTTTGTTCCAGAAATTTAATGGCTTGAAAAATATTTCCTTTATTCAACTCAATTTGTCCAAGCCATTTAGATGAAAATGAATTCGGTTTGATACTATACTCTATCAATAAAATTTTTTCAGCATTCTTGTAATCCTGAATTTTTAAAAATCTCATTACAACATCTTCTAGCTTTAAAAAGTTTTCTACAATTATAGGATATTGATACAAAAGTGATTTCATTTGATTTAGATAACCGTCAAGATTTTTTTGATAAAAATACCAAGCTGCAG
>Ga0194126_10007491_pt1 | contig 15185 bp, 13 predicted proteins | sample TA2KigC150mmetaG_FD_148641 | JGI IMG/M metagenome (GOLD analysis project Ga0194126, IMG submission 148641) | Freshwater microbial communities from Lake Tanganyika, Tanzania - TA2015035 Kigoma Deep Cast 150m | ecosystem: Environmental > Aquatic > Freshwater > Lake | place: Tanzania: Lake... | reverse complement strand
CAATCCAGAAAAGATACATCTATCGCAAGTACACAAATTTCTTTGTTGAAGTAAATGAACCTGTATTCAATGGATTCACTCCGCTCACTACTAGCCGATACATATAAACTCCTGAACTTAATCCATACTTATCTGCGTTAAATTCGACTTCATATTCACCAGCTTGCTTTGGCTCGTTCACAAGTGTGGCTACTTCACGGCCCAATAAATCGAATACTTTTAGTGTTACATACTGACTTATATCAGTTTGCATTTTATCCGCCATCTGGCGGATTGCAATTTGAAATTTAATCTTTGTACTTGGATTAAACGGATTAGGATAGTTTTGAAACAATTGGAATTCAGAGATACTAATTGCATTTTCTTCTTTGATAAAAGTCAATCCACCGTTAGTAGTCATTAAAATTTGTGCATACCAATCAGAATCTTTATTTGAACCAACAGTAAACCCCTTGATACTATCAAGCATTGTGATACCCCCGATGTAACTGAAATTTCCAATTTCATTTAGCTTACGCTGTAAGATCCAATTCTTGCCACCATCTGATGTTTTCATTATAACTCCATTCCATCCGGCAACCCAGCCAATTGAATCGTTAACAAAATAAAGGGATTCGAAATTATATTTTGAAAAAGGAGTAACAGGTTTTGGTTCATACCAGGATAATCCATTATTTATTGTTTTTAATACAAGTTCGTTCTCACCAACAATATAACCGATGGAATCAATAAACTGTACGTCAGATAAAAAACCGGCATAATTCTTTGATTGCGTAAACCAACTAAGTCCTTGATTTGTGGTTTTTCTAACAATGCCGTAAGTTGCACTGTCGCCGACGGCAAATCCTATTTCATTATTTATAAATCGAATTTTCAGAAAGTAAATGTTTGATCTATCTATTATTAACCAATTACTACCACCATCGGTAGTCTTTAATATCAAGCTATCTGTGGTAATAAATCCGACAGAGGGATCGATTAAACAAATGGAAGTAATTTTTTTATTAAAAGGGAGCAATATCTTTAACCAAGTTTCTCCCTCATCATTGGATTTAAGCACTGTCCCACTATCCCCACAAATAAAAATATAAGAATCAATAAAAAAGATGTCATTCAGATTTGACAATGTACTGGACGGTATTTCTCTCCAATTGCTACCACCATTAACTGTTTTTAATATTATTCCGTTAGTTCCAGTTATCAAACCAATATTTTTATCTTTCATTCTTAATTCATAAAAAGTTTTGTTGTAAATTTTTGGTGGAATTTCGAACCATTGAGAGAAGACACCTCCTGGAGATATTATTATTAGTAAGCAACTTATTATTATAATAGACGATCTCATTATCTAATTTTCACCAACATGAATAATTGATTCACGCTCTTCAACATATTCAGCCATTGGAGGGCACCAATCGTCAATCCATAAAGATATGGATGTACTTAAATTGAATCTAAATTTATGAATGGCCCAACTTGTAAAAGTATATGGGAATGAAATTTGCTTTTCTTTCACTGCATCTGTTACTAGTTGTTCATAAATCGTCTCAGGAACTTGGTTCCCTTTCTGTACAGTTATTAGTAAATTACATTTACAAGGTTGAAGAATTTTGATATAGATGTTTATAGTTTGATTTAAAACAACGGATTGATTTGGAGTAACTTCAATAATTTTTGATACAAACCATCCTTGTTTATCTATTAAATAGGGATCATCTATATCTATTTCCCCATGATACCTGTTTAAAATTCTACTTCGATTAGAATCATTATAAATTATTACTGAATATCTTCTCGCAACAAAACCATATGGTATTTCCCCCCCCATCGTTTGGTAACCATCTTGGGTGTCTCCAATGCATTAATTCCAAGGGTCTTTCATCATTTGTTGTAAAGACTTGATCAGACTGTTTTATAACAGGTTGGCAATAGCTATCCCATAATTCTCCATTAAGTATTAAGTCCCAATAAGCAGGTTGATCTAAATAGAAATCTACATCCCAAGGATATTGACGACCTTGAGATCCATACTGAATCGCCCAAAATAAAAAGTTTGACATAATTTCCTCTTTTCTTAAAATTTACTTAAAATTTTATTTTGCTACAAGTTGAAATTAATAAAATCAACTAATCGAATTAACTCATAAATATTGTAACCCAAGGATAGTTGTTTTTTGAGTCGGTGCTTTATAATATATGTAACCGATTATAACGGAGAGATATTATAATCAATACACCAAGTGTTGGTTTGTCAAATTTTATGCTATTTCAATTTTGTCTGTAAAATAAAATCCTTGAAAATGGATTCTGGAATTTCAAGATTGCTTATGATTTATTTCATTAAAATAAACTTTTTCACTGATGTGAATGAGCCTGCATTTATCTTATACAAATACACTCCCGAACTTAATCCATATTTACTTGCATCGAACTCTATTTCAAATTCACCAGCTTGCTTTGGTTCGTTTACAATTGTTGCGACTTCACACCCAAGCAAATCGAACACTTTTAGTGTTGCATAACTATTAACTGATAACCGATAACTAATAACTGTACTAGGATTAAACGGATTCGGATAATTCTGATAAAGCCGGAATTTATCTACTATTTGTTCCTCATCACTTATGGAAGTCAGAATTTGATTCCATTTATTTTTCGCAGATTGCATATGCTGTTTGAGTGCTGTTAAATTATCGCCTGCGGCTACAGCAAATACAACACCGAGGGTATCTCCGGGATTTATCGAAAAAGGTCCGCTTGCGACAACATGCGAAACATCACCTGCACCGGCATTTGGTTTTGTAATGCCGCCGCTGAGCGATTCCCATTTTTCTGCATCTGTAAATCCATCATAAACTCCCCAACCTCCGTCACTACCTGCATTAAGAATTGAACGATAATGGTAATTCGTATGCGAAACAAGTGCAGCACCTGTATAATAAGGAGTTGTTCCTGGCTGATTGTAAACATATCCCATCTTAGCTTCGTCATCCCATCGGGAAACGTCATCAGCACCTGTAGATGCAATTAAGTCCCAATCAAAATAAAGCCCAGCATGAAAATTTGTTATTTGTGAAGGTGTTGTGTTGATGAAATTATAATGCAGCAGGACAAAATCTTCATTCGGTGAATTTACAAATGAGTAAGAATGTAAGATAGTTTTTATGCCAATTTTATTTGTCCCCGCTCCATCGTCATTAAACAATGAAGTTGTCTGTAGATCGGCTTTAGCTCCGGGCTGAAATACTTTGATCGGAGTGATCATTGTGAATTCGTTGTTTTGAATACTTCCATTGTTCCCACGTGCTCGATCAGAAATTTTTGTTGCACTTGTTCCGATTATCAAAGCTCCCTCAAATAGCAGGTTGGCGCTTGTTTTGTATTTTAATCCTTCGCCTTGAGTGTTCGTTGGATAGTTGTTGAACGCAAGATTTCCTCTGCTTCCGATTGTTACGTTAATATTATTGTTATTCGATAAAGCATAAGTTGGATTTGCAATGAATGTAATAATTTGAAAATCTGAATATGTACCATCAGTAAAAGTCAGTAAAAGACGAACGTTAAAATCAGAGCCGATTGAACTTGCCGCCTGCACAACATACGGCGATGAATAGTTGTTAAAAGTTTCTCCGGTTGATTTTACATTTGTAAAGAAAGTTGCATTACTCACAGAAACCCCGCTGCTTAATGAAGTAAGAGTAATTGAGAGGTTGGAAGTTGCTTCCAATATATTTTTAAAACTAACTCTTATTTGTGCTGATTCATTAGGTTCAAGAATTCCATTACCATTACCGAGCGGTGAAGCATCGTTGAGGGTGTAATTCAACATTCGAGCAGATTTATTTATCGAGTCCTGAAGTGCACGCCAGGCATTAATTCTTCCTTTTCCTAACTGATAATTGTAAGAAGAATTTAGGGAATAAATGTTATCACACGAGACGCGAATTTTTTCACCTACTTGTTCTGCTGAGTACGTTGGATATTTTGCTTTAACTAATCCGGCGAGTCCTGCAGCAAGAGGCGATGACATTGAAGTTCCGCTGCTGTTGATATACGTATTAGTACTCCAGGTAGAAAGGATTGAGCTCCCTGGTGCGCAAACATCGACTGAGTATCCATAATTCGAGAATCCAGATTTTCTATCATCCGATCCAGTGGAGGCGACAGATAAAACATAATTATAACCTGATGGGAAATGCTCTCCTGACGAACCAGAATTTCCCGCAGCTGCAACGACAAGACTCCCTTTAGAATTTGCATAATTAATTACATCTTGCGCTAATGATGAATAACCCGAACCGCCCCAGCTGCAGTTGATAACTTGTGCACCATTGTCAGCGGCATAAGTAATTCCCTCATAGCCATACCAGATATAAGGCATTCCGGAGCCTGGATCTTTTTGATCATCGCGTGCAGTTTTAACAGCCATGATCTTGCATTTAAATCCGAGTCCCGCGATCCCAATTCCATTGTCGGTTGCCGCAGATGCAATTCCAGCAACGTGAGTTCCATGATATGGTGCATCTTCAGCGGGATTATTATCTGCTGTGCCATTCAATCCGCCAAAATCCCAGCCGCGGATATCGTCTATGTAACCATTACCATCATCATCAACTCCATTACCCGGAATTTCATTTTTATTCATCCAGATATTTGGAGAGAGGTCGGGATGCGTCCAATAAACGCCAGTATCAATAATCCCAATCACGATTGATGAATCTCCTTTAGAAATATCCCAAGCTGTTGATGCACTTACTTTACTCAAAGCATACTGACTTGCATATTGCGGATCATTGGGAGTGAAATCGACTCTATAAACAAAGTGAGGTTCAGCGTATTCGATCTCAGGATGATGTTTTATCTTTTGAGATAAAAAGAGCGGGTCAATGTCGGAATGATAATAAACTCGGAAAATTCTATCCAGCCCTGAGATTGATTTTTCCAGTCTATTAGTTTCAGAAGGAAAAACTTGCTCTATTCGATCGATATATGCGGCATCAACAAGCTTATTCAAAGATAAAATTTCATTGATTTGGCTTGCTCTATCTTTGAAACTATCTTTAAATTTTAAAGTGATAATATTCGACGCATAATACAAATCACCACTCTGTATAACATGAATTTTAACCTCGTCACTTTGTGGATAGAATGCAAGCAATATGGGAATTGAAATTAAAACAAATAGATATTTGATTTTCATATTTTTCCTTTCTTAAAGACAGCAACCATATAAGTTAGTTAAAGATACGAACTTTAGAGCCAATTTTTGGATTTGTTTAATATTAGTAAATCGTTTTTTAAGAATTTAATTCCCTTCATTTTGTTCAGACTTTGGCAAAGCTAAATTAAAATAATAGAAAATTCGTACTTACCTATAACCTCATTAATGAATTCTTATAAAAATATTCCAAGATAAACTCCAGCACGGAGTGCGAATCCGTTGAATTTCATATCCGGGACATTCGTCAAGTCAAACTCGCCATCTTGACGCCACTTGCCGTTGATAATTCCAGAGTAATCTCCGGCGATGAAAAATTTTGTGAATCCTCCATAAATATATTCAATCACAATCGATGGCTGATAGTAGAAAAAACTCATACTTAAGTTCTTGGCAGAGTTAGAACTTGGTAAAAAAACTGTATTCCATGGAATTGAACTTTGAGATTTATTTATTAAATCCAAATCGACCGAACCGCCGCCGATACCAATGTCTATTGCAAATCTCAAGTCACCAAATTTTGCAACTTCATACCCCGCTACAAATAATCCATAGCCATAATCGAGTTTGGTAATCATCTCTCCGCCAGTTATTGACGTTCTGACTTCTTTACTTCCACCAATTCCGTATCCGCCGAGTCGAATGTTGCCCAAAGTTAATCCTCCTCCTCCGCCAAAGCCAAACATTCCGCCCTCAAATTCCTTTAAACCGACTTTTTGAAATTCCAAATTTAATTCTTTCAAATTCGGATTTAGCGAGCCGAAGATAACTCCGCCCCCCATTCCTAAACTCCCGATTATACTCATTTGAGCAAATGTTATTGATGAAAATATGAGAACGAATAAAACTAAAAATACTTTCCGCATAAAAAATTCCTTTAATCTAATTTGTCAATTGCACGCTGTGTCATGCGTTTAAGGCTTCTTTCACCGTAATAATCTTTAAAATCTTCGATATATTCAAATTCTTTTTTTGCGCCTGATTTATCTCCGAGATTTACCAGACATTGTCCGATATAATACTTTGAGTATGGTTTCAGCCAATTTTCTTTTTCGGTTTTTATGCTTTGAATTTCCCGAAAAATCGGCAATGCGGTTCTGTAATTTTTGTGAGAATAATACAATGATCCGAGCATATATCTTGCATAACCGAATTCATCTGCATTAAGATCTTCTTGAAGAATTATTCTTTCAAGCTCTGCGATTGCTTTGTCTCGATCTGAAGTAATTCCATTGTTGTAAATCTGCATGATAATTTTTTGAGATGTAGTCAGCGGATGGTTAACTCTCAAAATTGCAAAGTCATTATACTTCACCTGCTGAAAATATGAGACAGCTTTTTCTCTTTGCCCAAGAAAATCACAGCTCAAGGCAATATTGTACAAAGCGTTATCACGATTTCGCCATCTATCGTCTTTCTCGGAAACTAAATTGATAAAATTCTCATAATGCTTAATTGCTTCAGTGAAATTATTTTTTAAAAAATAATATCTCCCGAGTCCTGCATTAGCGAAGTATGTCAGCTTTTTCATTTCGGGGGCTTGTATCACAGATGCGCGTGAAAAATATTCAAAAGCTTTATCGATCTTATTCAACGACATCTGAAAATTTCCCATCAGGACAAGATAAAGAGTATTAGCTGGAAATTTTTTAAGAACTGCATCAAGACTTTTTGAAGCATTCTCATCGTCGTTCTCACCCATATAGAAAAATGTCAGCCACCAAAGAGCTTCATATTTTGTATATAGACCTTTTTCATTCGCAATACGCAGATACTCTATCCCTTTCTTTTTATCTCCTTCAAATCCAAGCACGCCTGCGATCCACCGAAATGCTTTTGGCAGGCTTCCGACTACGTATGTGAATAGTCCAAGTCCCATATAAGCATCGTACATTTGCGGATTCAAAGTGATTGCATATTCAAGCGATTCGTAAGCTTCTTTTCCCTCTTTAAGAACAGAAAGTGATGGAGAACCTGGAGAGTAAAGTGATTTTATAATTCCTCGGTATCCTTTAATTCCTCCGAGATAAAAATATGTTTTTGCCTGTTCGACTTGATTTGTGTTATACTTTAAATGCTTTTCACAGATTGTTATTACATCATCAGAGGCTTTGATGAATTTATCGAAATCTTCTTTTTCACTTAACAGAAAATATTTGTAGTAATAAGTCATTGCTTTAAAAAAATGTCCTCGAGGATCAGTTGGTGCTATGGCAATCACTTGATCAAAATATTTTACCGCAGAATTTATTTTCAATCCGTACAGCTCTTCAATGCCTTGATTTGTAAGATTATGAACTCTTTCCCAGTCCACACTTTGTCCAAAAGCTGGAACAGCGAAATACATTAGCAGAAGCAATACTCGAATTTTTTTATTTACCATACAATAGTTTTTCTCTAAATCTCTTTTGCTCATACGACATGTTCTCTGAATTGACAAGCTTTGATAATTCTCTTTCTTTCAAAATTGGATTAACATGTACAGAAATTGTTTTACTTTTCCGTTTGATATAAAAAGTCACAGAGCTTTCCGCAGGAAGTTCGTGCAGGAACTGCGTTATTGAATCAATTTTTGTGTCTGAATTCTCGATTGAATTTAGTTCAAAATCATTTATTCTCAAAAGAATATCGTTCTCTTTAATCCCGGCTTTTGATGCTGGAGAATTTTCTTCTATATAATCGATGGCTGTTTCGTCACTATCGTTCAGGAAAAAATGAATTCCAAAATAAGGGCGCAATCCTTTTCGGGTCAATCCAACAAGCGAAAGAAAATAATCGTGTGGCAATTCGATAGAGGAATGAATATAGTCTTTAAAAAAATCGTGAAAATCTGTGCGGGTTAATGAGTTTATAATTGTAATCAAATCGTTTTCTGTGAAGCCGAGTTGCTTTTTCCCGTAACCTTCGTATAGAATTTTGATTACATCATCGAGTAGGAAAACGTTGTCGGTTAGCTTTCGAATTTTAAGATCGAGATAAAAAGCAAATAATGTTCCTTTCGAGTATAAAGAATAGAAAGAATTATAAGCCGCATTTGCGCTTATCTCTGCTAAACTTGAGCCACCATCCAAGTATTGAACAAATCCTGATTCTTCAATTTTATTAATGATCTCCTCCCAAAATTTTTCTTCCTTAATTATTCGATTTCTAACCATCAGCAGATTTGAATAATATTCAGTTACTCCTTCACTGAACCAAAGGAGATTTGTATTCACCGGTTCGAAGTAATTAAAAGACTGCAATTCCTTCGGACGGAGAAGCTTGACATTCCAAATGTGAAATAGTTCATGCGAGATAGTTGAACCAATAAAATTATTTCTTATATCAAGTTCATATTTCTCGATGTAGGGCAGGTAATAGACGGATGATTGCAAATGTTCAAGAGCTCCGTAAAATCCTCTGAATCGATCGGAATCTTCATTAAAATAAAACAGAAATTTATATTTTGTGATTGGTGTGTCAGAAAAGAATTTTGTTTGAGCATTGATGATTTCTTTAATCACAGCAATAGTGCTGTCGGGAAAAAAATCTTTGGATGTTTGAACAATTAGAGAAAAGTCAATTCCTGTGTGAGCAAAATCCCAGCGTTTAAGTGCATTTCCAAGCATTACTGGAGAATCTGCAAGCTCATCGTAATTTTTAGCTTTGTAACAATTAGGCGAGATTGAATCGAGGGAAGTTTCTATCGACCAGCTATCCTGCAGAAAGAACTTGACTTGAAACTCATAATTTTCATAACCGATTGGGATAAGATAAATAGCAGTCCCATTGTAATAACCGAAAGTTGAATCAAGCTCGCTCGTATCGAGAAAATCAGCATCATCAAAATCCTTAACTTGATATGATAACCGATTCAATGATTGCGCATTGTTGATCTGCCATCTGATCGAATCGAGGCGAATGATCTCAAGTTCATTATTAAGAGAATCGAATGCCTGCAAGTTCTGAATCTTCTCCCAATAATTATTTATTGAATACGAACCAGGCGACCAGACAGGAATTCCAAATGTAATTGTTTGGGAATCGATCATTGGAGTGTGAAGTTCAATTTCGAAAATTTCAGATTTAGGATTTGAAATACTTATGTGGTAATTAAAAAAGACTTCCAATTGAGCGACAGCAAAGGAATTAAAAACAAAAATTGATAGGAAAATTCGAATCATTAAAGCTTGATAATTTTGATGTGCAAACGAATCTGCCCTAAGTTTGTTCCTTAATTGCTCAAACTTGCAGCCCTTGCTGTAGCTTTTCCGTTCTGTCTGCTAATTTTATTTTTTCAATTAATTCTTCAAGACTTCCATCAATGATTTCTGAAAGATTGTAGAGAGTTAATCCAATTCGGTGGTCAGTTATGCGATTCTGCGGGAAGTTGTATGTTCTAATTTTATCGCTCCTGTCACCCTTGCGTACCATTGAACGGCGCTGTGCCGCGACTTCTTTGTTCTGCTCTTCGAGCTGTCTATCGTAAAGCCGCGCTCTTAAAACTTTCATTGCTTTCTGCCGGTTCTTAAGCTGTGAGCGTTCGTCCTGACATTGCACAACAATTCCTGAAGGAAGGTGAGTAATCCGAACTGCAGTTTCGACTTTGTTTACATTCTGTCCGCCAGCTCCGCCGCTGCGGTAAATGTCAATCTTCAAATCGTTCTGGTTAATTTCAACTTCAACATCTTCAACTTCAGGCAGCACTACAACCGATGCCGCAGAAGTATGAACTCTTCCGCTTCCTTCGGTTTGCGGAACACGCTGAACACGGTGAACACCGCTTTCAAATTTCATTTCGCCATAAGCTCCATCGCCCTGTAGAGAAAAAATAACTTCTTTAAATCCGCCGATGCCTGTATCGTTCATATCGATCAGCTCAACTCTCCATCCTTTTTGTTCGGCGTAACGAGTGTACATTCTGAAAAGATCAGCCGCAAATAATGCAGCTTCTTCTCCGCCGGTGCCTGCACGAATCTCAACAAAACAATCTTTTGAATCATTTGGATCTTTTGGTAAGAGAAGGATTTTTAATTCTTCTTCGAGATGTGCTAGTTTAGATCGAAGTTCTTCTAATTCCGATTCTGCTATTGTAGTGAGTTCATCATCCATGCCTGAATCAATAATCTCAAGATTACCGTCAATGTCCTTCTGAACGGTTTTATATTTTTTGTAAATATCGACTACTTCTTCGAGCTCGGCACGTTCTTTATTGAGCTTAACATATTTCTGCTGATCCATTACGGTTTGAGGCTTCATCAATTCGTCATTTATCTCATCGAATCGAAGAATTATTTTTTCTAAATTATCGAACATATTTCCTTTTTGATTTCTCAATTCAAATATAGAAAAGTGTAGGTCTAAATAAAAGACGGCAAGTAATGCAGAATTGAAATAAAAAGTGTATAAAGTAAGTGCAAAAACTTTATGAACTTTAAGAACCTTACAAACCCTACCAACTTTATAACTAATGTCACTCGAAACTATAAGTTGATTTTATTAAATTGTTTCAAAGAATAACGGAGTAAAAGATGGCTCTAAGCAAAGAGTTGCTTGATGTATTATGCTGTCCCGAGACAAAAGCAGATTTAGTTTTAGAAGGAAACTTTTTGGTATCGACAGATAAAGCTACACGCCGCAGATATCGAATTGAAGATGATATCCCAATTATGTTAGTTGAGGAGTCGGAAGTTTTGTCTGAGGAAGATTGGCGGGAGGTTATGGAGAAGCGCGGTAAGATATAAACGCCAAAAGGCCAAGGATGCCAAGCTGCCATGATGGATAGAAAGTTAAGTGAACCGAGTGCGTATGTAGATGAATTAGCGAGAAATGTAATTTCAGCTGCTATTGAAGTTCATCGAAATCTTGGACCTGGTTTTTTTGAAGCCGTTTATGAAGAATCTCTATGTGTAGAATTAAAATCGAGAAATATTTTCTTCGAAAGACAAAAGAAATTTGATATTTACTTTAAGGATTCGTTAGTTGGAGAGGGAAGAATCGATCTTTTAATTGATAATAATTTGATCGTTGAATTAAAAGCAGTTGAAGTGCTTGCTCCAATTCATTTTGCACAAGTTACTTCGTATCTTAAAGCTATGAAATTACAATTAGCTCTATTAATAAATTTCAATGTTCCACTTTTAAAAGAAGGAATTAAAAGAATTATAAATTCTATTCACTCAAAATAGATATTCTCTTGGCTTCTTAATCCTCTTGGCTTCTTGGCGTTTCAAAAATATTATGCTGGATCTAAACAAAATACTCAAAGAAAAAATCTTGCTCTTCGACGGAGCAACGGGCACAAGTATTCAGAATCAAAATCTTAACGCTGACGACTTCGGTGGAAAAGAATTTGAAGGATGCAACGAATATCTCTGCGTAACGAAACCATCTGCTGTCAAAAAGGTTCACGTAGATTTTCTCGAAGCTGGTGCAGATATCATCGAAACAAATTCTTTCGGTTCAACTCCATTAGTTTTGAACGAATATAATCTTGCACATCTAAGCTATGACCTAAGTAAAAAATCTGCTGAGATTGCCAAGCGACTTGCTAATGAGTACTCTATGAACCAAAAACCAAGATTTGTTGCCGGCTCGATTGGACCCGGTACGAAACTTCCATCGCTTGGGCATATTTCTTTTCGTGAATTAGAAAAATCTTATTACACTCAGATTTCGGGATTAATTGATGGCGGAGTCGATTTGCTTTGCATTGAGACTTGTCAAGACCTCCTTCAAACTAAATCTGCGCTTTCCGCCGCGATGAAAGTCTTTCAAGAAAAGAAAGTTAAACTTCCTGTGATTGTTTCTGTTACAATCGAGACAACTGGAACGATGTTAATGGGTACAGACATCTCTGCCGCATTAACAACATTAGAACCATATGAAATAATCGACGTCATTGGAATGAACTGCGCAACTGGACCAAAAGAGATGAGCGAAAGTGTTCGGTATCTCTGTCAAAATTCTCCTAATCCAGTTTTAGTAATGCCGAACGCAGGTCTGCCAGAAAATGTTGATGGAATTGCGTGTTATCATTTATCACCTGAAGAACTTCAAAGGTGGATGATTCATTTTGTGAATGATCTTGGAGTAAATATTATCGGTGGATGCTGCGGAACAACATCCGAGCACATTAAAAAATTGAGTAACAGCATTGAGGGCTTGACTCCAAAAGCACGAAGCTGGGAGTATCAACCGTCGGTATCAAGCATTTATTCAAGTCAAACTTTGCATGTTGATCCCGCGCCGGTTTTAGTCGGTGAACGATGCAATGCAAACGGCTCAAAACAATTTCGTGAGCTTTTGCTGAAAGATGATTATGACGGAATGGTTCAGATGGCGAAGGATCAAATCAACGACGGAGCTCACATTCTTGATATTTGCGTTGCTTACGTCGGCCGAGATGAAAGAAAAGACATGATCGAGTTCGTGAAGCGATTAAATACCCAAGTAAATCTCCCCTTAATGTTCGATTCAACCGAAGTTGAGGTTATTGAAGCTGCGCTTGAACATTACGCCGGGAGATCAATTATTAATTCTATTAATCTTGAAGATGGGGAAGAGCGGCTTTCAAAAATTTTACTTCTTGCGAAGAAATTTGGCGCTGCAGTAATTGCACTAACAATAGATGAAGAAGGAATGGCAAAAACCGTCGAGAAAAAATTATCAATCGCAAGAAGAATTCGAGATATTGCAGTCAGTAAGTATGGATTGAGAGAAGAAGATTTGATTTTTGACACTCTTACTTTCACTCTTGGAAGCGGCGATGAGGAATTTCGAAAATCTGCTGTTGAAACAATCGAAGCCATCCGCGAAATAAAAAAAGAAATTCCAAATGCAAAAACTCTGCTGGGAGTTAGTAACGTTTCTTTCGGATTGAACCCGCAAACGCGTCATTCACTCAATTCAGTTTTTCTGTACAACGCTGTTCAAGCGGGACTTGATATGGCAATTGTTCATGCAAGCAAAATCATGCCGTTGAATAAAATCGATCCCCGCGGAAGGGAGCTTTGTGACGAATTAATTTTTGATAAAAGAAAATTTGAGGCGGCTTAATGCAGTTTAAAAATGAAATTAATGAATCGAGAATAACGAGAAACAATAATTTGCTGTTAAAATTCATGATATTTATTCTTTGCGTATTTCTGCCGGATCTTGCATTCCCTACAGGGGCTTGCTGTGTGATAGGAAAGGGGAATGCAAATAAATTTGCACTGTCACTATCGGCATCAATGGCGAAGAATCACGAAAACATCAATGATGAAATATATGATCTTTCTCAGTATGCCTTTCTTTTAAAACTAAATTATCCAGTTATTAAAAACATTACGTTTCAAGTACAAGCAGGATTTCCAATTAGTACATCGTTAGAAAATCAGAATAAGGAATCCTTCAGAGGTAAATCAGGCTGGAATATTGGAATTTCTGCGGGTTATCTCCTTCCTGAAGTTGTAAATGATTTTGAGTTATTTTTAGCTGCATGATATTTCCAATAAGTAAAAAGTTAAATTTGAAAAACAACAAATACTTAATAGGAGATGTCTTATGTATTACACTGGTATCGACCTTCATAAATTTACTTCTTATTTAACCACAGTTGACACTGTAGGTAACATTGTTAAACAAGCCGATATTAAAAATGTCAACCATAATTTTGTTCAGTACTTTTCAGATCTCGGGGATGAGAACCTAACAACAGTCGAGTCCACTATGACCTGGTATTGGCTGAACGATCTTCTATCATCTCTTAACATCCCTTTAGTTCTTGCTCATGCAAAGTACGTTAAAGCTATCGCTTATGCAAAAGTTAAGACTGATAAAGTTGACTCTCATATTCTTGCTCAACTTCTTCGCATGAACTTTATTCCAGCAGCTCACAAAATCTCAAACGATAATCGACTCTTAAGAGATGCACTTCGAGCTAGACTCAAAATCGTGCAACGCCATACTTCTATCACTAATTCTATGCATCTTCTTCTGGCTAAATATAACTTAGATTCGCCTAAGCAACTCGATGGTATTCCTAAGTTTCAGTTTGAACAATTATCCAAAGTTGAAGCATTACTCAAAGAACAAATGCTTGATCTTGAAAAACAGTTATATCCTTTTCTTATTCCTAACGATGATATTCAACGCCTTCTTTGGATTCCCGGCATTGGTAAGATGAATGCTTTTACAATCATGCTTGAAGTCGATGACATCAACCGTTTCGCAAATGTTAAGCATTTCTTCTCTTATTGCCGTCTTGTTCCCTCTGCCCGAAACTCTGCCGGTAAAACAAAACAACGTTCATCCAAAGATGGTAATAAATATCTCAAAGTTGCTTTCTCTGATGCTGCCATTCATGCAGTACAGTATTATTCTGAAATAAAAAAGTATCATAATGCTTTGACACGGAAGAAAAACAAACAAATTGCGAAAACAATTGTTGCCAAAGAGCTTGCTAACATTGTCTATCATGTACTTAAGAATAAAACTCCTTTTAACAATACATTCAAAGGTCAAATACTAATACATCAAAAATCTTTACAATGGCCACGAGTAGTAAGCCCGGACGCATAACTGATTGCCCCGACTTGTCGGGGATAATCGTCGCGCTGGATTGGGAAACTACTCGTATGCCTATTAAATATCTGGAATAGTCCCGAATTCTTCGAGACAACTCTCTGCATTCGTAGAGAGTAAGTCCCTAAAGAGGTTTGGCTGCCTGTATGGTTAGCGGACCGATATTACTGGCATTATTTGTTTTTGTTAAAGCAGTTAATATTATTTCAATGAACATTTCGCTTTTGACAATACACTTACAATTACTTTTGTAATGGAATTTTATTATTCACTTGACTTTTTACTTATTAAAGAGGTTGTGGGACTTCTGTTGCAGCTCCTTTTGTAAGTGCTTTATCGGGATTAATTCTGTCAATAGATAGCACCTTAACACCTGTGCAGGTATACGACATAATTACAAAAACTGCCGATAAAATTGGTC
>Ga0194126_10007490_pt1 | contig 15186 bp, 13 predicted proteins | sample TA2KigC150mmetaG_FD_148641 | JGI IMG/M metagenome (GOLD analysis project Ga0194126, IMG submission 148641) | Freshwater microbial communities from Lake Tanganyika, Tanzania - TA2015035 Kigoma Deep Cast 150m | ecosystem: Environmental > Aquatic > Freshwater > Lake | place: Tanzania: Lake... | reverse complement strand
TAAAATATGAAGCCGCCGGTATCGATCATGAAATTGAAGCTTTAAAGCATGACAAGGAATCCCTTGCACGCCTGTTCGAGTATATGGCAAACAAGCGCATCTTCACGGCCGGGGACTACAAGTATATGTATGAGCGCGGCGCTGTTTCACGGGAAAAACTGCAGAAGCTCGTCAACTTCGGCATGATCGACGGCAAGGGCCTTGAATTTCTGGCAACCCGCGGCATCATCACCCTTGATGAATTCCAGGCCGTGCTTGACAACCAAATGCTGTCTGAAAAAGACATGAAGCCCCTGGTCGACATGGGCCTCGCGAAGAAAAATGCTGACGGCATCTATGAGCTGCAGCGCGAGTATATAAAAATCAAGGAGAAATAACGGCTGAACCACAAGATTTACCTGAGCACTAAGGAGAGTTGCTATGGCAGAGATGGCTGAAGAAAGATACATTACTCCTCTTGCGAAATGGTCGCGGGTGCTTGAGATTTTCATCCCCGGCTACATGTTCGGCAAGGCCTGGGGTATTGCCAATGCGCAGACGGTTGAGCTCTACCGGGTCATCTTCCCGGAATTTCTCATCAACATGGCCGAAGGCATGAAACGATGGCTTATTCAGACCGACAGTGCGGCCCTTGAGCGCCTGTTTTCAACCTGCTCGGGTGCGCTTGTGGGCTTTCTGGTTATCCTGATTCTGGGAGCGGTCATGCACTTCGTTCTTGGCGACCGCAAGTATATCGACTCGCTGCGCTTCACCTCTATCACTCTGATCCCTCTTGCGGTCATGAACGGGACGCTTTCACATTTGACCAATACGCTGCTTGAGACCCTGGGCGGCGGCGAAACGATCGAGGCGCTCACCAAAAGCGCGGTTGATTCACCTCGCGGCCAGATTCAGATGTTTTGCGTGTTCTACATGCTGGCCCTGTGGATGATGGGCAAAAGGACCGGCGTAGTCGGCAAGCGGCGCTGGTTCGTGCTTCTGGCTGGTGTCGGGTTTCTGGCCGTGTATTTTGCGCTGGGGCTCGGAATAACCGCGAACGAGGCGGCCGAAGTTCTGCCCAAACTGATGGCCGCGCACGGTCAACACTAACGGAGGTGATACGCCATGATGCTTTCTAAAGAAAAATTTATAACGATAAATAAATGGGCGCTGTTTGCAGCTATTTTTCTGTATCTGATCGGCGTTTTCACTCCGCTGAAATACCTGCAGCCGGGACTGCTCTTTACCTTTTTCGCAGGCTTTCTGTGCCTGTTCCACAAGGACTACTTCGCTCCGAAACCGCGCATGGCGGGCCACCTGTGGATGCTGCCTGTTCTGGTAACGGTTTTCACAGCTGCAGCGCCGCTGACATCAGGCAGCGGCAACCCGCTGCTGTTCTTGCTCTCTCTTCTTACCTGCCTGGTGCCGTGCATTATGCTGCTGACCGCATCATCGGAGGAAAAAGCCCCGCGCAAGCCCCGCCTGAAGGTCGTCGTGTTGAGAACGGTCGTGCAGAGCGCAATCTTCATGCTCTGGGCGTCGGTCACATCCTACTGCTTTATCAAGGGCACCCGGCCCGACATGTTTTTCTGGGCCATGTTTCACGTAGGCACCGTAGCGCTTTTCCCGGTATTCTTCAGCCGCGTGCTGTGCGGCTGGCTGTGCCCCAATGCAACCATGCAGGATGCGCTGTTCAAAAACATGACCTACAAACGGCCGATTGAAAATCTGCCCCGGGCCATCGACGCTCAAAGCAGCACGGCCTGCATGAACATCAGCGGCAAGGTAGACGCACGCGCACCGCTGTTTCCGGCAACGCTGCTTCTGTCCTGGTTCCCCATGTTCTTTGCCGAAACCGTCTGGGATCTGACCGGCGTTGCCTGGTACCCGATCGCCTTCATGTACGGCCTGATCGTTCTCTCGCTCGTATTTAAATGGCGCAAGATGTGCACGCATTTCTGCTGGCTGTCATCCTATCGCGGGATCAACTGCCATAACAGCCTGTGGCGCATCCGCTACAACCGCTCACAGTGCAAAAACTGCAAGGTCTGCCAGGCAGAGAAGGCCTGCCCGTTCTACATTGATATCCGCAATCAGGACAATGAGATGCCGGCGACCTGCTGCCTGTGTTTCAGCTGCATGGAGGCCTGTCCGTTTGAAGGCGTTATCACCTACACGCGCAATCCGGCTGAAAAGGCGCGCCTGAAGCTGGAGGCCAAAACCGGCATACCTGATGCGCAGCCCGCGGCCCCTGAGGCTCCCAAGGCCGCCTGACGCTTATATAAAGTTACGCTGCAAATGATGTATACTTGCAGGGAATCGGACGCAACCGATTCCCTGCAATTTTTTTAAAGAGCTCCGCGATGCCACTTCTCGATATGAAAAACATCCGCCTGAGCTTTGGCGGGCCGCTGCTGCTTGACAATGCAACCCTTGTCATCGATCCCGGTGAGCGCATCTGCCTGCTGGGGCGCAACGGCGAAGGCAAATCAAGCCTGATTAAAATCATACACGGCACACTGAGCCCTGACTGCGGCGAGATAGTCCGGCAACAGGGCCTGCGCATCGGCATGCTTGAGCAGGAAGTACCGGGCGGTATGCCCGGTACGGTTTTTGACGTTGTGGCCGGCGGTATTGAAGGCCCTGGCGCGCTCGTTGCCGAATATCATGCCGTGAGCATGCGCATGCAGACCGATCATGCAGCGAGCCTTACCCGGCGTCTGGGCGAGCTTCAGCATCAGCTTGAGATTGAAGGCGGCTGGCAGATAGAGCAGAAAATAGCCGCTGTGCTATCGCGGCTTGCCCTGCCCGCCGATGCACCGTTCGCGACCCTGTCTGCCGGGCTCAAGCGCCGCACCCTGCTTGGCCGCAGCCTTGCAGGGCAGCCGGATATGCTGCTGCTTGATGAGCCCACCAACCATCTTGATATCGAGTCAATCGACTGGATGGAAGACTTTCTGCTGAAATTTGAAGGCAGCATACTCTTCGTTACCCACGACCGCATGTTTCTGCGCCGCCTTGCCACACGCATTGTCGAACTTGACCGGGGCAGGCTCACGAGCATGCCCGGTGATTACGCTGCCTATGAAAAACGCAAACAGGCCGAGCTTGCTGCTGAAGAAACGCAGCAGCAGGCTTTCGATAAAAAGCTTGCCCGGGAAGAGGCCTGGATCAGGCAGGGCGTAAAAGCCCGGCGCACCCGCAATGAGGGCCGCGTGCGTGAGCTCGAGCAGCTGCGCAGCCGGCGCCGCGAGCGCAGGCTCATACCCGGCATGGTGCAGATGAGCGCCGACGATGCCGGGCTCAGCGGCAGGATCGTGTGCGAGGTCACCGGCGCAACCTTCGGCTACACTGAAAAACCGGTTATCAAAAATTTTTCCGCCACTATTCTCCGGGGCGACCGCATCGGCATTATCGGCCCGAACGGCGCAGGCAAAACAACGCTCATCCGCCTGCTGCTGGGCGATGTGCAGCCCCAATCAGGCACGGTACGCCTGGGTACCAATCTTGAGATCGCCTATTTTGACCAGCTGCGCGGACAGCTCGATGATCGGAAAACCGTTTTCGACAATGTCGCCGACGGTAATCACATGGTAACCATTGACGGCAAGAGCCGCCACGTCTACGGGTATCTGCAGGATTTTCTTTTTGCGCCTGAGCGGGCCCGCAGCCCGGTTGCCAGCCTCTCGGGCGGCGAGCGCAACCGGCTGCTTCTTGCCAAACTGTTCACGCGACCCTCGAATCTGCTCGTGCTGGATGAGCCTACCAATGACCTTGATGTGGAAACCCTTGAACTGCTGGAAGAACTGCTCTTGAAGTATGCGGGCACGGTGCTGCTTGTCAGTCATGACCGTGCATTTCTCAACAATGTCGTCACCAGCACGATTGTATGTGAAGGCGATGGGCGGCTGTCCGAGTGTGTCGGCGGCTATGATGACTGGCTGCGCCAGCGCGTGCAGCCGGAGCAGGACACGCCAAGGCAGAAGTCCGCTGCCCGGCCACAGCGTGAAAAACAGCACCTAAAGCGCAAGCTCACCTTTAAGCAGCAGCGCGAGATTGAGCAGTTGCCTGCACGCATCGAGCAGCTTGAGGCTGAGCACCAATCACTCTATGAGCGCCTGTCTGACCCTGAGCTCTACCGGCAGGACGGCGCAGCCGTGACGCATATCAAGGCCCGCTATCAAGACATCGAGCGCGAGATGGCGCTGTTGTATGAGCGCTGGCAGGAACTGGAAGAAATCAACGGCTGAGTTTCACGGCGCGTTCGGTCAGAAGGGAAATCGTTCGGAGACGTCAACGGTTTTCCGCACACCTAACGACATACTCCGAACTGACCGGGCAGCGGGACTTCACGCCTGGCGGGCAAGAATTGCCGCGCGCAGCCGCGCATGTTGTTCTGCAGCGGCTGCCGGTGTCGCCGCGCATGTGCCGAGGTAAAATTTAACCTTCGGCTCCGTGCCGGACGGGCGCACGGCGAACCAGGAACCGTCGGCCAGCGAGTAATGCAGAACCCGCGACTGGGGAAGTTCCAGCCTGAATTTCCGCATGGGCGTATAATCCCAGCCAATGCGCCGGTCATAGTCGCGTTTCTCAACTATCATACTTCCGGCAAATGTCGCGGGCAGCCGGTCGAAGGCAGCAACGTAGCGGTCGGCTTCGGCGATATCGCTCAGCTCAACGCTCAGCAGGTCCTCGGCATGATAGCCGTGCCGCCGGTGCAAATCCTCGAGCACGTCAAGCAGAGTTATGTCGCGTTCTTTATACCAGGCCGCCATTTCAGCGATTAAAAACGAGGCTATCACCGCGTCCTTGTCGCGCACGAAGGTGCCCGTGAGATAGCCGCAGCTCTCCTCATAGCCGAACACGAATGCAGGGGTGCCCTCCTTCTCAAACTGCCCGATCTTCTCGCCGATGAACTTAAACCCGGTCAGGGTTTCAACCGTGCGCACGCCGTATGATTCAGCCACGCGGCGGCCGAGATGGCCGGTAACAATCGTTGTCACCACAACCGGATCAGGCGGCATTGCATCTTTCGCGCTCAGGCGGCTGCAGATATATTCGATCAGCAGGGCGCCGACCTGATTGCCGCTCAGCAGCTGAAAGCTTCCGTCGGGGGCCTGCACAGCCGTGCCGACCCGGTCGCCGTCAGGATCGGTTGCCAGCACAATATCGGCTTCCAGCCTGCCGGCCAGCTCAAGCGCCATGTCAAGCGCGGCCGGGTCCTCAGGGTTGGGAACCCGCACGGTGCTGAATTCCGGATCCGGATCAGCCTGCCCGGGAACCACTGTCACAACCCGGCCGCTGGCGGAAAGCAGCTGCGCCACATGCACCGAGCCGGTGCCGTGCAGGGGCGTATACACCACGCTCAGGCGCGCCTTTGGACTGGTAAGCGACAGGCCCCGGACTTTTTCAAGATAGCCTCTGTCAAGCTCAGCACTGATCAGTTCCAGCAGGCCGGCCCTGACAGCTTCATCACGGCTGATAATTTTTACAGAATCGAAGAAATCAAGCGGCGCGATCGCCGCGATCAGCTCATCAACCAGAGGGCTGACCACCTGGCCGCCGTCAGGGCCGTAGACCTTGTATCCGTTATAGTCCCGGGGATTATGGCTGGCCGTAATAACAATGCCCGCATCGCAGCCCAGCTCGCGCACGGCATAGGACAGCACCGGCGTGGGCCTGATGTCACTGAACAAGAAGGCTTTAACCCCGTTTGCCGCAAGCACCAGAGCGGCTTGCCCGGCGAATTCGGCTGAAAATCTGCGCGTGTCATAGGCGATGGCAACCCGCCGGACCCGGCCACTGCGCTCAAAAGCAGGCTGTGCCGCAAGATAGTGTGCCAGACCCTGCGTAACACGGCCGATTGTATGGCAGTTGATACGGTTTGTTCCGGGGCCGATCAGGCCCCGCATACCGCCGGTGCCGAAAACAAGCTCGCCGCCGAAATGCTCCTCGATGGCAGCCGGGTCATCGGCCATAGCCCCGATCTCCCGGCGCAGTCCCGGGTCAAGCCGCGGATGCCCCAGCCACTGTCTGCAGCGCTCACTCGCTGCGGCCGTAGTCGTCTTCATAGCGTATGATATCATCCTCACCGAGATACTCGCCGTTTTGGACCTCTATAACCGTCAGGGGCTCGGCGCCCCTGTTTTCCATGCGATGGCGCGCGCCCAGCGGGATCGTGACATGCTCTCCTGCTTGCACAACGATCTGCCGTCCGTCAACAGTGACCAGCGCTTCGCCCGCTGCCACCACCCAGTTTTCGCTGCGGAAACGGTGGCTTTGCAGGCTGAGCCGGGCGCCCGGGTTAACATCGATGCGCTTGACCTGAAAGTGCTCACCCATTTCAAGGCAGGTGTAGCTGCCCCACGGACGGTAGACGGTGCGATGCTCGCAAGCCTCGGGCGCGCCTTCGGCCGTGAGTTGATCGACTATTTTTTTAACGTCCTGCGTGCGGCTGCGCTCACACACCAGCAGCGCATCGGCTGTATCAATGATGATCATGTCCTTCAGGCCGACCGCGGCCACCAGGCGAGCATCCGATCGGATCAGCGTGCCCTGTGTGTCCACGGCGCACACCCTGCCGGAAAAGCTGTTGGCGCGCTCATCCTGATCGGCTGCCTGATAACAGGCCTCCCAGCTGCCCAGATCGCTCCAGCCGATTTCGGCCGGCAGCACCGCTACCCCGGAGGCTTTCTCAAGGATACCATAATCGATTGAAATCGATGCCAGGCTGCGGTAGGTATCCCGGCATGCGGCAGCATCGGCTGCGTCAAGGCGGCTGAGCGCGGCATGCAGGTCCGGCAGATGGAGGCGGTACTGCTCGATCAAGGCGCCGACCCTGAACACGAACATGCCGCTGTTCCAGAAATAGCCCCCGTCGGCAAGATAGCGCCGGGCTGTTGCGATATCGGGCTTTTCAACGAACTCCTCCACAGTGCGCAGCTCATCATCAAGCAGGCGCCCGCTTCTGATATACCCGTAGCCGGTCTCAGGCCCGGTCGGACGGATGCCGAAGGTGACCAGTCCGCAGGAGTGCGCGGCTGTCTCGGCACGGCCCAGCAGGGCGGCAAAGCCGGCGCTGTCGGCGATCAGGTGGTCTGAGGGCAGAACCGCCATAACAGCATCAGGCCCTGCCTCGCGCACTATCTGCCAGGCGGCCAGTCCGATTGCGGGCGCGGTGTTGCGGGCCTCGGGCTCTGCAAGCACGCGCGCGCGCTGCAGGCCCAGGAGCGCAAGCTGCCGCCTGATTTCAGCAGCCTGATCAACATGCGTGACGATCATGATGCGCTCTTCGGCAACAGCGACGAGAACCCGCTCAACGGTTGCCTGAAAAAGCGTCGGGCCTTCCCGGGGCAGGCTTAAAAACTGCTTCGGAAACAGTGCCCGGCTCACAGGCCACAGGCGCGTGCCCGAGCCCCCTGCTAAAATGACGGCGTACATACTGTGTGTGTTCCCCGTTTCGTGCACCGAAATAATTTATTTACACGCTCACGCTGACTCCTGCTCCATGCAGAAGTGCCCCGCGCTGCTTCAGTATAGCAAGGGGTTTACCAAAAATCAGCAACTTAATCAAATGCCCTGTACTCGTGACCGGCGCGACCTTTCCGGCACAGCAGCAGCGGCTGACGATTTATTGCCTATTCGTCGCCAGTGGGATAGAAACCGGAAAAGGTGTTGAAATCGAATGACGCACTGGCGAATGCAATGCCGTTACCGAGAGCACTTTTGATGCGGGTTGTTACACCGCACTACTCATAGCGCAGGGCGTCGATGGGGTTGAGAAGGGATGCCTTGTGCGCCGGGTAGTAGCCGAAGAAAATGCCGACCGCGGCGGAAAAGCCGAAGCTGAGCGCGATGCCGGCCGCCGACACATGCACCGGCAATCCGGCTGCCATGCACAACCCGATTGAGCCGGCCTGGCCCAGCACAATGCCGATAAGCCCGCCGATCAGCGACAGGGTCATGGCCTCCATGATGAACTGCAGCCGGATATCCCAGGTCTTTGCGCCTACGGCAATGCGGATGCCGATTTCGCGCGTGCGCTCGGTGACCGATACCAGCATGATATTCATGATGCCGATCCCGCCCACCAGCAGGGAAATGGAAGCGATCGCGCCCAAAAGTATCGTCATGATATTGGCAAGCGTAATGGCGATCTGCATCATCTGGGTCAGGTTGCGCACGGTGAAGTCATCGGTCTGCCCGGGCCCGATGCGGTGGCGGTGCCGCAGAAGCGCGACTATCTCCTGCTCGGCCTGATCGAGCGCGTGCAGCCCGGTCGCCTTGACCATCACGAAGCGCACCATACCCGGCAGGGTGCCGCCGAACAGCTTGCGCTGCGCGGTCGTGATCGGCACGTAGACAACATCATCCTGATCCTGGCCGGTCATGCTCTGGCCCTTGGGTTTCAGCACCCCCAGAACCCTGAAGGGCACATGTTTTATCCGTACGATCCTGCCGACAGGATCAATGGCGCCGAACAGCTCATCGGCGACCGTCATGCCCAGCAGGCAGACCTTGGCGGAATAGCGCTCATCCTGCGGCGTGAAGGCCCGTCCGTGCAGCATCTCCCAGGCATTGATGTGCAGAACACTCGCGGTGGTTCCGATGATACCGGTCGACCAGTTGCGGTTGCCGTATACGATCTGGGCTGAGCCGCTGTGCATCGGGGCCGCATCAAGGACTGAGGGGCACTCCCTGAGCATGGCTTCAACGTCCTCAAGCGATATGGTCGGGTCCGTGCCGGTCCCCATGCGCGCACCCCCGGAGGAGGTCGAGCCCGAGAACACGATCAGCAGGTTAGAGCCCATGGAATTGATTTCATCGGCAATGCGCTGCCGGGCTGCCGCCCCGATGGACAGCATGGCGATGACCGCGGCAACGCCGATAATGATGCCGAGCATGGTAAGGCTGGAGCGCATTTTATTGGCGCGCAGAGCCCGCAGGGCGATGGTAAGCGTGGAGGCCGGGCTGATCATGGCGCAAGCTCCGCGTCGCTCACAATGCGGCCGTCGCGAAATTTAATCAGCCGGCGGCCGTACTGCGCGATTTCGCGCTCATGGGTGACCACGATGACCGTAATGCCGGCCTCGCGGTTCAGGCGCACGAACAGGTTCATGATCTCGATGCCGGTAGCGCTGTCAAGATTGCCGGTCGGCTCATCGGCGAGGATAACGGGAGCCTGATTGACGATTGCGCGGGCAATGGTAACGCGCTGCTGCTGGCCGCCGGAGAGCTGATTGGGGTGATGATGCTCGCGGTCGGCCAGGCCTACGGTTGCCAGGGCCTCGCGGGCCCGGCTGTAGCGCTCCTCGGCCCGGGAACCGCTGTAGAGCAGGGGCAAGGCTACGTTTTCAAGCGCCGAGGTGCGCGCCAGCAGATTGAACCCCTGAAATACGAAGCCGATGGTGCGGTTGCGGATACGGGCCAGCTCATCGCGCCCGAGGCGGCCCACGTCCTGGCCGTCGAGCCGGTATGAGCCTGCGCTGGGCGTGTCCAGGCATCCGATAATATTCATCAGGGTTGACTTGCCCGAACCCGACGGCCCCATGACCGAGACAAACTCGCCCCGCGCTATGGTAAGGGATACATCATCAAGCGCGCGGATGCGGTTGTCACCCATCGCGTACTCTTTAGACACAGTGCGCAGATTGATCAGATGCGAAGTGGCGTCAACGGGAGCGGTCATCGTTTGCGCTGCTGTCCGGTAATAACGTCCTGACCGGGTTCAAGCTCGCCATCGAGCAGTTCGCTGTAACTGTAATCGCTGATGCCGGTGGTGACGGCAATTCTGCGCGGGGCTTTGCGGCCCGGAACCCAGACGGCGCTGCCTTCGTAGGGCGGCTCATCGTCGGGCCGGAAACGAAGCGCCGCATCCGGCACGCACACGACCCCTTCCCTGCGGTCGATGATAATCTCTACATTGGCGGTCATGCCCGGTTTGAGCTTCAAATCATTGTTGTCAACGTCGATCAGCACGTCATAGGTCACGACATTCTGCGTAATCTGGGGGTCATTGCGGATCTGCAGCACCCGGGCTTCAAACATATCGCCGGGATAGGCGTCAACGCTGAAGCGCACCTGCTGGCCGACCTTGACGCGGCCGATATCGGCCTCATCGACGCTGGTGTTGATACGCATGCGCGTGAGGTCCTCGGCCACGACAAACAGCACCGGCGTCTGGAACGCGGCCGCGACCGTCTGGCCGAGGTCGACCCGGCGGGCGATCACAATGCCGTCGATCGGACAGTATATCCGCGTGTAGCTCAGGTTGGTCTCCGCCAGATCAAAGGCAGCCTGTGCCTGCACCACCTGCGCGCGCGCAACCCCGACCTGGGCCTCGGCAACCGCGTGGCGGGTATCGGCGGTGTCAAGCTCACTCTGGCCGACAACGCTCTCGGCCTGCAGACGGCGCATGCGCTCAAGATTGCGCCGGGCGTCCGTGCGGTCGGCCTCGGCCTGTTCAAGCGCGGCCTGCGCTGCCAGAAGATTGGCCCGGGCCTGCCCGAGCTGGGCAGTAAACGCGGCCGGATCAATTTCAGCTATCAGCTGGCCTTTTTTTACCGGGGTATTATAGTCGGCATGCAGGGCTGAAATGCGGCCCGAGACCTGCGTTCCGACCGAGACGGTCGTGACCGGGTTGATGGTGCCGGTCGCCGTGCAGATGGAGGTGATGTCGCGCTTTTCAACCGGCACGGTTATATATTCATCATCATCGCTGCCGCACCCTGCGCACAGCAGCAGCGCCGGCAGGATGATCCGTATCATGGTTTTCATGCGTCGTTCCCGTTCGCGAAATCAGTGATTACAGTTTCCTGGCCATAGCACGCGGCAATCGCCATGCGCCGTCCCATGCCGAAAGCCTTGCTGGTGACCTTGAGGCCCGGCGCGGCCTGACGGCGCTTGTATTCATTGCGGTCAACCGCCCCGATAACCCAGCGCACGGTTTGAGGATCAAACCCCATGGACAGCAGCTCGCTCAGGCTGCAGGCCCGGTCGATATAACCCTCAAGGATGCGGTCAAGCACATCATAGGGCGGCAGACTGTCCTGATCGGTCTGATCCGGGCGCAGCTCGGCCGAGGGCGCTTTGGTCAGAATGCTCTCCGGGATGATCTCCCGATCCCGGTTGATATACCGGGCCAGGGCGTACACCATGGTTTTGGGCACATCGCAAATCACGGCCAGGCCGCCGCACATATCGCCGTACAGCGTGCAGTAGCCGACCGCCATTTCGCTTTTATTCCCGGTGGTGAGCAGCAGATGTCCGAACTTGTTTGACAGGCTCATCAGGAGTGTGCCGCGGATGCGCGCCTGTATGTTTTCCTCGGTGGTGTCCGGCGCGCTGTGCGCGAACTCCGGCGCAAGCGTTGCGATGAAAGAGTCATACACGGGCATGATCGGAATGGTTGTATGCCTGACCCCGAGGTTGTGTGCCAGCGCCACGGAATCGTCAATGCTGCCCGTCGAGGAATAGCGGCTCGGCATCAAAACAGCCAGCACGTTTTCCGGGCCGAGCGCGGCCGCTGCAAGGCAGCAGACCAGGGCCGAGTCAATACCGCCTGAAAGACCGAGCAGCACGCGCTCAAAGCCGCATTTGCGCACATAGTCGCCAAGGCCCAGCACGAGCGCGTCGTGCACATCGGCCACGCCTTCGCGGGGGCTGAAGACATCCGCGCTGCCCGCGCTGTGTGCGTTGATCTCCAGAGTCAGCTCCTGTTCGCAAAACGCATCGAGCACCGCAACCGGCTCGGCGTTGACGCCCATGCAGGCGCTGCGTCCGTCAAACACCAGTTCATCGTTGCCGCCCACCTGATTGACCATGATAGCGGGCACCCGGTACGTGCGCGCATGCGCGCGCAGAATGCCCAGGCGCTGCCCCTCTTTGCCGGCCTGATACGGCGAGGCCGAGAGGTTGATCAGCAGCGTGGCCCCTTGGGCCGCAAGGCGCGCGACCGGGTCAAGGCTGTAGGCGCGGCCCCGGTGCAGCTCCGGATCGGTCCAGGAATCCTCGCAGATAACAATGCCAAGGCGCTCGCCCCTGAACGCAACCGTGGCAACCGCTTCGGCCGGGTCGAAATAACGGGCCTCATCAAATACATCATAATTGGGCAGCAGCGATTTGTGCTGTGTGAACACAAGGCGCCCGGCGTGGAACAGCAGGGCCGCGTTGTGAAGCCCGCGGCCGGTCACGCGGCCGGAACGCACGGGCGCGCCGATCAGCATGCCCGTTTCAGAAAAACCGGTTGAGGCCTGCCTGATCTGCTCCAGGGCCGCTTCAATCCGGCCGAGAAAATCCGGGCGCTCAAGCAGATCGCGGGCCGGATAGCCTGACAGGAACAGCTCGGAGAATACAACCAGATCGCTGCCGGCCTGTGCCGCGCGCCGGAAGGCTTCAAGCGCCTTGTGAAGATTGCCCCGGATATCGCCGATCGTGGGGTTGAGCTGCGCCAGCGTGATCTTCATGTGCCGTTCCTGTCCTTATTACATGCTCTTGAGAAACTGTTTTTCAATAATATCGTCACTGCGCACCACGGTGCGGTACCACGCAAGCCGCAGGGCGGCCTTTTCATCCTCCGACAGGTGCCAGTCAGGGCCGCAAGAACGCAGCCGCTCGCTCATGTGCATCAGCACGATGCCGACACTGACCGAGATATTGTAGCTTTGCGTGAAGCCGTACATGGGCAGGCTCACGCACGCATCAGCCCCGTCAATGGCCGCAGCGCTCAGGCCCTGCTCTTCGTTGCCGAACACGAATGCGCATTTGTGCTCGAGGCTGATCTCATCGAGTGTGCAGCTCGCCGGGCCCGGCGCGGTCGCGATGATGCGGTAGCCCTGAGCGCGCAACGCAGCGTAGCAGGCTCGCGTATTGTCTGCGCCGCTCTCGCGATAGCGCTTCAGGGTCGTCCACTGGCACGAGCCGAGCGTCACCTTTGCGTCAAGCGAAAACGGGCTGTGGTTCTCGATGATGTGCACATCCTGAATACCCAGCGCGTCGCAGGTGCGGATGGTTGCACTTGCATTCTGTGATTTGTAAATATCTTCAAGCACAAGCGTGAGATAGCGCGTGCGGTTTTCAAGAACCGCGTCCAGGCGCGCGATGCGCTCAGGGCTCAGAAAGCGCTCAAGGTGAGCGGTCAAAGCGGCGGCGGTTGTGCTGTCCATAATCACCGTTGCGGCCTGCGCTTTTTTATCTGCTTCAGGAATTTACAGCTCTTGCGCTCACAGGCCGAAATCTGAAAATACTATTGCACAAAACAGCGATTAATTCTATCATAACCCGCAACACCGCGCCTGTAGTTCAATTGGATAGAGCGTCAGACTTCGGATCTGAATGGTGGGGGTTCGAGTCCCTCCAGGCGCGCCAGTTTTAACCCCCGCAGCAGGATCGCTTGCCCACCCAGCAGACTGGCGGATGGTCTCACCGGTATCTTCAGGCAGAAGATATCAACAACCTTCACACCGACGGGCTGTATTCATTTTCTGTTTGCCTCCGCCACATGGTCCCGGAAGGCGACGTATCGGATCATTTCGCTCATGTCGAAAACGATGTGCGGCTTCGTGAGGTATTCTCCCGAGGTGGCGAAGGACGCTGGTAAGCCGGTCATGGCCACAGAACCATCAGCGTTGAAATGGCGATGGAAATCCTCATCGTCCAGCGCTTCCGGAGGATAGTATTGAACGCAGAACTGCATGGTCATGTCGTGATACAGCAGGGGTGCGTTGATGAATGTCTGCTTTTGACATTGCTCGCAGTCGAACCGGTTGATCTCGGCAGCATACAGCCTGGCCTTCAGCTCAGGGTCCTGGGTGACGTTAAGTGAAGCCCATACCATCGTCTCCTGCGTGTGGCCGCAGTAGGGGCACTGAAGGCTGTATGGCGTCATTTTCGACATGTCATCTCCTGTAAAAGCAAACGTTATCGCTAAGGGGATTTTCAAACCCGCAGGGTTTGAAAAGTACCCTTCAGCGAATGGTTCGGCTACCTGTGTGTGCGATAACCAACCGTGTAGCCCCATCGGTAGTCCCTCCACTGTCTGTCTGTCCATCCTTTGAACTTCCCATGACTTTCAAGCCAACTGTATGGTTGATGAGAATAATTATTCACCTCGGTATCTTTGTAGGCGTATACCGTTCCGTCTTGCACCCCAGCACGGTATTCTCTGCTATCCATGTCGACCGGCCAACCACTGAATGTGAGAACGATCAGGATGCTGATCGCGCAAAAGATGCCAACAGCGATGCGCCGCAGGACACGCGTCAGCCTTTGCGTGGACTCGGTGGCTTGCTCCAGGATGGATGCGAGGGGGTGATTGCAGGATGGACATGAAACAGCATCACTTGGAAAAGACTGATTGCATGCCTGGCATTTTACGGGGAGGCTCCAACGAAGTATGGCGTATGTGATCCAGCCCGCTACTGGATGAATACAAAACCAAAGCCAACGAGATGAAACACCCTTCACACGTGCCCACTTCAAGCCAAGGATCAACGGCATTGCCCAGACCAAGTATAGCAACCACAGAACAAGTGCTGTCACAGGAATGCCCACAAGAATTTCCTTCATCGATATGTCCCCTTTCTATTGCCGAACAATTAATATACGAGGGTCGTAATTTCTGGAGATTGCCAAGATTGTTTGTGGACTAAGTATAATAAAATTTAAAGGTTGTCAATTTTTTTATAGTATTTTAATTCGTATATCATGGCTATCCCGATGATATACGAGGGTCGTATATCATCGGAAATTTGGCAGGCAGGAGCAGGCGGGGTCAGCGATGGAATACATTATCCATGTCCTGTTCCCAATGTATCGGGTTGTTGGCGATATATTCCCTGATGGCGTGCAGCAACCGCTCATTCCTGATGATATGATCGTGAAAAGAACGCTGCCAGACCGGTTTGCCGGGCATGTTACGGAGAGTGTTGATACGCGCTGTTACGGCAGATTTAAACCCCTGAACAAAAGCAGACAACGACCGATTGTGATTATCTGTAGGGGCCGACGGCTGTAGGCCCATGACATTCATGCCGTTTTGTTTAATGACGATTATACAATGAACATGGTTGGGCATGATGACATAATGGTCTAGAATAATCTCTTTACGGATATTCTGGGATTTTTTTAATTCATCGTCTACGATCAGTAGTGTCCGGTTAAATTTCTTAAAAGAAGAATTAACCTTTTAAAATAGCTTCATAAAACAGA
>Ga0194126_10007489_pt1 | contig 15186 bp, 11 predicted proteins | sample TA2KigC150mmetaG_FD_148641 | JGI IMG/M metagenome (GOLD analysis project Ga0194126, IMG submission 148641) | Freshwater microbial communities from Lake Tanganyika, Tanzania - TA2015035 Kigoma Deep Cast 150m | ecosystem: Environmental > Aquatic > Freshwater > Lake | place: Tanzania: Lake... | reverse complement strand
GGCCCGGGCGGACATGCTCCAGGTGGTGATCGTGGCCGTCATGTTGGTGAAGACGACCCGGCCGTCGGGCATGACCGACGAGAAGATCTTCATCCCCGGCCCCGAGGTGACCGCTTCGGCGGGCCCCTTGATCGTCAGGGCTTTGGGATCGATGGGCACTCGGAAGATATTGACGCCCTCGATGGTCGTCCCCAAGACGTAGTAGATGTCATTCCCCATCCACCCGACGGGGTATTGGACGGGGACCGTCAGCCCGATGTTTTCGACGGCATGCGTCCGGACGGCCGCCCCGCCGTCGATCGGGGCCGCCCACCAATCCCCGGACCGGGGATCGTCGATCCGCCGCCCGCGGAAGATCAGGTATTTGCTGTCCGGGGACCAGACTAGAGTGCCTCCTTGAACGACGAACTCCGGCTGGAGATCGGGGCAAAAGGGCCTGGGCTCCCCTCCTCTGGGCGAAACCAAGTACATCTTGGTGTGACGACCTTCCAGGGAAGGGGGGATGACGACGTAGGCGATGAGCTGTCCGTCCGGAGAGAACTTGGGGGTGAACCCCTTGTCCGCGACGCGCCGCGGCCGGCCTCCGAAGGCGTCGACCAGGTAGATCCCGCCGCCGTCGCGCTCCGAGCGGAAGGCGACCTGGGACCCGTCGGGCGAGAACGAAGGCAGCCAATCGTCGGCCGGGTGGTCCGTCAGGCGGAGCGGGTTCCCTCCGGACAGCCGCTGGACCCAGATGTCGATGTTGTGCTCTCCTCCCCGGTCGGACGCGAAGGCCATCTGGTTGCCGTCCAGGGGCAGTGTCGGCATCAGGCTCTGGCCGGAGTCGAAGGTCAGGGGCGTTATCTCGTATTCGATAGGGCCGGCGGGCTCGAGGACGACGAATTTCAAAACAAGGGCGGCGGCGGCGACGAGAAGAGCGGTCGCGGCGATGGGCAAAACGGCGATTCTTTTCCTTCCGGTGGCCTTGGCCGCCGCCTGCAGCCGCCCGGATTCGGAGTCCTCTTTGAGGTCCTGAAGGGCGACCTTGAGGTCGGACATCGTCTGCCAGCGGCGCTGCGGGTCCTTGCGGAGGCAGCGGGCCAGGATGCGCTCGAGCTCGGGCGGGACTGACTCGCTGACGGCCGAGGCGGGCTTGGGCTCCTCGTTGAGCACGGCGGCCAGGGTCTTCATCGGACTGCCGCGGCCGAAAGCCTTGTGGCCGGTCAGCATCTCGTAGAGGACCGCGCCGAAGGAGAAGACGTCGGAGCGGGCGTCGACTTTCTTCCCTTCGGCCTGCTCGGGCGACATGTAGGCGGCCGTGCCGACGATCACGCCCTCCTCGGTGCGGGGCTTCGTGTCGAGGTCCATGGTCATGGTCGGGCCGACCCCCGGGGCCGGGGCGTTCTCGGTCAGCTTGGCCAGCCCGAAATCGAGGATCTTGGCCAGCCCGTCGCCCGTGACCATGACGTTGGTCGGCTTGAGGTCGCGGTGGACGATGCCGGCGGCGTGGGCCTTGGCCAGCCCGTCGGCGATCTGGACGGCGTAGCCCAGGGCCTCGTTGAGCCTGATCCCCTTTCGCCCGATCAGCAGGTCGAGCGACTGGCCCTCGACGAATTCCATGACCATGAGGTCGCGGCCGCCGGCGGAGGCGATGTCGTGGATGACGACGATGTTCGGATGGCGGAGGGCCGAGGCGGCCTTGGCCTCCTGGACGAATCGCTGTTTGCGGTCTGGGTCGGCGATCTTGTCCGGGGGCAGGACCTTGACCGCGACCGGCCGTTCGAGATGGGTGTCGAGGGCCTTGTAGACCGCGCCCATGCCGCCCTCGCCGATCTTCTCGAGGATGCGGTAATGAAGGAAGGTCCGGCCGACCATGGCGGGAGGCTCCTTGACCTCAGCCCGATTTATAGTCCAGGGCAGAGGGCCAAGTCAAGGCTCCCGCTCAGGTCACGCGCGTCGTCCGGATCCGGCCGGTGATGGCGACGGTGATCCGGAAGGTCCCGTGGGAATTGGAGACGGTGATCGTGGCCAGGCTCGAGACCGTCCCCTGCGGATGGAAGATGGGGCTGTTGTTGGCCCGGACCGTGACGCCCTCAAGCACGGCGGTTCTCGCGGTCCGCCAGACGCCCGCGGCGGCGTCGTGGCGCTCGAAGACGAACCCCGCGGGGACGAAGCGGACCCTGACCGGGGCCCCCGACCAGACCGCCCGGAAGCGGGCCTGGTTGAGCCCGGAGGTGACTTGCCATAGGCCCGACTGGAGGTGGAACTTGGGGATGAGCCGCTGGAACGAATAGACGCCGCCGTAGACGAGGAACCCGGCGAGCGAGAGGGCCATGACGGTCTCGACCAGCGTGAATCCCCGCCCGCGCATTCAATGCTCCAGCCACGATAGGACCTTGAGCGAAATGAAGGCCAGAAAGGGCGACGCGGTGCGGGGCGAGCTGTCCGGGAACTCCCCGGCCGCGGCCCGCTCGTCCCGGGCCAGGGCCAGGGTGTTCCCGCCGCCGTCATAGTCGTCGGCGTGCAGGGCGCCCAGCACCTGGACGTCTTTCCCGGTCCCTTCGATGGTGAACCCTCCCGAAGCCGCGGTCAGGGAACCCTGGAGCTTCAGGTCGTCCGGGGCCCCCGCGGCGACCGAGATGCCTCCGTCGCGCGCCTCGCCGGAAATGACGTCGCGGCCGGCCGCGTAGATGACGAGCTGGGCCTTGGAATCCTTGACATAGGGAAGTCCGTCCTGCCACCGGACGCCCTGGAGGACGAGGTGCGAGGAGAGCGTGATCCGGTCGGAGGAGACGATGGTCAGGTCGACGCCGTTGAGGACGGACGGCGTTTGGCCGTCGAAGGTCATCTCGACCCGGCCGTCGAGGCCGACGGCCCCGCCGCCGAGAGAGAGGACCCGGCCGTTGACGATGACGATGGGCAGGGGGCAGAGATCGAATCGCCGCTCTCCTCCCGGGCCGAGGAAAAGCGTCCGGCTTTCGGCGGGGCTGAATTCGAGGAGCCATTCCCCGGCCTCGGCGCGGAAGGCGAGGATCTGGGCGCGGCCGCTTATCGCCAGGACCATCTCCTCGAGGTCGCCCTGGACGAAGACGCCGCCGAGACCGAGGTCGTCGCGGACGAGGTAAACGCCCTCGGGGACCGGCTCGTCGGACGGCTCGAGGCCGAGCGCTTCCCGGAGGCGCCCCGGCGTCAGGTCCTGGGGAGTGAAGAGACGGATGTTCAGGGCCTTGGCCGCGAGCGGGCCCGGGTCGTCGGGGATGACCCCCTCGGCTCCCGCCGCGACCGACGGCGGGAGGGCCTCCCCGGGCCTGGCCAGGAAGCGGATGCCGCCGTCCTCGAGAAGGGAGGCCTTCTGGGCCTCGGTCAGGTCCTTCTTTATATAGAGAGGGATGGCCGGAAGAGGCAGGCGGCCGGCCAGGAGGCCGAGAGAGCCCTCGAGGGCCGAGGCCCGCCTCGGCGCGACGCGGACGAGCCCGCCCGAGGCCTCGACCCTCAGGGCGGCCGCTATCCGGACATACCCGCCCCGGTCCGTCAGGCGCTCGAGGCGGCAGGAGGCGCGGCTCGTCCAGGACATCCCGTCGAGGGATTCCGACAGGAGGCGAGGGAGGGGGGCGCCCAGGGCGTCTTCGAGGAGCCGGGGGAGTTCCGAAGCCGCGTCCGCCCTTAGGCCCTCGAAGCGCTCGTCGGCGAGGGGGAGCAGCGGGCCGCCCGCGGCCAGCCCGTCGGCGAAGTCCTGAAGGCCTCGTTTCAGGCCGTTCTCGGAAGCGTAATCGAGAAGCGTCGAGAATTTGCGGTACCCGTTGATCTTCAGATGCAGGCCCGAGGCGTGGAGCATGGCCAGGCCGAGCCCGGCGAAGACGAAGAAGAGCAGGATGACGGCCAGGCTGACCGTGCCCCTATCGGGCGCGGGCCAACGCCGCGTTCTTGATAAAGACCGACATGCCATGGGCGTTCACTCCTTCCACTCTGAGCTCGAGGCGGACGCGGGCGAGTCCCGCCTCCGGCCCGTCGTATCGCCACTCCGCGTTGGCGGTGTCTTCGAGAAGGGGCTGGGCCGAGCCGCCGTTGGCCCGCCTCCGCAGGATGCCGGCCGGGCCGTCGACGAAATAGGCGATCCTTTCGAGAAGCAGCACGGCGGCCGTCTCCGGAGAATACCCGGACCCGAGCGGCTCTCCGAGGACGAGCGCCCGCGGCTCGACCCGGGCGACCGTCCGGACCTCGCCCGCCAGGCCGTCGAACAAGCAAAGCTCCCGCCCGGCGGAAACGCCCGCGGTGGAGGTCAGGGAAAGGCGCAGGTCGCCGGCCCGGGCCTCCGAAGCCAGGGTCAGGGCGGAATCGAGCGAGGTCAGCCTCAGCTCCTCCCCGGTCGCTCGGACGGCCTCCACGAGGCCCGCCGCCTCCGGCCCGCTCAGGCCCCGCCCGGCATGGAGGAGGTCGACCCTGATCTTGTCGAGCGCGGCCAGGGCGCTCTGGGACGCTTCGGTTCTCGCCTTCAGCTTGAAAAAATGCTTCTGGGCCGAGACCAGGAACTCGAGAGCGGCGCAGACGACGATAAGCGACAAGGCCGTGCCGACCAGGCATTCGACGAGCGAGAACCCCCGCGGCCTCAAGGCGCGAACCCCAAGGCCCGGCTCAGGAAATGGGTCAGGGCGACGACCGGCCCGCGGCGGCCGCGGGGATGGGCGCGGACGCGGACCCGCTTCATCCCGCCGCCTGCGTCCTCGATCTCCCAGGAAAGGACGAAGACGCGGCGGCCGGCCTCGTCGCTGACGTTTTCCGTGCGCCCCCCGGGCTCGAGACCGGAGCCGTCGAAGAACTCGGACTTGAGCTGCTCGAGCTTGGCGGACACGGCCTGGACCAGTCCCGCGGCGATGTCGCCGCTCCGTTTGGCGGCCAGCGACAGGGCGATGATCTCCGCCGTGCCGACGACGAGGAGCAGCGCGACGGCCATGGCCACGAGGACCTCGATCAAGCTGAATCCCGGCCGTTCCATGTCCGTCCTCCCGCCGGTCCCTAAAGCGGGCGGCGTGCCACGCCGCGTCCGAAAAAATTCCGGAGGCGGCCGCCGGGCGGTCCCTCCCAACCGTCAACAGGCATCCCTAATCAGCTGAAAAACAAGGGGATGGGAGGAAACGCCCGTTGACGGGAAAGGTCCCTAAATAATCTTCGGGGAGACTCTTGACAAGCCCCCCGGTTATCCCTATCATATAGGGGCCTTTGAGGCTATCAATCTGACAACCGTCACTGGTTGAAATAATCGTCAGAGTTCGATAGGGTATCGAGGTTTCTCTCTCGGGTTAGAGAGAAGTAAGATCTTTGAATTAAAAAGCGGAGCGACCAGTTGTTGATCTTTTTTGCCAACATCAAACTCGCTAAGAACCCGCAAGGGTTCTGATAATTGAAGAGTTTGATCCTGGCTCAGAGCGAACGCTGGCGGCGTGCTTAACACATGCAAGTCGAACGGTTCCCGTGTAGCAATACGCGGGAATAGTGGCGAACGGGTGAGTAACACGTGGGTAATCTCCCCCCGAGTGAGGAATAAGCCTGCGAAAGCGGGTCTAATACCGCATGACGTCCTAAGGCACAAGCCTTGGGTCCAAAGCCGTAAGGCGCTTGGGGATGAGCCTGCGTCCTATTAGCTAGTTGGTAGGGTAACGGCCTACCAAGGCTATGATGGGTAGCCGGCCTGAGAGGGTGATCGGCCACACTGGGACTGAGACACGGCCCAGACTCCTACGGGAGGCAGCAGTGAGGAATTTTGCGCAATGGGCGAAAGCCTGACGCAGCGACGCCGCGTGGAGGAAGAAGGCCTTCGGGTCGTAAACTCCTGTCAGGGGTGAAGAATGCCCGCAAGGGTTTGACGGTAACCCCAGAGGAAGCCCCGGCTAACTACGTGCCAGCAGCCGCGGTAATACGTAGGGGGCGAGCGTTGCTCGGAATTACTGGGCGTAAAGGGTGTGCAGGCGGCCGGTTAAGTCAAAGATGAAATCCCGATGCTCAACTTCGGAATGGTCTTTGATACTGATCGGCTTGAGGCTAACAGAGGAGAGCGGAATTCCCGGTGGAGCGGTGAAATGCGTAGATATCGGGAGGAACACCAGAGGCGAAGGCGGCTCTCTATACTAGTCCTGACGCTGAGACACGAAAGCTAGGGGAGCAAACGGGATTAGATACCCCGGTAGTCCTAGCCGTAAACGATGGACACTAGATGTTCTCGCGTTCATGCGGGAGTGTCGTAGCTAACGCGTTAAGTGTCCCGCCTGGGGAGTACGGTCGCAAGGCTGAAACTCAAAGGAATTGACGGGGGCCCGCACAAGCGGTGGAGCATGTGGTTTAATTCGACGCAACGCGAAGAACCTTACCTGGGCTTGAACGGCCGGCGGTACGGACCCGAAAGGGCGAGGACCCTGGTTTCCAGGGAACCGGCAGAGGTGCTGCATGGCTGTCGTCAGCTCGTGTCGTGAGATGTTGGGTTAAGTCCCGCAACGAGCGCAACCCCTGTGTTTAGTTGCCAGCGAGTCATGTCGGGCACTCTAAGCAGACTGCCTCGGATAACGGGGAGGAAGGTGGGGATGACGTCAAGTCAGCATGGCCTTTATGTCCAGGGCTACACACGTGCTACAATGGGCGGTACAGAGGGACGCGAAACCGCGAGGTTGAGCCAATCCTCAAAACCGTCCTCAGTTCAGATCGCAGGCTGCAACTCGCCTGCGTGAAGTCGGAATCGCTAGTAATCGCGGATCAGCTACGCCGCGGTGAATACGTTCTCGGGCCTTGTACACACCGCCCGTCACATCACGAAAGCTGGTTGTGCCCGAAGTCACTGTGCTAACCGCAAGGAGGCAGGTGCCTAAGGCATGGTCGGTGATTGGGGTGAAGTCGTAACAAGGTAGCCGTACGGGAACGTGCGGCTGGATCACCTCCTTTCAAAGGATCGCAAAAAAGAGAAACTTCTTGGTCGCTCCGCTTTTTTTTATGTTCGCTGGTCAGAGACCACTCTCCAGCCAGCCTGAGATCGGCTCAGAGTGGGCCTATAGCTCAGTTGGTTAGAGCGCCCGCCTGATAAGCGTGAGGTCAGTGGTTCAAATCCACTTAGGCCCACCATTCTTTTTCCGGCGGACGGTATGAGCCAAGGGCGGAACGGCGTCCGGCTTTCCGACGACAGGGGGGCTGTAGCTCAATTGGGAGAGCGCCGGTTTTGCAAGCCGGAGGTCGCCGGTTCGATCCCGGCCAGCTCCACCAATTTTTCCGGCCGGCGGACACCATAGCGAGATCATCCCCAGGTTGGGGAATCGATAGAATTTTTCAGTTCTTTGACAATCGAAGTAGCGGCATTTTTTTGTCTTGACTAAACTTTATGGTCAAGTTACTAAGAGCATGCAGGGGATGCCTAGGCGCAGGAAGGCGATGAAGGACGTGGCTAGCTGCGATAAGCCCCGGGGAGTCGCTAAACAGACTTTGATCCGGGGATTTCCGAATGGGGAAACCCATCCCGTTGAAGGCGGGATATCCTCATCTGAATCCATAGGGTGAGGAAGCGAACCCAGGGAAGTGAACCATCTCAGTACCTGGAGGAACAGAAAGCAACCGCGATCCCCCTAGTAGCGGCGAGCGAACGGGGAGCAGCCTAAACCGTCGACATGTAAGCTTGTGCGCGTTGTGTCGACGGGGTCGTGGGACCCGACGGGCCCTGGCACAAAAGGGCCGAAGAGTTACAAAAGGACGTTTTAGCCGAATGCCATGGGAAGGGCAATCACAGAAGGTGACAGTCCTGTAGGCGAAAAGACGTTCTCTCTTGACGGGCACCCAAGTACCACGGGGCACGAGGAACCCTGTGGGAATCCGGGAGGACCATCTTCCAAGGCTAAATACTCATCTGCGACCGATAGTGAACAAGTACCGTGAGGGAAAGGTGAAAAGAACCCCTGTTAGGGGAGTGAAACAGTACCTGAAACTGCATGCTTACAAGCACTCGGAGCCTCCGCAAGGGGGTGACGGGGTGCCTTTTGTTTAATGAGCCGGCTAGTTATTCTGCGCGGCAAGGTTAAGCTCTTAAGGAGCGGAGCCGTAGCGAAAGCGAGTCTGAACAGGGCGTTCAGTCGCGCGGAATATACGCGAAGCTGAGTGATCTACCCTTGGCCAGGATGAACTCAGGGTAACACCTGAGGGAGGTCCGAACCATTGTCGGTTGAAAACGGCTTGGATGAGCTGAGGGTAGGGGTGAAAGGCTAATCAAACTCAGGAATAGCTCGTTCTCTCCGAAATAGCTTTAGGGCTAGCCTCGCACGAATGTCATGGGCGGTAGAGCACTGGATGGCCTAGGGGTTCGAAAGTTCTACCAAATCCAACCAAACTCCGAATTCCCATGAACACTATGCGGGAGTCAGACTGCGAGCACTAAGGTCCGTAGTCAAAAGGGAAACAGCCCAGACCGTCAGCTAAGGTCCCCAAATGCAGGCTAAGTGGGCAAGGATGTGAGGATACCCAGACAACCAGGATGTTGGCTTAGAAGCAGCCATCATTTAAAGAAAGCGTAACAGCTCACTGGTCAAGCGTTCTTGCGCCGACAATGTAACGGGGCTCAAGCCTGTTACCGAAGCTGCGGACTGGCGGGTTCTTCGGATCCCGCCTTTGGTAGGAGAGCATTCTCACTCGGGCGAAGCTGTGGCGCGAGCCATGGTGGACGGCTGAGAAGAGACCCTGCCGGCATGAGTAGCGATAATTGGGGTAGAAACCCTCAACGCCGAAAATCTAAGGTTTCCTGGGGAAGGTCAGTCCGCCCAGGGTCAGTCGGTCCCTAAGGCCAGGCCGAAAGGCGTAGCCGATGGACAGCAGGTCAACATTCCTGCACCGCCTGAGACGCGTTATCACTGATGGGGAGACGCAGGAGGATAGGCATACGCGCGGTTGGAAATGCGCGGCCGCCAGGTAGAGGGAGCTTCCAGGCAAATCCGGAGGCTCTTAACCTCGAGCACGGCGGGGAAGGTCGCCTTCGGGCTTCCGAACTTGTCGATTCCACGCTGCCGAGAAAATCCTCTAAGGAGTGTCTCAGGTGACCGTACCGTAAACCGACACAGGTAGATAAGGAGAGTATCCTAAGGCGCACGAGTGAGCCCTCTTTAAGGAACTAGGCAAGTTAGCCCCGTAACTTAGGGAAAAGGGGCGCCTCATTAGGGTGAAGCCGTACAGGCGAAGCCCGAGGAGGCCGCAGAGAAATGGCTCTAGCGACTGTTTAATAAAAACACAGGACTCTGCAAAGACATAAAATCGATGTATAGGGTCTGACGCCTGCCCGGTGCTGGAAGGTTAAGGGAAGCGGTTAGTCGCAAGGCGAAGCTGTGAACCGAAGCCCCAGTAAACGGCGGCCGTAACTATAACGGTCCTAAGGTTAGAGCCGCTAGCCTTAGTAAAATCTGGCTGTATGCTGGAAAGTCTGTCCCCTCAAAGGGGTGAAGAATCCTGCATTACCGACGTCTAGCCGAGCGTCTATAGATGATATTGGGCTGGATAGGGGTGAAAAAATGTCAGGTGCAGATAATCAGCAGGAAAGACTAATGGCCGGATGGATCGTTGGCTTCGTCGACGGGGAGGGGACCTTCTCAGTTGCGATCCAGAAAAACGCAGAAATGTCTTTGGGATGGCAGGTTTTCCCGGAATTCGTGGTCACCCAGGGCGCAAAAAGCCTTGGAGCGCTTGAAGAACTCAAGGGCTTCTTCATGTGTGGCCGGATCTATCGAAACCACCGCCATGACAACCACACCGAAGATATTTTTAGATATTGCGTTAGAAAGATCAGCGACCTCGATGAGAAGATCGTTCCCTTCTTCAAGATGAATCCTTTGAAAACGTCAAAGAGAAACGACTTCGAGAAGTTTGCTGAGATCATTGAGATGATGAAAGCGAAGAAACAGTTGACGTTTAAAGGCCTTGAGCTGATCGCCAATGTCATTCAAGGGATGAACAGCCGACGTAAATCCAGGTTCTTAGAATCCTCAGAGACTGTACGCCAGACGCTCTACACGGAGTGAAGATACAGTCCGAGCCCCATGGCGACATGGGGAGGCCGGCAGAAATGACGGCCCGCCTGGTCCCAAGCCAGGTCTTCCAAGTAACAGAACTGAGCGAAATTCCTTGTCGGGTAAGTTCCGACCCGCACGAAAGGCGTAACGACTTGAGCGCTGTCTCAAAGAGGGGCTCGGCGAAATTGTGGTACCGGTGCAGACGCCGGTTACCTGCCGCTGGACGGAAAGACCCCGGCACCTTAACTGCATCCTAGCATTGGATCTCGGTCCATGATGCGCAGGATAGGTGGGAGACTTTGAAGCCGCGCCTCCGGGCGTGGTGGAGTCAACGGTGAGATACCACTCTTCATGGTCTAAGATTCTAACCTCCTCCCCTGATCGGGGAGAGGAACAGTGTTAGGTGGGTAGTTTGACTGGGGCGGTCGCCTCCTAAAATGTAACGGAGGCGCCCAAAGGTTCCCTCAGGCTGTTTGGAAATCAGCCGTAGAGCGCAAAGGCATAAGGGAGCTTGACTGTGAGACCGACGGGTCGAGCAGGTGGGAAACCAGGGCTTAGTGATCCGGTGGTCCTGTATGGAAGGGCCATCGCTCAACGGATAAAAGGTACGCCGGGGATAACAGGCTAATAGTGTCCAAGAGCTCACATCGACGACACTGTTTGGCACCTCGATGTCGGCTCATCTCATCCTGGGGCTGAAGCAGGTCCCAAGGGTCCGGCTGTTCGCCGGTTAAAGAGGTACGTGAGCTGGGTTTAGAACGTCGCGAGACAGTTCGGTCCCTATCCACGGTAGGCGTAGGAGATTTGAGGGGGCCTGTCCATAGTACGAAAGGACCTGGATGGACGGACCTCTAGTGTACCAGTTGTCCCGCCAGGGGCAGCGCTGGGTAGCTACGTTCGGACGTGATAACCGCTGAAAGCATATAAGCGGGAAGCACTCCCCAAGATAAGATCTCCCTCCCGCAAGGGCTGAAGGTCCCTCGTAGACTACGAGGTTGATAGGCTGGGTGTGTAAGTCCAGTGATGGATTGAGCTAACCAGTACTAATAGACCGTGAGGCTTGACCATAAAGTTTATCAAGACAAAAAATGAGCAATTAATCCCGGCGACTTTAACGGCGGGGCAACACCCGTTCCCATTCCGAACACGGCAGTTAAGCCCGCCCGTGCCGATGGTACTGCTCGGGCAGCTGAGTGGGAGAGTAGGTCGTTGCCGGGTTTTTTTTCTGATCCATTCGGGAACAGGCGCCGGGCCCCGCGGGGCGCGGCGCGTGTGCCACGAAGGGGGGCCCCCTGGAACGGGGGCAGGTTGTCGAATAAAAGGGAAGGGGGCACGGGCCCCATCAGTCGGACGGTCATACTCCCCTCCTTTGAATCGACGGGCGGGCATGGCCCCGTTCGCGGGCGCCGGCTTTCCGGGCGGCCCCGAATAAGAGGGTCCATGTCCAGGGCATCAACAATTTCTCAGGAGTAGAGAGTATGAACATCTACGTGGGGAACATTTCCCGCACGGCGACCGAGCAGGACCTCAAGGACGCTTTCGCGGCCTTCGGCGAGGTTTCCAGCGCGGCCATCATCAAGGACAAGTTCAGCGGCGAGAGCCGCGGCTTCGGCTTCGTCGAGATGCCGAACAAGGACGAGGGCGACAAGGCCATCTCCGGGCTCAACGGCAAGGACCTCAAGGGCCGCTCCCTGACGGTCAACGAAGCCCGGCCCCGCACCGACCGGCCCCGCACGGGCGGCGGCGGCGGCGGCAGAGGCGGCTTCGGTGGCGGCGGCGGCGGACGCGGCCGTTACTAAGCCTGATCGGGGACATGTACCTCAGGTACGTGTCCCCTAACTGATTCGAACGCCAAAGGGCGGATGTCCCGCAAGGGGCCTCCGCCCTTTTTTTGTTTTCGGGGGGATTTCGGTTATAATCCGCCAAGGTATTTCTCGAAGATCGAGATCGTCGTCGAGCTTCAGAAAGCGGCCGCCGGGGTCCGCGAGGATCTCAAACGCCGGGTTTGGCCGATCTAGCGGCGCGAGGCTTCTGGAGGGCGGTTCTTTTCGCGGCCATCAGCAAGATCGAGGCCGAAGGGGTCGGAGCGCCTATTCAGGCTCGTTTTCTTTTCCGGGCCCTCCGGACCAGCTCCCAGTCGATGACGGTCCCCCCGGCTTCGAGGTAGTAGGGGCTGGCGAGAACGTTCATCCCGCCTTCCCTGGCGACCAGGAACTCGCGGACCCGGAACTGCTTTTCGGCGTGGATGTCCTCCATGACGTCGTCGAGAGAGGGGACCGGCCTGAAGATATAGAGCTGCTCGAGGATCGCTTCCTTTTGGTCTTCCGGGATCTCATAGATCCGGACCGGTCCCGTCGCTGAGAGGACGACCTTGATCGGAAAGGGCAAGGGAGGATCGAAAAAAGCTTCGGAATGGCTCATGAGCGTCTCCTTTCTTTATATGGGACGCCCCAAGGGCGCTGATTTTCTCAGTCGATCCCATATTAGGCGCCGAACAAGGAAGAGGCCGACATGGCCATTTCGGCCCTCTATGGCAAGGACCTCAAGGGCATCCGCCCTTTTTCATTAGGGTTCCCGTCCGGATTGATGATTAAGCCGTTCCTGACTTGATCCTGAAAGAGAATAAGTCAAAACCCAATAATTCCTGAGGTGGACAATACATTGACAACGGATTCTCCGTGGGGTTGATGAGCGGCCTGTAACGCCTGTATCTTGATGGGTCATGGATTGGGAATTGTATCTTATATTGCTCCCGCAACGCACCAATCCGATGGGCCTCTCTTTTGGGAACAACGCCGGTGACCTTGAAATAATCGGGGAGCTGATTCAGGACGCCGATAACCTCTCCGCAGGGCATGCAGGAATCGCTCGAGAAGAAGCCGTAGAGATAAAGGACGGGCTCGGAAGCTTGAGCCGGGTCTCCCTTTTCAAAGCCGAGGAGCGCGTTCGTCCTGTTCTGCTTGTAGATGATGCTGACCAAGACCAACAGGCAAAGCGCGAGGATGCCGGCCAGGTATCGAATCACCGAAGCTTATATCCCAGGATCCGGTAATCGTCTGTCGTCTCGTCCCCGTACCTCTCGGCCATGACATAGAGGACACCGCTCTCTCTCTGGAAGTAGTAGCTGAAAATGGCGCGGTAGTTGACCGCCTCGCGGAGGAGAGACTCCGAGACCAGTTTGCCAGCCTTATCGAAACGCTGAAGATAGAGCTTCCATGTATCGGAGGGGGCGTCGTAATTGCAGAAGAGGACGCCAACCATCTGATCGTCGGCCAGGATGCCGGTGATCTTGGAAACCTTGTTCCGCTCTGTAATCAGCTCGCTCGATCTCCGCTTGCTAAAGTTATCCCGGATCCTTGCGTTGATTCGAGGCTCGCGGTAATTCGGCGACAGGGTTCGGAACGTGGCGATCTCCGAGCCGTCCAGATTGAAGTTCGTCACGATAGGCCGGGCATCGAGGATAAAATAAACCCTGTTCTCCAAGACTGACAAGTATCCACGTCCCGAGGTCAGCATGTGTAGGTCCAGATAGGAGACTTTGTATTCCCTCTCCGATTTGAAGCCATACCTTCGATAACTGGGGAGGAGGTGCTTTACAGTATCGGCAAAACTCCGCAGCGTCAGGGAGAACTTCCCGTCGTTGTGGTGGACAAAAGCATCGACAAGGACGCCCTTGCCTGAGAGGATCACGTCCGAGGTGCATGCCATACAGGAGATCTCGGCGACTTTGGCGAGGTCGGCCCTTCCCTTCCGCTCGTAGATATGAACCTTGAAAAGGTCGAGCACGGAAAGGAATGGCGTCTTGTAATCGCAGAAGGCGGGCGCCCTAAACTCCTCCGGCCCCGGGCCCCGGCGGCCTATGACCTTCAAAAGCGTCCCGTCGGGCTCGTAGAGCTTGATGTTCCCGTCCTTGCCGTCCGGGATGAAGATGACGCCGTCCTCGGCAATGGCAAAGTCTGACGCATAGAGAATGAGAGCCTCAGCCTGGGAGATCTTTACCGCCGTAGCCGGCGAGAGCTCCTGGTCCTGGGCCGGGAGGATGAAGTTGCTGACCATGAAGGACAGGGCGAAGAGGGCGAAAAGGATGAAGAACGCGGCGCCGAGCTTCTTTTTCATATCACACCTCCTTTTGAAAAAAAATTAAGTCCTTATCCGTCGAAAGTCAATAAATTTCTGCCTGCCGGCGGCCGAGGAGAGGGCCGGAGTATGTCTGCTGCGGGCACGCTTGGTCTTCACGCAGGCGGCCCACGCGAATCACGCCGCGCGCTCCGCCATGAATGACCGGCGTTCCCTTTGACTGCAGGAAGTTTGACATCCGCCGGGCCGCGGGCTAAATTATTGGAGGACGACCGGAAGGGCGATTTGTCACAAAGAGAACGCTGTTCCCTTATCATATCGTGTTGCTTGGCCTTCTTGATCCTGGGCCCGATGACGATCGGGGCCCCTCCCGCTCCATCGGTCACCATTGCGATCCAGCCTTTCGAAGACCTCGACGCCGGCCTGCTGCTTGAGGTGAGAAAGGGGATCGAGGAGCTCTTCGGCCCGATCGACATCGTTGTCATGAAGCCTTGCGAGCTCCCGGCCATGGCCTATTACTCTCCCCGCGGCAGATACCGGGCGGAGAAGCTCCTTCAATATCTCGATTCCTTTCGGGACAAGTCCCACGCCAAGGTCCTCGGGCTCACGTCGAAGGACATCTCCACGACGAAAGGCGAGCACGTGGATTGGGGGATCTTCGGGTTTGCGAATCTCAATAGCACGGCCTGCGTTGTCTCCACGTTTCGGCTCAGGTCCGGGCAGCCTTCAGAGGAGCTCTTCGTTCAGAGAGTGCGCCGGGTCGTCAATCACGAACTGGGTCACACGTTCGGGCTTCTCCATTGCGACCATGCCGGTTGCCTGATGCGGGACGTCGGAGGCTCCATCAAGACCGTCGACGACGGCACGGGGGAATTCTGCGCGCGTTACGCATGGCGCATCCGCCAGGCGCTCGGCCGACGCGGCTGAGACTCCGAGAGCCGCTTTGAGAAGGAGTATGACCGGCGAGCGCATGATTGACGAGATCGCCTGGGGGAGCAGGCTATCGGGGGAATCACATAATTCGTTTCCACCCTGGATATAACTTGACAGCAGCACGCCGAATGGTTATATTATAACTTAATGACTTACCAGGTCAGGATCAAGTGTAATC
>Ga0194126_10007487_pt1 | contig 15190 bp, 14 predicted proteins | sample TA2KigC150mmetaG_FD_148641 | JGI IMG/M metagenome (GOLD analysis project Ga0194126, IMG submission 148641) | Freshwater microbial communities from Lake Tanganyika, Tanzania - TA2015035 Kigoma Deep Cast 150m | ecosystem: Environmental > Aquatic > Freshwater > Lake | place: Tanzania: Lake... | reverse complement strand
TTTAAGTTCGTTAGTAGATATTGATCAAAAAAGAGGACTTGATATAATTATACTTAAGTCGGAATCTCCATCACCTTACGAAGCTGCTTTAATTGTAAACTGTTACATCGGTGCATACCTAAAATTTAATCTTGAGACAAACAGAACTCAATTAACTTTGGCAAGGAATTTCCTTGAAGAACAGAGAAAAGAAAAACAAGGTAAGCTTGCCTCCTCTGAGGATAGTTTAAAAAGATTTCAAGAAGCAGGTAATATCGCAATTTTGGATGAGCAGGCTAGAGCTCTAGTAGATCAACTATCAAAATTTGAATCCGAAATGAATGGTGCCGAAATCGAGGCACGTTCAAGACAGCTTGCACTTAATGATTTTAGAATGAAGCTCGCAAAGGAGGACGAGAGATTAGCTCAATACATTCAGAATCTTGCAGCTGAACCTTACATAAAAGTACTACAGGAAAATATTGCAAAAGCTGTAGTTCAAAAAGATTTGATTGCTCAAAGTTTAAATAGAAAGAATCCCGAAGAAGATCCTGAAGTTATGCGTTACACAAATTCCATTAAAGAACTTCAGAAAAAACTTGATGAACAGCTTTCTAAAATGGAAGTTAATCTTGCTGCTTATACACCTCAAGAGCTGCGACAATTATCAATTGATGTTTTAAAGCTTGATCTTGAAGTTAAATCTGCTCGTTCAAAAGCTGACGAACTAAAGAGAGTGGTTCGAAATTATGAAGCGAAATTTAACAAACTCCCTAAACAAACTATCGAGTTGGCAAAACTTGAAAGAGATAGAAAAAGTGATGAAAAACTCTACTTACTAATTGAAGAAAAATATCAAGAAGCGATGATTGCAGAACAGTCTAAACCGGGTAATGTTCAGATAATTGATGACGCAAGGGTTCCAACTCGACCATCAAAACCAAATAGACAATTGATTGTCGTTATCGGTATTGTTCTTGGGATTGGACTAAGCTTTGGTTTCGTATTTGTCAAAAAATATTTTGATGTAACAATTCGGACTCCGGAAGACATTCAAAATCGTGGAGCAAATGTTTTAGGCTGGATTCCGCAAGCAACTGATTTTATGGATGATTTTGGTAAAGAACATGAAATTATAGTTGATTCAAAACCCGATTCAATCCCAACCGAAGCTTTCCTTTCAATTAAAATGCGCCTTCAATTTTCAAGGTTATCTGATAAACCTATCAAAACAATTCTGATTACTAGCCCGACTCCTAAAGATGGAAAAACTTTTATTTGTGCAAACCTTGCAAGTGCTTTTGCAATGACAAATCAAAAAACTTTGATACTTGATATTGATTTGAGGAGGCCTCGAGTTCATTCAATCTTTAAAGTTAACCGCCAACCCGGTCTTACAGATTATCTCTTCGGGAAGTCTGATATTAATCAAATCTTGAGAAGGGTTTCAACAACAAATTTAGACTTGATTACTGCGGGTGCCCTTGCACCAAATCCTGCTGAAGTAATTTCTTCATCAAAGCTTGAAGAATTTTTAAATCAGCTTAAAAGTGAGTACGATTTTATTTTAATTGACTCGCCTCCAATTGTTGCTGTTGCAGATGCGGGCATTATTAGCCGATTATCAGATGCTACTGTTTTGGTTGCCTCAACGAATCAAACCCGTCTTGACCTCATGGAAAGAGCTATTGAAATACTTAAATCTGTTCAAGGTAATTTTGTTGGTGTTCTTTTAAACAATTTCAGTGTAAGAAACGGTTACGGTTCCTACTATAAATATTATCATTATTATTCTAAAGGGGAGAAGAAGGGATTAAGGAGGAGGGTGTTTGGGGAATAATAACGTCTATGGAGTACTGCCTATTTAACCAGACTTGAGAGTAAGTTTAGGTTGTAGATACAATTTCTTCGTTTTAGATTTCAAAGTAGTATTCATATTCGAGGTCATTCCCAGAAAGAGTGATCAAATGAAATTTCAAATTTTATATTTATTATTACTCTAACTTTATTTAATCACATTAATGTGTGTGTGATTTATTAATTTATACTAAATAGATAGAATAATTTTATTATCAGTAATAGTATTAACTTGGGAATAAAATGAAAAAAGCTCTGATTACGGGTATTACTGGGCAGGATGGTAGCTATCTTACCGAAATTCTTCTAAAAAAAGGTTATGAAGTTCATGGTATCATTAGAAAAAGTTCTTCCTTCAATACTGGAAGAATAGATCATTTGCTGAATCCGAAAATAGAAGGTAGAAAACTTTTTACTTATTATGGAGATTTAACTGATTCAAGTTCAACAAGTAGGTTATTAGAAAAAATTCAGCCTCATGAAATTTATAATCTTGCTGCACAGAGCCATGTTAAGGTGTCATTCGAAATACCTGAATATACTTGTGAAGTAGATGCTGTTGGAACAATTAGATTTCTTGATGCGATAAAAGAGGTTGGGCTGCATAGAGAAGTTAAATTTTATCAAGCATCAACGAGTGAATTATTTGGGAAAGCTAGAGAAATTCCACAAACGGAAACTACCCCTTTTTATCCTCGATCTCCATATGCAATTGCCAAATTGTACGCTTTTTGGATGGTAGTAAATTTTAGAGAAGCATACAATCTTTTTGCATTAAATGGAATTCTTTTTAATCATGAGTCACCAAGAAGAGGCGAAACATTTATCACAAGGAAAATTACTATCGCCATTTCGAAAATTGCGCATGGTTTACTAGATAAATTGATTGTTGGGAATCTAAATGCAAAAAGAGATTGGGGTTATGCACCTGAATATTGTGAAGGAATGTGGCAAATGTTACAACAGGATTCTCCTGATGATTATTTATTAGCGACAGGAGAGTCACATTCTGTAAGAGAATTCATTGAAGTAGCTTTTCATGAGATAGGAATAGCCATAGAATGGAAAGGGAAAAATGAGTCTGAAAAGGGGATAATTTCACAATTTATTCATGATAAAATGAAATTGGATCTTTCTCATTTAAAAATCGGCGCTACTATAGTTAAGGTCTCTCCTTCATATTACAGACCGACTGAAGTAGATTGTCTTATGGGCGATTCATCTAAGGCAAATAGAAAATTTGGATGGAAAGCTAAAACTGACTTTAATTCATTAATAAAGATCATGATTGAACACGACTTAAAAAAAGTTAAAGAATTTGTAAAATGAAAACTAAAATTATTTTAATCGGGGCAACTGGTTTTCTGGGAAAACGATTATCTTTAAAACTTCAAAAGATTGGAATTCCGTTTATTTCTATTTCAAAATCTTTGGGTTATGATCTAAGAGAAAAACAATACGCTGAAAAAGTGTTCAAAAAAAACTCGGATGCTAATGTTGTTTTTAATGCTGCAGCTTATGTTGGAGGGATTCAATTCGGTTATAAACACCCAGCGGAGATTTACTATAATAATTCCCTTATTAATACTTATTTATTTGAATTAGCAAAAAATTACGGAATTAAAAGATTAATAAATCCTATCTCAAATTGCTCATATCCACGGGATCTTTTCACGGCTTTCAAGGAAGCTGATTGGTGGAATGGAGAACTAGATGAATCAGTTTTCGTATATGGTTTTGTCAGGAAGGCTAGTTATGTACAAAGTTGGGCTTACCATCGTCAATATGGACTTGAAACCATTAATTTAATTGTTCCAAATATGTATGGACCTGAAGATCATTTTGAACCAGAAAGGTCACATGCTTTGGGTGCAATTATAATGAGAATGTATGAAGCCAAAAAAAGGAATGATAAAGAATTTATTATTTGGGGAAGCGGTAAGCCTATAAGAGAATGGCTTTACATAGATGATTGTGCAGATGCAATGATAAGGGCCATTGATATGCCATATATTGAAAAACCAATTAATATTGGTGTGGGTTATGGAATCTCTATAAAGGAACTTGCCGAAATGATTCGTAAGGAACTAGATTATACTGGTAAGCTTATCTTTGATACTTCTAAACCAGATGGTGCACCTTATAAAGTTATGGATATTTCTAGGTGTAAAGAATATTTCAAATGGAATCCATCTACAAATATTATTGATGGAATAAAAAGAACAATAGAATGGTATTTGAAATTAGGAATTAAGTATGAAAGAAGTAAAGTATAAAGATAATCTCGTAGCAATTTTTCATACGAGAGACGAATGGAAGGAAAACCTCGATTTTCTAACACCGAATGAATCTTTTATCCAGACAGGAACATGGTGGTATCAAAGGGGAAAGAAATTAATTCCTCATAAACATATTTTAAATGAAAGAACTAATTATTATACCCAAGAGACTATAATTGTATTAAATGGCAAAGTGCAAATTGATCTATACGACGACAACGGAAATATTTACCATCAGGAAATTTTACAAAGAAATGACTTGGGAATAATTTTAGCTGGCGGCCATGGCTATTTAATTCTTGAAGATAATACTAAAGTGGTGGAAGTAAAAAATGGTCCTTTTATTTCGGTAGAAAAAGATAAAGTACTGATAAAAAATGTTTGATATAAATTCATGCATTACAAAGTAATCGGATTACTAAAATCCATTGTTTTGATCCTTCCTATAGTATTTATTACAAATGTTTTTGGTTTTTTCAAGCAAACTGAGTGGCTAATTCCAGCCGCAGGTTTAGGTAGTTTTTGGGTAGCTGATGTATTTTTGATCTTTGCATTGGTATTAACATTTTTATCAAAGCGAAGTATGCTAAATTCTAGACCTTTGTTGCTTATTTACATATTAATTGCTTTCTTAATACTTTTAGCCTTAATAAATTTCTTAGAAGGATATCCCTTTAAATCAATCTTGAATGGTTTTAGAGGTGTGGCTTATTTTTTATTAATCATCCCAATTATTTATCTTATTAATACAGAATTTGAATTGAGGTTATTTATTCATTTATTACTCTTATATACTTTTCTGTGTGGATTAATGCTGATTTTTGCGTTTTATGAGATAATAAAGTTAGAAGGATTATATTCAAATACGCTATCAGATGTATATGGTTTTGAAAGAGTGATACGATACTATCCAGCAGCAGAGTATCTGATGGATATGATGATTTTTATACTGATCAGCTTTGTGTTACATAAGTTTGATTTTCGCAAAATGTTTTTGTACAGTATAGGTCTATTTATATTATTGTTTTCAGCACTTTTAACTTTTACGCGAAGTACTTACGTACTTATTATTATCGGTTATAGTTTAATAACATTTCTCATTCAAAAGAAAATTTTAAAAGGATTCTTGATATCTTTAGTTAGTATAACCTCAATTATTTTTATAATCTCATTTCTGCATGGAAGTGATATATATGGGGGAATAATAAGATTGGTTATGGGGGCAGAGGAAACAAGGCAGGGCAGTGGAAATATTGCTGGTCGCTACGAAATTTTATTATTAAAAGTAAATGCCACACTTCAAAGTAATCCGATTTTTGGTCGAGGTTTTAACTGGGGACCAAATCCAACTGCAAGAAATATTGATTTCAATCCATTAGCACGATCTAATCATAATGGATATGCAAGTATATTCGTCATTGGTGGTTTTACTTGTGTTATTTTATTTATTTCAATTTTCTACCAAATTATAAAAAATGGATTCCAGTTGCATTTATCTTTGGAAGATAAATTTCTTAAGAGTGTGATTCTTGGGATTACTATATTTAATATCTTAATAAATATTAAAGCCATGGTTACTGATCCTTATACTGATGCAACTGGTTCGGCAGTTTTTGCATTGGGATGGGGTATACTGATAAAAATCAGTTCCATATATTCAAATTATGATCAAGGAAATATCTTATCGTAATAAGATATTTCGAAACGCTTCTTTTTTTATAATTATTGACTCCTATTTAATCAGTGTACTATTATAATGTCGCTAAAATCTTATAAATTAATTAGTAAGAATGCTAGCTATAATTTTGTTGGATACCTTGTCTCTACAATCACTCTTTTTCTAATTACTCCGTATTCTTTACATATTCTGGGTAAAGAAAGATTTGGTCTATGGGCATTAATAAGTGTGATAACCTCATTTGCTACTCTAACAAACTTGGGATTCGACCAAGCGTTAGTAAAATATATTGCTGAGGATTATAAACAAAGGGATATCGTTTCAATAAAAAGGATGGTTTCAACTACTTTACCAATCTATGTTTTAAGTATCGGAACTGCTTCTGTGGCAATTTTTCTATCGGTTGAATTTATTGCTATCAGTATTTTCAATATTTCTGGAGGTCTACTTCAAGAGTTCTCATTTGTACTAAAGGGGATTATTATTGCTTTTTTTTTCAGAACAGTTTTTTCTGTTTTTCGCTCGGTTTTGATTGGAATGCAAAGGTACGACCTCGACAATATTAATTTGATAATTACAAGAATCGTAAGTTTAATTGGTGTTTATCTTTTTTTAGGATTTGGCTTTGGACTTAAGGGATTAGTTTACAATAATTACATCATTTCATTTTTAGCAATTGCACTAAATTTATTTTTTGTTAGGGCAAAGTTAAAACAGATTCCGTTTTCTATTCATGAATTCTCGCTTTTTGAGTTGAAACGAATTTTTAAGTATAGCATCAATGTGTTTTCTTCTTCTATAATTAATATGATCCAAGAACCCGTAATTAAGACAGCAATCACTAATCTAAATAATCTTACATTCGTTACATACTATGATATTGGTAACCGTATTCCATCCATGTTGAAAAATTCTTTCGGTTCCGCAATGGATGTAATCATTCCAGCTTCTGCAGTTATGAATCTTGAAGGTACAACAAAAAATCGTTCATTTTACATTACAGTGCAAAGGTTAATTATGTTGATAGCACTACCCTCTTTTGTTCTTATTGGCTTAATTGCTAAACCGTTTATTTATTTATGGCTTGGTAGCGGTTACGATCATGTCGTGACCTCACTGTATTTATTATTATTTGTTCATTTTCTAGGATTAAGTGCAACTCCGGCTGTAAAATTTTTTTTGGGAATTGGCAAACCAATTTTCACATTTCTTGATTCCATAATTTCAGTTGGTATTCTTGTAATTTTAATATTTCCATTTAGTTCTTTCTTAAGTTTCTATGGATTACTTTCAGCCATTTTAGTAAGCTATGCAATAAGCAATTTTTTTCTAAATCATTATTGCACTAGATTATTAAATACGTCTATTCTCAACGTAATTAAGGTCCTACCCATCAAAGCTATACTTTTTCTTATAATAATAACTTTATGTTTTATTCTTCCTCATCTTTTTATTCAAACCTACTCTTGGATTTTACTTATTATTTATTCATCACTTTTTATTTTATGTTATTTTGGCGGAATAATTAGTTTGAAATTCATCAATGAATCTGAACGTTCATTTTTAGTGGCGTTATATAAAAAAATATTTAGATTTGTAAGGATTAACAAAGATTTTTTTTTAGAGCCAAACAAATGAAATTTATCAATCAGATGGAACCATGGTTTGATGAAAACGAAAAAAGAGCCATGGCAGAATATTTGGATGAAGGCGGTTGGCTTACTGAATTTAAGCGTACACAAAAATTTGAAGAACTGATTGCCAAATTCACTTCTTCCAAACATTGTATCGTAGTGAACAATGGGACAATTAGCTTAACTTTAGCTTTAATTGCTCTTGGTGTAAAACCTGGTGATGAAGTAATAGTCCCTAATTTTACAATGATAGCTACACCGAACTCAGCAAAATTAATTGGCTGCAATCCAATTTTTGTTGATGTTGAAAGAGAAACTCTCTGCATGGATTTTGAACTGATGAAAAAAGTTATTACTCCAAAAACCAAAGCAGTGGTATTAGTGAATGCTAATGGAAGATATCCAAAAGTTGGTTATCAACCTTTTCTAGATTTTTGTCTTGTTAATAATATTTCATTTATTGAGGACTCTGCCCAAGCGCTTGGATGCTTTTACCCGGATGGTAAACATCAGGGAACTATTGCTCAGATAGGCAGTTTTTCTTTTTCTGCACCTAAAGTAATTACTACAGGACAGGGTGGTGCTCTAATCACCAATGACGATGAGATTGCATACAAATTAAGACGATTAAAAGATTTTGGTAGAGCACAGGGCGGACTCGATATTCATGATTCAATCGGTTATAATTTTAAGTTTACTGAAATGCAGGCAGTTATTGGTATTGAACAAATGAAAAAGCTTGAATGGAGGGTTGAAAGAAAGAAAAAGATTTTGGAGAGATACCAGAAGAATCTCAGCAACTGTGGTGAGGTTGAATTTTTTGAAACTGATTTGAAAAATACTACACCATGGTTCATTGATATTTTATGTGAAAAAAGAGATGAATTGATAACCTACTTAAAATCAAATGGTATCGGAACTCGAGTGATGTATCCGCCGATAAACAAACAAAAAGCATATCAAATTGAAGGTGAATTCGAAGTGTCAAACTTAGTTGGAGAAAAAGGATTATGGCTTCCCTCTCAATCACAATTGACAGATGAACAAATCGATTATATATGTGAAAAAATAATTCAATTCTATAATAAAATAATACTTTAAAAATTTTATGAAATTACACTTAGGGTGTGGTAAGAGATATTTACCGGGTTTCCTACATGTGGATTTAGCAGAATTCCCGCACATTAAAATAAAAACAGACTTATCTGATCTTTCTATGTTTGATGATGGATCTATTGATTTAATTTATTGTTCGCATTCATTGGAGTATTATGATAGAATACAGGTGTGTACAGTTTTAAAAGAATGGTATCGTGTTTTAAGGGGGGGGGGGAGAATTAGTATTATCAGTTCCGAATTTTGAGGCATTAATTCAAGTGTATAACAAATACAAAAATATTAATATGATCCTTGGACCATTATATGGTCGCTGGCCTATTCCAGGTTCAGACCAAATCGTATATCATAAAACTGTTTATGACTTTAATTCATTAAAGAATATTTTGGAATCTATAGGATTTAAAAAGATAACATTATGGGATTGGAGAAAATTTTTTGTTAATGAATTAAATGGTTTTGATGATTACTCGCAAGCATACATACCGCATATGGATAAAGAAAATGGTATTTTAATTAGCCTTAATGTTAAGTCTATTAAATAATAGCTTCCTTTCATTATTATGAAAATATCTGTAATAATTACTTCGTTTAATTATGCAAAGTTTATTCGCAGAGCAATAGAAAGTTGCTTAAATCAGTCATATAAAAATTATGAGATTTGGGTTATTGACGGTGCTTCGAAGGATAATACTGTTGAAATCTTAAAATCTTATGGAGATAAGATCAATTGGATATCCGAACCGGATTCGGGTGAAGCTGAAGCGATGAATAAAGGATTGAAGCTAATTCAAGGTGATATTGTAAACTTTTTGTGTGCAGATAATTATTTTACGGTAAATGCCTTTGAAACAGTAGTTGATGCATTTAAAAATAATCCAAATGCTGCAATGATTTATTCTGACCTCCCTGTACATAATGAAAATTGTGAGTATAAATATATCATTAGACAAAAGGGCTTATCGTTTAATACTTTGTTGAACATTAGACCTTACATGGCGCAACCGGTTGGATTTATAAAAAAAAATGTGCTTGATAAAGTTGGAGAATTCAATACAAATATTCGTTTTGCTAATGACCATGAAATGTGGTTGAGAATCCTTAAAGATCATAATTCAACATATGTTGATTATCCCTTAGCTATTTATATAGAACATGAAGCAACATTAACAAAAAGATATAAAATCTCTGCGATTTATGAAGCTATTAAAATAAATCATAATTATGGTGGTAAGATTTTTTCTAGCGCAAATAAATTTTATTGTAATACTATTTTTCGTCATTATATATTTAAGTTATTACACCCACGTTTAATTGAATTTCTTAGAAAGAAAAAAAATCCATGAAATTAATTCATTCACTGTATAGTAAAATATAATCCTTACTTATGAAGGTCCAAGCCAAATGTTAACTGCACCCCGAAAAGAAATTGCGAAACGGAAAAAAATTCTGTTTATACATAATGGACAAGGGTTCGGGGGTTCTGGTAAAAGTCTTTGGCTTTTAATTGATTTGTTGACAAGAAATAATTTTGAATGTATAGTTCTTATGCGCTATAAGGATGAATCTGTCCGAAAGTTTGAAGAGTTCGGGGCAAAAGTAGTTTTTTATCCTTGGCTTTATATGGTAGGTTTTACAGTTCATGACAGAGTTTGTCTCAGATCGCAAATAACGAGAGTTATTAAATTATTCATGTCAGTTCCAGGGAATATTTATTGGGTATTAAGAATTCAACCTGATATTATTCATCTTAATGATATCACCCTTGGTTATCTTTGCATTTTTTTGAAGATTTTTAGAAAACCAATTGTAGTACATCGTAGAATTTTGTTCCATGAAAAGACAAATTTAAAACTTAATATTAATGCTGTAGGTATCCGTTATTTTGCAAATTATGTTATTTCAATAGCAGAAGCTTATAAATATCAAGAAATAATGCGGACGAAGTTTAATGACGTTGTTATTCAAAATATTTCTATGAACGAAAGAATTTCAAGGGATTTAACTATTTATGACCCAGAAACTACAACTTACCATAAAACTGATTTAATTCAGAATCGGAATGAATGGAAAAGAGTTTTATTCATTGGCAGTACTGATGAAAAACTACAGCAGATGAAGGGACAAAGTGTATTTGAAAATGCGATCAAGATTGTTAATCAGAAACGAAAAGATATCGTAGGATGCATTGTTGGAGGTCCACCTCGTTTCGATAAACCTCAACTAAACTATTTGACTTATACTGGTTCTGTTCCAGACGTATCGAGATATATTGAAAATGCTGAATTAATAGTGATTCCATTTGTTGTTAACCATTGTGCACGGCAAATATTCGAAGCATTTAATCAAAAAGTAGCCGTAATATGCAGCAATTTTTCTTGTCTTACTGAATTTGTAATAGATTGCGAAACGGGATTTATCGTTGAACCTAACAACTATGAAATGCTAGCTGAAAAAATTTTGGAAGTAATAGACAACAAAATACTTTTAGAAAAAATTTCCAAAAACGCTTATAATATTTTCAACCAGATTCAAGAAAGTTCTAAATTATATACCTTGCAATTATTTAATAATCTCATCTAAAATTACCACTTAGAAATGTCTACCGGGAAACATATAGTAATGATATCAATTTTGGATTTTCCAAATGGTTTGGGAAATACAATGAGAATTAAATTAATGGGGAAAGCATTCATTCACATTGGGTATTCTGTTTCGCTGGTTATGCCATATGCGCCAGGCACTGTTGGTAAGAGTATTAATAATCTTTCCGCCGGTAATTATGATGGGATAGAATATATTTATTGCAACGGAACACCAAATCCTCCCAAAAATATTTTACAACTTTTTTATTTAAAAACTTTTGGCCTTCTAAAAGTTCTTTGGGAATTGATAAAAATTTATCGAAAAGAAAAAATTGATTTTATTTATTTGTATGGAACTCATGGAACAATTTTTTACGAAGATTTTACGTACATTCTTTTTTCAAAGCTCATTAATGCAAGAATATTATTGGATGTGAACGATTCTATCAAAGAGGGAAAAGCATGTCGAGGTAATTCAAATCTTGGCAAGTACATTTTAAGGATCATAAAATCGTTCTTAATTAAAATGAAAGGTGATTTCACTTTTAAAAATGCCGATTACATTATTTTTGTTACACATTATTTATTTGAGGAATTATTACAAAAAAATCTGAATGCTAAGATGCTTCATCTTCCTCTTTTAATTGATTCTGAAATGTCAAACGCAACTTTTATGAAACAAGATACGAATAAAAAAATTATCTGTTATGCTGGATTTTTGAAAGAATATGAAGGAATTGATTTTTTATTAGAAGTACTAAATTATTTGAAAGGGGAAAAGATTAGTTTTATATGCAATATTTATGGAGCGACACAGACAAATACATACTTGGTCAATAAATATAACGACATGTTAAATAAAATGGGTCTTGAGGATTATGTTTTTATTCGTGAAAGTGTCGCACATAACCAAATTCAAGACATACTTCAAAAAAGTGATGTACTAGTTATTCCAAGAAGGACGAGTGAAATTACTCTTGGCGGGTTCTCGCAGAAATATGGCGACTATCTTTTATCCGGTGTACCAGTAGTTTCAACCAGAGTTGGTGAAATATCAACTATTCTTGAAGATAAGCTCAATGTCTTCTTTACTCAAGAGGGAGAAATCGATCAATTTGCTGATGCTATCAACTATGTTTTCGAAAATTGCGAAGAGGCAAGGAGAATTGGTTTGAATGGTCGTCAGTTTGCAATTAATAATTTTGATTACAAAATAGTTTCAAAAAAAATAGATGAATTTATAGAGATGAACTGAGATGAAAAAAATTGTAACCGTTACAGGTATTAGACCAGACTTTATAAGAATGAGTAAAGTGTTTGAAAAGTTAGATAAAAATTTTGATCACGTTATGATTCATACAGGACAACACTATAATGATGAATTAAGTAAAATCTTTTTCAGTGAATTAAAAATACGTAAACCGGATTTTATATTGAATGCCGGAATAAACTCGAATAATCATTATGAACAACTCTCTTATTTGTCTAAAGAAGTGATCTATCTTTTAAGGAAAAAGAAAATCACTCCTGAAATAATTTTATTCCTCGGCGATTCCAACTCAGCATTAGTAAGCGCACCATTATTTAAAGAAGGATACCGAATTGGTCATATCGAAGGTGGGATGAGATCTTATGATAGAAGAATGCTTGAAGAAGTTAATAGGGTGATTTGTGATTATGTTTCTGATCTTGTGTTTGTTTATACACCTCTTTATAAGGAGCGTTTGATTAAAGAAAATAAAAAACCAAATGATATTTATGTTGTGGGTAATACGGTTGTAGAAGTTGTCAAACAATTTCTTCCTTCAGGGAAAAAAGAAAATAATTACTTATTAGCCGACATTCACCGTAACGAAAATTTGAAAAGTGTTAAGCAATTTGAGTATATTTTACAATACTTAAATGCTATTGGGCAGAAACTTGGGCTGCCGGTAAAACTTGTTAAATTTAACCGCGCAGTAAAATTAATCAACGAGCATAACTTGTTGAGTGATAAAAGAAATATTTCGTTGATTGGTCCTTATGGATTTCTTGACTACTTGAATCTTCAATACCATGCTTATGGTGTTATATCCGACTCGGGAACAAGCCAGGAAGAATGCCCATTATTAAAAGTCCCAGTTGCAGTGCCCAGGAATTATACAGAAAGACCTGAATCCGTTCAAAATGGAAACAGCATTCTAATTGGTGAAAACGAACCTATTGCTAAAATGATTAAGAGTACTGTGATTTTTTTTGAAAATTACAGTGTAAGCGCTAAACAATTAAAATGGCTTGGTAAAGGAAACACATCACAAAAAATTATAAATATTCTTAAAGAGAAGTTATAAATTGAAAAACATACTTATTGTTGGCGGCGCTGGTTATGTTGGTGGCGCAATAACCGATCTATTAAAAAATTCTAACTATAACGTCAGAGTATATGATAACCTTCTTTATGAAGATAGTTTTAGAAAAGAAGTTGATTTTATTTTTGGTGATGTAAGAAATACTGATAAATTACTCCACCAATTAAAATGGGCAGATGCAGTTATATGGCTTGCTGCAATTGTAGGCGATGGCGCTTGCCAATTGAATCCTGAAGTCACAGTAGCAGTAAATGAAGAAGCTGTAAAGTGGCTATGCGATAACTTTGACCGGAAAATAATTTTTATGTCTACCTGTTCGGTTTACGGCGCACAAGATTTTGAGTTAGATGAATCTGCACCAACAAATCCTCTTTCACTTTATGCAGCAACAAAACTTAAAGCAGAATCGTTTTTAACAAATAAAAATGCAGTTATTTTTAGACTCGGAACTTTATTTGGAGTTGGTGATTTATTTGCAAGAATCAGGATGGATTTAGTTCTTAATATTCTCACTGTCAAAGCATTCTCACTAGGTAAGATAAGTGTATTCGGAGGAGAACAATTTCGCCCGTTGCTTCACGTTAAAGATGTTGCCCGCGCTGTTAGAATGAGTATTGAAGGAAATCAGAAAGGCATATTTAATCTGCATAGGCAAAACGTGCGCATTGTAGATCTTGCTTATCAAATTCGAAATCATTTTCCAGATTGCATTATTGAAGTAACAGAAATGCCTTTTCAAGATACACGCAATTATCGAGTCTCAAGTAAATTAGTAAAAGATAAGTTTGGTTTTACTGCCTTGCATTCAATTGATGATGGAATCGAAGAAGTCAAAGGATTAATTGAAGAAGGAAGAATAAAAAATATTGACCATTATAGATATTCTAATCAAAAATTTCTGCAAGAAAATTCAAAGGAGCATATTTGATGAATGAACCTAAGTTAATTGTGGGTGGAATTGCTGTTGATGATAGGGGAGTCGTCAGTTTTGTCAATGATTTTAATTTCTCTGACGTTAAGAGATTTTACATGGTTGAAAATCATAAAAAAGGATTTGTAAGAGCTTGGCATGCTCATAAGAATGAATCCAAGTATGTTTCTGTGATCCAAGGTTCGATGCTTGTTTGTGCCGTAAAAATTGATAACTGGGAAAATCCTTCAAAAGATTTAAAAACATTTCGATTTGTATTAAGTGATAAAAAACCAACAATACTCTTTATACCGAAAGGATATGCAAATGGTTTTATGTCGTTAACTGATGATGCTAAAATTATTTTTTATTCAACTTCATCGTTGAGCGATAGTCTTAATGATGATATTAGATATGATGCACATTATTGGGAAACATGGAAAGTGGAGGAAAGATGAAAAAAATATTGGTGCTTGGCGGATCCGGAATGCTCGGTTCTATGGTTACAAATGTTTTTTCAAAAAGCGAGTTTGAGACTACTGCTACAGTTAGGACGACCGAATTGATAGCTGAATCAAAAAAAAATCTCGGAAATGTAAATTGGATTTTTTTCAGCATTAGAGATTTTATTAAGAGCCCTGAAGCGTATTCATCATTTAATAGTTATGATTGGATTATAAACTGCATAGGAATAACAAAACCATATTGTAAAGATGATAACCCCGATCAGATAGAGAATGCAGTAGTCATTAATTCTCTTTTTCCAAATCAGCTTGCCAAATATTTTCCAAATACTAAAATATT
>Ga0194126_10007486_pt1 | contig 15191 bp, 12 predicted proteins | sample TA2KigC150mmetaG_FD_148641 | JGI IMG/M metagenome (GOLD analysis project Ga0194126, IMG submission 148641) | Freshwater microbial communities from Lake Tanganyika, Tanzania - TA2015035 Kigoma Deep Cast 150m | ecosystem: Environmental > Aquatic > Freshwater > Lake | place: Tanzania: Lake... | reverse complement strand
TCGTGATTACCAATACCGCAGGGAGCGAGGGGAACCCGATCTCGATTGATCTGAACACCGTCGGCTTGACAACAAAGACGTACTTCAACTCAGAGTCCATCTCGCTCGATGTTAAACCGACTGATGTAGCAGGCAATCCGGTATCCCGTACTGTGCTTGGTGCGCTTGGCTTTCGGTCTGGTTTTGTGATGCAGGAGTCGGCAGCAGAGGATTTCTTGCTCTTTGGCGTTGACAAAGAGGGTAACTCGACCGCGATATCGTTATCGGGCACCTATCAAGAAAGTCAACTGCCAGCGAAGTGGTTGCCTGAGAAAAGAACCTACAGGCTGAAGTTCGAAGGTGGAAACTACTCGCTCATCGATGAGGGCACGGGTACGGTGGTCGCTCAACAGAAGTTTGATACCACATCGCGAGCCGTTCGTTATGGAAATTGGGCGATCTCGCTGAAGGCTATCCCGAGCGATGGTGATTCGTTCACGATCTTGCCCAATGATGATGCGAAAGGTGACAACCGCGTCATTGCATTGATCGCTAAACTACAATTTGATCGCGAGATTCTCCCCTCGCGTCAAACGGTTCAATCTGAGTACGAAGATCTCGTCAATAAAATCGGTGTCTTGACGGTTCAGGCCGAAGTCGGTCGAGACGCCCAAAAAGTCGTGTTTGATCAAGCGCGCGAAAGCCGTGATCGGATATCGGGCGTTAACCTCGACGAAGAATTATCGGATTTGCTGCGTTATCAACAGGCGTATCAGGCCAATGCGCAGATCATTCAGACCGCAAGTCGCCTCTTCGATACCTTGATGCAGCGTTTGTAATTTTTTAAGGATAACGACCATGCGTGTTTCGACCTCGATGATCTATCAGCAGCTGACCGACAAACTCTCGGAAAATGCTGAGGGAATGAAAATTCTGCAGGGGCAGCTGTCGACGGGCTACAAGTATGCAAGTCCCGCCGAGGCGGCGGATCTTGTCGGGCGGGTTCAAGCGATCGAGAGTCGGCTGAAGACACTCGATGCTGACGCGAAATCGGTCTCGAAAGTCAAAGTGGGTGTTGATGCCCAGGCGCGGGCACTGGAGGTCGCCGCAGAACTTACCGATCGGCTGAAAGAGATCGCTTTTCAGGGCGCTAACTCGCAAACGTCGCAAACGATTTTAAATAGTTATGCCGAAGAGATGGCCAGTCTCAAACGCTCCCTCGTCGATCTGGCAAATGCCAGAGACGCTGATGACCGATATGTATTCGGTGGCGTCCGAAGCGGTGCACCACCTTATGAAATCAAGGCCGACGGTTCGGTCGCGTATCTTGGCTCCGGCACGCCTTTGCGGGTTCGGGTTAATGATGTCGGCTATGAGGATGCCACGGTTCCGGGTCCTGGGGTATGGCAGTCGGTCAAGAAGGACGGCAAGACGGTCGATATGTTTGCGCTTCTCGATCAACTGGGAAAAGCCTACACAACCGGAAACCTTGCGGAACGCGCACAGGGCCTGATGGATGCGGAGAACATCGCAAACAATATTGGGCTTGCGATCGCGCGCACCGGTGGCGTTCAGCAACGATTAGAAATAAGCGAACGTCTAGCTCGGGAAACGTCGATCCGCGCTCAAGAGAACCTCGCTTCGATCAAGGAACTTGATTTTGCCGCGGCGTTAGCACAACTACAAAAGCAGCAGTTGCTGATGGAAGCAACCCAAAGCCTAATGGGCCGAATGTCACAGTTATCCTTGCTGGAAACGATGAGATAAGCCCGTGGCTTCGACCAATATCATAAAAAGTCTGGGTGCAACAGATATCGATACACAGGAACTTGTCAAGAATCTCGTTGCCGCCACAAAAGCGCCACGGCAAAAGCTCATTGACGTCGAGAAAAAAAAAGCTGAGGTGGCCATCTCCACCACCGCTTTGGTCAGTAAGGCGCTTTCAACGCTTCAAACCACCGCAACTGAAATCAGTAGCCTTGGTAAACTTAATCAACTTACCGTATCCTCCGGCGACACCGCCGTTATCACTGGAACGTCAAGCGGTACCGGGGCGGCACGCGCGGGTAACTATGCGGTGACGGTGACCCAGCTCGCCGATTCGCAACGTCGAAGCAGTAACGAACTTGCGAGTTCTTTCACCACGACGGCTAGCCAAACACTGACGTTCTCGGCTGCAGCGGGGGCTTCCGGGTTTGTCACCTCAGCAACCGCTGCCGAGAATGTTGTTACGATCCCGGCAGCATCCACGCCTGCGACGGTGGTCTCGCTGATCAACGCGAGTACGATCGCCACCAACAATAAGCTCAAGGCGACCTTAGTTGATAAAAAAACGGCGGCAGGAGGTACGGGTCCGTACGTTATAGTGATCCAAGGACAAAGTGGCACCAAAAACGGCTTTTCGATTTTGACCACGGACGCTGGGGTCGCGGGCAGGGATGAACTTGGCCTGGACCGGGCAATAACCGCTGCAAAACCCACCGATAACGCTGCTGCCAATGCAACTTTCTCAGTTAATAATATCGCCCTCGAGCGCTCATCGAATACGGTGACGGATGCGATCAGTGGCGTATCACTCAGCCTAAAAAAAACGGCATCTGCCACTACGGTCAATCTCACGGTAGCCGCCAATAGCGCGGCGCTGGTCAGTAACGTGAAGAATTTCGTCGCATCCTTCAACTTGCTGTCCGATTTGGTGAAGCGTGCAACGGGCCCAGCGGTTGAGGGCGATGACGTTTCGGGGACGCTTAAAGCCGATAGTAGTGCGCGCGGGATCTACACCGCTTTACGAGCCAAAGTCATCAAAGAATCCTCCAGTAAAAGCGGCGCTGTCACACATTTTAACTCGCTCGGCGTTTCATTCGATCGAAACGGCGTGCTGCAATTTGATGATTCTAAACTGACGGCGGCGATGGAGTCAGCCCCTGACGATGTCATCAAAGCATTGTCAAATAACCGCGAGTCACCATCGACCGCGGCACTGCTTGACAGTGGACTTGCTGGAGATGTCGCGATTGCTGCCGCTGGAATGTTAAAAAGCACCGGTGTCATCAAGGCGATGACCGCCGGGTTTGAAAATCGTAAGACGCTTGTCGCCACCAAACAATCGAAACTCGATAAATATATCGAGTCGATTCAAGAACAATATGAGAAGCAATTTTCGACGTTGAACACCGTCCTTTCTGAATTTAAGGCAACCTCCGAACGTTTGAAGAATTCTTTCCAGCGGAAATCTGAATAAGTGATGTCATGAATACAACAGAGTGGACACCACGCATTGCAACCGCGGATCAGTATCTCGATGCACAGTACCTTTTTATGGCGGCAGCAACAGGGGAGGTATCAATTGAGGAAAAGCTAAATAAGTTAGATGACGTTCGCCGTCGGCGAGTCGCGATGAACGCCTTACCCCCACCAACGTTTGAGGACCGACGTCAGTTTTCTTCCGAGGAAACGGCAGATGCGGTTGTTTTTTTAGAAAAGACTCTCAAATCCCGTGAAAACGAAGCTTTGCTTCTTGGCTGGATGGACAACGCCGATTTGTCGGCGGACGTTCGGTATCTGGAAAAAACTTGCGGTCTCGCAGCGGATCCGGACAACGACATATTTTTCGTCGGCGGCAGTCGAGCTGGCGAGCTGAAAAAGCAGTTAATTAAACGCCGATTTTCTCGTGTCATAGATATTGGCGAAATTTCAAAAGTCGACGAATCTGGGGAAATGGACGAAATGCAGCTTCAAGACAAACTTGAAGATCTCCCTAACATTCGTACCGTAAGACCTGAGCGAGCACACTATCTAAATCCCGATGCGGCTCCCCTGGTAGTCCTCATGCATTCAGAGCAAATTCAACGCCGGGTTAAACTCCTGCATGTAGGGCGGAATACTACTGTTTTGATGGCTCCGTTATGGACTACACAGTTACTAAAAAATATCTTTAAGCTCGCGAGGGTGGGGCGAAACGCGCTCAAGTTAAAAGACTCGCTTTTAGGCTGTTCGGCTGTGGTGATCGGTGCAGGTCCATCGCTTGATGAGTTACTACCGGCAATTGCTCAGAGGCAAAAAAATCTAATCGTGATATGTGCGTTCAAAGCACTCAAAGCCGTTGTAGCAGCCGGCATAGCACCGGATTTCGTAGTGTGCTTGGACCCAAAACAGAAGGTCCGCCACATGGAAGGAGTAGACCTGAGTCGAATTGGCGGATTCCTGATTGAGGTGGCTTCACATGATGAATTAGTCGCGGCGATTGACGACTGCACGCTGCTCCCCTATGTCGCCTCAGATCTACCGATAGAGTTGCTTCGAGCTTTGAACGTTGTAGACGTTCCGGTTATTGGTACGTCAGGCAGCGCCATCCATAGCGCAATTCAGCTAGCTGTGCTGACGGGGTGCCGCCGCGTATATATGGCGGGTACTGATTTCGGCTTTCCTGCAAATCGATTATACGGAAAGGGTGCAGGCACCGGCGATCAGTTCACGGTGGCAGCCGACGGTCGTTCCTATACGCGGCAGCCTCTCGATAGTCATTTTCGTGAGGGAGAACTGCAATTAGTGCCCTCGAACGATGGGCATGGCGTACGCGCCAGTCTCGAAATGATCAAATTTCGCGAGTGGGTGGAAGCCCGTATTACCAAGCTATCCTCCGAAAAGATTGTTGAATTCAGAAATCTATGTCGTCAAGGAGCAGTAATTGCTGGGGCTCCCTTCGAAAACATCAATGCTCTGCGTGACGACGCCCCCGTAAAGCCTAATATCGATACGCTAGTTGATGCTCTACCGTCGGTGTCAAAGACCCCCTCGACAAAACTCTATTCCGTCTTCGCAAAACGTAAAAAGAATATCGACAAGGTATTGGATGCGTGTGAAAAAGCTACCTCAAAGAAATTTACGGGTGACGCACTACAAAGGACAATGGCCAAGATCCAGCGGCATAGTAAGCGTTGCCCAGAAGTCTCTTTTCTAATTAATGACAAGCTTATCGAATTAAATGAATACACTGACCGAAAGCGTATTTTAGGTAACTCTGAACGCGACAATATCCTTCGTAAGCTACTTCAAGAGACATATCAAGCGGCCAAAGAGTTGTCGTCAATTTACCGCGTGGCACTGTCTGCAGACCCGGTATACCAAAGAAGACACATTACCTAAACGGGCGCAAGCGGTGCTTTTAAAAGGTGTTTTGTGTTGACTGTGTGAGAGTGTGGTGAGGTCAATTTATGCTCAGCGTTGCGATGATCGGAAAAAACGAAGAATCATGTATTACGGCAGCGCTTGAGTCGGTCCGCCAGGTTGCCTCGGAAATAGTATTCGTCGATACCGGCTCGAGTGATCAAACAAAAAAAATAGTAGAAAAAATTGGCGGAATAGTTATTGACTTTCCCTGGGTAGATGATTTTTCAGCAGCACGTAACGCCGCCCTGCAGCACTGTACGGGGCGGTGGATACTCTCGATTGATTGCGATGAAGAATTGGCATCGGGTGTCGCCGTCGATACATTTTTCGAATCGTTGGAGCGCGATTCCTCAAGCATTGCCTACATGGTTCCGATCCACAGCGTATTGCAGAACAATCGCCGAGATACACACCTAGATATTCGGCTCTTTAGAAACGGCTCGGGGATTTGTTTTTGTAATCCCATTCATGAATCAGTGACCCCGAGCATTCATCGTCTCTACCCTAATGTCTCGGTAGAGACGGCTTCTGTTTCGATCCATCATTACGGATATTCTTCAGGAGAAAAAAATAAAAGAAAACTGGTTCGCAATCAGAACATCCTTCTGAAATGGACGGAAGCAGAGCCAGAGAATCCGTACGCGTGGTACAAACTTGGGCTGACCTTGCGATCAACTGGTGCGCAATACGCGTCTGCGTGCTTGTTTAAGTCTTTTGAATTACTTGTGGCGTGCGAGGACCGAAATAGTTTTGCGTTCCGCTTTGATCTAGTACAGAGCCTTCTTGAGTCGTTACAGGGTAACGATAAGGCGTTGGAGGGTTTTATTCAATCAGAACTCGTAAGAGCCTTCCCATGAATCCGATCAGTCCACTAAGTAGTAACTCGAGCAGTGAAATACGCCTAATTAGAGACGGAGATCATCATGGGTAAAAACGAAGGAACTAGCTTCGTTTATGGAGATTTCAATATTCTCCATCCGGGGCACATTCGATTTTTACGGTTTGCTCGGGAACAAGGACAGCGCCTTATTGTTGGGGTGTTATCAAAAGCGATTTCAAGTGGCGCGGAGCTGTCTGATGACGTGCGCTTAGAGGCAATTAGAAGTCTCAGCTGTGTCTCTGAGGCAGTATTGATCGAGGATTCAATCTCGAACGCCATCGAACGTGTTCAACCGAGTGTTATTGTTAAGGGAAAAGAGCATGAAGATGCTCAGTCAGAGGATGTAAGAAAAGCACGATCTTTGGGTATAAAGATCATCTTTAGTTCTGGGTCCATCGGTCATGGCGATTCGGAGCTATCGGAGCACCGTAATCAGTCTCACGGTAGCGTCGATTTCCGGCTGCTGGATGACCTAATGGGTCGACGATCGATCGGCGTCCGGCGATTGCGTGAGGTGGTAAGTCGGTTTTCTGGAAAAAAAGTATGCGTTATCGGCGACTTAATCATCGACGAATACATCGCGTGTGAAGCGCTAGGAATGTCGCAGGAAGATCCGACGATTGTGGTAACACCGACACAGTCATCTCAGTTTTTAGGCGGAGCGGGAATCGTTGCCGCTCACGCTGCAGCATTGGGTGCGGAAGTCAACTTATTTTCCGTAACCGGTAACGATCCAGCAGGACGTTATGCGCACCAGATGTTGGACAACTACGGGGTAAAGTTTATCTGCCCAGAGGATCCTGGGAGACCGACAACGGTCAAGCAGCGCTACCGGTGTGATGGGAAAACCGTATTCCGGGTCAGTCATCTTCGATCTGACTCGATTTCCCGAGAAATTCAATCTGCACTTATTAGCTATCTCACGAAGTTTTGCGAAGACACGGACGTTTTAATTTTTTCGGATTTTAATTACGGGGTTGTGTCTGAGGGGGTTTTCAGCGCATCCAAGAGCCTTAATTGGAAGCCAGCCTGTATAAAAGTTGCAGACAGCCAAACATCATCACAAATCGGAGATCTCACCAAATTTAAGGACCTTACTAGTATATATGCAACTGAGCACGAGGCTCGCGTCAGTTTAAAGGATAAGGATAGTGGGCTAGTCGTTTTAGCGAATGACTTATACACCCAATGCAGTGCCAATCATTTGTTTGTGAAGTTAGGGGCGGAGGGTGTGTTGGTATTGGCGCCACGGCAACTTAAGTCGAATCGCCCGGAGCTGATCCCCGCTCTCGGGCGCACCGTTATTGATACCGCTGGTGCTGGAGATTCTTTTCTTGCAGGGTCAGCGCTGTCGGCGGCGGCGGGTGCAGATCCAATCGAGGCCGCCATCATTGGAAGTCTCGCTGCAGCTATTCAGGTCTCGAGAGTGGGTAATAGGCCCATTTCTGCCGCTAAATTAAATTCGTTGATTCCTCTCCCTCAAAAAATCGAGGCGAGATTGGTATCCTAGCATTTATCCTCGCGACTCCGTTTTTTCTGTAAAAACATCGGCCCACAACGCATTGCCGAATAGTCTTTATACATTCTCAACGAGTCAGTGCGATTGAGCGTCACCAACTATTCGAGTTCCCTCATGTCTAACGTTATTGACTGTATCGTCATCGGAGGCGGAGTAGTTGGGCTCGCTATTGCCCGTGAATTACAGCTGTCAGGGCGCGAAGTGTTTGTGCTGGAAGCGAATCCAAAGCCTGGGCAGGAAACCAGCGCTCGTAGCTCCGAAGTCGTTCATGCCGGACTCTATTATGAAAAAAACTCTTTAAAGAACCGCTTGTGTCGACGCGGGCACCGCCTCCTGTACGGATACTGTAAGCAGCGGGGTGTTCAAATAAAAAAAATTGGCAAACTTATCGTTGCCACAAACGACAAAGAAACGGCGGCGCTCGAAAAAATTGCAATCACTGCGATTGCAAACGGGGTCGATGATTTAGTGTTGTTGGACAAACACCAGAGCGAACGCCTCGAACCAGCGCTGCAAGTGTCAGCGAGTCTTCTCTCTCCAAGTTCGGGTGTCGTCGACAGCGTTGGATTAGTGTCCGCCCTTTCGGCGGACTTTGCGGCCGCCGGTGGGCAGCTTGTCACCCGAACCGCGGTGACCGGCGGAGCCGCAACGAGCCAGGGGATAGCGCTGCGAATCCTAGAGCAGAAAGATCCAATAGTCGCTCATACTGTTATCAACGCCGCCGGTCTGCACGCACCGAGGGTGGCGCGGTCAATCGACAGTGCGCCGCCTGATCGAATCCCGATTTCGCGGTTCGCTATCGGACACTATTACCGTTTATCCGGCTCGAACCCTCCATTTTCTCGACTAGTCTACCCGTTACCCGCCAATGATGGACTAGGAATCCACTTTACATTGAGTGTCAATGGAGAGGCGAAATTTGGGCCTGACGTGCGCTGGCGTTCGCACATTGACTATCGATTTGACGATTCTTTGAAAACAATGTTTGTTGAAAATATTGCAAAGTACTACCCAGCGATTTGTGGAGAAAGGTTGGTTCCTGCGTATACAGGAATACGACCGAAAATATTTAATATAAATGGACCGCTTACAGACTTTGTGATTGAGGACAGTTCTGTGCATGGCGTCAACGGTCTTATCAATTTATTCGGAATTGAGTCTCCTGGCCTCACGGCAGCGTTAGCGATCGGCGAGGAAATTAGCGCGCGAGTCGATCGCGGTGCCTAGGGGTTTGTTCTACATGCCGACAGAGGAATTAATTGAGTGAGGCTATCGTCAAGCGTACAAGGATTTGCTGATTTTTATTAAAGAGCTAACGATATCGTTTCTTTGCAGCCAATGAACGGAACAGGTGAATAACGTGGTGACGGTGAGTCATGAGATGGCGGGACTGCTCAACTCCCAGATATTCTCAAGAGCCCTGAGCGCTCATCAGAGAGGCCACTTCACTGTAGCTGAGGATCTTTATCGTCGGGTGTTAATGCAAACCCCGACTCGATCAGATTGTGAGCATCTGCTTGCGATATCGCTTTATCAGCAAGGAAAATACCAAGATGCGATCAATCATTTCCGGCGAGCCATCGCTTTGGAGCCAAAAAACGCTGTCTATTTATCGAACCTCGGTAATGCGTTACAAGAAAGCAATTTATTGGAAGAAGCGACAGGTTGTTTCAAACAGGCGCTTGCGATAAACGAAGATTTTCCGGATGCCTACTTTAATTTAGGAAATACTTTATCTAAAGCAAAACGGGTGGACGACGCAATAGAGGCCTACACTGAAGCGATCATTCGTAAATCGGACTACACGGCGGCGTTTGTCCATCGCGGTGTGGCGTTGCTTGAGTTAAAGAAAACGAGTGATGCACTTGCCGATTTCGACGCGGCGTTATCGATCGACCCTCGGTGCGTAAACGCGTATATCAATCGTGCCGACGCCCTTAAGCAAGTGGGTAAAGTCGATGAGGCGCTCGAGAGTGTGGACCAGGCCATCGCCCTTGATGGGGCGAGCGCAGAGGCTCACTTTAATCGGGCACAAATACTGCAGGAACTAGGCCGAGTCAAAGAATCGTTATCAAGCTACGACCGCGCAATTGCATGTCGATCAAATTATCCGAAGGCGTTGAGTAGTAAGGGAACGGCTTACTTAAAACTCGGCAGACTCGATGAGGGTTGGCCTCTTTATGAATGGCGGTTGCATCCGACGCTGACAAAGGGTCCGCGTCAAGACATTCGCGGCGAGCGATGGCTTGGCGATAAAAGCTTGAAGGGGAAGAGCATACTTTTATATGCAGAGCAGGGATTTGGCGACACTATTCAATTTTGCCGCTACGCGAAACTAGTTCAAGCATTGGGGGCCCGAGTGGTTCTTCAGGTGCAAACACCGTTAGTCCCACTACTGCGTACCGTGCGAGGGGTTGACCAGTTGATCGGTAAAAAAGAGTCAATACCTGAGGTCGACTACGTTTGCCCTTTGATGAGCGTGCCACTTGCGCTGAGGACCCAGCTCGACACTATCCCCGCAGAAATTCCGTACCTTGCCGCCGAAACAACCCGAATCGAGCGATGGCGGCAGTTCCTAGAGAACGACAGATTCAAAATCGCCGTGGCGTGGCATGGTCATAGTCAAAATGAAGCAGCGTTTGGGCGAAGTTACCCCGTACATTGGTTGTCGCAACTGAGCGAGGTCCCCTCGGTTCAATTAATTAGCCTACAAAAACACGCGGGTTCGGAGCTACTATTAGACCTACCCAGTAACCGGCGGCCTATGGTGTTGCCAGAGTCATTTGATGATGACGGTGCCTTTCTCGATTCCGCTGCGATCATGAAATGTGTTGATCTCGTACTCACGAGCGATACCGCACTGACGCATCTGGCGGGCGCACTGGGCGTAAAGACATGGATGCCTCTTAAGTACGCCGCAGAGTGGCGGTGGATGCTCGATATAAACCGTACCCCTTGGTATCCAGCCCATCGTTTGTTTCGACAAACGAGTGTTGGGAATTGGGCATCAGTTTTGATGGATATCAAAGCGGAGCTGAAACAGCTCGTGCTCATGCAACACAAGGTCAACGGCTAAATTGTGGATAAAATTCAATTGCCTGATAACTCGTGGAAGCTCAGTGACAACGACCTCGCAGCGACGCGTGAAACCGTCTGGCATTGAGGTAAGACAGGGTGAGTACCTATTATGAAAATTAACCTAGATCAGTATGAAGCGCTTCGCCCGATGGCCTCGGTCGCGGTGGATGACCAGAATCCGATCACCTTTTTCACTCCCAATAAGGTTGCTTTTTGGCGAGTCGAAACGTTGTTTACCAAGGAACCTGCGACGACAGCTTGGCTCGATCGTCTAAAGCCCGGGATGGTGCTCTTAGATGTTGGCGCTAACGTGGGGATGTACTCAATCCTTGGAGCGAAGGCGAAAGGTGCCACCGTATATGCGTTCGAACCGGAATCACAAAACTTCTCTCTACTTGCAAAAAATATTGTTTTAAATCAACTCGAGAAGCTCGTAACTCCATATTGTGTTGCACTATCCGACACAATTAAGTTAGATCGCCTTTACCTTTCGGAGTTTAAATGGGACGGTGGCAGCTCTTGCCACTCCTTTGGTGCTGAAGTCGGCTTTGATCTAAATCACCGATCATCTGCTGTGACGCAGGGCTGTGCTGCGTGGACAATCGATGAGGCGGTACGCGGCGGCGCAATAGAAGTTCCGGATTTCATCAAGATTGATGTCGACGGTTTTGAGCATAAAGTAGTACAGGGCGCATTGCAGACGCTTCAGAATAAAAAAGTTCGATCTCTATGTGTCGAAATTAATACAAACCTGAAGGAGCATCGGGGATTAGTCGAATTCCTTCAGTCAATGGGTTTTTACTTCGACAATCGACAAGTGGAGCTCGTGACTCGAAAAAAAGGCGCCTTTAAGGGTTGTGCAGAGTACATCTTCGATCGATTACCGGATCAGCAGCTCGATGTACAACAAGGCTTCACCTATCAGCCAGGATCGTCTGCATCGACCGGGGAAGCCAAAGCTGCGTTCGACCACGTGTATAACAAGATCGCTAATTCGGACATCAAAACCGATCCGTTTCCGTACATGGTTATCGACGAGATTTTCCCCAAAGACTACTACCGGCGCATGCTCGACATGTTCCCGCCGGAAGCTACGCTGACGCCACTTTCGGAAACCGGAAGGGTAACCGCCGATAAGTACAAAGAAAGACTGGTTGCCCTTTTTACGGATGATACGTTTGCGCGAATGGATCCAGAGCGAAAAGCTTTTTGGATGGAATTTGGAAAATATATGTACTCTCCAGAGTTCATCGAGTTGATGACAAGAAGATTTTTGCCATGGTGCGCCAATCGATTGAGTGCGCTTTACGAGCGTTATGGGCGGATGCCGCTACGTAGCGATGCAATGCTCGTCAGTGATCGAACCGATTACGCGATCGGACCACATACTGATGCAAAGCATCGACTCATCAGCTTTTTGTTCTACATGCCGAAAGATTTAGAGTATCAGGACCTCGGTACGAGCCTGTACCGACATAAAGACCCGGACTTTTTTTGTAAGGGCGGTCCGCACTATAAATTTAAAGATTTTGTTTATTTAAGCACAGTCAACTTCATCCCCAACCGCCTATTAACTTTTGTTCGAACGGGACGGTCCTTTCACGGTGTTGAACAAATCACCAGGCCGAACGTGGACCGTCGGTTATTAGTCAACAACATACGCATTCTCGAGGATGTAAAGTGAGCGTATTCGCCAGTAGTACAGTGACTCGGACTCACATAATCAAACAAAAACCGTTTGCGAAAAGTGGGGGTAGGTGTATGAATTGTTGTGTCTGCGGGGCAACGACCCGAGTGCTGACAAAATTAGGTCATGCTACGGTCACTAACACTGAACAGTATTCATTGATCGACGCCCACTTACACATTTGCACATGTTGCTCAAAAATATATTCAAAGGAAACTTATTCCACCGTCACAAGTTTTCTGTTACGATTTCTCAGTTATGATGTGAAACGTTATGGAATAAAAAAGCTTTTGAAAACCATTCCTCTTTAACAGTTTAGCAATCTGCGTCTGATCAAAGCCGCTCTGGTAATATTTGAAAATAATTTAATGAGTGAAAAAAAAGAAAAAATTCATATCTATTATGATATGCGCTTCGCTCCGATAACCTTTGATGCGGCAGTGTATTTCGCCATTGCTGTCGCAACTTGCCGCTTAGCCGGATTTGAACGGTTTGACGTGCACGTGATAGCCAAAGAATTCAGGCAATGGTCTCACCGCGATAAGGAATATGGACAGGAAATTAAGAATTGGCGGCTGCATAACATAATATGCCGCCTTCCGTGGTTAATTCCTGATGTCGAAAATATATCCCTATATAGGGCAAACGATATCGAGTTGGAATGGCCACGATACCCGGAGACTTATTCACCGGGCAATAAGAATGAGTTTCCGCACCTATTCTCGTACCTTCTCAAGGTGCACGAAAAAGGAGGTAACGTACAGATATACCGTCCATCAAAATTCGCTGATAAGTGGGCAAAAAACCGTATCGGGAAAAATGATACACTTATAATGGCTTTACGCACGGCCGACTTCGATACAGGTCGAGATTCAAATTTATCTCTGTGGCATGAAATTTATAAAAAGTTACAAGGTCTTGGATATCGAATTATCGTAGTCCCTGACTATATGGATTGCCTTAATGAAAAAAAATACTCCTATTTTTCTTGGGAGGCGTGTCCGGAAGCCGCTTTGGATGCTGATTTGAGATTAGCACTGTCGACGAATGCCTACGCCACATTTGGTTCGAGTGGTGGGCATTTTGTACCGATACTGTTGTCGTCAGCCACTTTTCTTATTTTCGGTCTAATCAATAAGTTTGGTTTGTATTCCAAGGGTGAATTTGTTTCTAAAATTCTTGGTATAGAAAGTGGAGGCCAGCCAACGTTTTTCCATGATCACCAGCAAAAATATGACTGGCAAGAAGCGAGCTTATTAACGGTTGATTACGTATCTTCCACCGTAGGGAGATTTTTGGAGAATATCAGACGATCTCCGTGTTAGTGGGTTTCGTGATTCCGGCAAATTTTCTTTCAAGCTTCGCTTATCTCGGTAGATTACAATCATGATCATTGCGCTGTGTGTGACCTGCCCTTCGAAAATTGGTCCAGGTTGTAGGTTCCTACTATTGGAGCGAAGGGGACCTGGAGATGGCGAGGATCAAGTTTTCAACGGAGCAGATCATCCACAGGCTGCGCGAGGCGGAGGTGCTGCTTGCGCAGGGCAAGACGGTCGCGGAGACGAGCAGGCAGCTTGGGGTAGCAGATCAGACGTACTTCCGCTGGCGTAAGAGCCATGGCGGCTTGAGGATCGATCAAGCGCAGCGCCTGCGAGAGCTCGCAGCGCAGAACGCGCGGCTCAAGCGCGCGGTGGCGGCTCTGACGGTCGACAAGCTCATCTTGAAGGAAGTCGCCGCGGGAACTACTAAGCCCGGCGCGCTGTCGTGAAGCCGTCGCCCTGGTGCGTATGAAGCATGCGCACTCAGAGCGACGGGTCTGCAGGGCGCTGGGCGTTGCGCGATCGGTGGTGCGGTATGTGCCCGAGCCACGCGCGGATGAGACGGCGCTGCGGCAGTCGATCATTGCGCTGGCCGCCGCGCGGTACGGGCGCTACGGTTATCGGCGTGTGACGGGGCTGCTGTGCTTGCAGGGCTGGCAAGTCGGACAGACGCGCGTGGAGCGGATCTGGCGGCAAGCGGGGCTGAAGGTGCCGCCGAAGCAGCCGAAGCGCGCCCGGGGCTCTGGCTGGGCGATGGGTCATGTATCCGTTTGCGACCGAAATACCGCAATCACGTCTGGAGTTGGGACTTCGTGATGGCGCGAATGGGAAGATGGCCGGGCGATTAAGATCCTCACGCTGATCGATGAGTACACGCGGGAGTCACTGGCGATCTACGCCGCCCGACGGATCCGTGCACATGAGGTGATCGAGCTGTTGGCGGATGTGATGACGGCGCGCGGCATCCCTGCGCACCTGCGCTCAGACAATGGGCCCGAGATGGTTGCGAGCCGCTTAAGAGCTTGGCTTGAGAGGCTCGGCACGAAGACGTGGTACATGAAACCCAAAAGTCCGTGGGAGAACGGCTACTGCGAGAGCTTCAATAGCGAGAGCTTCAATGGGAAGCTCAGGGATGAACTCTTGAACGGCGAGCTGTTTTACACGCTGCGTGAAGCACAGGTGCTGCTCGAGCAGTGGAGAGATCACTACAACCGGAGTCGACCCCATAGCGCCCTCGGTTACCGACCTCCGGCGCCAGAGGCTCGACGTCCCGCAGCGATGCAGGTAACACCGTTACAGAAAGCTGCGTAAACTAACAATCAGACTGGATCAATCGATGCAGGCAGGTCATTTTGAGCCGTGCGTTCTCCTGCTCAAGTTGTCGAAGCCGTCGTACATCGAGCGCCTCGAGCTGCCCGAACCGCTTGCGCCAGAGGTATATCGTCTGCTCCGAGATGCCGTGCTTCTTCGCCGTCTCGGCGACCGTCCCTGCATCGGCTTCCCGCAGGATCCGAACCATCTGCTCTTCCGAAAACCTTGCCTTCTTCATCGCTTCCTCCC
>Ga0194126_10007483_pt1 | contig 15193 bp, 18 predicted proteins | sample TA2KigC150mmetaG_FD_148641 | JGI IMG/M metagenome (GOLD analysis project Ga0194126, IMG submission 148641) | Freshwater microbial communities from Lake Tanganyika, Tanzania - TA2015035 Kigoma Deep Cast 150m | ecosystem: Environmental > Aquatic > Freshwater > Lake | place: Tanzania: Lake... | reverse complement strand
TCAACTTGGCGAAGCCAAGCGCCTTTATGACAGCTTTAACAAGCTCACCAATGTCAATGACGTCGGCGCGCTCCTAAACACCCCGCAGTTTCGCAAAGTTCTGCCGCCGCAATTTTCCGAGATCGAACGGCTCGTCTCCGGCCAAGGCGGCGGGTCGTTTGCTGGCGCGATCGACCAATATCTGACCGACAACCGCGCCTATAATGGCAGTGGCGCGAATTCCTATTACCAGAGCGAACTCGACCGCATCGCGCGCCAGACCGGCGCCAAACATTCTCTCGGCCAAGCCGTCTATGACGCCGCTTCGCAGCGCATCGACGCGCTCGATGAACTGCGCCGGCGCGTCGGCTCGGCGACGACGGCGAAGGAAGCGCTCGATCTCTCGGCGCGGCTGCAGGCGGAACAGGCGATGCTGCAGAATGACGTTTTGCGCATGCAAGGTCTCGCCATGATCCAGCAGGCGCGCGCCGATATGGACGCGCAGCGAGAGCGCGAGAAACAACGGCAGCTCGTCGACGAAATGAAGGCGGCCCTCAAATGAAACGCGGATATCTCCTTCCCTTCCTGGCTTTCCTCATCGCGGCGGCGCTCGCCGGCTGCGGCAAGGAGGAGACGCAGCCAAATGACGCGCCGGCTCCGCCGACCACCTCTGACAAGGCTTCTCCCGCTACGGAGAAAACCGTCTCGTGGTTCATGAGCAATCGCGAGGAGATGAAGCGCGTGCTTAAGGCCTGCAAGGACAATCCCGGCGCGCTTTCGGGAACGCCTGACTGCGTCAACGCCAGCGCCGCCCGCGACAAGCTCATCGTCCAGGAAATGAAGGACGCGGTGAAGGGCGGCCCCAAATGACGCTCAATGTCTTCGATAGTTTCCTGCAGGAGTTCGAGCAGCCGATCACGAATTTCGTCTCGTCTTCGGCCGCCAATCTCGCAGCTTATGTCAACGGCCCGCTGCGCGTCGCGGTGATGCTCTATGTCGTTCTCTATGGCTTCGCTGTGATGCGCGGCGCGATCGTCGAGCCGATCGGCGAATTCGCCTTTCGCTCGATGCGGATCGTGCTGATCGTTCTCCTCGCCACCAATTCTTCCGCCTTCCAGCAATATGTCACCGGCCTCTTTTTTGAGTCGCTCCCGAAAGAAATCGGCAACGCCATTGCCGGCTCCGGGCTCAACGTCAATTCCGGGCAGCCTTTCGATCAGCTGCTCGCCAAGGGGATAGAGGTCGCCAATAAAATCTATGACCAAGCGGGGCTGACCAATATCGCGCCGGCCCTGATCGCCGCCATTCTTCTCGTCTTCGTCGCGGTCGGCTCCTTCCTGCAATTTGCCGTGCTGCTTTACGCCAAGATCGGGCTCGGCATCGTCATCGCGCTCGGGCCGCTCTTTATCGCTCTCGCGCTTTTCGACGCGACGCGCCCCTTCGCGGAAAGCTGGGTGCGGCAGGTCGCGAATTTCCTGATCCTGCTTGTGCTCGTCGTCGCCCTTGTCGGGCTGATGGTTTCGACCGTGGGGGGTTTTATCGACAAATTCGGCACGAACGCCGCTTCGACCGGCGAAATGCTCGTCGGCGCCGTGGCGATTTCCGCGGTGCTCGGCCTTTCCGGCCATATCGCCCTGCAACTCCCGACGATCGCCGGCGGTCTTGCCGGCGGCGGCGCCTCGCTCGCAAGCCGGCTCGTGACCAGAACCCTTGTCGCCAATGCGGCCGCCGCGGCGGGCGGCGCCTATGCCGGCGCGCATTGGTCGGTGAGACGCAGCATGTCGGCGGTTCAGACCCGCCGCCAGGGCGGCAGCATTCAGCGCGCCTGAGTGAATAGAACGCGGCGTCGACCGCGTCGACAAGGAGGCCAATGGGAATGTGGCGTCGATTGGTAATTCTTTGCTTGGCGGCGACGCCGCTCGCCGGCTGCGCGAGCTTTTCCAGCGCGCCGCCGTCCTGCGACGGCATGGCGCGCCGTCCCCTGAACCGCTCAATGTGGGATTGGGAGAATGCGCCTGCTGCCACTTCGCCGTCCTTACCTTTAATGCGGCGCGCCGACGCTGGATCTCCCATGCGCGTCGCCAAAGAGACGGACGACGCAATCAAAGCGCGCCGTCACCTGCCTCGCTTCGATATCGCCGCCTCCTATGGCGCTTGCGCCAAGGAGGGCTGAGATGATCCGCACGGATGAATTGCAAACCTATTTCGATAACGCCCGCCGCTGGGAGCAGGATCTTCTTCTCGCCGCGCAGCGCTCGAAGCGGATCGCCTGGTTCGTCGCGGCGAGCGCCTGCGCGCTCGCAATCGTCTCGGTCGGCGCCGTCGCGGCTTTGGCGCCCCTCAAAACCGTCGAACCCTTCGTGATCCGCGTCGATAATTCGACAGGGATCGTCGAGACGGTCGCGGCGCTGAAAGAAACGCCGGCGCGCTATGACGAAGCCGTCACCAAATATTTCCTCGCCCGCTATGTGCGCGCCCGCGAAGGTTTTTCCGCCGCCGAAGCCGAAACGAATTTCCGCGCGGTCTCTTTGCTCTCCGCGCCGCCTGAACAGGCGCGTTTCGCCGCCTGGTATCGCGGCTCAAACCCGGAAAGCCCGCAGGTTCTACATGGCAAGTTCGGCGTCGCGACCGTGCGCGTCAAGGCGATCTCGCTGTTAAGCGATAATGTCGCCTCGGTCCGCTATCTGACCGAAAGCCGCAAGGGCGATGAGACGCGCACTGCGCATTGGATCGCGACGCTGACCTTCGCTTACGTCAACGCGCCCATGGCCTCGACTGACCGGCTGATCAATCCGCTCGGCTTTCAGGTTTCCGAATATCGCGCCGATCCGGAGGCGTTGCCATGAGGCACAGCGCTCTTTTGCTTCTCGTCGCGCTCGCCGGCGCAGCGCTTCACTCACCCGCGAGCGCCCTTCAACAGCCCGCCGCCGGACAGCGCGATGCGCGCATGCGCATGGTCGCCTATGACCCCGTCAATGTCGTCAAGGTCAATGGGGTTATCCGCGCCTCGACCCAGATCATCTTCGCGGATGAAGAAGAAATCGCCCATGTCGCGATCGGCGATTCCGTCGCCTGGGAAGTCGCGCCGGCGGGATCAATCCTGTTTCTAAAGCCCCGCGAAAAACACCCCGCCACCAATCTTCAGGTCGTCACGACACGGCCGGACGGGCGCAAGCGCTCCTATCAGTTCGAACTGACGATCGCCGAAAGCTCGCTTTCCGAAGGCTATTTCGTCGTGCGCTTTGTCTATCCCGGCGACGAAAATGAACGCCGCCGTCTGGAAGCAAACGCCCGCGAGGGCGCGCGTGAAGGGGCCTTGATCGAACAATCCTTCAATAGCTCGCGGTTAATCGGCGTGCGCAACTGGCGTTTCTCGGCGCAGGGTTCGGTCGATCTCGAACCCGAAGCGGTGTTCGATGACGGCAAGGAGACGACATTTCGCTTTGCGGGAAACCGCGAAATCCCGGCGATCTATCTCGTCGCTTCCGACGGCGCCGAGACGCTTGCCGCAAAAGACGTCCATGGCGAACTCGTTACGGTCCATGCGACGGCGCGAGAGTTTCGATTGCGCAAAGGGGGCGACGTTCTCTGCGTCTTCAACGAGGCTTTCGATCCTGTCGGCGTCAATCGCCGCACCAAGACGATGAGCGACGGCGTGCTGCGACTGCCGAAATTGCCAGCGGCCGCACGATCGCGCTCGGGAGCGACGCCATGACTGACGCGCAACATGAGACGCTCCCCGGCGAGCGCGGCATCACGCCCGTCGCGGGAACGGAGGCCGAGAAGAAAGTCTCCTTGCAGCGCGGCCTTGGCGCCGCAGCGCTCACCGCCTTCGCCATGCTGATCATCTGGGGCACCTGGAAGGGCGAAAAGCCGGCAAACGATCCGGCGCAAAAGAAACTCGCCATCCGGCAGGCGGCGGCGTTTGAACCGGCCAAGGAGCCGCCAAAGCCCAGTCTCACTGACGTCACCGGCGCGATCCCGCATACGGCGCCTGCGGTCCTCCCGGCCCCTGTCACCGATCAGCTGATGGAGAGCGCCCGCCGCGCGCCAGTCCTCGCTTACAGCAAACAGGGACAAATGGGCCGCGCCGCCCGCGACCAGACCGGAACTGTCGACCCGAACGCCTATGCGCTTGGCCTCGGCGAGGCGCAGCCGAGAAACGAGCTTCTCGACAAGCTCAAACCAACGTCGCTCGACGGCGTGCGCGCCGCGCGTCTTCCCAATCGCAATCTTATCGTCACGCAAGGAACGTCGATCCCCTGCGTGCTCGAGACCGCCATGTCGTCCGACGTGCCGGGTTTTGTCTCCTGCGTGGTCCTGCGTGACGTCATGTCCGATTCCGGCAATGTCGTGCTGATGGAAAAGGGAACGCAGATCGTCGGCGAATATCGCGGCGATTTGCGGCGCGGTTCGCAGCGCCTCTTCGTGCTCTGGACCCGCGCGAAAACTCCGACAGGGGTTATCGTCGCGCTTTCTTCGCCCGCGACCGACGCGCTGGGGCGCGCCGGCTTTGACGGCGAAGTCGATAATCATTTCTGGCAGCGTTTTGGCGCGGCGTTGCTGCTGTCCATCGCTGGCGACGCCTCGGCGATCGGACGCCAGCAGCTGCAAAATAACGAAATCCAGATCAATAATTCGACAGGAGCGGCGAATAACGCCGCCGCGATCGTCGTCGACCGCTCGATCAATATCCCGCCGACACTGACCAAGAACCAGGGCGAACGCGTCAATGTCTTCGTCGCCCGCGATCTCGATTTTTCGAGCGTCTATAAGCTGCGTCGCATCGAGCCGCCTCGTCATAGTGACAGCACGCCATACGCCTTCGAGCCGACGCGCGCTTTGGTGACAAAGCCGTGAGTGGAAACGGCTCACGGCTCGTCCTCGAACGCTATCTCGAGCCGCTCGCGCCCTATCTCGCGGAAGAGAGCGCGACCGAAATCGTCGTCAATCGTCCCGGCGAAATTTTCGTCGAAGGCCCGACGGGCTGGAGCCGGCACGAGGCGGCGGCGCTGACCGACGATCACCTCAAACATCTTGCGACCGCCGCCGCCGGCTTCACCCGCCAGGATATCAGCGCCGAGCGCCCGATCGTCTCGACAACGCTGCTCAAGGACGAGCGCTGTCAGATCGTCGTCCCGCCCGCCGTGCCGGCCGGAACGCTGAGTCTCACGATCCGAAAAGCGTCAGGCCTGTCGCTGACGCTCGACCGGCTGCAACAGGCACAGCTCTTCGATGAGGTGCGCGCGGCAAGCGAAGAGCTATCCGCGGATGAACATCGGCTACTCGCCTTAAAGGAAGCCGGCGCGTGGCGGGAATTTCTGGAGCTCGCCGTCAAAACACGCCGCAATATTCTGATTTCCGGGGCGACGGGCTCGGGCAAGACCACACTGTCCAAGGCGCTGATTGCGACGATCCCAGCGCATGAACGATTGATCGCCATCGAAGACGCCGCCGAACTCGTCATCCCGCATCAAAACTGTGTGCGGCTGCTCTATTCGAAGGACGGACAGGGCCTCGCCAGGGTCGGCCCACGCGAACTTCTAGAATCGTGTCTGCGCATGCGCCCCGACCGCATTCTCCTTCAGGAGCTGCGCGACGGCGTCGCCTTCTTTTATCTCAGAAACGTCAATTCCGGGCATCCGGGATCGATCACCACCGTCCATGCCGACAGCGCCCGTCTCGCCTTCGAGCAGCTGACCCTGCTCGTCAAGGAAAGCGCCGAAGGGCGCGATCTGCATCGCGACGATATTCGCTCGCTCCTCCTGCTCCTCGTCGACGTCGTCGTGCAAATGCAAAAGCGTGACGGGCGCTATCGCATCACGGAAATCTATTATGATCCTCTTCGAAAGCGCGAACAGGCGCGTTAGAGCGGCTGCGCTCGCCGCCCTCGCGGCGGCGGCTGTGGCGCTCTTTCTCGTGACCGCCTCGAATGTTCTGCTCCTCGGGCTGCGCGCCCATGACGGCGGCTTGCACTTTTTGGAGATCGCGCAGTCCTGGCCGCATTACGGCGCCGACAAGCGCCTCGACCGCTGGCTGACGCTCTCGACCCTTGCCGGACTCATCGCCGCCTTCGGCCTCGCCGGCGCGGTCCTTCGCCGCCGCCCCCCTCCCCTTCACGGCAAGGCGAACTTCGCCAATGAGCGCGAGATCGACACAGCGGGCTTGCGCGCCAAACAGGGGCTGCTGCTGGGCCGCAAGGATAACCGGCTCCTCTGCTTTGGCGGTGCCGAACATGTTCTCGTCTATGCGCCGACCCGCACCGGCAAGGGCGTCGGCTATGTGATCCCCAATCTTCTGAATTGGCCGGATTCCGTCGTCGTGCTCGACGTCAAAAAGGAGAATTTCGAAAAATCCGCCGCCTTTCGCGCCGCCCATGGTCAGGAGGTCTTTCTCTTCGATCCTCTCAATGAGACTGGCCGCACGGCGCGCTATAATCCCTTGTCCTATGTGCGCAGCAACACGGACGATCTTTATGACGATCTGCAGCGCATCGCGGTGATGCTGTTTCCGTCCGAGAGCCGCGGCGATCCCTTCTGGTTTGAATCCGCCCGCTCCGCTTTCGTCGCGATCGGCGGTTATGTCTCGGAGACGCCGGGCCTTCCCTTCACCATTGGCGAAATTCTGCGCCAGCTTTCATCGACCCATGATTTGAAAAAGCATTTCGAAAAGATCATCGAGGCGCGAAAATCCGGTCCTTCGCCGCTCTCGCGCCATTGCGTCACAGCGCTGCATGATTTTCTCGCGGCGTCCGAAAATACGATGAACTCGGTGCGCAAAACCGTGACGGCGCGTCTGGGGCTATGGCTCAATCCGCGCATTGACGCGGCGACGGCGGAGAACGACTTTGACTTGCGGCTGTTGCGCCAGCGGTCCATGTCGATTTATCTTGGCGTCACCCCCGACAATCTCGATCGCTTAAGCCCACTCCTCAATCTCTTTTTCCAACAGGTCGTCGATCTCAATACCCGTGAATTGCCGGAGCAAAATCCAAAGCTCAATCGCAAGCTCCTTCTGCTCCTCGACGAATTCGCGGCGCTCGGCAATGTTCAGGTGCTTGCCAAATCCGTCGCCTTTCTCGCGGGCTATGGGGTACGGCTGTTGACGGTCATTCAAAGCCCGGCGCAGCTTCGCGCCATCTATGGCGTCGATCTGACGAAAAACATCATCACCAACCACGCCGTCGAAGTCGTCTTCGCCCCCAAGGAGCAGGATGTCGCAAATGAACTCTCGGAGCGCATCGGCTATGACACGGTGAAAGCGAAAAGCAGCAGCGGCCCGAAGGGCCTCGCCAGGCGGGCGATCAGCGAGACCGTCTCCGAGCAGCGCCGCGCTTTGATGCTGCCGCAGGAATTAAAGCTCCTGCCCAAATCCAAAGCGATCCTCCTGATGGCGGGCGTGCCACCGATCATCGCCGAGAAAATCGTCTATTACCAGGATAAGGCCTTTATCGAACGCGTGCTGCCGGCGCCGCGGCTCGAAGCGCCAAAGGGCCGTTCAACGGCTTTGCTCGATGCTGAAATCAAGGAGCTTCGCTCAGAAGTCGCGGAGCTGCGCGCTGTCTTTCGATCGCGCCCCTTGCGCGATGACGAGATCGCCGATCCGTCGACGATTCCGTCGGACGCGACCTTCGATTTTGGCGAAATCGACGTCAATCTGGAAGGCCTCTCGGAAGAGGAGATGAAGGCCTGGACGCTGAACTATATCGACGCCCAGGCGATTGAACCCGCGAAACGTAAATCGAGAGGCGCAAGACATGGCTGAGTCTGATGGCGAATTCTCGATCGAGCGCGTCGCAACCGGCAATAACGATCGCGAACAGGAAGAAGCGGCGACGACGCGCCAACCCCATGGACGCGACTCTGATGAGGTTCAAACGGCCGACGCGGCCTCTCTCGAAGCCGAAGCGCGCCGCGACGACGCCTTTCCAGCAATGCTTCGGCGAAAATATTTTGTCGTCGCCGAGGAGAAGGGAAAGCAAGACGCCGCCCGCTTCTATGCCGATGAACGCGGCGAATATCTCGCCTTCAAGCTCGCCGAGAATCGGTTGACGACGCGCCTGACCGCCCCGGAAGTGATCCGCGATATGATCGCCGTCGCGGAGCATCGGGACTGGGCGACGCTGCATGTTCACGGGTCCACCGAGTTTCGTCGCGAAGCCTGGCTCGAGGCCAACGCGCGGGGCATCACCGTCAAGGGCTATGAACCCACAGTGCTCGATCGGGAAGCGCTCGCGAGTCGGCGTGCGGCGCGCCAACGCTATGCAGGCCGGCAGAATGCGCGGCGCCAAAGTTCTGAGGGCAAGCGGCCGTCACCCGATCGTGCGAGAACCGGCGACCGGGCTGTGAGCAACGTGACAGCGATCGACCCGGCGAAGCGGCGTAATGATCGACGCGAAGCGGCGGCGGACAATTGGCGTTCAAGAGCGGCGCGCTTTCGAAGCGTGGATCGGCGAGCCGCCGTCCGGGATGCGGAGCTTGTCGGCGCAGCATCGCAACTCGTGATGATCGAGAAAGCGCTAAAGCGCGCGTTTCCAAACGACCGCGACGCGCGCGAAAGAATCATGGACGCGGCGAAAGAGCGAATCGCCGACCATCTTGAACAGGGTCGCAGTTTCAACCGCGCGTCAGTTCGCGAGCGAACGCCACTTGACCGAAATCATCACGAGCACGACGACATGCGTCAATCGCTTGAACACGTTCAAGAGAGGATGCGTCAGCGCGAGCGTTGAAGAGGATTGCCCTTGCGACCGGTTTGGAGCGGATCGGCTAACCCTATTTGGGAACTTTGCGCTTTGACGCCCTGGCGCTTTCCAGACGCGCGATCAAATCAACCGGCCTGACCTTCATGGCGAGCGCCAGCTCGATGAATTCGATCACGTCGAGCCGCCGCTCTCCGCATTCGACTTTCGCGACGAAAGATTGCGGCTTCCCCAATCTCGCGGCGACCGCAGCCTGAGTCAGTCCGCGCGATTGGCGCGTCTTGACCAGCAACTCCAGTAGCTGTCGCTGACGCGGCGATCGGAGCGATTTGGCCATCGCGGACGAACTCGAAAGGGATAAGTTCGTCGCGATAATCCGATTTTGGAATTATCCCATTTTAGGATATTCGCTTGGGCCTGCCGGCTGCGCGGCGCTCCTTTGCTGCAGCGCCAATTGCGCGGCGGCCAAATTATGCTCTAAGTATCAAACCCTTGGCCGGAATCGGAATCATGGAAGAAAGCGCTGACCGGGAAGCGAAGGCCGCTACGGCCTTACGCGCCTATCGCGACGCGCTCGCCAGGGCCGAAGTTCTCGAAGGGCAAGAAGGTGTCGCGCGGCGCGCGCTCGCCGATTGGCTGCGCCGGCTCAAGCAGCCCAAGTCTAAGGGTGGCGCGCTTGATCGCCGGGCGGCAACAGAACAGGGGCAGGCCGCGATCTCAAAATTGCATGAAGCCCGTCTTGCCCTGAGCAATGCGACGGCGGAACTCGACGCCGCCTATCACGCCCTCGTCGCGCTCAATGGCGAGCTCGATTTTCTGCGGGGAGAGATCGCCCTCGACTAAGCCGAATACGCGGAGCTTAGGCCGCCTTCGGCTTGTTGACGGTCTCGATGCGCTCGAGCGCCTTGCCGAGATTGCGCTCCGCGATCTGGACATCGTAATCGGTCTGCAGATTCAGCCAAAGCTGCGCCGTCGTGCCGAGCGCCTTGGCGAGACGCAGCGCGGTATCGGCCGTAATGCCGGTCTGCTCATTGGCGATCCGCTCAATTCGGGTGCGCGGCAAGCCACAGACTCTGGCAAGAGCGCCGGCTGACATTTCGAGCGGAATGAGGAACTCTTCCCGCAAGACCTCCCCGGGATGCATGGGTTTGAGCTTTCTGGTCACTTGTAGCGTCCTAGTGGTAGTCTACGATTTCGACCTCTTCCGGGCCTTCCGTTGCCCAGACAAAGCAGAGCCGGAATTGGTCGTTGATGCGGATCGAGTGTTGCCCCTTCCGATCGCCCGCGAGCGCCTCGAGCCGGTTGCCGGGCGGCGCCCTCAAATCGCCGAGATCGACCGCGGCGTTGAGGTAGCGCAGTTTCCGGCGCGCCGCCTTGACCAGGTCGGCCGGAAAGCCCTTCGGACTTTCGCCGTTGAAGACGGCTTCAGTCGTCTTGTTCCGGAAACTTCTGATCACGAACCATATGTATCATTAGATGATACGAACGTCAAGCGAAACGTATCAGTCTGTGATACCGCCAAATTCGGGCCGTCTGAACGATCCGGCTCCCTGCTACAAACAGCCGATTATTTTTCCCGATCGCCATCGCGCGAGTTGTTGCGCCCTTCAGAATTCTCTTTGCGGTCCGCATCGCGCTGACGATTTTTTACGAATTCCGTGAGCTCGCGCATGAGAACATGCCGTCTTGTTTCGATCGCCGGCATATCCCGGACGAATTTCCGCAGCTCCCGCGCCAAAGCCCTATCGGACGCCGGGCCAGCGCTCTCTAGTTCCTCGGTAAAACGCAAATATGTTTTGCGAATAGCCTGCTGCCGCGACCGAATTTTCTCCTCCCAGGGGCGTTTCCCTGCCTTCCCGTCCCGGGCCTCGCGCAACGCCTCTTCCCGCGCGCGACGATCGACAAGCGGAAGGACGCCTCGCTTGCGCAGCGCCAGGACGGCGCCGCGATCAGCCTTGCGCACTCTGCCCCTTGTCCGGCGCGGCGTCGCCTCGGCCTCAATCCCCCGCAGTCGCAATTCACCGGCAAAACGCTCGCGCCAGACCTGCAGATCGGCCTTGCGCGGATTTAGGCGCCGGCCGTTGTAGCCGAGAGACCGCACCGTCAAATGGACATGCGGGTGCTTGTCTTCGAGATGCTGCACGAACACGAAATCGTGGTTGCCGCCAAAAGTCTCGATTGCGAAGGCCCGCGCCGCATCCTTGACGGCGACTTCGTCCGTTCCCGCCGGCATTGAAAGAATGACATTGACGGAAAGCGATCCGTCGCGGCGGCGGAAATTGTCGAGCGCGGCGTCGTCCGCCCATCGCTGCTGCAGATCTTTTAAACCGACGCGGCCTGAGAGCAACGCCCCCTGCTCCGTCTCGCCGGCGAGGTCGCCATTACGGGTGATATAGTCGAGATGTGATTTGAGATGCTCGACGCTTTTGGTGCGGCCGGTGATCTTGACCATCACCTCGGGCGCACGCTTGACGATCCGTTCGAGCTTCGCCCGCATCGCCGGCGTCAGGCGCTTTGGCGCCTTTTCGTCCTGGATATCCCATTCCGCCTGCCTGGGACGACGAACCGGCGTCCGCCACACATAGGAAATTGGCGGCGCCTCGGCGAAGAGTCCGCCGCCGCCTTTCCGGCTCATCGGCGGCCCTCCCAATAGGAAGCATTGTCGTCGAAGATGCGCCGGAGTTCGGCGAGTGTTTTCTCGACGACAGCCTTCACTTCGCGAATGTCCGATAGATCCACGTCGACCGCCGCGCCGTGCATGGCGCCGCCATTTGCAGCCCGAGCGATCTGGTTGATATTGGCGCCGATCCGATTGAGTTCGCGCATGATCGCGCGCAACGCTTCCCGTTCGCCGGGCGAGGACTGGATCGGCGCTCCAAGTCGCGCGCGCACGAGCGCGACGATCCAGCCCGTCCGCGTCATGCCACGCCGATGCGCAATGTCGGCCAGCTGGCGCATTTCGCTGTCGCGAAGTCGCAGTGTGATCTTCTGAGGCTTGCCGATCGGCAAAGGGACCGAAGTCGACGGGCGCGCCTCCAATACCTCGCCGATGAGACGGCGTAGCAACGCCGACTTGCCGCCTTCCGAAAGGGCCATCGCCGAGAAACGCGCCGCGAGATCGTCGGGAATGCGAAGCGAGATCAGCGCCATCGGCCGCTGATCCATACGTGATGTATTACATCGCTGGCGCGAAGCCTATCCTGCACTAGAATCGCTTCGCAATTCCTCCTACGAAAAGATCGTTTCTCATAAGCTACTGGACAAGCAAAAGGCAAAACGCGTCGAGCTGAGATCGCAAGTATCAACATGGCGCGATCTCTTCAATGCGCAGCTCGGAAACCGGGACTTCTTCTGTCTGACCTGTTCCGAAAAAGCGCACCGATGCGAACCGGGTTCCATTATTCGCCGGTCCATCGGTGAGCAAGCGGCCGGCGCGATCACCGTGCTGCACCAGGATCGAAACGGCGGATTTGCTTCGGCGCTGCTCGCTGGGAATACGCACGCGTTCAGAAATCTCCCGGCGCTCGTTCTGAGCAGACCCCGGAGCACTCGGTCTTGAACGCTCGATGGCTGGAGTTGCGCTCGGGATATTGGCTTTCGCTTCCAGAACAGCCGCGACCGAAGGATCACGCAGCTCGTGCGCGATCCGCCGCGCATGTGCATCGGTAAAGCTCTCATAGTCAGCGCACGCCTTTTCGATCGCCTCAGGGCGACCCCGCCATGCCTGGTAAAGCTCATAGACCGCGCGAATAGACGACGTATGGATTTTCGCCTGAAGAAAAGCCGGCATTTTTGGAATCGCCGCGAAACGCGAGACCCAGTCCCTCGGCTTGCCGAGCTTGCGTGCAATGTCGGCCTGCTTCTCCCCTGCTTCGAGCCGTGCCAGGATAAAGTCAGCGATCTCGGCGGCGGCGAGATCGTCACGCTGAATGTTCTCGATAATCTGCGCGTAGCGATCCGGCGCGCCGCCCTCGTGGACAATGGCGGGCGCCGCGTCGAGGCCGGCGAGTTGCGCCGCGCGATACCGGCGTGCGCCCATGACGATGATGTAACGCCCCAAAATCTCGCCAGGCCGAACCGTAATGGGTTGCAATATGCCCACGAGTCGGATCGAGTCCGCGAGCTGGGCGAGCTCGTCTTCACTGAAGAAGCGCCGCGGCTGCTCATGATCTTCGTCGATCTGGCATAGCGGAATAAGCCGAGGGCGGCCCTCCGCGTCCCCGTTCCGCGCCGCGACGTCGGCAAGGTCTTTGAAGCTGAGGTCTAAAGCCATTCGATCCTCCCTCAGCCGACGCGTTCAACAATATTGGCCAAAACGGCCCGGACTTCGCGACCGGCTTCCTGGGCTGAACGCCGCTTTAATTTCCACACCGGCGCGCGTTCGGCGACCGCCTCCGCATAACCGTCGCGCGCGACGACGTGACCGGGAAAGACGTATTTGCCGGCGTCCCGAAGCAATTGCTCGAGGTGCTCGCGCTGACGCGGCGACTTGGTGTTAAAGAGCGACGGCAACAGGCCGAGAAAGGTGGCGTCAGACCGTCCGTATCGCTTTTGGACGCCAAGAAACGTTTGCAGCAATCCTTTCACCCCCTTCACTGAGTAGTCTTCAAGATAGATGGGCGAGAGCACATGCGAGGCGGCGACGAGCGCCGCCACGCTGCGCAGCCCGAGCGACGGCGGCGTGTCGATGACGCAGGCGTCGAAATCCCCGCTCACCGCCGCGAGATTTTCGCGCAGCGTCAGGATCGAGGCCGCGTCACCACGATCGACGTCTGTTAAGGAAGTATCGGCCGCAGCGAGCGTGAGGCCATCAATGCCCCCGGGTGCAATCCGCGCCGCCGGTTTAAACAGCTCTGCAGCGGTGGCGTTCCCCGCATGGCGCGCGAGCGTGTCGGTCGCGTTCGCCTGGGCGTCGAGGTCGAGGATCAGGACGCGGCGACCGACTTCCGTCAGATACCAGGCGAGATGCACCGCGAGCGTCGTCTTGCCGACGCCGCCCTTCTGGTTGTTGATCACAATCGTCTTCATCCGGGGCGCCTTCAGAATGAAACGCCGCCAGGGGCGGCGGCCGGAACCGTGGTTTAAACCACGGCGCGCTGACTGATGTGACCAATGGCGCGACGAACGATTCGAGTCGCCCTGTCACAACAGACAGGGGGACGGAGCGAGGGCCGAACACGCCTCGTTTGCAGGATGAGATCCTGGAGCGACGAACCCGGCAATTCAGGGAGGTGAGCAATTGATCCGCAGATAGCGATCGGCGCGCGCGTCTACGCCGCGCGACAATTTTTACGAACAACTCTTTGACGCGTGGTTCAAACCACGGAATGACATTGCTGCTTCATGACAGTTGAAATGATGCGCGACGCTGCCGCCGGGGAGGAAGCGGTGGTTTAAACCACAGTGTTGCTCCCCAATCCCCGATCTGCCCGACCTATGCTGCATCCGCATGACAGTCGTAGCGGCCTCAAGCGGCGCGCGCGCTCGAAATGGAAAGCGACGACCAATGCATGAGACATTGGACGCCATGTTTTCGGCCTCGATGGCGCTCTTTACAAAACAAGATAGCCGCCAGCGATCCGCCGGCCATGTCGACAGTAGAACCAGGCACAAGAGCCGGGGCGGCGCGCGGCCGCCCCCGTTCTTCGCATCACTTGCGCTTGGCGGTCTTCTTCTCCGTTTCGGGCGCCGCCTCGGTCTCTTCGTCGGACTTTTCCACTTTCGAGGCGAGGATTGAGAAGTCGTCGCAGTTGAGGTCGACGGTGTAGACCTTCTCGCCGTCCTTCTCGAAGCTGCCCTGCTTCAGCGTGCCGCGCGCAATCACGAGATCGCCGGACTTTGCGTAATCGCGAACATATTTGCGGGCGCTGTCGCTCCAGATCGTGATTTCGTTCCAGTAAGGTTTGTCCTTCGTCTCGCCGTTACGATCCTTGAAGGCGTAGTTGGCGCAGATCGAAACGCGCGTCGTCTGTCCGACTTCACGCACTTTGCCAATGCGGCCGAGGATCTGGAATTCAGCGAAAGTCTTCATCTTGCTCTCCATCGTTGGGGACTGCCCCGGTTGCGATGGCTGTCCGTGATGGCCGCAAAGGCGACGCCATAACCGAAGCGCCGACAGGCGCGAGGCCGAAACGCAGTGAAGGACCCGAAGGCCGAGGCAATTTTGGTGCGCGAGGAATTGGCGCTTTAGCGCCAAGGGGAAAATTGTCGCGGTCGCAGGGTTTTGGGCGGCGACTGCGGCCATAGGACGAAACGCCATGCAACCGGAAGCAGGCTCTCAGAGGAGAGCGATGAGAAGAGATGCGACAAACTCAGATCTTGGAGCGGCAGGTCTCGTGAACGCGGCATATCGCCGTTTTGATTTCGTCACAACCCGCGCCCGGTATCACCGACGAAGAAAAGATGGTCTACGCAGAACAAATGCGTCTGCAGCGACGACGAAAACAATAAGGTCGCGGCTAAAATCGAAGACCCCCTGATCGGTTGCGCGGCAGCGATGACGCGGGCCCCGAA
>Ga0194126_10007480_pt1 | contig 15199 bp, 15 predicted proteins | sample TA2KigC150mmetaG_FD_148641 | JGI IMG/M metagenome (GOLD analysis project Ga0194126, IMG submission 148641) | Freshwater microbial communities from Lake Tanganyika, Tanzania - TA2015035 Kigoma Deep Cast 150m | ecosystem: Environmental > Aquatic > Freshwater > Lake | place: Tanzania: Lake... | reverse complement strand
CCGCAGGACGGCGGAGAAGGCGCTTCGGAGACGCGCAGCTAGTACGAGGCCTGACACCGAAGGCGCTAGGTCCACCTTCTGATGGTGTGCAAGGCGGTGGCTTTGAAGCTGGCAAAAATTTTTTTCCCGAAAACGAATCCCATCTCTTCGGCGGCTTGCCTGGTGACCACTCCCAGCAACGGAAAGCCGCAGTCAACCTCGATTCTCACCAGTGGCCCTACTGTGTTCATTCTTATTATCTCTCCTTCGAAGACGTTACGGGCGCTGCTGGAGTCTTTTGTCATGGTGAAGATGATGTCCTCAGGCCTGATGAGCACATAAACCGTATCTCCTGTTGCAAAGTCGGAGATGGCCTGTATTGCCCTGCCATTGACCTCCACGGTGGCCAGGGTGTCATCTTTGGCTGCGATGATGCCGCTGAGGATGTTCTCCACCCCCACGAACTCTGCCACCTCTTTGCTCTGCGGCGCGCAGAATATCTCTGTTGGACTGCCGGTTTGCTGAAGCGCGCCGCCTATCAGCACTCCAATCCTGCCAGCAAGCCATTGTCCCTGAGTCATATCATGCGTAGCCATAACTACAGTGGTTCTGTGCTCCTGGATGACGTGCGCCAGTGTTTCCTCTACCTTGCCTGCCGAAACCGGGTCAAGGTTGGCCGTAGGCTCGTCCAGGAACAGCACTTCTGGCTGTGTAACCAGCGCCCTGGCGATAGCCACGCGCTGTGTCTCGCCCCCGGAGAGCGTCCTGGCATCCCTGTTCCTGTAGTCGGCCATGCCCACAAGCTCGAGGGCAGTTTCCACCTTGCTCCTTACCGCAGAGCTTTTCTGGCGTCTCCATCTCAATCCGCAGGCAACGTTGTCGAAGACGTTCATGGAAAAGGACACTGGTTTCTGCTGAACGAAGGACATCCTGCGGCGCGCCCCGAGCCTGAGCTTGTTAGAGCGGGTGATATCTGTGCCATCAAAGAGGATAGCGCCAGTGGACGGCGTTTCCAGGAAATCTAGCAGCCTGAGCAGCGTGGTCTTGCCGGCGCCGGTGGGGCCGATAAGGGCGAAGACTTCGCCACTACCAATGCTCAGGCTTATATCCTGGAGGACGGCTTTTCCGTCATACGTTTGCCCTATGTTCTGGGCTTCTAACAATGCCATGCTTATTTCCTCTGCTGCAGCCGGTTCAAAGCTATGTTGATGATGAGCGCTACGGCTATCAGTATTATGCCCAGGGCGATGGATAGCTCTATGTCTCCCTTGGATGTCTCCAAGGCAATAGCTGTGGTAAGTACCCTGGTATATCCCCTGATGTTGCCGCCGACCATCAGCGCCAGGCCGACCTCTGAGATGGCGCGGCCAAAGCCCATGACGATTGCGGTAAGCATGGCGAACCTGGCCTCTCTCATAGTGAGCAATGCAACTTGAAACCTGTCGGCGCCCAGCGCTGTAGCTGTCTCTGGCACGGCCTTGTCCACGCCGCTGAGGGCAGTGATGGTGAGACCTGCTACTATGGGCGCTATAAGTACGGCTTGACCTATGACCATTACGGTGGGTGTGAATAGCAGTTCCATGTAGCCCAGTGGGCCAGCACGGGAGAAAAGCAGGAAGACAAGGAGGCCGATGACCACGGTGGGCACACTGTACATGGTCTGAATGACGTTGATTAGAGCCCTTTTACCGGCGAAACGGTTGAAGTGGATCAGGCTTCCCAAGGGAATGCAAATTGCAGTAGCCAGGAGGCAGGAGGCCGCGGCAATAGCCAGCGACCTCCCGGTTATCTCCATGACCTCAGGGTCAAGAGTCACTATGAGCTGTATGGCTTTGACGAATCCGTTCCAGATTTCTTCCAATCTGTCTCGACCTCAGGTTTTTACTCTGTTGGTTCGGGCTTGCCGGCGCAGGGTATAAATAGGGGCGTGCCGTAGGTCTTAATCCCGTAATCGCCGATGAGCTTCTGTATCTCCGCTGATGTCAGAAAGGATACCATGTCTTTAGCTTTCTGGGCATTGAGCGCCACCTTTGGGTTCTTCTCCGGATTCACCGGTATGACGGAGTAGACGTTGAGCAGGATGCTGCCCCTGTCCACGATGGTCACCAGGTTCAGCTTGCCCTTGAAGGCCAGAAATGTACCCATGTCGCTGATGGTGTAGCCCTGCTTCTCGCTGGCCATGAGCAACGTTGACCCCATGCCCTTGCCACCTTCTATGTACCAGGAGCCAGCCTTTCTTATCTTCTCATAGTCGAAGCCGGCGCTCTTCCAGAGAGCCTTTTCCTTGGCATGGGTTCCGGACTCGTCGCCGCGGGATATAAAAGACGCCGCGCTGCCATCAGCCAGCTTCTTGAAGGCATCTTCGGGCTTCATGCTCTTGATACCTGCGGGGTCGTTGGCCGGCCCCACGATGAGGAAGTAGTTGTAGGCAAAGAGTACTCGCTCGATGCCGTAGCCCTCAGCGACGAACTGCTGCTCCCTTGCCTTGTCATGCACGGTGATGACATCCACGTCTCCTCTCTTGCCGTACTCCAGAGCGATGCCGCTGCCGGCATAGAGCACATCAAGCTCGACGTTGTACTTCTTCTCGAAGATAGGCTCAAGGTATCCCCAGAGGCCGGTGTCATAGAGGCTGGTGGTGGTGGCTACCCGAAGCCTTTCTCTGGCGGAAAGGATTTCGTTGCCTTGGGCTGTGGTGCAGCCGAAGATACTAAGCAGCAGGACGATAGTAACAAGTAAGCTGAAAAAGCAGATAATCGCTTTATTGCGCATTGTTTCTCCTTTATTCATTCAAAAAACTAACTGTCATTGCATTGCGGTGACGGATTGAGCCACCCTCACCTTAATCCTCTCCCATCGAGGGAGAGGAGATATTAGTTCTCTCTCCCCTTGTCCTTCAACGGAAGGACTGGTGGGAGAGAGTTAGAGTGAGGGGAATGGCTTGCTGAACAATCTTTTCTCCTTCATGTTATTGCTAAACAGGGTTGGTGTCCATAATGAAAAGGCACCTCGAAAGGAGGTGCCCTGCATGACACAGCACTTGGCATGAGCCACCTCTCCTTTCCAAACATGGGAGGCATCGCCGTTTCCAGCGGTACCCTTCCGGCCAATCTCCCTGGGCGTAGCCTTTAGGAGAACAGGCTCGGAGAGCAAGTATTCAGTTGTTGGCTCAGATTAGCATATGTAGGGGAAGGGAGTCAATTTTGCGCATAGTCTGCCGTCAGTAGTAGAATTTATTTGTGAATGGTGATGGAGGCGTTTAATATGGGTCATAAAAGTACTGAAACCTATTTTATCTCGCGAAAATCAAAACTCCTTAAAGATTTTGACAATTTAATGAAAATAGTAAAAGGTGTTTTTGTATCACAGTATGGCGAAAAATCTACTGAAACAATAGTCAGTGAGGCTCGCCAAGAATACTCAAACATCATCCCCGAAATTCCCTATATAGGGCAAAGCAGGATTCTTGTACGGTTCATGACAGGTACAGCTCAGTCTCTAGCAATATATAGAGTACTTAAAAGTCATGGCAAGACAGTGGAGGAGACAGGCAAGTTGTATTACCTCATATGCGAAGCTATACTGAATTCGTATCCAAGGGTTGTACGTTGGCTTATCGGGAAGGCAAGCTTCTCAAAGTTCTTTCTACGAGCACTGAAAAAGGGGGCTTTAAAATCTCAGGAACGGCTGTACCCTGGAGGATATGTTTTTTCGTTTGTAGATGGTGACGGAAGCGAATTCGACTATGGCGTTGACTATTTTGAATGTGGCGGCTGCAAATTCCTGCATAAACAGGGCGCATCGGAACTTGCTCCATATATCTGCACAGCTGATATTGTCTACAGTGAGTCATTTGGATGGGGTTTAACCCGGACGAAGACAATCGCCGAGGGCTATGAGAAGTGCGATTTCCGCTTTAAGAAAGGCTGTAAAACCAGGGTAGCATCCGGCGTTATTAAGGAATGAAAAATTTCTAGATGTCACCTGCCCACAGGTTCTTCATGGGAAGAACAGGTGACCCTTCACCAATCGTGGCGTGACGATCCCAGCATGGGCACGCATCAACGCCACGCAGAGATTGCTTCGCCCCGATTGTATCGGGACTCGCAATGACGGAAGGGGTACATGTAGTGCGACCCTTCAGGGTCGCTTGGGGACGGGCGGGGCTAAAGCCCGGCGCTACATGCAACTTGAAACTTGCATCTTGTAACTAGCGTCGAGCGACCAGCGACTGTGAGAGATTGCCACGTCCCGATTGCATCGGGACTCGCAATGACAGATTAAGATGTCAATGTGGTTGAGCCGGGGGGTTTGCTTATGCCCTTTTGGGCGAGTTGGTCGGCCAACTTGTTGAGGGCGGAGGCTGAGTGGCCTTTGACCTTGTGGAAGGTTGCCTTGTGTTTGCTGAGCAGGCTGAGCAGTTTGAGCCAGAGGTCTTTGTTCTCCACGGGCTGCTTTTTGTAGTTCTTCCAGCCATTTTTTTGCCACTTTTCATACCATTTCTGGTTGATGCAGTTGACCAGGTAGGCGCTGTCAGAGTAGATTTCGATTTCTATGTCAGGTTCTTTGAGCTGCTCCAGCGCCTTGATGCAGGCGGTCAGCTCCATGCGCTGGTTGGTGGTGTTGTCCTCGCCGCCCCAGATTTCCTTGACTGTGTCCTTATATTTGAGCACGGCGCCCCAGCCGCCCCTGTTGCCGCGGAACTGGTTGCCGGAGCAGGCGCCATCACAATATATGATAATTTTGTGCTGGGACATGGTGTGCCCCTTTTAGTTTAGCAGGCGGGGTCAGCGTTCTTTGACTAGAGTACTTTTCCGGTTCCCGTGAGCATGGACTGTACCCTTTTGATTATCTCCGAGGGGTCAACCGGCTTGGAGAGGTAATCGTCAGCCCCCATTTTCATGCCCGTGTCTTTGTCTTCCTGTCTTGCCTTGGCTGATAGCATAAGGACGAGGATGTTAGCAGTAGCGGGTTTCTGGCGCAGGCGGCGGCACACTTCATAGCCGTCGAGTCCGGGCAACATGATGTCCAGTATGATGAGGTCGGGATGTTGGGTTTGTGCCATCCTGAGGCCATCCAGGCCGTTTTTGGCCAACAGTACCTCAAATCCCGCTTGCTGCAGGGTGTATTCAATGAACCTCAGAGTGCTGGGGTCGTCCTCTATCACCAAGATTTTCTTGCTCATCGGCGTAACCTCTCACAGTATCGCTATTGCAGCCAGCCTGCATATAACTATATCAGATACAGGGAAAGTTGCAAGTCAACCGTCGCTCGTCGCTCGTCGCTCGGGACTCGTCACTCGTCGCTCGGGTTTCTGGACTCGTGGTTCGGCCGAGTTTGTTGATGAGCGTTGCCAACATCCGAGCCTCGTGATCTATGGCTTCCGATAATTCCTTTAGTTTCTCTTTCGTCACATAGTTTCTTCTATGGGCGATAATGAGCTGTGTGTTTAACTCAGCGCAAGAACCTAACGATATAGAGAGAAACGGCTTGTATTCCTTAGTGTGCCTCCTGGCAAAACCCTCCGCGGTGTTGGACGGTATAGATACCGCTGCCCGTCTCATTTGACTGGTTAGGGCATAAAGTTCAGCTTTGGGGGAATTGTCTGTTATTGAATATACTTTGTCCACGATTTCGATTCCCATCTGCCAGACTTTCAGGTCTTTATAATCTTGTATCTTCATGCCGTTCCATCACGAGCGACGAGTCCCGAGTCACGCCTTCGTTGGTATGCTGAAGCTGAAGGTGCTGCCTGAGCCCTCCTTGCTTTTTACCCAGATACGCCCGCCGTGGGCTTCGACTATCTGCTTGGAGATGTAAAGCCCAAGGCCGCTGCCGCCAACGTTGCGGGTTGTCGAGCTGTCCACCTGGTAGAACCTCTGAAACAGGCGTGACTGCGCTTCTTCAGGGATGCCAACGCCCTGGTCTGTGACATGCACCAGCAGCTCATCGCCCGTATTTTCAGCCTTGACCGTAATCTTGCTGCCTTCGGGGCTGAACTTAATTGCATTGGAGAGCAGGTTTACCATTACCTGCAGCAGCCTTCCCTGGTCGCCCTCTATTTCCGGAAATGCGGCGGGTAATTCCTCTTTGATGGACATGTCCTTCTGGGCAATGAGGCTGCCTACCGATTCCACGGCTGTGCGAATTACCTTTTCTAGCTGTACGGGTTCCTTCTTGATGCTGAAACGCCCTGAATCGATGCGGGAGACCTCCAGCAGGCTTTCGATTAGCCTCTGCAGATGCTCGCTCTGGTTGTACATGATGGTGAGGAATTCCTTCTGTGTCTCGGGGTCGGGCACCTTGCCCTCGAGCATCAGCTTGGTGAAGCCCTTAAGGGAGATTAGCGGTGTGCGCAGCTCGTGGGAGACGTTGGAGATGAACTCGGTTCTCATTCTCTCCAGCTCGCGCTGTTTTTCCTCGAACTGCTTGCGCTGGGTAATATCTGCCAGGGAGATAGTGACGCCCGTTGGGTTTCCCTCTGCGGTTCTAATGAGGGATGCCCTGAGTCCCACGATGAACTCGGTGCCGTTTTTCCTGATAGCGGTCAGCTCAGCAGCCTCGGTGCCGCCGCCATCTCGCAGAGCCTTGAACACTGCCTCAGCCTTTTCTTTTTCCTGGCACAGGTCAGCGAAGCTTTTGCCCAGCACGTGCTCAAGTTTGTCCAGCCCCCATATTCTGAGAAAGGCGGGATTGACGTAAGTGAGCTTTCCGCCGGGGTCTGCCAGGGCGATTGCGCTGTGAGAGGCTCTGATGGCGGTCTCTGCCATCAGCAGTTGCTCTTCTACTTTCCGCTGGTCTGGCATGTTGGGCATGGCGTATGTGTGATTTAAGATACTCATATCGGTAGCCGCTGTCAAATGAGAGTCGGCAGCCGGCAGTCGATAGGTAAGCTGCAAGTCGCAAGTTGCAGGTTGTAAGTTCTCTCTTGCGACATGCAACTTGAAACTTGTATCTTGCAACAAGCGTCGGCGACTGGTAGTTGTTCGGGGTTTGGTGCCTGGGATTTGGAATTTGGGTTGCTGTGGGTGTGCCTAAAGTTGTATATTCGCTGTGGGTAAGGAGGGCACCATGTTTAAGCATGAATATGCCCAGCTTGGCGAAGTGCGATTGCACTATGTAACCGCTGGAAGGGGGAAGCTGATAATGTTCCTGCACGGCTTCCCGGAGTTCTGGTACGGGTGGAAGAATCAGCTCAAAGAGTTTGGCAGGGATTACCAGGCGGTAGCGCCTGACATGCGCGGATATAACTTATCCTCAGCCCCGCCGGAAGTGGACAAGTACCAGACGAAGTATCTGGTGGAGGATATTCGACTACTGGCCGAACACCTGGGCCACAAAAATTTTGTTCTGGTGGGGCACGACTGGGGCGGTGCTGTGGCCTGGACATTTGCTCTGCGCCATCCCGACCTACTGGAAAAGCTGATAATCATCAATGCGCCGCATCCTTTTGTCTTCGACTGTGAGTTGAGGCAGAACCTGGCCCAGCAGAAAGCCAGCAGCTATATGCTGATGTTCCGTAGCCCAAAGGCAGAGCAGATACTATCTGAGAACAACTACGCCTCTTTGGTAGATACGGTGCTGACCGATGGCTTGAAAGAGGGGTATTTTAATGAAGAGGACCGCAAGGCATACATCGAAGCCTGGTCGCAGCCGGGAGCGCTGACTGGCGGGTTGAATTACTATCGGGCTGCCAGCCTGGGGGGATTGACTGGCGGGGGTAAAGAGGCCTCGGCCAGCACAACTGCCGAGACCTCGCAGTTTGTGGTGAAGGTGCCCACATTGGTCATCTGGGGAGAAAATGACCGCTATTTGCTCAAGGGCAATCTTGAGGGGTTGGACGAGTGGGTATCCGATTTGACCATCGAGCGAGTAGCTGAGGGCTCTCACTGGGTGGTGCACGAGAGGACGGAGCTGGTCAACCGACTGATGAGGGAATTTATTGAGTGAGGCAACAGGCAACAGGCGTGAGGCCTTAGGGAAGTTGCAAGATGTAAGATGCAAGACAGAAAGACGACTGCCGACCGACGACTGCCGACTGAAAACTGTTGCCTCATGGCTGTTGCCTTTAAACGAGCGACGAAACCCGAGCGACGACGGACGCTTTATCTCCGCGGTATCTTTCTCCTATAATGGTGGACAACTTTTAGCCTATGAACAAGGTAGTCGCTGTTGTGGGCATGGCTGGCTCGGGCAAGTCTGAAGTGGCCAGAGTGTTCGAAGAGAGCGGATTCAAGAAGATACGTTTTGGGGATATCACCGACCAAGAGGTGAAGCGAAGGGGGCTGGCTCTGAGCGAGGAAAACGAGCGTTACGTGCGGCAGGAGACGAGGAAAGAGCATGGCATGGCTGCCTACGCTATCTTGAACCTGCCGCGGATAGACGAGGCGCTGATGTCTTCGGATGTGGTGGTGGACGGGCTCTATTCCTGGGAAGAATACACGCTGCTCAAAGCCCGCTACGGAGACGATTTGTACCTGGCGGCGGTGTGGGCTTCGCCCAAGACGCGATACCAGAGGCTGGCGAAGAGGTCGGTTCGGCCGCTGACCCTGGATGAGGCTGCCAGCCGTGATGCTGCCGAGATAGAAAGGACCAACAAGGGTGGCCCTATCGCCATGGCCGATTTCACTATCATCAATGAATCCTCAATTGACCAGTTGCGAAGACAGGCTGAGGAGATTGTGGCGGCTTTGAGATGAAGAAGATAACCAGGCCCAGCATAGACGAATACTTTCTGAAGATAGCCTCGGTAGTGGCAGAACGTTCCACCTGTCGGCGGCACCATGTAGGTGCAGTGGCGGTGAAGGATAAGCACATCCTGGCCACTGGCTACAACGGGGCAGCGGCGGGCCTGAAGGATTGTCTGGAGCTAGGCTGCCTCAGAGATGAGCAGGCTATACCATCAGGGACGAGACATGAGATATGTCGGGGTATCCATGCCGAACAGAATGCCATCATCCAGGCTTCGCTGCATGGGGTGAGTCTGGAGGGAGCCACGGTGTATTCCACTCATACACCCTGCATACTCTGCGCCAAGATGCTGGCGAATGCCAGGATAAAACGCTTTGTCACCTACGGCAAGTATGCAGACGACGCCTTCCTGGACTTGTTCAAGGAAGCTGGAATAAAGTTCGAAAGCCACCCTCGCCCACCCGCAGCGATAACGTTTGTGGAATAGGCAACAGGTGTGAGGCATTAGGGAAGTTGCAGGATGCAAGTTGTAAGATGCAAGACAGAAACTTGAAACCTGTATCTTGCGACTACAAGACAGTGACTATCGACTGCCGACTAGCGGCCGGCTTGGTGTTGCGTACAGTTGTTCGGTGGAGCATAATTGTGTCCAGCATGTAAGGGAGGAAAGCCATGGGAACCAAGAAAACTGCACTCTCAATTGAAGTCCTGGAGAAGATGTCCGCTGGGGAGAGGCGGAAGTACCTGGATGGCAGGCTGAAGGAATTGATTGCCTATGCCTATAAGAAAGCGCCGGCAATCAAAGCCAGATTTGACAAAGCGGGCATTTCCCCGACAGCGGTGTCAGGGATGAAGGATTTGGAGAAATTGCCCATTCTGCGAAAAGACGAGCTGATAGACCTGTACAAGAATAATCCCCCTCTGGCTGGCCTGGTGACAGTTCCTCTGGAGGACCTGGAGCGGGTTTACGTTTCCCCGGGCCCAATCTATGACCCTCATCATCAAAGCGAGTCGTTCTGGCAGAGGCATGTACAACTGGTTAGGGCCATGGGCTTTGGCAAGCGCGATGTGGTCATAAATACCTGGGCTTATCATCTGGTGCCGGCGGGGCACATGTTCGATGAGGCGCTGCGGCGAGCCGGCGTCACGGTGATACCCATGGGCGTGGGGAATACTGAGCTTCAAGTCCAGGTCATGCATCATCTGAAAGTTACCGGTTTTTTTGGCAGCACGGGCTTCTTCATGAATATCATCACCAAGGCAGAAGAGATGGGTTTTGACATCCGCAAGGACTTCAACCTCAGGCTGGTATGCATTGGTGGGGAGATGGGCGGCGGGCCTATCAGGAAATTGGTGGAGGAGAAATATGGCATCGTTACCCGGGATGCCTATGGGACGGCTGATGTGGGCATGGTGGCTTATGAGTGCAGTGAGAAGAACGGGATGCATATCGCCGAAAATGTGATTGTGGAGATAATCAACCCGGAAACAGGGGAGCCAATTGGCAAGGACGAAAATGGTGAGGTGGTGATAACTCCCATTGACGAGATTTACCCGTTAATTCGCTTTGGCACTGGCGACCTTGCTGGCTGGATTGAGGAGCCTTGTCCCTGCGGCAGGACATCCCTGCGGATGACTCGCCTGCTGGGCAGGGTGGGCGATGCGGTACGGACACGGGGCATGTTCATCCACCCGCGGCAGCTTGAGCCGGCCTTTGCCAAGTTCACGGAAATCTCAAAGTGCCAGGCGGTGGTTACCAGGCCAGGCCATAGGGATGAGCTAACGCTCAGGGTGGAACTTAAGGCAGATGAGGGCGTTGATAAGGAAAAACTATCGCAGCAGCTAAACCAGGTGGTGAGCGATGCAGTAAGGATAAAGGTTGACCGGGTGGAGTTTGTAGCCAGGGGCACAATACCCGAAGGGCACAAATTGATTGTTGACCAGAGGGTGTACTAAGCAGCGCACCCAGGGGTGTCGCACAGGGGTATTGACAAATCCTGATATTCATGTAATATATGCGTTTAGTTTTGCTACTTTCCCAACCGTAGCATCACCCATTCCATATTAGAAGTGATCGTGCCATGGAGTGGAAGCGGGAAGAGCTTAGGGTAGAGAAAGCTATTGGCGAGCGCATTCTCACCGTTGAGAATGTGAGCAAGGCCTTTGGTGGCATCCAGGCCTTAAATGATATTAGCTTCGACGTTCGCAAAGGCGAAATCCTCTCCATTATTGGCCCAAACGGAGCTGGCAAAAGTGCCATGCTCAACTGCATCAATGGACTTCCCGGGTATTTACCTGACAGCGGCAAGATAGCCTTTGATGGCCATGATATAACCAGGTGGCCGCCTCATAAGCGAGCCTATGCTGGCATCTCTCGAACTTTCCAGAAGATAGAGTTATTCGGCGGCATGACAGTGCTGGACAATGCCAGGCTGGGCAGGCACATAAAGATGAAGACCAGTTGGTGGGATGGTGGTTTTTACTGGGGGAGGGCGACCAAAGAAGAAGCCAAGCACCGCAGTTGGATAGAAGAAAAAGTTTTCGAGACCTGCGAGGTGGAGATTTACCGGGACCGCACGGTAGGGATGCTCCCCTACGGAGTGCAGAAGCGCATCGAACTGGCAAGAGCTTTGGCCATGGGACCAAAGCTCTTATTACTTGATGAGCCTATGGCTGGCCTGAACCTGGAAGAGGTGGAGGATATGACGCGCTTTATCCTAGATGCCAACGAGGAGAGAGACTGGGATTGCACCATTGTCCTGGTGGAGCATGATATGGGGGTGGTCATGGATGTCTCCGACCGCGTCATTGTTTTCGATTGGGGGGTGAAGATAGCCGAGGGCACGCCCGAGGAGGTGCAGAACGACCCCAAAGTTGTCCGTGCCTACTTAGGTGAGCTGGAGGATACCTATACCAGTCGCAGGTAGAAGGACGAGATGCAGCGCAAGTCCAAAAGACACGACGGAAAAGCTCCGATAGAGATTACTGAGCACCTGACTATTCCCAAGGCCTGGCTGGATAAATGCCGGCAGTATGGGGAGCGTAAGGTTGCCATGCGCGAGAAGGAGTTCGGCATCTGGCAGCCATACACCTGGAAAGATTACTACGAGAACGTCAAGTCCTTTTGCCTGGGGCTGAAAGCGCTGGGGCTGAAGAAGGGTGACATAGTCGCCTTCATTGGGGACAACCGTCCGCACGCCCTATGGGCTGAAATAGCAGTGCTGTGTGCTGGAGGCATCCCCACATGGCTGTTCCAGGATTCGCTACTGGACGAGGTGGAATACATCTTCAAGCACTCTGAAGCCCGCTTCTGTATTGCCGAAGGGCAGGAGGAAGTTGATAAATGCCTCTGGGTTAAAGAGCGTTGTCCTAAGCTGGAGAAGGTAATCTGGGAAGACCCGAAGGGGATGCGCTACTACCAGGACCCCATGCTGATAAGCTACAAAGAAGTGCAGGAGATGGGCCGAGAATATGCACAGAAGCAGCACCCTGATGTCTTCGAGAAGATGATAGCCGAAGGCAAGGCGGATGACACCTGCCTGATTTTCTATACTTCGGGGACTACAGCACTACCCAAAGGGACGGTGCTTACCCACCGGAACATGCTAAGCATGGGCAAGAACCTGCTGTGGGTTGACCCCATACCTGAGGATGCCGAGTTTCTCTCCTTCCTGCCCATGGCCTGGATTGGCGAGCAGATGATGTCGGTGAGCGAGGGCATTATTGCCGGCTTTGCCGTCAACTTCCCGGAGAAACCCGAGGTTTTCATGGAGAACCTCCGCGAAATCGGTCCGCGGGTGATGTTCTCGGCACCGCGCAACTATGAGGCTATGGTGCGCGGTTGTATGGTCAAATATTCCGATGCTACATGGCTGAAAAAGAAGACCTGGGACCTGTCCATGAAGATCGGCTACAAGGTAGCCGATATGAAGTTCGAGAAGAAGGGCGTTCCCTGGTACTGGAAAGCAGTCTGGTGGCTGTCCTATTGGATAAATCATCGGCAGGTTCTGGATACCCTGGGACTGCGGAAGCTGGAATATGCCTACACCGGTGGCGCTCCACTGGGGGACGAACAGTTTCGATTTTTCCACGCTCTGGGGCTTAATTTGAAGCAAATCTATGGTCAGACGGAGATATCGGGGATTTCAGTTATCCATCGCAATGAAGACATCAAGTTCGACACGGTTGGCTTCCCCATACCGGAAACAGAGGTCAGGATTACCGATGGCAACGAGATAATGTCCCGCAGCCCATGCGTGTTCCGTGGCTACTACAAGATGGATGAGCAGACCAAGAAGACGCTTCTCCGCGGCGGTTGGCTGTACTCTGCCGATACCGGCTTTATGGATGAAGACGGGCACCTCATTTGCTTTGATCGCTCCAAGGATGTTATGACGCTATCAGACGGCTCGATTTCGGCTCCGCAGATTATCGAGAATCGCCTTAAGTTCAGTCCCTACGTCCAGGATGCCTGGGTCATCGGTGATAAGCGTCCCAACGTGGTTGCCGTGATTTGCATTGACTACGGCACCGTGGGTAGATGGGCGGAGGGCAAGGGCATACCCTACACCAGCTATCCGGAGCTGTCTCAAATCCCCGAGGTCAACGAGTTGATGCTGGATGTGGTAAAAAAGGTGAATACTCGCCTGCCCAAGGGGCAGCGCATAACCAAGTTCGTCAATTTCTACAAGACGTTTGAAGCCGATGACGATGAGCTTACCCGAACCCGCAAGTTGAGGCGTGGGTTCATGGAAGAGAGGTACAAAGACGTTGTTGATGGGCTTTATGGCAAGACCGACTATATTAACCTGGATACTAGCATTACCTATGAGGATGGACGGGTAGCCAGGCTGAAATACGGGATGAAGGTGAATTTTGTGAATGAGGAAAGCTGATGGTTCATTTCGCTGATGTTTTTATCACCGGCATCATGGTTGGTGGCATCTATGCCTGCATTGCGCTGGGATGGGCAATCATTTTCAAGACTTCCGGCGTGATTAACCTGGCCACGGGTCAGTTGACCATGATCGGAGGCTACGTACTGTTTGCCCTTTACACCTTTGGGATGCCCATTTACATAGCCTTTGTGGGGATGCTGGCTATCGCCATAGTGCTGGGCATTCTCACCGAACGCCTCTGGCTCCGTCCTATGATTGGGGAGCCGGTACTGTCGGTAATCATGGTTACTGTGGGCATCGCCTTTGCCTATCAGGCCATTGTGGCTCTCATCTGGGGTGCCGATACCCGTGTCTTTCAGCCGCCTGTATTTCCCTTGGAGCCGCTGATGCTAGGGCCGATACATATCAGCCAGGTGTTCCTCTACAGCTTCCTGATAGCGGGTGTCATGATGGCACTTCTTATCTTTTTCTTCCAGCGTACCCGCATGGGGCTGGCGATGCAAGCCACTGCTGATGATGAGATGGCTGCTCGCTCCATGGGGATTCCGGCCAGCTCAGTCTATCGCTGGACCTGGGTGATTGCCTTCATGTCCTGTGGCATTGCCGGTGGCTTGCTGGGCAACATCAACGGGTTGAACATCTCTGTTAGCTACATGGGGTTGCTGGTATTGCCGGCGGTGGTCATCGGCGGCATGAACTCAATACCTGGGGCTGTGGCTGGAGGGCTGATTATCGGAGTGTTAGAGAACTTGGGGGATGCTTATATCTCAAGGTATTTCCCTGGGGGGGTGAAATCGACCTTCCCCTTCTTTGTCATGCTCATCGTCATGCTCTGGAGGCCCTATGGACTGTGGGGCTGGGTTAAGATAGAGAGAATGTAGCAGAAGGTGACAGATGCGACTACCGACTGGTACCCATTTCGATAGCTATACCGCAGACCATGCCTGGTGGAAGACGAACTTCGTCTGGATAAGGATGGTGTTGCTAGCAGTTGTCCTCCTGGTGGTTGTACCTCTGTTTGTCGGGGACTACTGGCTTTCCTTTTTGAATATGGTGGGCTATACAATCCTGGGGGCTGCTGGCGTGCAGTTGCTTATTGGCTTTACGGGGCTGGTAACGCTGGGCCAGGCGGCTACCATTGGCTTTGGCGCATTTACCTGCGCTCTTGCCATGTATCTCTTTCACCTGCCCTACCTGGTTGCTTTCCTGGTTGGCGTTGTTGCTGCTGGGCTATTGTCCCTGGTCTTCGGCTTGCCCTCTGTGCGGGTAAAGGGGTTCTACTTGATTATGACCACCATGGCCATGCAGTTCATTACCACGGATGTAATCCTGACGCAGTACCTGGGGCCTCTGGCGGGGAAAGGGCGCGGTGGCGTCCTGGCTGTAGAACCTGAGATGTTTAGCATTGGCCCGTGGGTCATCTATTCTACCAAGGATGCCTATATATTGATGATTGTATTGGTCATCCTGGTGCAGGTATTTATGGCTAACCTGGTTCGTACGAGGGTGGGGCGGGCCTGGATGGCTATCCGCGATAATGATATCGCCGCTGAAGCCCTGGGGGTCAACATCATATACTACAAGCTGCTGGCTTTCTTCATTGCCGGAGCTCTGGGTGGGATAGCCGGCTG
>Ga0194126_10007472_pt1 | contig 15207 bp, 14 predicted proteins | sample TA2KigC150mmetaG_FD_148641 | JGI IMG/M metagenome (GOLD analysis project Ga0194126, IMG submission 148641) | Freshwater microbial communities from Lake Tanganyika, Tanzania - TA2015035 Kigoma Deep Cast 150m | ecosystem: Environmental > Aquatic > Freshwater > Lake | place: Tanzania: Lake... | reverse complement strand
TGAGGTCCGCCTGAAGGAAATCCACTCGGCGCCGCTCACCAGCGCCTGGGTCTGGTACCGCGTCGGCTCGCGCTACGAGCGCCCCGGCTGCACCGGGATCTCGCACCTGGTCGAGCACATGCAGTTCAAGGGCACGCCGCGCTTCCCGGCCGGCCTGCTCGACAAGGCCATCGCGCGCGACGGCGGCTACTGGAACGCCATGACCTGGCTGGACTGGACCGCTTACTTCGAAACGATGCCTGCCGGCAGCATCGACCTCGGCCTGCGCCTGGAGGCCGACCGCATGGTCCACAGCCTGTTCGAGGCCGACGAGTTCGAATCCGAACGAACCGTCGTCATCGCCGAGCGCCAGGGCAACGAGAACGAGCCCACCTTCCGGCTGGCTGAGGAGGTGCAGGCGACCGCCTTTCGCGTGCACCCCTACCACCACGAGGTCATCGGCCACATGGCCGACCTGGAGACGATGACCCGCGACGACCTGGTGGCGCACTATCGCCGCTACTACGTCCCCGGCAACGCCGTGCTGGCCATCGCCGGCGACTTTCGCATCGGGCCGATGCTCGAGCGCGTGCGCCAGCTCTTCGGCGCGCTCCCCTCCGGCCATCCGTCCGAGAAGCCGGTGATCCCGGCCGAGCCGGAACAGCGCGGCGAGAAGTCGGTGGTGGTCGAGGGCCCGGGGGACACGCCCTACCTCGACATTGCCTACCATGTCCCGGCGGCCACGAGCGACGACTTCTTCCCGCTATCGGTGCTGGACAGCGCGCTGGCGGGCGCCTCCAGCCTCAACCTTTTCGGAGGCGGCATTTCCAACAAGACCTCGCGGCTGTACCGCGCCTTGGTCGAAGGGGAAGTGGCGGCCGCCATCGGCGGCGGCCTGGCCGCCACCATCGATCCGTATCTGTACTCGATCCAGGCCACGGTTCGGCCGGACCGCACTCCGGAGCAGGCCCTCAAGGTCTTCGACGATGAGATCGCCCGCCTGCTCGACCACCCGGTGAGCGGCGATGAGGTCGCCAAGGCCATCAAGCAGGCCCGGGCGCTCTTCGCCTACGGCAGCGAGAGCATTACCAACCAGGCCTTCTGGCTCGGCTACTCCGAGATCTTCGCCGACTACGCGTGGTTCGAGACCTACCTGGACCGCATCGCCGCCATCACGCCCGAGCAGGTGCACGCAGTGGCGGCGAAGTACCTGGCGCCCTCCAACCGGGTCGTGGGGATCTACCGCCCCACGGGGGAGCGCGCCCATGGCTGAGCGGCGGTCGCGGCTGCCGGTGCTCGACGTTCGCTCGCTTCCCGGCCCGGAAACGATCCAACGCCGTCAGCTCCCGAACGGGCTGGTGATCCTGGCTCGCGAGAACTTCTCCAGCCCCTCGGTGGTGCTGACCGGATCGCTGGCTGCCGGCGCACTGGGCGAGACGAAACGCAACGCCGGGCTGGCCGATCTCACGGCCTCGGCCCTGATGCGCGGCACCTCCGGCCGGCCCTTCGAGCGCATCTATGAGACGATCGAAGGCATCGGCGCCAGCCTGAGCATCGGCGCCGGGACGCACGCCACCTCCTTTCGCGGCAAGTCGCTGGCCGAAGACCTGAACGTGCTGCTCGACCTGCTCAGTGACGTTGTGCGGCATCCGAGCTTCCCGCCGGTGCAGGTCGACCGCCTGCGGGCGGAGAAGCTGACGGCGCTTTCGATCCGTGATCAGGATACCGCTTCCGTGGCTCAGCTGGCGTTCGACGAGCTGCTCTATGGCGACCATCCCTATGCTCTGCCCAGCGACGGCTATCGCGAGTCCGTCGGCGGATTGACGGACTCGGCCGTACGCGCCTTTCACCGGCGCGCCTACGGCCCGGCCGGCATGCTGCTTGCCATCGTGGGCGCCGTTCCGGCCGCCCGCGCGCTGGATGCGGCCGAGGCCGTCCTGGGCGATTGGCGCAACCCCGAGCAGCCTGCTCCACCGGCTATGCCGTCCGTGCGAGGGCTGGCCGGCAGCCCCCGCCGTGACACGCACTTGCCCGGCAAGAGCCAGTGCGACCTGGTCGTCGGCAGCGTCGGTCCCAGCCGGTTCGACCCGGATTACCTGGTGGCGGCGCTGGGCAACAACATCCTCGGGCGTTTCGGCCTGATGGGCCGACTGGGCGACGTCGTGCGCGAGCGGGCCGGATTGGCCTACTCGGTGGCCAGCTCGATCACCGGCGGACCGGGCCCCGGTCCGTGGCAGGTGATGGCCGGGGTGGCGCCGGCGAACGTCGAACGCGCCTTCGACCTGATCCGTGAGGAGATCGGCCGCTTCGTGCGTGGCGGCGTCACACCTCAGGAGCTCTCCGACAACCAGGCGAACTTCATCGGCCGCCTGCCGCTGCAGTTGGAGTCGAATGAGGGCGTCGCCGGAGCGCTGGTCAACATGGAGCGCTTCGAGCTGGGCCTGGACTTCTACCAGCGCTACCCTGAGCGGGTGGCGGGGATCACCCGCGAGCACGTCCGGGCGGCCGCCGCCCGCTTCCTGGAGCCGGAACTGATGGCGATGACGGTTGCCGGGCCGGGCGCCGGCGGGACCTAGCGAGGGCGGGCTATGGTTCGCTCCGGTGTCGACATGATCGAGGTCGAGCGGATCGTGCGTGCCATTCTGCGCTACGGCGACCGGTTCTTTGAGCGTTTCTTCACGGAGCAGGAGTTGATCGACGCCAACGGGCGGGCGACGGCCCTGGCAGCGCGCTTCGCCGCCAAGGAAGCCGTGGCCAAGGCGCTGGGGACCGGCATCGGCGAGGTCGGCTGGCGCGAAATCGAGATCCTGACCGGCGAGCGACGCGAGCCGCAGCTGCATCTGCACGGCGACGCACGCCGCGTCTCGGACGCACTGGGGCTGCTGCACTGGAGCATCAGCCTGAGCCACACGCACGAGCATGCCGTGGCGGTTGCCGTGGCGCTCGGCGGGCAAAGCGATGAAGACGAGGATGACGCATGAGCCTGGAGACGATCAAGCCCGGGTTGGCGGCGGAGGCCCGACAGGTGGTGGCGGAGTCGCTCACCGCCGCCCATGTGGGCAGTGGGACGCTGCGCGTCTACGCCACGCCGGCCATGGTCATGTTCATCGAGGAAGTCTGCCGCACGATGGTCGAGCCCTACCTGGCCCCGGGCGAGTCCACGGTTGGCGTCAGCCTCAAGATTCGCCACCTGGCACCGACACCGGTCGGACTGGAAGTGCGCTGTCGGGCGGAGGTGGTGAAGGTCGAAGATGGCGTCATCACCTTCCAGGCCGAGGTGTGGGATCCGGCTGAGAAGATCGGGGAAGGGGAGCACAAGCGGGCGCTGATCGGCATCGAGCGCTTCCTGAAGCGCGTGCAGGCCAAGAGCGCCACCACCTGACAGGTGGCACGGCACCTGTCAGGTGGTGAGGGGCCCCCCGCCGGCAGAGGCCGACTTTGACGGAATCACGCTGACATGGTATGATCATCGATGGCTCCCGCCGGAACTCGGCGGGAGACTTCTGCCCCTCCGGGGCACATCTCACACGCGTCGGGACTGGGAGGGGCGTGCCGGTTGGCCAACCGGTTCCCACCCGGGATGAACGGCGCGGAGGGTTAACGCGAAGGAGGTTCGTTCCCCATGGCCGTTATCAGCATGAAGGCCCTTCTCGAGACCGGGGTGCACTTTGGTCATCGCACCCGCAAGTGGAATCCCCGCATGCGCCCGTTCATCTTCACCGAGCGCAACGGCATCCACATCATCGACCTGCAGCAGACGCTCAACGCCCTCGAGCATGCCTACGGCATGATCCGCGACATGGTCGCCGGCGGCGGCACGCTGTTGTTCGTCGGGACCAAGCGTCAGGCGCAGGAGACGATCCAGAGCGAGGCCGAGCGCTGCGGGATGCCGTACGTCAACGCCCGCTGGCTGGGTGGGACGCTGACCAACTGGCGCACGATCCGCAGCCGCATCGACGAGCTGACTGAGCTGGAGCGCCGGCGCGACAGCGGCGAGCTCGAGCGCCTGACCAAGAAGGAAGCCCTGATGATCGGGCGCGAGATCGAGCGCCTGCACCAGCGCCTGGGCGGCATCCGCGAGTTGCGCAGCCTGCCCAAGCTCCTGTTCGTCGTCGACGTGCGTCGCGAGGAAGCCGCCGTCCACGAGGCCAACCTGCTCGGGTTGCCGGTGATCGCCCTGGTGGACACCAACTGCGACCCGGGCGGGATCGACTACGTCATACCGTCCAACGACGACGCCATCCGCGCCATCAAGCTCCTGGCGGGCAAGATCGCCGACGCCGTGCTGGAGGGCAAGGCGATGCGCAAGGATGAGGGTGAGGAAGAGGCCTTCGAGGACCTGGCAGGACGCGCCGAGCGCAAGCGCTCCGCACCCGAGCCGGTGGTGGTCGATGACGCCGAACTGTTGGGCGCCGCAACGCTGGCCAAGCTGCAGAGCGGGGCCTACGACGAGGAGCAGGGGACCGGGGGCGAGGCGCCGGCGGCCTAGCGGCTCCGCTGCCATCGCAACCAGGACCAAGGAACCCGAGCGATCATGACGATCAGTGCAGCCCAGATCAAAGAACTGCGTGAAGCCACCGGCGCCGGCGTGCTCGACTGCCGCAAGGCGCTGGAGACCACCGGCGGCGATATGGAGAAGGCGGCGGCCCAGCTGCGCGAGAAGGGCCTGGCCCTGGCCGCCAAGCGTGCCGACCGCGCCATGTCCAACGGTGTGGTCGAGCTGTACAGCCACGGCGAGGGGCGGGTGGGCGTGATGGTCGAGCTCAACTGCGAGACCGACTTCGTCGCCCGCACGAAGGAGTTCCGATCCTTCGCTCACGAGCTGGCCCTGCAGGTGGCCGCTTCCTCGCCGACCTACGTCCGGCCGGAGGATGTCCCGGCCGAGCTGCTCGAAGCCGAGCGGGCCAAAGCGCGTGACCTGGCCGTCCAGGAAGGCAAGCCGGAGAAGGTGGTCGAGAAGATCATCGAGGGCCGCCTGGAGAAGTTCTACGACGAGCGCTGCCTGCTGCGCCAGGTCTACATCCGCGATGATCAGAAGAAGGTGAGCGATCTGCTGCAGGAGGCCATCGCTTCGACGGGAGAGAACATCGCCGTACGGCGCTTCGCCCGCTGGGCGGTGGGCGAGGTGATCGAGTGAGCCGAACGGGCCAACCCAGGGTTGGCCCGTCTTCTTGCCGCCCGGGTGCGGGGGTGCCATGAACCAACCCATTTACAAGCGCGTGCTCCTCAAGCTGGGCGGGGAGACTCTCGCCGGACCGCAAGGCTTCGGCATCGACCCGCAGCGCGCCGACGAGGTGGCCGCCAAGGTGCTCGAGGTCCGCAACCAGGGGATCGAGGTAGCCATCGTCATCGGGGCCGGCAACCTGTGGCGCGGGCGCGAGGGGATCCTGCGCGGCATGGAACGCGCCACGGCCGACTACATGGGCATGCTGGCCACGGTGATGAACTCCATGGCGCTGATGGATGCCCTGGAGCGCGGCGGAACCGTCACGCGGGTGATGTCGGCGGTCGAGATGCGAGCCGTGGCCGAACCCTACATCCGCCGCCGGGCGATGCGGCACCTGGAAAAGGAACGCGTCGTCATCCTGGGCGGGGGCACGGGCAACCCGTACTTCTCAACCGACACGGCGGCGGCGCTGCGCGCCATGGAGATCGGGGCCAACATCCTGATCAAAGCCACCAAGGTCGACGGGGTCTATGATAGCGACCCGCAGAAGGATCCCAACGCCAAGCGCTTTCGCCGGCTGACCTACATCGAGGCCCTCAATCGCCGCCTGCAAGTGATGGACAGCACGGCCATCTCGCTGTGCATGGACAACGCCCTGCCGATCCTGGTGCTCAACATGTGGCAGGAAGGCGCCCTGACCGACGCCGTCTCCGGACGCGAGATCGGCACCATGATCAGCAGCCAGGCCTAGCCGCCGCTTCGCCCTTTCCGGCATTCTGCGCTATCCTTGTAGACAGCCCCGGAATCCACGAAGGAGAGCCGCGGATGGTCAACGACGCCCTGGCCGAAGCCGAGACCCGCATGAAGGGGGCCGTGCGCGCCCTGGAGGACGACCTCTCGGGCATCCGTACCGGGCGCGCCTCGCCCGTGCTGATCGAGCGCCTGCCCATCGAGTACTACGGAACGCCCACGCCGCTCATCCAGCTCGCCACGATCAGCGTACCTGAACCACGCCAGTTGGCCATTCGACCCTTCGACCCTGCCAGCCTGAAGGACATCGAGCGCGGCATCCTGGCCTCCGATCTGGGGCTGACCCCCAACAACGACGGAAAGATGATCCGCCTCAACATCCCGCCCCTCACCGAGCAGCGCCGGCATGAGCTGGTGCGGGTGGTCCACAACCGCGCCGAAGAGGCACGCGTGGCCGTGCGCAATGTGCGCCGCGATGTCCACAACGACCTGCGGGAGTTCGAGCGCGAGAAGGTCATCTCGGAGGACGACCTGGCGCGCGGCGAGGACTCGCTGCAGAAGCTGACCGACAAGATGATCGAGGCCATCGGGGAATCGAGCAAGCGGAAAGAAACCGAGGTCCTCGAGGTCTGAGAGCGGCAGGCACATCCATGACGGGTGCGAAACCTCCAGCCCTTCCCGAGCGCATCCCTGCCCATGTCGCCATCATCATGGATGGCAACGGACGGTGGGCCAAGGCCCGCGGCCTGCCGCGCCTGGCCGGGCACCGCGCCGGGGTCGACAACCTGCGGCGCGTGCTCGAGGCGGCCGTCGAGTTCGGCATCCGCTACCTGACGATCTACGCCTTCTCGACGGAGAACTGGGCCCGGCCGCCGGACGAGGTGCGCGGCCTGCTCAACATCCTGGACGAGGTCATCGATCGCGAGCTGGCGCAGTTGCACAAGAACGGCGTCTGCCTGCGGCACATCGGGCGCCTGGAGCGGCTCGAACCGGCGCTGCAGGAGAAGGTCCAGCAGGCCGTGGCGCTGACCCGCGACAACACCAAGCTTGTGCTCAATATCGCCTGGAACTACGGCGGGCGGGACGAGGTCGTGCACGCGCTGCAGCAGATCCTGCGCCAGGGCCACGCGCCCGAGGCCGTGGACGAAGCCCTCATCGCCCGCCACCTCTTTACGGCCGGCAGCCCCGACCCCGACCTGGTGGTGCGTACTTCGGGCGAGCTGCGCACCAGCAACTTCCTCATTTGGCAAGCGGCCTACGCCGAATGGTACGTGACGCCGACGCTGTGGCCGGACTTCGGCCGGGACGACCTGCTGGCGGCGCTGGTTGAATTCGGGCGCCGCGAACGCCGCTTCGGCGGCGTGCCGGACGCCCCGGGCTGACATGCTGCGCGACCGCCTGGCCGTCACCGTCCTGCTGCTCCCTGTCGTCCTGTGGGGTATCGGCGTCGGAGGCTGGGTCTTCAGCCTGGCGATCGCCCTGGTGCTGGCCCTGGCGGCCGCCGAGTTCGTCCTGCTCTTCCGCGCCGCGGGGCAGCGGCCGTCGATGCTCCTGCTGGTGGGCGGCGTCGTGGCGCTGGCCGTGACGCGTGCCCTCAGCGGCTTCGCCCTTGCCCCGAGCGTGCTCACGGCCCTGTGCCTGCTCGGCATGACGTGGCACCTGGTCGACTACGAGCGCGGCGCGCCGGCCTCGGGCACCGATTTCGCCCTGACCCTCGGCGGGGCCCTCTACCTGGGGTGGATTGGTTCCTTCCTGATCTCCCTGCGCGCCTTGCCCGACGGGGTGTGGTGGCTTCTGACGGCTATGCCCAGCGTGTGGCTGGCTGACTCGGCAGCCTACTCCATCGGGCGGCGCTGGGGACGGCACAAGATGGCGCCCCGCCTCAGCCCGAAAAAGAGCTGGGAGGGGTACGTCGCCGGAGTCCTGGCCGGTGCCGCTTCGGGCATGGCGTTCGGCGCCCTGTGGGGCCTGGGCGCCGGGCCGGGCTCGACGCTGGGAGGCTGGACCGGCCTTCTCACCGGGACGGTCATCGCCGTCCTCTCGCCGCTGGGCGACGTGGGCATCAGCATGATCAAACGCCAGCTGCGGGTGAAGGATTCGGGCAGCCTGCTGCCGGGACATGGCGGCGCCCTCGACCGAGTCGATTCGTGGCTGTGGGCCGGCGTCCTGGGCTACTACCTGGCCGTCCTACTGTCCGGGGCTTGACAACCGTCCGCCCGCTTGCCCGCCGCGGGGCAGCGTGGTATACTTCCATTCCAGCACGTCGAGCCCGCTGGGCTGCTATTCCCCAGTTTGCCGTTCAATAGTCGCCTTGACCCTTCCCAGCTTGCCCACGTTTCCTGGTTGACGCCGAGTCGGGTCAGCCGGGGCCAGTCCAGTCCCCTGGTGGGAGAACCTGCATGAATATCAGCGAATTGGAAGCCATGACCTTGTCCGACCTGCGCGCCCTGTCGAAGGACCTGAACGTGCAGGCAGCCAGCCGCATGAAGAAGGAAGACCTGATCGTGCGCATCATGCAGGCCGAGGCGGAGCGGCAGGGGCTCGAGCTGCGCGGCGGCGTGCTTGAGATCATGAATGAAGGCATGGGCTTCCTGCGCGCCGAGCACTACCTGCCGGGTCCCAACGACATCTACGTCTCCCAGTCGCAGATCCGGCGTTTCAGTCTGCGCACGGGCGACATGGTCATCGGACAGATCCGACCTCCCAAGGAGACCGAGAAGTACTACGGGCTGCTGCGCGTCGAGTCGATCAACGGCCTCGACCCGGAGGAGGCCAAGAACCGCCCCAAGTTCGAGGATCTGACGCCGATCTTCCCCCTCGAGCGCTTCGACCTGGAGACCGACCGCTTCACGCTCTCCACACGGCTGCTGAACCTGGTGGCGCCCATCGGCAAGGGCCAGCGCGGCTTGATCGTCTCCCCGCCCAAAGCCGGCAAGACGACCGTCCTCAAGCACATCGCCAACGCCATCTCCACCAACTACCCGAAGGTGCACCTGATGGTGGCCCTGATCGGCGAGCGGCCCGAAGAAGTCACCGACATGGATCGCTCGGTGGATGCCGAGGTGATCGCCTCGACCTTCGATGAGCCGGTGTCGTCGCACGTGCGCGCCGCCGAAATGGCCATCGAGCGCGCCAAGCGCCTGGTCGAGTGCGGCCGGGATGTCGCCATCCTGCTCGACTCGATCACGCGCCTATCCCGCGCCTACAACCTGCTGGTGACGCCCTCCGGACGAACGCTGTCGGGCGGCCTCGATCCGGCGGCGCTCTATCCGCCCAAGCGTTTCTTCGGGGCGGCGCGCAACATCGAGGAGGGTGGATCGCTGACCATCATCGCCACCTGCCTGGTCGATACGGGCTCGCGCATGGACGATGTGGTCTACGAGGAGTTCAAGGGAACCGGCAACCTGGAGCTGCTGCTCTCGCGGCGGCTGCAGGAGCGCCGCATCTTCCCGGCCTACGACATCGAGCGCTCGTCCACCCGCCGCGAGGAACTCCTGCTCGGCCCCGACATCACCGCCCGGGTGTGGCTGATGCGGCGCATGTTCTCCCAGATGGTCACGCCGCCGCCGAACGGCGCCGGCATGGACATCACCAACGCCACCGAGGCGATCATCAACCGCATGGCGAGGACCGAGAACAACGAGGAGTTCCTCGAGACCCTCAAGACCGAGTCGTTCTAGATGCGTGTGATGCTCTCCCGCATCGGCAGCACTCGGGGGTGGATCCCGGCTGCCCTGCTGGCGGTGGGACTTGGCGCGGCAGGTTGGGCCACGCTGCTCAACGCCCGCCTGACAACCGGCGGAGCGGCGACGCCGGAGCCGCTTGCGGCTCAGGCCACACCGCTCTCCTCGGCCGACCTGCCTCCCTTTGAAAGCGCCGCCAAGGGCGCCGCCATCACGCGCCGGGCGAACCCCAAGACGGAGAGCCCGCTGCGTGAGCGGGTCGAAGTCCTGCGCTACACGGTTCAGCGCGGCGACTCGGTCTTCGCCATCGCCAAGAAGTTCGACCTCGAACCCGAGTCGGTCCTGTGGGGCAACTACGACACGCTCAACGACGACCCCGACATGCTGCAACCCGGGCTCGACCTGAACATCCTCCCCGTCGACGGTGTGATCTACCGGTGGGAATCGGGCGATACGCTCGAGGCGGTGGCGGCGGCGTTCAAGGTTGATCCGCGCGAGATCATCGACTGGCCTGGGAATGCCATCGACCCAGTCCAGCCCGAGATTCGCGAGGGCGCTGTGCTGGTCGTGCCGGGGGGCAAGCGCGAATTCCGGCAGTGGCTGGTGCCGATCATCGCCCGCGGCAACGCCGGCGTGGGCACGGCCTTCGGGACGGGCGGCTGCTCGGGGAACTTCTCCGGCGGCGCGTTCGGCTCGGGAGCGTTCATTTGGCCGAGCGCCAATCACTTTCTCACGGGCAATGACTATTGGTCCGGACACCTGGCGATCGACATCGCCCTCAGCACCGGCGATCTGGTCTGGGCCTCGGACTCGGGTGTGGTCGTCTACTCCGGCTGGTCGGGCGGCGGCTACGGCAACATGGTCATGATCGATCACGGGAACGGCTACCAGTCGCTGTACGCGCACCTGAATGGGACCGCCGTCTCGTGCGGACAATCCATCGGCCAGGGCTCGACGATCGGCTACGGCGGATCGACGGGCAACTCGACGGGCGCCCATCTGCACTTCGAAGTGCGCAGCAACGGCGGCTTCATCAACCCCTGGTTCGTATTGCCCTAGTCGACATAACCCCGGCTTGACCGCGCCGACAGCGGCTGTTACCATCGCCGCCTGCCCGTGGAGGCTGGTCGTTCATGTCCGAGTTCCCTTCGGAGCCTGAAGTCACCTCGGAAGCCGCACCCCGCCGGGTGCGTCGCCGTTCGGTGGCAGATGTCTGGGCGGAACTCAACCGGCGCGGGCTGCGGGACACGATCACGCGCTACGCCTCCCATGCTGCGCTGCTGCTCGTCATCGCCGTGGGCGCCTGGGCAGCGCGCAGCGGTCTGATCGCGTTGCCGGAGGCGCCCTTCCTGACGCAAGGTGCCGAAGCCATCGAGCCGACCCCAACGCCCCCGCTCTCGGCGCTCGACGTGACCGACCTTCCGGCCTTCAACCCAGTGAGTGGCGCAGGCGGCGTGGTCTTCCGGACCACCGAGCTGCACACGGTCATGCCCGATCGCCCGCGCCTGGAGATCGTCAAGTATGCCGTCCAGGCCGGTGATACGCTCTTCGGTATCGCCGACAAGTTCAGCCTCAAGCCGGCCACCATCCTGTGGGGCAACTGGGACGCCCTGGCGGGCGACCCCCACTCGCTGAGCCCCGGCCAGGAGCTCAACATCCTCCCGGTCGACGGAGCCCTCCACACCTGGAGTGAAGGGGAGAACCTCGAACGGGTGGCAATGTTCTACAGCGTGGACGTCAGCGAGATCCTCGAATGGCCTGGCAACCCGTTCGACCCGGCGGAGGATCCGGCGAACGCCAAACTCGCCGCCGGCACGACGCTTGTCATCCCGGAAGGCAAGCGCGAGACGCCTACCTGGAAGACGCCGCGCATCCCGCGTTCGAATCCGGCGTCAGCCAAGATCCTGGGCGCGGGTGCCTGCGGCCAGGTAGTCGACGGGCCGATCGGAACCGGGAGTTTCGTCTGGCCGACCGCCTCCCGGTGGGTCTCAGGCTATACCTACGATCCCGGCACCCACCCGGCGATCGACCTGGGCGGCTCGATCGGCACCCCGATCATCATCTCGGACACCGGCGTGGTCGTCTACTCGGGGTGGAACGACTGGGGCTACGGCTACGTGGTGGTCATCGATCACGGCAACGGCTGGCAGACGCTGTACGCGCACCTGAGCTCGATCAACGTCGGCTGCGGCCAGGCGGTGTTCCAGGGTGGCGTGCTCGGCGGCATGGGCTGCACCGGCAACTGCTCCGGCCCGCATGTCCATTTCGAGATGATGAGCGACGCCTACGGCAAGGTCAACCCGGTAAGCTTCCTGCCGTAGCGAACCCACCGAACGACGAACGAAGCGAGGCCCGGCGGCGAACGCCGGGCCCCTTCATTGTCTGGCAGGCCGCACCCACATCTCGCCCGACTCAATGCGTGACGCGCCACCGGACAACGGGTAGTGGCATGACAGGCCGGGCCCTTGCCCAGGTACGCGTGTGGCCTGCGCTGATCCGCCCGCCTCGGGGGTTGGGTAGGCTCGGGGAAGGTGCGCAGGAACTCATCGGCGGACTCGGGCGGCCACTTGCTCCCGGATATCTCGCCCGCGACCATCGGGAGCTAGGCATCGAAGCAGCAGTTGTACGCCACCGTGGCGCAGCCTCCCTACGGCGTGCATCAAGCAGAACGCAACCGCCCGCCTGTGATGAAGGCGGGCGGTCGAGGCGCCCTCGGCGCGACTTGAACGCGCGACCCTTTGCTCCGCAAGCAAATGCTCTATCCAAACTGAGCTACGAGGGCGAGCATGCGACGCTACGCGCGTCGCCAGCGGGGAGGGAGGGATTCGAACCCTCGGTAGAGGCTTTACAACCCCTACAAGCGCTTAGCAGGCGCCCCCGTTCGGCCACTCCGGCACCTCCCCAGGCAGGGACCACCTGGCCGCGCTGGGTTCTCTCGCCTCGCTCCTCCCGTCCAGCGACTTCAGGCGGAGGGAGAGGGATTCGAACCCCCGGTGGGTTGCCCCACAGCTGTTTTCAAGACAGCCGCCTTAGACCACTCGGCCATCCCTCCGGGCGCGAGGGCTCCCCGACCTTCGCGTCGCATTCTACCATGCGCTCCTGGGGGTGTCAAAGTTGGCGCCCCAAAGCCCCCTCGAAACCGCCGTCAGGGGACCACACCGCGTACAACCCGAGGCGCCCGCCTCGCCCGTCGGACTCGAAGCGTTCGACCCAGTGGAAACCCGTCTGCCGCGCCAGGGCCTCGAGCTCGGCGGAGTCGAAGGCGTGGACGTAGCGCAGCCCGCGGCCGCCATGACGCCAGTCGATGAGGTGATCGCCGGCGTCCACCTGAGACGGATCGAGCCCGACCGAGGCCCAGGGGACGATGCGCCGGGTCAGACGCTCACTGTGCTGGAACTGCCACACGGAGAAGGCGAAGAAGCCTTCCGGTGCCAGGACGGAGCGCACGCCGGCCAGAAAGCCGGGCCGTGTTGGTCCCGGCAGATGGTGCAGGACGGAGAAGGCCACCGCCCAGTCGCAGGGCGGCCGCGCCAGGGCGGTCCATGCGGGATCCGCCAGGTCGGCGGCGGCGAACTCGGCCTGAGGCAGCCCGGCCGTCCGCGCCTGCTCGAGCAGCGGGGCGCACTCGTCCAGCCCCAAGTAGGCGCCCTGATGGCCGCGCCGGCGGAGGGCACGGGCGACCTCGCCCGACCCGCAGCCCAGGTCAATAATGGAGGCCTGGCGCGGGAGGCGTTCGAGCAGCGCCGCCGCGCCTGGCTGAAGGCGCCGCCGGGTGGCGGCGAAGGGCGCGGCGAAGGACTGATAGAATTCGCGGTTGATGCGCCGCAAGCGATCGGCAACGTCCGGCTGCATGGCCGAAGTATACGACCCATGGATGGCGACCTGAACTGGCTGGAAGCGCGCCGCAGCTCGCCCGAGATGCTCGCTCGGGCGCGCCAGATCCTGGAAGCAGTGCGCGACGGGGCGGAGGTCACCGCCGCCGTGCGCGGGCACCCGCTGGCGGATGGACGGCTGCTGGGTAAACACGTGCTCGTGCGTGCCTATCTGCAGCTGACCGGCGAAGGAGATTGGCCCGCCGATCCGGAGCTGCTGCGGCGCATCCGCATGAAGCCGGTACGAACGCTCTCGGGCGTGACGACCGTCACCGTGCTGACCGAGCCGGCCGGCTGCCCGGGGGACTGCCTCTTCTGCCCGACCGTCGAGCACATGCCGAAGTCCTATCTTCCGGACGAACCCGGGGCGCGGCGGGCCGTACAGAACGGCTTCGATCCCTACGCCCAGACCGCTTCGCGCTTGGAAGCCCTGCGGGCCATCGGTCATCCTACCGACAAGGTCGAACTGCTGATCCTGGGCGGGACATGGAGCGCCTACCCGGCGGTCTACCAGGAGTGGTTCGTACGGCGCTGCCTGGAGGCGCTCAACGGCTCTGCGTCCCACTCCTTGGCGGAGGCGCAGCAGGCGAATGCCGGAGCGGGCCATCGCAACGTCGGTCTGGTCGTTGAGACTCGCCCGGACTGGGTCACGCCGGAAGAGGTGCGCCGTTTGCGCAACCTGGGTGTGACCAAGGTGCAGATCGGGGTGCAGTGCCTCGACGATCGCATCCTGGCGCTCAACCGCCGCGGGCACACGGTGGCCGAGACGCGCGCCGCGATGCGCCTGCTCAGGGCGGCCGGATTTAAGATCGTCGCCCACTGGATGCCGAACCTGCTCGGGGCGACGCTCGACTCGGATCGCCAGGACTTCGCCCGGCTGTGGGACGACGCCGACCTGCGTCCGGACGAGATCAAGATCTATCCGTGCCAACTGCTGCCGGGTACCGGTTTGGAGCAGGCCTGGAGGCGGGGCGAGTACCAGCCCTACACGACCGCCGAGCTGGTGGCGCTGCTTGCCGACGTCAAGCCCGGCATCCCGCGCTACTGCCGGGTCAACCGTGTCGTGCGCGACATCCCGTCCCAGCACGTGCTCGAGGGGAACCGGCGCACCAGCCTGAGGCTGGACGTCCAGGCGGAGCTTCGCCGGCGCGGTCGGGCCTGCGCCTGCATCCGCTGCCGGGAGGTGCGCGCTCGCCCCGTGGCGGCAGGCGAGCTGGCCTTCGACGATCTGGTCTACGAGGCCGGTGGTGCGCTGGAGCACTTCCTGTCCTATTCGGACGCTGCCGATGGGCTGGCCGGCTACCTGCGGTTATCGCTGCCGAGCGCGGGTTCCCCGGAGACCGGACTGGACGATCTGCAAGGCGCGGCGCTGGTGCGCGAGGTACACGTCTACGGTGAATCGCTGGTCCTTGGCGCGGAGTCCAAAGGGGCGGCGCAGCATGCCGGGTTGGGGCGCAGACTGATGGCCGAGGCGGAGGCCCGCGCCGCGGCGCAGGGCTCGCGCCGGGTAGCCGTGATCGCCGCGCTCGGGACGCGCCGCTACTATCAGCGCCTCGGCTACCGCCTTGGAGGGACATACATGATCAAGGACCTTCCGGTCGGTTCCCCGGGGGAGGGGGGCCACAGCCCGGATCGTGGGCTGGCGTGACCAGCCAGTCCTAAATCGGCCAATAAGTGCTATAATAGTCATGATTGAGTAATCTGTATGTCGTCAGACCAAATGAGACATTAGGAGCCGTTTGCTAAGACGCACTTC
>Ga0194126_10007457_pt1 | contig 15227 bp, 9 predicted proteins | sample TA2KigC150mmetaG_FD_148641 | JGI IMG/M metagenome (GOLD analysis project Ga0194126, IMG submission 148641) | Freshwater microbial communities from Lake Tanganyika, Tanzania - TA2015035 Kigoma Deep Cast 150m | ecosystem: Environmental > Aquatic > Freshwater > Lake | place: Tanzania: Lake... | reverse complement strand
TGTTCAGCGCACCGGACTCGGTGAAGATGGTGCGCTTCAACGCCGACACGATTCCTGTCGTCACGCTCGGGCCGCCGTCGAGTGCGAGTGCATAACCAATCGCGACGACCTGGTCACCGACGCGCACACTGCCGGGTTTGGCAAACGTCGCAGCCACAAGACTCGAGGCATTCACTTTCAAGAGCGCAAGGTCGTTTCCCGAGTCGGCCGCCAACACACGGGCCACCACCGGCTCGGTGTCACCGGCGAATCGAACGCGCACCTCCGTCGCGCCTTCCACCACATGGGCGTTGGTGAGAATCTCGCCGTCACTGGTGATGACCACGCCGGTGCCGGTCGCTTCACCACGCGACGACGCAGAGTCGACTTCGCTCGAGATCGTGACGATGCTGTTCGCCAGTCGCGCCGCAACTTCTGCCACGCCGGTGATCTCCGTCGACTCGTCGGCCGACACCACCGGTGCCGAGGTCACTTGTGTGTAGGGCTCGTCGTTTGCCGACGATGTCGTGTCATCGATCTCGCTGGCGATCACTCCGCCGATGAATCCGGCGATGAGCGACAACAACACCGCCACGATCGCGACGCGCAGCACACGCGGCCGGCGCGCAGGGACTGCCACCGCTGCTTCAGGGGGCGGTGGCGGAAACGAAAAACTCACGACGCCGTTCTACAGCGCCGCACTATCTCGCGACCACCGGGTGCTTGTGATTCTTGACCAACTGTCCACGTGGCGTACATGCGTGCGCGCCCGAAAATGCCCGCCGATGCTTTGCGTGTGACCCAAGATTCAGCGTGTGACGAGTTCAACGCCAGGGGCAACGCCACTGGTGGCGTTAGGCCATCTTTATTTCGATGTCAACGCCGGCGGCGATCTCGAGGCGCTGCAGCGTCTCGACCGTCTTGGCGTTGGCATCGACGATGTCGATGAGGCGCTTGTGGATGCGCATCTCGAAGTGTTCGCGCGAATCTTTGTCGACGTGCGGACCACGAATCACCGTGTAGCGGTGCTTGTCGGTGGGCAGCGGAATCGGACCGCGGACGGTCGCCGCAGTGCGCACGACCGTCTCGACGATCTTCTTCGACTCGCTGTCGAGCACGGAGTGATCAAACGCCTTCAAGCGGATGCGAATGCCCTGCTTTTGCGCCATGATCGCTGCCCTGCTGCCCCGTCGACCCGTGTTACTTCAGGATTTTCGTGACGCGGCCGGCACCGACGGTGCGACCACCTTCGCGGATGGCGAAACGCAGACCTTCGTCCATGGCGATCGGCTTGCCGAGCTCCACGGTCATGACCACGTTGTCACCAGGCATCACCATCTCGGTGCCGGCGGGCAACTGGATGGTGCCGGTCACGTCGGTGGTGCGGAAGAAGAACTGCGGACGGTAGTTGTTGAAGAACGGCTTGTGACGGCCGCCCTCTTCCTTCTTCAACACGTACACCTGTCCCTCGAACTGGGTGTGCGGGGTGATCGAGCCCGGCTTGCAGAGCACCTGACCGCGCTCCACGTCTTCTTTCTTCGTGCCGCGCAAGAGCGCACCGATGTTGTCACCGGCTTGACCCTCGTCGAGCAACTTGCGGAACATTTCCACGCCGGTGCAGACGGTCTTCTGCGTGTCGCGCAGACCGACGATTTCGATTTCGTCGCCGGTGTTGACCTTGCCCTGCTCCACCTTGCCGGTGACGACGGTGCCACGACCAGTGATCGTGAAGACGTCTTCGATCGGCATGAGGAACGGCTTGTCGAGCTCACGCTTGGGCTGCGGGATGTACTCGTCGCAGGCCTTCATGAGTTCCATGATCTTTTCCTGCCATGCGGCATCGCCCTCGAGGGCCTTCAGGGCCGACACGCGAACCACCGGCACATCGGCGCCGGGGAACTCGTACGAGGTGAGGAGGTCGCGGACTTCGCCCTCGACCAACTCGAGCATGTCGGCGTCGTCGACGACGTCGGACTTGTTCAAGGCGACGACGATGTACGGCACACCGACCTGACGGGCGAGCAACACGTGCTCGCGAGTCTGTGGCATCGGGCCGTCGGTGGCGGCGACCACGAGGATCGCACCATCGACCTGGGCGGCACCGGTGATCATGTTCTTGATGTAGTCGGCGTGGCCGGGCATGTCGACGTGCGCGTAGTGGCGCTTCTCGGTCTCGTATTCAATGTGCGCGATCGAGATGGTGATACCGCGCGCCTTCTCTTCTGGCGCCTTGTCGATCTGGTCGAACGGCGTGTACTCAGCGAGACCCTTGTCGGCCAGCGTCTTGGAGATCGCGGCGGTGAGTGTGGTCTTGCCGTGGTCGATGTGTCCCATCGTTCCGATGTTGACGTGCGGCTTGGTGCGCTCGAATTTACCCTTCGACATTGCTTTCTTCTCCTCTTGTTGCTTTCTCTTGTGTTGAGACCGTTGTTGCTATTCGCCACGCACCCGCTTGACGATTTCTTGCGAGATCGCCTCGGGTACCTGCTGGTACGAGTGGAATTGCATGGTGTACGTCGCGCGCCCTTGGGTGCGAGAACGCAAATCTGTACTGTATCCGAACATTTCCGAAAGCGGAACCTGCGCCTTCACGTTCTGGAAGTTGCCGTTGGCCTCCATGCCTTCGATGCGGCCACGGCGGCTGGACAAGTCGCCGATGACGTCGCCCATGTAGTTCTCCGGCGTGACGACTTCCACCGCCATGATCGGCTCCAAAAGCACGGGGCGCGCCAGGCCAGCAGCCTTCTTGAACGCCATCTGACCGGCGATCTTGAACGCCATTTCGTTGGAGTCGACGTCGTGGTACTGACCGTCCACCAAGCTGACCTTCACATCGACCGTCGGATATCCCGCGAGCACGCCGTTGTCGAGCGCCGCTTGGATGCCTTGGTTGGTCGGCTGAATGAACTCGCGCGGAATACGACCACCCTTGATGTCGTCGACGAACTCATAGCCCTTGCCCGGGTTCGGCTCGACGGTGATCTTCACGACCGCGAACTGACCCGAACCGCCGGATTGCTTGATGTGTCGGTACTCGACGGTGTCGACGGTCTTCGTCACCGTTTCGCGGTACGCCACTTGTGGCTTGCCGACGGTGGCATCGACGCTGAACTCGCGTTGCATGCGGTCGACGAGAATTTCCAGGTGCAACTCACCCATGCCGGAGATCACGGTTTGGCCGGTCTCGTGGTCGGTGCGCACGCGGAAGGTGGGGTCTTCGTCGGAGAGCGACTTGAGCGCCTTGCCCAGTTTGTCCTGGTCGTTCTTCGTCTTCGGTTCGATCGCGACGTGGATCACGGGATCGGGGAAGATCATGCGCTCCAAGATGATCGGGTTGTCACGATCGCAGAGCGTGTCACCGGTGGTGACGTCCTTGAAGCCGAGACCCGCGACGATGTCACCGGCGCGCGCAACGTCGATGTCTTCGCGCTGGTTGGCATGCATCAACAGCAGGCGGCCGACGCGCTCGCGCTTTTCTTTCACTGAGTTGTACAACTCTTCGCCCTTGGCGATCTGACCGGAGTACACGCGGAAGTACGTGAGTTTGCCGAACGGATCGGCAACGATCTTGAACGCGAGCGCCGCAAACGGAGCCTTCTCGTTGGCCTCCCGCGAGATCTTCTCGTCGCCCTTCAGGTTGGTGCCTTCGGCAGCCGGAATGTCGAGCGGCGATGGCAGGTAATCCACCACGCAGTCGAGCATCTGCTGCACGCCCTTGTTCTTGAATGCCGAGCCGCACAACACCGGCACGAAACTGAACGCGAGCGTGCCGGCACGAATTGCGCGACGCAGATCGTCTTCGGAGAGATCACCATCGTTGATGTAGCGCTCCATGATCTCTTCGTTCTCACCGGCGGCGAGCTCGAGCAACTCTGCGCGGTATTGCTTGGCCTTCTCCGCATATTCGGCGGGAATGTCGGCCTCGAAGTACTTCGAGTCTTTGTCGTCGCCGTCCCACTGAATGGCCTTCATCTTCACGATGTCGATGATTCCGCGGTACTCCTGCTCGCCGCCGAGCGGCAACTGAATCACGGCGGGCTTGCTCTGCAAGCGCTCCTTGATCATGTCGACGGTGCGGTAGAAGTTGGCGCCGGTGCGGTCCATCTTGTTGATGAAGCACAGACGTGGCACGCGGTACTTGTTGGCCTGGCGCCACACGGTTTCGGTCTGCGGCTCGACGCCGGCAACCGAGTCGAACACGGCGACGGCACCGTCGAGCACGCGCAGCGAACGCTCGACTTCGATGGTGAAGTCCACGTGGCCAGGGGTGTCGATGATGTTGATGCGGTGGTCGCGCCAGAACGCGGTGGTCGCGGCGGCGGTGATGGTGATGCCACGCTCCTGCTCCTGCACCATGTGGTCCATGATCGCTGCACCTTCGTGCACTTCGCCGATCTTGTACGACTTACCGGTGTAGTAGAGCACGCGCTCGGTGGTGGTCGTCTTGCCGGCGTCAATGTGCGCCATGATGCCGATGTTTCGGTATCGCTCGAGTGGGAACTCTCTCTCGGACATGGGGGGATACTCCGTTTAGTGGCCTAGTGGGGTTCTCGGTTTACCAGCGGTAGTGCGCGAAGGCCTTGTTGGCTTCCGCCATCTTCTGCATGTCTTCGCGCTTCTTCATCGACGCACCGACGCCGTTGGAGGCGTCCATCAGTTCGTTGGCGAGGCACTCGGCCATCGTCTTCTCGCGACGGTCGCGGGCGTTCTCCACCACCCAACGGATGGCGAGCGTCGTCGAGCGACGCGGTTTCACCTCGACCGGCACCTGGTAGGTGGCGCCACCGACACGGCGGCTGCGCACTTCGAGCGGCGGCTTGACGTTGTCGATCGCCCGCTTCAGCGTGGCGAGTGGTTCGCTGCTCGTCTTTTGTTCGATCATCTTCAGTGCGCCGTACACGATTTGTTCGGCGGTGCTCTTCTTGCCGTGCAACATCACCTTGTTGACGACTTGCGTGACGAGCGTGGAATGGAAGACGGGATCAGCGAGCAGTTCGCTGCGTACGGCGGGACCTTTGCGCGACATCGTCGACCTACTTCGAGCGCTTCGCGCCGTAACGGCTGCGTGCCTGCTTGCGATCCTTCACGCCGGAAGCGTCGAGCGCACCGCGGATGATCTTGTAACGAACACCCGGCAGGTCGCGCACGCGACCGCCGCGCACGAGCACGATCGAGTGCTCCTGCAAGTTGTGGCCCTCGCCCGGGATGTATGCGGTGACTTCGACGCCGCTGGTGAGGCGTACGCGGGCCACTTTGCGCAGGGCGGAGTTGGGCTTTTTCGGGGTGGTGGTGAACACGCGGGTGCAGACACCGCGACGCTGCGGCGAGCCCTTCAGCGCCGGGGTCTTGGTTTTGGACGACTTCGAGCTGCGCCCTTGGCGGATCAACTGTTGGATTGTGGGCACGCGAACAACCGATTGCTTTCTTTCGTAGGACTGACGGGCACTGACTTTCACCCAGCCGAGGCGACCACGAAGGCCGCCAGCAGCGAGCGCTACAGCCTACGGGCAGCCCTGCGCGGTCGCCAACCCCCGCCCCGTTACCGGGCGTGCGATACAGCGGTCGTGCGTCGGACGCGGATCAGGCGTTGTCGGCGTCGGACTCGGCATCGTCGCTACCCTGCCCCGACCCCGTGCCCATGACGGCCTGGAAGTCGGCGACGGTAGCCGCGTTGCTCGAGGATGAAGACGACGCGGTGCCGAACACCGACTCGTCAACTTCGACACCTTCATCGCCCTCGGTCGTGTGCGACTGCGGTCGCACGTAGCCCGGGTAGTCGATACCGAACAGGTTGTAGGAGTCCATACCCGTACCGGCAGGGATGACCTTGCCGATGATGATGTTCTCCTTCAGACCAATCAACGAGTCGCTGCGACCGTCGATTGCCGCCTCGGTCAACACGCGCGTGGTCTCCTGGAACGACGCAGCCGAGAGCCACGAGTCCGTCGAGATCGCCGCTTTGGTGATGCCCATCAACTCCGGGCGACCTTCCGCGGTGCGCTTGCCTTCCTTCGAGAGCGAGTCGTTCGTCTCACGCAAGATGCGCGCGTCGATGCGCTCACCCGGCAAGAAGGGCGTGTCACCCGGATCCTGCACGATGTAGCGACGCGTCATCTGGCGGATGATCAACTCGATGTGCTTGTCATGGATGGCGACGCCTTGGTCGCGATACACGCGCTGCACTTCGTCGACGATGTAGTTCTGCGCGTCACGAATACCGCTGATCTCGAGCAACTCTTTCGGGTCGATCGGACCATCGGTGAGCAACTGACCGGCCACGACGGAGTCGCCGTCCCTGGCCTTCAACTTGCTGCCTGACGGCATCTGGAACGACACTTCATCGCCGTTGTCGTCGATGATCTTGACGAGCAATCCCTTGCCGTCGTCATCGCCGATGCGAACGGTGCCGGTCGCGCGCGACAACGTCGCCGCACCCTTCGGATGGCGCGCCTCGAATAATTCCACGACGCGCGGCAAACCGCCGGCGATGTCCTTGCCCGCCACACCACCGGTGTGGAACGTACGCATCGTCAACTGCGTGCCCGGTTCACCGATCGACTGGGCCGCGATCACGCCGACCGCTTCCCCGAGTTCAATCGCATTGCCGGTGGCCAACGAACGGCCGTAGCACTTGGCGCAGATGCCGTTCTTTGACTCACAGGTGAGCACCGAACGCACGCGCACTCGCGTCACGCCGGAGTCCTCGCGCAGCATCGCCAATTCGGCGTCACCGACGATGCTGTTGCGCGGCAACACGGTGCCGTTCGACAGCGTCACGTCGGTGTGCAACGTGCGACCAAAGAGACGGGTCTCCAACCAGTTGCGCTTGCTCGAGGTGTCGGGCTGCACGTCTTCCACCCAGATGCCCTGGCTGGTGCCGCAGTCGTCCTCGCGCACGATGAGCTCTTGCGCCACGTCGTGCAGACGGCGCGTCAAGTAGCCCGAGTCGGCGGTGCGCAGCGCGGTGTCGACGAGACCCTTGCGCGCACCAGGCGTGGCGATGAAGTACTCGAGTGTCGCGAGACCTTCACGGAAGTTGCTCTTGATCGGACGCGGGATCATGTCACCGCGCGGGTTGGCCACGAGACCACGCATACCGGCAATCTGACGCAACTGCGTCATGTTGCCGCGCGCACCCGAGCCGACCATCATGTCGATCGGATTGAAGTCGTCGTTCTTGAACGACTGCTGCATCGCACCCATCACTTCGTTGGTGGCATCCGACCAGATACGCACTTCCTGCTGACGACGCTCACCATCGGTGATGATGCCGCGACGGAACTGCGTCTCGACCTTCTCGGCCTTCTCTTCGTACGACTCGAGGATCTTCTTCTTCTCGGTCGGAGCCTTGATGTCGTCGATCGAGAAGGTGAGACCGCTCTTGCTCGCGTAGCGGTAGCACAGCGACTTGATGCGGTCGAGCGCGACCGACACCATCGACTTCGGATAGTGGTCGCTCAGTCGCTCCACGATCTCGGCGAGTGCCGACTTGCCGAGTGCCTTGTCGATATGGCCGAAGCGCGCGACGTAACCCTCGGGGAGTGCCTCTTCCATGATCAGTCGACCCGGCGTGGTCTCGAGCGGCTTCTTCACCGTCGAGCCGTACCAGTGGATCTTGGAGTGCAGCGTCACGAGCCCCGCATCGAGTGCGTTGTCCAGTTCAGCCATCGAGCGGAATGCGCGACCCTCCCCGGCCCGACCGTCGATCAACTGCGTGAGGTAGTACCCACCGATGATGAGGTCTTGGTTCGGCGCCACGATCGGACGACCCGACGCCGGTGAGAGCAGGTTGTTCGCCGACAGCATGAGCACGCGGGCCTCCGCCTGTGCTTCGAGCGACAGCGGCAAGTGCACGGCCATCTGGTCGCCGTCGAAGTCGGCATTGAACGCGGTGCACACCAGCGGATGCAGGTGGATGGCCTTGCCCTCGACGAGCACCGGCTCGAACGCCTGAATACCCAGGCGGTGCAGGGTCGGTGCGCGGTTGAGCAGCACGGGGTGCTCTTTGATCACTTCTTCGAGCACGTCCCACACCAGTGGGTGACGACGCTCGACCATACGTTTGGCCGACTTGATGTTCTGCGCGAGCCCGCGGTCGTCGAGTTTGCGCATGACGAACGGCTTGAACAATTCAAGGGCCATCAACTTCGGCAGACCGCACTGGTGCAGACGCAGCGTCGGACCGGCCACGATGACCGAACGACCCGAGTAGTCGACGCGCTTGCCGAGCAGGTTCTGGCGGAAACGGCCTTGCTTGCCCTTCAACATGTCCGACAGCGACTTGAGCGGACGGTTGCCCGCACCCGTCACCGGGCGGCCACGTCGGCCGTTGTCGAACAGCGCGTCGGCTGCTTCTTGCAGCATGCGACGTTCGTTGTTGAGGATGATCTCCGGCGTCGCCAACTCCAACAGACGCTGCAGTCGGTTGTTGCGGTTGATCAGGCGGCGGTAGAGGTCGTTCAAGTCGCTCGTTGCAAAGCGACCACCATCGAGCTGCACCATCGGGCGCAAATCCGGCGGAATCACCGGGATGGCATCGAGGATCATCGCCTTCGGGTTGTTCACGAGTTTGCCGTTGTCGTCGCGCTTGTTGAACGATGCGACGATCTTCAGGCGTTTGATGGCCTTCGTCTTGCGCTGCGACGAGAGCGGCTTGCCCTTGTAGCCGTTGGCGATGGCATCGCGCAGTTCGGCTTCGTCCTTCACGAAGTCGAGCGAATCGATGAGCGCCTTGATGGCCTCGGCGCCCGAACCACCGGTGAAATAGTCGCTGTAGCGGTCGACCAGTTCGCGCCAGAGGTTCTCGTCGTCGATGATCATGCGCGGGTACATCTCGCCGAGGGTCGTCCACGCGCGGTCGAGCAGGTCGATCTCTTCGTTCGCCAAGCGGGCGATGGTCTCGATGTCTTTCTCGATCTGCTTCTGGCGGTTCTTCACCTCGGTGTCTTTGGCACCGTCCTTGGCCAACTGGGCGAGTTCGAGTTCGGCATCCTTCTGGCGCTGCTTCACGTACGCGTCACGACGCTTGGCGATCTCCGCCTTGTCCTCGAGGTACTCCTGCTCGAGTTCCGGCTTCATCTCGTGCAATTCGTCGTTCTTCACGGTGCTGACCAGCCACGCCGAGAGGTAGATGACCTTCTCCAACTGCTTGGCCTTCATCTCGTCGCGCGGCTCCAAACCGCTCAGGAGATACGCCAACCACGAACGGGTGCCCTTCAGGTACCAGATGTGCACGACCGGTGCGGCCAACTCGATGTGACCCATGCGGTCACGGCGCACGCGTGAACGCGTGACTTCGACGCCGCACTTGTCGCAGATGATGCCCTTGAACTTGACCCGCTTGTACTTGCCGCACGCGCACTCGAAGTCGCGGGTTGGGCCGAAGATCTTCTCGCAGAACAAGCCGTCGCGCTCGGGGCGCAGCGTGCGGTAGTTGATCGTCTCGGGCTTCTTTACCTCGCCGTACGACCACGAACGGATGTCATCGGCCGTCGCGAGGCCGATGCGCATCTGACGGAAGTCGTTGACCTCGGTGGCCGGGGTGGTTGCGGGAACTGCCGTGTCGGTCATGTTCGTTCCGTGTTCCTTTTACTTAGAACGTGCTCTGGCGCAAACGATCGTCTGCGTCGGAGCCGCGCTCGGGTCGGGTGAGGTTGATGCCAAGTTCCTTTTGGGTCTTGTAGATGTCTTCGTCGAGGTCGGCGAGTTCGACCGGGCGGCCGTCTTCACGCAACACTTCGACATCGAGGCAGAGCGCCTTCATTTCTTTCATGAGCACCTTGAAGCTCTCCGGCACGCCGGGCTCCGGCAGGTTGGCCCCCTTCACGATCGACTCGTACACGTGCACGCGTCCGAAGACGTCGTCGCTCTTCAGGGTGAGGATTTCCTGCAGGCAGTACGCCGCACCGTAGGCCTCGAGCGCCCACACTTCCATCTCGCCGAAACGCTGGCCACCGAACTGCGCCTTGCCGCCGAGCGGCTGCTGGGTGATCATCGAGTACGGCCCGGTCGAACGAGCGTGGATCTTGTCGTCCACCAAGTGGTGCAACTTCAGCATGTACATGTAGCCGACGGTGATCGAGTTGTCGTAGTACTCACCGGTGCGACCATTGCGCAGGCGCACCTTGCCGTCCTTGCCGACGAGTCGCTTGCCGTCGATGCTCTCCGGGTTGATCGAGCCGAGCACATCCTGAATGGTCGGGTGTACCGACTCCTCTGAGTCTTCGTCCCAATGGGCACCGTCGAAGACCGGCGTCGCCACGTACACGCTGGGGGCAGTAACGGGACGCGTCTTGGTTTCGGTGCCACGCAGCGGAGCATCACCGACGACCTTGCCGGTCTTCGGATTGACCCAACCCCAACGGGCGCCGTAGCCGAGGTGCGCTTCAAGCACCTGACCGATGTTCATACGGCTCGGCACGCCGAGCGGGTTGAGGATGATGTCCACCGGCGTACCGTCGTCGAGATACGGCATGTCTTCGACCGGAAGGATCTTGGAGATGACGCCCTTGTTGCCGTGACGACCAGCCAGCTTGTCGCCGACGCTGATCTTGCGCTTCTGCGCCACGTACACGCGTACGAGTTCATTGACACCCGGCGGCAATTCGTCGCCGTCGGAGCCGTCGTCCTTCACGCGCTGCAGCACCTCGATGTTGATGACCTTGCCCGACTCACCGTGCGGCACGTTGAGCGAGGTATTGCGCACTTCGCGGGCCTTTTCACCGAAGATGGCGCGCAAGAGGCGCTCTTCAGGCGTGAGTTCGGTTTCACCCTTCGGGCTCACCTTGCCGACGAGCACGTCGCCCGGGGCAACTTCGGCACCGACGCGGATGATGCCGCGGTCGTCGAGGTCGGCCACGATGTCTTCCGACAAGTTCGGGATGTCGCGGGTGATTTCCTCGGGTCCGAGTTTGGTGTCGCGCGAGTCGACCTCGTGTTCTTTCACGTGGATCGACGTGAGCACGTCTTCCTTCACGAGACGCTCCGAGATGATGATGGCGTCCTCGTAGTTGTAGCCCTCCCATGGCATCAGAGCCACGAGCAGGTTCTTACCCAACGCGAGTTCGCCCTGGTCGGTGCTCGGGCCATCGGCGAGCAGGTCGCCCTTCTTTACTTTCTGGCCTTCGCGCACGCGCGGAATCTGGTTGATGGTGGTGTCCTGGTTGGAACGACGGAACTTGACGAGGTCGTGTTCGTGGTCCTTCTTGGGCAGGTCGTCGTACTTCACCACGATGCGGTCGCCGGTGACGAGTTCGACGACGCCGTTGTCACGGGCCAAAACGAGGTCGGCTCCGTCGCGGGCAGCGCGAGCCTCGACGCCGGTGCCGACGAACGGTGCCTCGGCGCGCACCAACGGCACGGCCTGACGTTGCATGTTGGCACCCATGAGGGCGCGGTTTGCATCGTCGTGTTCAAGGAATGGAATCAGCGACGTCGCAACCGACACGATCTGGCGCGGTGACACATCGATGAAGTCGACTTGTTCGGGGTCGACGAGAGCCAAGTCGGTGGTCGATCCGAAGAACGACTCCGCTTCGAGCATCTTCTTCAGGTCTTCGAGGGTTGCCGCCTGCGGCGAACGACGCACGAGCACCTTCGGCTCCACGAACGTTCCGTCTTTGTTGATGGCGGTGTTCGCCTCGGCGATGACAAATTCCTCTTCTTTGTCGGCGGCCATGTAGATCACCTCGTCGGTGACACGACCGTTGACGACGCGACGGTACGGCGTCTCGATGAAACCGAACGGGTTGACGCGCGCATACGTGGCGAGCGCACCCTGCAGACCGATGTTCGGGCCTTCCGGCGTTTCGATCGGGCACATGCGGCCGTAGTGCGAGAAGTGCACGTCGCGCACTTCGAAGCCGGCGCGCTCGCGCGAGAGACCGCCAGGTCCGAGTGCCGACAAACGGCGGCGGTGCGTGAGGCCCGACAGCGCGTTGGTCTGGTCCATGAACTGCGACAACTGCGAGGAGTTGAAGAACTCCTTGATCGCACCGACGAGCGGACGCACGTTGATGAGCGTGAGCGGCGAAATGCCGTCTTGGTCTTGCGAGCTCATGCGTTCGCGGACCACTCGCTCCATGCGCGAAAGACCAATGCGCACCTGGTTTTGGATGAGTTCCCCGACCGGTCGCACGCGACGGTTGGCGAAGTGATCCTGGTCGTCGAGGCGGTAGCCCGGCTCTTGCTTCACGAGATGCAAGAGATAGGTGATCGTCGCCAAGATTTCGCAACGCGCCAGCACGTTCGGCGCATGTGGCGGCATCGCGACCTGACCACCCTTGTGATAGTCCTTCAAGCCGGCCGGCACGTCGATCTGACCGAGTTCATTGCCTTCGGGTAGCCCGAAAATTTCCGAGAGCTTCAGCACTTCGGGGCCGATCTTGCGGAACAACTTGTAGCGACCGACACGCGAAGTGTCGTAGCGACGCGATTCGAAGAATGCGCTCTCGAAGTTGATGCGCGCGGAGTCGACGGTGGCCGGCTCGCTCGGGCGCGTGCGACGCATGATCTCGACCATCGCTTCGTCGCGGGTCGGTGCAATGTGCTTCTCGCGCAACCACTGCTCTTCGAGGAAGTCGAAGTACTTGACGAACCGTTCGAGGAAACCGGGCGCGTGCTGCTCGTCGTAGCCGAGGGCGCGCAGAATGAGGAAGATGCTGAGACGACGCTTGCGGGCGATGCGTGCACCGGCGGTCGGGTTCTTGCCCGGCTTGTGCTCGACGTCGAACTCGAGCCACTCACCGCGCTGCGGGTGGATGGTGCCCTTCACCAATTGGTGCTTGGCCAAGTTGCGGAGGCGGTAACGCTCTCCTGCCTCGAAGATCACACCGGGCGAACGCACCAACTGCGACACGATGACTTTCTCGATGCCGTTGACGAGGAACGTGCCGCGCTCGGTCATCTTCGGGAACTCGCCGATGTAGACGACCTGTTCCTTGATTTCGCCGGTGTCACGGTTGGAGAAACGCGCCTTCACGAAACGCGACACGGCGTACGTGTGGTGCTTGATGCGGCACTCGGCCTCGGTGAACTTCGGGCCGGGCGTCAGTTCGCGATCATCCGGATCGAACTCGAGTTCGAGTTGCAATTCTCCCGCCGTCGTCTTGATCGGCGAGATGTCGGAGAACACATCGCGCATGCCGTCGCGCATGAACCAGTCGAAACTGTCTTTTTGCACCGCCAACAAGTCCGGCATTTGGAGAACTTCATCAAGTGATGCGAACGAATAACGTTCGCGTGCGGCGGCGCGAGACGGCACGGGTACGACTCCTACTTACTGGTGTTGGCTTGCGGGGACTAACGAATTGCGGCGGTGGTGTGTGAACGGGTCGCCGATGCGCGTTCGCCACCCCTCTGCGAGGAGGTTTGGCGGGGGCGTCGCACGGCGACCCGTCACGCTACCTGCGTGGGGTCGGGTTTCCACCCGAAGAGTGCGGCGAACCGCACCCCGAGAAGTTGGTTAGGCCAACTCGACGGTGGCGCCGACTTCTTCCAGCTTCTTCTTGGCGGCGTTGGCGTCGGCCTTGCTGACCTTCTCCAGGATCGGCTTCGGGGCGCCATCGACCAGTTCCTTGGCTTCTTTCAAGCCGAGGTTGGTCAATTCGCGCACGACCTTGATGACCTGGATGGGCTGGCCACCCTTGTCCTTCAAGACGACCGAAAACTCGTCCTTTTCCTCGGCGGCTGCGGCCGGGGCTGCCCCACCGCCAGCGGCGGCGACGGCGACCGGAGCGGCGGCGGTGACGCCGAACTTCTCCTCGAACGCGTCGAGGAGCTCCTTCAGTTCGAGCACGGTGAGGGCGGCGATCCCGTCAAGGATCTGATCCTTCGTGAGTGCCATGGTGTGTTTCCTCTTTCTTTGTTGTTATGGATGGTGGTTGGTGGATGTATTCGATTCGATCGGGGTATCCGGCTTACGCCGCTTGCTTCTGCTCGACGAGCGCCTTCAGGCCGTAGGCAGCCTTACGCGGCAGCGCCGAGAGCATGTACGCGGTGTTGGCCATCGGGGCCTTGAGTAGGCCGGCGAGCTTGGCGAGCATCACGTCGCGCGACGGCAGATCGGCGAGCGCGCGCAGACCCTTCACGTCGACCGCCTTGCCGTCGACGACGCCGCCCTTCAACTTGAGGGCTTCGTTCTCCTTGGCGAACTCGCGCATCGCCTTGGCGACCGCCGACACCTCGCCGGTGACGAAGGTGATGGCGACCGGGCCGCCGACCATCGGCTCGACTGGCGCCATTGCACCGTCGCGAGCAGCGATCTTGACGAGCGAGTTCTTGTAGACCTTGTATTCCGCACCGAGCGGACGCAGCGTGCGACGCAACTTGGCGAGCGCGCCAACGGTCAGACCGCGGTACTCAGAAACGATGACGGAATTCGAAGCAGCAAGTTTGTCGCGAACCTCGGCGACGACCGCAGCCTTCTCGGCGCGTGCTGTTGACATGTCGTGTCCTTCCTCGTGTGGTCGGGTTTCCCCGATTATTCACCCGTTCGGGTGAGCCACATGTCTGTGGTTGGTATTCAGTTGTGTACTGCGATTGCGAACCCGCACACTATCGGCGCGTCAGGCACTTTCCACCGCGCTCGGGTCGATGCGAATCAAGGCCCGCGCTCAGGATCTCCTACGACCGTGTCGCTTCGCTGACCGACTCGCCCGGTCGGCGGTACCGCTAACTCAGTTCGTACAGCCGGCGCATGACGATGTGCCCGACGATGAGTTGCAAGTCTTCAGCGACTTGCATGTCGTGAATCGGGAAATGCATCGGATGTTTGGCAAGGTCCTTGCATCGCCCACCGTCAAAAGCGACGATTGCGAGGGTGATCATCCCCAACTGGTTGCCCATCTCGAGTGCGTTGACCACATTCGCAGAGTTGCCACTGCCTGACAAGACGACCAACACATCGCCGGGCTCGGCTTTGACGCGCAGCTGCTCAGAAAACACCTTGTCGTAACCGATGTCGTTGGCCAGACACGTGAGCACGGAGGCGTTGGCAGGCAGCGCCTCGATGCGCAGCCCGATTCCGCGGCGCACACCCGCCCCGTAAGTGAAGTCGTTGGCAAGGTGGATTGCATTGCCGGCGCTGCCACCGTTGCCACACATGTAGATACGTCTTCCGGTGTTCCACGCCTGCAGGAAGATCTGGGCATACTGCTCGGCGCCCGCAATCTCTGGTCCTTGCAAGACGCGAGTCAGCGTGGCGACATAGTCGGACAAGAGGCGTGAACCGTCGTTTGCCATGCGTCGCA
>Ga0194126_10007453_pt1 | contig 15232 bp, 15 predicted proteins | sample TA2KigC150mmetaG_FD_148641 | JGI IMG/M metagenome (GOLD analysis project Ga0194126, IMG submission 148641) | Freshwater microbial communities from Lake Tanganyika, Tanzania - TA2015035 Kigoma Deep Cast 150m | ecosystem: Environmental > Aquatic > Freshwater > Lake | place: Tanzania: Lake... | reverse complement strand
CTTGTGGAAATGCATATCGAATCGTAAGGAGTGGAACATAAGACATAACATATCGTAAGATATTCTGCACTGCACATCCTTTGGGTTTCATGGCAATTCAAAGTGAACTTTGCCCCGATAATCAGGAACCTTTCCCACACCAAGGGCTGGAAAATCACTGCGACCTTGGTGGAATTCCAATTCTAGGCAGTGTTTCCCCGAACCAAGGGTATCTGTCCAGTCCAAAAGGCAACGACGATTCCCCTTGAAATACAAAGCAATTTCCATTTCCTTCCATGCCGTGTTTTTATCTTGATTAGGCAAGGATCCAGAGACGGTGGCGGGAGACGAAGGCTCTAATCCTGAAACGAGTCGATAACGCAACAATCCCAAATAAGGCGAATTGCTGTTGCATTGATAATCAAAGCGTAGTGCGCCGTGCCGGTAATCCGATTGCAAGGATTGAGGGGCTACTTGAAGAACGGGCTTAGGTTGGCCAACTTGGAAGAATACCGGAAGGAATTGTTCGAAGCGAAAGGCAACTTTGGTGCCTACCGTCGCGGTATCGATGCTTCCGGCTTCCGCGACAGCCGCTTGCGATGAAATTTTGATACGGCTGAAGTAAAGGCCTTCTTCTTGGAAATTACGTTCCTTCAAAATTAATCTCACCATTTGTTGCGATTGAGGTTGCAGGGTAAAAGCGGAGGGGTACGCTTTGATGGAATTTCCCAGTCCGTGGGATTTTTCTCGAAGCGTATCGCCATAGACCATTTGAATTTCACCTAAAGAATCTTGTCCAGGATAGCCAAAGAGAAATTTGATACGAACTTCCTGAATTTGATTGCCCGTGTTGCCGATATAAATGGTGCCTTGACCTTGCTGGTCCAACAAGATACCCGTAGGAGCAATACTTACCTGGGCTTTGCACCAATTCGATGCGGTGTATAGACTCATCATCAAAATAATTTTGTTCATCATGGGGTAGGTTGATCGATAGGGTTTGTTTTCGAATAAATCCCCCTCCACCCAACCGAGGAGGGGATGATGAATGGATCAATTGTACTCCGCCCTGAAATTGGCGATACCGGAATAAATGCCGGTGGCTTGGGCATTGAGATTGGCCGGACTGCCCGCGGTACCTCCGACTTTGCCCCCTACATAGAGGTAGTATTTGCCGGCCACCAGGGTAATATCTGCCGTGGAGGCTATCCCCAGACCTCCTGTCCCAAGGATAGTGGATCCGGAGGCCAGATCGCTTCCGTTACCATTGACTTGCAGATTGTAAATTAAGGTATTGCCTCCTACTGAGGAGTTGAGAACAATGTTCGCAGGCCAAGTGATTTTGACAGAGCCGGTGGTGGATCCTTCTACCGTGAATTTGCCAACAGAGGTGCTGACTCCGGTGTTGGTGTGGCTGCTTCCGGTGGGTGACAAGAAAACATGTCCGGGGGTTGTAGCCGATAAATTACCAAATTGAACATCTGCATTGTTGGTTAATTTGAGTTGAGCAAGGACAGTTGCTCCAATATTGAGGTTGGTGTTGATCACACCGGTGTTCTGAGCGTTCATTTGTTGGGATGCGAGGATGGCAGTCAACAAGGAAAGGCTCATAAGGATTCGGGTTGCAAGAGTCTTTTTCATGGGTGTTTTGTGGATTTAGAGGGTTTAAAAGAAATTGGATGGGTTGGGTCAGGAAATGGAGGGTTATGATCATCGAATGCTCAAGGCAAGGTTCAATACCAAACCTCGATGTTCATGGAATTGGTGAAATAACCGGGGGTAACCGGGCCTATCGGTCCTAATCGGCCGTGCACATACAAAAAGGCTTTGACTCGATTTTCAAAGGGTGATGGATTACCGGGAATGTTCTGATAATCGCTCATTTCAAATTGAAAGTTGTTTTGGTTGGGATCCATTGGAACGGCTTGATTCCTTGCCATTCTTTCATCGTTGAGGCCTTCGTTGCAGAAGGCTGCTTGCCAAGCAAAGGGGATGGAAGAGGGGGGTGAAGTTGAATGGTTCATTATCTCAGCAACAGGTTGAATTTGAATCATTAAAGGTGTCCTGGCCGGGGCCGAAATTTCAACTACCAGGGTTCTTGAATCATGGATGTCGATGCTGTAGCTTTGTTGATTCCCACTGATTATGGGAGCGCCAATCTGATCAAAAATCAAACCTGTATAGCCGTTCATGATACGGGCTTGCACGGTTCCCCTTTGGGCGATGAGGTAATGATTACCTAAAGTCCAATTCCATAACATCATAAAAATAAAGGCTCCAATTCTCATTCGATTTCCAATTGAATCGTGGAACCCATACGGACCTTATTTATGGAATCAGCAGGGCTTTCTGCAGGTTCGCTAAACCATGTGTTGGGATGAAGGCATTGTACTTTGGAAAGGGTGCCGTTTCCGTTTTTCCAAAGAAGGGTAAGGGGTGTTTCGCTACCAAAGTAGCCTAGCCTTCCGCCGCTAGGATTTTCGTCGTGGGGCGGTAATTCGCGGACCCAATAGAATTGACGCAGGGATCGCACCTGTGCCGATACCCTAAGGGTTTCGTGCGGTAAATGGGTCGGGGTGGCCTGGCCCCAAACTCGGGCTGTCGAGAGCGCTGTGGCGAGCGCTGTGTACCACAATAGCAGGGTTTTCATTGCCCCTGCAAACAAGCAGGCTCTTCGTCCTGCAGTCGGTCTTAAACGCTTATCCCTTTAGCGCAGCTGCTTGGTGATTTGAGGATCCAACGGAGAGACCGACGAGGGGTAAGATGCCACCCATTGACCCTCGCCGTTGACCAAAAATTTGGTGAAATTCCAGCGAACCTCTGCATTCGATATGCCGTTCAGGGATTTGCTCATCAGCCATTGGTAAACCGGATGTCTCTTATCGCCCTTGATTTGGACCTTGGAGGCCATCAGGAATTCTACCCCGAAGTTCTTGGCGCAAAAGCCTGCTATACTCTTTTCGTCGCCGGGCTCTTGTCCCCCGAAATCATTGCAAGGAAAACCAAGGATGGTGATTTTGGAACCCCATTGTTGATGCAGCGCTTGCAGTTCTTTGTACTGCGGGGTATAGCCGCATTCGGAGGCGGTGTTAACGACCAAGACGTAGCGGCCTTTGAATTCCGACATGCTGCGGCTTTTGCCGTGGATGTCCACGAAGGTCAAGTCGTGAAAACGCTGATCCGATAGAGCGTTTTGGGGCTCCGATAAGGCGTTTTGGGGCTCTTTGTCCGGAGCGGCGCAGGCCAATGTCGCACCGATACTGGCCATAAGGAAGGTTTTGAATACCATTAGGGAAATTTAGGAAATTGGTCAAAATTAGGGTCTCTTTTTTCGATGAAGGCGTTTTTGCCTTCTTTGGCTTCGTCGCTTAGGTAATACAAGAGGGTGGCGTTACCAGCCAGTTCCTGTATCCCGGCCTGTCCATCCAATTCTGCATTGAAGGAGGCTTTGAGCATTCGGAGTGCAATAGGGCTTTTGGTGAGAATCTTGCGGGTCCAGGCCATGGTGGTTTCTTCCAAGTCTTCGAGGGGAACCACCTTGTTCACAAGGCCCATTTCCAAGGCTTCGGCCGCGTTGTACTGATCGCAGAGGTACCAGATTTCGCGGGCCTTCTTTTGCCCAACAATCCTAGCCAAATACGAGGCCCCAAATCCCCCATCGAAACTACCCACCTTGGGCCCGGTTTGACCAAAACGGGCATTTTCGGCGGCGATGGTCAAATCGCAAACAACATGCAAAACATGCCCACCCCCGATGGCCCACCCCGCTACCATGGCGATGACCGGCTTGGGGATACGGCGTATTTGCATTTGCAGGTCCAAAACATTGAGTCGGGGTACTTGGTCTTTGCCCACATAGCCCCCGTGGCCGCGGACACTTTGGTCTCCTCCGCTGCAAAAGGCCTTGCCGCCCTCGCCGGTGAGGATCACAACCCCAATGCGAGGGTCTTGGCGACACATTTCCATGGCCTGGGACATTTCTTGTACCGTCAATGGGGTAAAGGCGTTGTGTTTCTCGGGCCGGTTGATGGAGATTTTTCCGACCCGATCGCAGAGTTCAAACTTAATTTCTTCGAAGGAGGCCAGGGGAGTCCAGGGGTAGATGCGTTGGTTCATGGAGGATGGATCAAAAATTACAAGGGGCTTAAATCCCAGGAAAGGGAGCGCAAGTTTAACGCTTGGACTCGCCTCAAAGTTTAGCCTCTAGGAAGAGGTCTTCAGGGGAGGTTTCTCTGGGCCGCGGAGGAGGTGTTCGGCTTGCCTGTTGCAGGTTGGGTTGGTTTGTATTTCCAAAACAGCGACGCCGGCCTGGTCATTCAGCCAATTCAGGCCGTCTTCAAGCGAATTCAGGTCGGTGGCCACCCGATGGGGCAGGCCGTATCCCTGGCACCAGGCAGACCAAATCATGTTCCGAGGGGTAGCAAAAAGGAGCTCGCATTCAGGTTGTTTCGAGGCCCCGGGGAGCTGTCTGAAAATATCCCCCCCTCCGTTGTTGAGCAACAGGATTTTGATCGAAGGCCTTGGTTCCAGCAACCAGGCCCCCGCGTCATAGGCCGTTGCCAAATCCCCATTCAAAACCCAAACGGAATCCTCCGGATGGGCCCAGGCATGGCCAATTCCGGTGGAGATGCTGCCTTCGATACCGCTGGTTCCACGGTTGCAGTGGATGCTCTTGATGGAACCCTTGTCCCAAGGCAGGGCCAAGAATTTGCGGACCAGGCTTGAATTCCCTAAATGGACTCTCTTGTGTTTTAGAAATGGTAAGGCGACCGATAGCGCTAGTGAATCCGAAAAAGGAAGTTGGTGATAACGATCCCGCATCATCTTGTCGAAATCAAGGACTGCGTTTTCGGAATCCGTGTCCGAAGTTGCTGCTAGGGACGCAGTCGGAAATTCTCGGCGTTGATTTTGAACAATGTTACAGATCGCTTCCAAGGCGAATTTTGGCGAGGATTGCCAAACCCCGTCAAGTCGGTTGTAGGTGTCAATTTCATCCCCACGTGGATCTATTCGCCAATGCTTGAACCGAGGATTGTTGCGCAGAAACAACTGAAAATGCTTGGATAGCAACGGGCCACCCCAAGAAATCAATAAAGCAGGGGGATCGATGGGGGCAGTCCTAAACCATTCATCCCTAAGGGGTAAACCAACCTTAAGGTTAGCCAAATCTTCCCGCCAAAGGCAAATCTGCCCCAAGCCTTCGAGTTCCGTAAGCACGGGCTCCAAGGCCTCGTGGGTACTGTCCATACCAGCAAGAAACCAAATACTCTTCCCCTGAGCCAAGGCTTGATGAATTGCGACTTGAAATTCCTCCGGGACCGACCCATGATGAGGGGAATGGTCAGGGGCATTGTTTGGGCCAGTGGATGAAAACTTGCGGTTGGAATGTTCAAGCTCGACCAAGTCATAGAGCGGTTCATCAAGAGGAATATTGATGTGCACGGGACCGCACTCCTTTACCGCGGTCGTCAAAGCTTGCTCGAATAAATTTTCCGAACGTCGAAGATCCCATTCCGCATCATCCGGCGCCCAACGGAATGAAGCGCGCAGATGATGATCCAAAGCCCCGTCTTGGCGAATCACCTGTCCACGCTGTTGGCCTTCGTATCCCGCAGGCCGATCTGCACTCAAAATCAGCATCGGCAGACGGAGATAATACGCCTCGGCCACAGCAGGCCCAAGGTTGAGCAGAGCAGTGCCCGATGTGCAAACTACGACCACAGGCCTTCCCGCCCCCAGGCTCAGGCCCAACGCTGCGAATCCTGCAGCTCGCTCATCCACCCCTGTGAAAATTTCTATTAACTCGCTACGCGCAATGGCCAAGGTCAATGGAGCCGATCGGGATCCGGGACAAAGGACGGCATGGCGTACCCCTTGATCCCAAAGCCATTGGGGCATAAGCTTAATTGCAGTCGATTTCACCTCTGTGGGAATGGACGATGTTCATTCTCCGAGTATCCCTGCAGCTGGAGAAATCCAGCCCAAGGATTGAAGAATATTCATGAGCGTTTCTGATTTTCGACAAGTTTCCAACCATTCGGTTTCTGCATCCGATTCGGGCAAGATTCCTGCACCCATGTACAGCCTAACATGCTTATCCTGCCAATGCAAACAACGCAAATTGACCGAAAGTAAACCGTTGCCTTCCTCGTTGAGGTAACCCCAATACCCTGCGTAGAGTGATCGCGGATAGGGTTCATTTTCAAGAATATATTTCACAGATTCCGGAACAGGAAAGCCGGCTACAGCAGGGGTAGGATGCAGGCAATGCGCCATTTCATAACATGAAATACTCGAATTACCCTCAATTTTGTTCAACAAATGCTCTACTGGACCTTTTTGAACGGTAGAGGTTTCTTGCAAATTCAAGGGGATTGATTTGCTAGCAAAACGCTCTTGGAGGTAATCGACCACTAGGCGTTGTTCCTTGATTTCTTTGTCCTCCCAGGGGCCGGTGTGGGCAAGGCTTCTCGTTCCGGCAAGGGCCATACTGCGAATCTTCGGAGTCTCCTTCTCTACCAGGGTTTCAGGACTGCTGCCCAACCATATTCCGTACACCGGATGATGGAGTAACACAATATGCATAGACGGGTAGGCCTGGCACAAGGCCTCAAAAAGGAGGCATGGGTGGGCCTCGGATTGCAATTGAATGGATTTGGTCCTGGACCAGACCACCTTTTGAAGAGCCTCTATTTCATGATGGCCCTCCGAATCCTGCGGTTTGTTCTGGAGGATTTCGGTGATTTGACGAACCGATTGGCAGAATTCAAGGTAATGTTGGGAATCATGGTGTTCACGGTGCTCGCCCGATGGCTCATCGTCCGATACGGTAAGGTCCATCCATTCAGCAGCGGCAGTTAAGGCCTTTGCATTCGGAACAGCACCTTGCCATCGAATTAATGGATTAAGCCAAAGTTCCGGACCATGAACAAGGCTGAAGGGTGCTACCACAAATCCATTGCGGGAACCCTCCTCCCAAGGACGCTCGGTATTCGCCTCAGGATCAATGAAGTGTTGCGGCTCAAGAACCAATACGCCGTCTTTGGAGGGTAATCGGTAGGAAACCCATCCAAAATTTGCGCGAATCGAGCGATCAAAAAGAGCTTCTTGTGTCAACGATTCAGCCTTAAGGATTGTGACGAATAGCGGCTGTGAAACGAGAAATACAACACAGATTACCGCTTTTATCCACGATGCGTATTTCCCAAACCTGACTGCTGGATCCTTGGTGGATGATCTTGGCCACACCAGTGACGTAACCTTCTCTGACAGGGCGCAAGTGGTTGGCATTGATTTCCATACCGACCGCGTGCTTATCTGGATACGCCAGCATGTTGGCCCCAATGCTGCCCAAGGTTTCGGCTAATGCCACCGAGGCGCCCCCATGCAATAAGCCAAAAGGTTGCTTGGTTCGGTGATCCACGGGCATTCGGCCTTGGATTTGCCCCATTTCGGCATGAATGATTTCCATGCCAAGGGTTTCGCCCATGTTGCCTTGCAAGGATTTCTGTAAAGTGGCTAAGATTTCTTCTGGCGTCATGGTTTAATGATTTGCTGTTGTTTTTGGAAATGCAAAAGTACACGCCATAGGGCCCTCCAAAGGGTTGGTTGCTGAGATGATTGCAATAATCGTAATCGCCGTATTTTCGGCCTATGAATAACCACAAAGAAGCTCAAACGTTTTGGGGGATTGTGCCCAATGCCTTGACTTTGGGGAATTTATTCTGCGGTTGTCTGGGTTTGGTCGGCGCCTTCAACGGGGGTGAGGCTTGGGCCCTGTACTGTATTGCCCTGGCCGCTGGCCTTGATTTTGCGGATGGAGCTGCAGCCAGGTTGTTGCGCGCACCCTCCGACATGGGCCGAGAATTGGATTCCTTGGCGGACTTGGTGTCCTTCGGACTCCTGCCCGCGGCACTGCTGATGGTGAATGCCCGCAGCCTCATGCCCTCCTACGGTATGGCGCCATGGCCATTGGACGGGAATGCTTCATGGCCCATGCCAACTTTTCCTGCCCACAGCGAGGCCTGGTGGTTGCTTTGTTTTGCGGCCATACCCTTGGCTTCAGCGTGGCGGTTGGCGCGGTATAACTTGTTGACCATGCCCACCCCTCATTTCATCGGCTTGCCCACGCCTGCTCATGCCATGCTTTGGATGGGTTTTCTCGGTTCCCTGGCTTCTTGGCCGGTGACCTGGCTTTTGAAACTAGAGGCTTGGCATTTGGCCCTTGCGGCCTTGGGGACTTCTGCCCTGTTGGTATCCAATTTGCCCATGCTCTCCCTGAAACCCTCCGAGGTCAGCAAGCGATTTCCCTATCTTCGCCAAGCTCTCCTCGGCTTGGTGGCTGTAGCGATAGGGTTCTGGGGCTTTGGGGGGCTCTTTGCGATCATGCTTTTGTACATTCCTTTTTCGATTCTTATTCTACGTTTGTTATGAAACAATTCCTTGCTGAAATTGACGTGATGCCCCACGATGCCTTGCTGGACCCTCAAGGCAAGGCGGTTTTGACTGGCTTGGCTCGTTTGGATCTATCGGATGTTGTTGATGTCCGCGTTGGCAAACATATTCGCATGCAGTTGCAGGCTGCTAATGCAGCTGATGCCGAGTCCATGGCTCGTAAAGCCTGCCAAGAACTGTTGGCCAACCCGGTGATGGAATCCTTTTCTTTGGAGGTTCGCGAATTACCGTGAACTCCAAGGAATCGGATCAGCCCAAGGCAGGCGGCATGCTCAGCGTGGTTTCCACCCCGCTGGGGAACTTGGGTGACATCACAGCCCGCAGTCTGGAGCTGTTGCGGACGGCGGATTTGGTCCTGTGCGAAGATACCCGCACCACCGGAATGCTCCTGAAGCACTTGGGTATTCAGGCCGTATTGAAGTCCTATCACGCCTATAATGAGCATGTTATTCTTGATAATATTCTTGGGCAGTTGCAATCCGGCGCCAAGATGGTCTTGGTATCGGATGCCGGAACACCGGGGATTTCGGATCCGGGTTTTTTGTTAATACGTCATTTGTTGCAACACGGAATCAAGGTGGATGTCGCCCCTGGTCCCAGTGCGATCCTGCCGGCCTTGCTCCTATCGGGTTTTCCATGCGATCGCTTTGTGTTCGAAGGCTTCCTCCCCCTCAAGAAAGGAAGAGCTACCCGAATCAATGCCTTAAAAACCGAGGCCCGAACCGTCATTTTGTACGAATCTCCTCATCGAATTCTGCGTACGGTGAAAGACCTGGCCGAGACCCTGGGTTCAGATCGGCAAGCCTGTCTTGCCAGAGAATTAACCAAATTGCACCAAGAAACCATTCACCTTCCTTTGGCAGAACTCGCAAGGCACTGCGAAAGCAAGCCCCCCAAAGGCGAAATCGTCTTGGTGCTCCAAGGGGCCTCGAAGGATAAAACAGGCGACTAATTCGCCGGAGGGATATAGGAGCCGTTCACATCCCCGAACGTCAAGGTTCGTAACAGAAGATTATTGTAAGTGCTACCGCTCACGAGGTTGAGGGAACCGGTTTCATATCGCCAATCCCCTGCGGGCATGGTGGGGATGACATTGGAAAAGCGGCGTGCGGTCACCAATGCATCGGTGGAATTGATGGAATTGCTAGCATTTACATCCGCAGCCAACAGGAACAGCCCACCGAGGAGGCTCACGTTGCTGAAGTGCCGGTTAATGCCCAAAGCATCAGTGGCATTAACCCCGCCCCAAGCCTTGTTGGTCTGGTATTCCAGGGTATAAGACCCGGCAGGACGATTACCTAGGCTGAACATCCCTTGGGCATCGGTGGTATCCCTGCTGATTTCGGTATTGTTCTGTTTGAGCACGATGATGGTATTGGTCATAGGGCTTTGAGCCGAATTGCCGTAAACCATGGTTCCACCAATCAAGGATCCTCCCGTGCAGTTGATAGGACCTGTCAGGGGTTTGGCTACTGCATTGGATCGCCGGCCTCTCCAGGCATTGTTGGTGCCAATGGGGGTGATTGCGTACCAATCTTCCGAACCAAGGTTGGTACCGTTGACGGTAAAGGTGGTTGAGGTCGTGGTGCCAATGGAGTCCATATACCTGGCGCCAAGGCGATGAACAATATAACGACCCGCACCGGTGACGGCAGACCAAGACAAGGTCAGGGAGGTGGAACATACCGTAGGAAAGGCAATACCGGTAACCAAAGGACTGATATTCAGGGGTTGGACGCTTTCACTAACGATGGTCCCGGAGCTAACTCGAATTTTGATTTGTCCGCTGGTGGTCGAAGGCACCACCCAGCTGTAATGCCGTACCGATGCCGCCAAGTTGCTCGCAATCGTGGTCCAGCTTTGCCCGTTGTTGGAACTCCATTGCAAGGTGAATGGCCCTGTATTACCAGTTGCATCCCAACGGAGGATTTCGGTTTCTCCGCTAACAAAAGACTCGCCACCCATGGGATAGGTCATGGTGATTTGGTCGGTATGCCATTCGTAAACCAGCCAATAGACTTGCGGGCCAAGGGCAATTCCTTGACCCATGATGCGGGCTGTATAGGTACCGGCAATAGGATTGTTGATGCGGACTTGCTCTACATTGTTAAGAGAATCCAGACCAGGTACTGCAACTCTGTTTAACGAAGTCGTGTTGGGGCTGGGATCCAATATCAACGGAAATTGGGTTGCACCGGATGGGGTAAGGACCTTGAGATCAAGGTTATTCACCAAAGCACGGGTCGCATTGGCAATCCCAGCACGGTCAGCCCAATACAACATTACCCTTAACTGGCGAACATTCGCAGGTACCGCAATGGCATGGTTGATGCTGTCGTTGACCGCAAGGGCTCCTGTAACATAACGGTTGTTTTGCAACAATTCCATGGTGCGCAATGCGTTGATCCGTCCCCAACCAAATTTAAAATCAGGCCCAGGATTACCCAAGTCCTCAGCGGTATTCAGAATAGCCGCTTTGAGCAAGGCGGTTGGCGGTACAGCATTGTTATTCAAGGCGCGATAGCCGTGGCTGATTTGGGCAAGGGTTCCCATCACCGAGGGGGATGCGGCAGAAGTTCCACCGCCGGTTTGGTAGGTATTGTTGGGTGCAGTGGACATTTGGTTGTATCCGTTGGCACAGATGTCGGGTTTGATGCGACCGTCTTTGGCAGGGCCTCTGCTGGAGGAATTTTCGAGAGCATCCGTGTTGCGTAAATTCCCCACAGCGATTACATTTTTGGCAGCCTTGTATCCACCGGTAATGTTACCCCACCCGGACCCGGCACCGTAACCATGGTCATCTGTGCCGGCATTCCCGGCCGAGAAGACATGCATCAATTGGACATTACTTTGAATTTGCCCATCGATGGTCACGGCGCTGCTGTTGTAAAGCCCACCGTTAACCTCTGAATACGAAGTGGAAGTCAGGGTCGTGCCCAGGCTGTTGTAATTAGCAACCGCATTGGCGACGTGGGGGTAGCTCGATATGCTATACATGTGCAGGTACGCGCCGTAAGCCGCTCCAATCCGGGTTGGATTCAAATTACCCGAACCCACCGCGATTCCAGAGACCATATCCCCGTGCGTATTGGACGAAGAGGTATTGGTGGTGTACTGTGTAACCCTCCCAGCGAAATCGATATGAGGACCTATTGCCCCATCGTCCGCTATTCCAACGGTGACACCGTTGCCGTTATACCGCGTACCTCCCTCCATCATGTTGTCGATGGCGTGCCCTCGGTGCAAACTGCGGGCTTCCCGGTCTTCGGGTTCTCCCAAGCCACGGGCAGGTTCCATGAATTGAACGGCAGGGTGGGTGAGGAGAATTTCGGCATCCGTATCGTTGGCATAGAGGCTCAATCCCATTTGTCCGTGGGCAGACTCCATGGGCTCCACCGAGGGCAAGCTCCTCAAAAATTCCTTGAATCTTTCAAGGTTCGCGCTTGGATGGAGCAGGATATGCAGACCCTTGAGGCCGTTTCGGGTCAAAATTCCGGATACTGACCCGGGGTTGGTCAGCTCCATGGATCGCTTGGCGTCTACGCTCAGGGTATCGAAGGCCGCAAAGAGGGTGCGTTCTCGGCACAAATAATCCAGTAATGCAGGGCTAGGCTGTTCAGGCACCGCAATCAAATAAGCCAAAGGCGGCATGAACCCCTGATATTCCAGGCCAAGCTCTTCCATTTTCTTCCATTCTGCCGAGCCGGGTAGCCTCTGCATCCCCAAGGCCAGGTATTTCTTTCCGTCAAAGTAGGGGTACCCTCTCCAAATTCGTCCCAATTCCTCGGGATCGCTAGGGATCCGCCGTAATTTTTGAATCCCTCCTTGATGCCTCATTGCAAAGAGGTTATCGCCTGATCTGTTGGCTTGGGCAAACAGCCTGTGATGTGGTCCGAATACGCTTGCGGCAAGGATCACAAGGAAAAGAAAAGTGAAAGGGTTCCAAAGAGACTTGCCTTGCGAGTTCAAGTAGTTCATGGTGGTAAAATTGATCTAAAAATAAGCCAATATGTCCTATGAATGGGTGAACCTTGGATTTGCGTGGGTTACTTTGAGGCCACAAGACATGGTCATGCCCCTTACAAGGAATATCCTGGAATCGAATGCCTTCAAGGCAAGGCCATGGATGAACAGGATTGCGGCCGCCTTGCTATCGGCGGTTCTGTGGTGGTGGTCCTTTCCGCCTTTGGATTTTTCCTTGCTGATCATGGTGGCTTTGGTTCCCCTCCTCTGGCTTGCGGAACCCTCTGCCCAAGGCAATCGAATGACTTTTGTTTTCGGCGCCATGCTCGCAGCCTTTGGATTGGGCACTTGGTGGGTTTACCATGCAGCACTCATCGGAGCAGTTGCGGGGGTGGTCGCCAATGCAGGATATGTTACTCTTGCCCTGTGGAGTTATCGAACCCTGTGCAGGAATACCGGTTATTCGATGGATAAAAAGCCGTGGTTGACATGGGTTTTTTGGATAAGCCCTTGGCTAGCGATGGAATATGTGCATCAAAGAATCGATCTGGATTTTCCATGGATGCTCTTGGGTCATGCCATGGCCAATCATCCCTCGTGGATACAGTTTTACGAATGGACCGGTGTTGCAGGGGGTTCTTTGTGGATTTTGTCGGTGAATTTTTGGACTTACCGGGCATGGATGTACGCCCCCAAATTTTCAGCACGATCATGGGCGCCTGCCCTGTTGTGGCTCGTCCTGCCGTTGGGTTATTCCCAATGGAGGTATGCAACCTACCAACCATTCGGGGATGCGGTCAAGGTCGCTGCGATACAACCGAACATGGATGCCTACACCGTTAAGTTTAATCCTTCAACCCACGAGGAGCAAATGCGTATCATGCTCGCTTTGTCCGATTCGGCCGCGGATGCTGCTTTGGTTTTGTGGCCAGAAACGGCGTTGCCCGGATTTTACCAAACAGGTTACGGTGCCCTAGCCAATCCTTACGTCGATCAAATGATGGCCCATCATCGCTTGCATCCTGAACAGGCATGGATTGTCGGTGCCAGTACGGTCGAGTGGCATCAGGACAAGGAGCATGCTGGCCCTTATGCCAGGTGCCTCGATGAAGGTGGCCTTCGATGGCACACCCCCTACAATTCGGCTCTTGGATTTCCTCCACTGCGGTTGGAGACTGATTCAGCGACGTCCCTGCTTTATCATAAATCCAAACTGGTCATCGGGGTAGAGAAATTGCCTTATCCATGGTTTTTTCAGGCTGTTTCCAGGGTTATTTCCGTTGATTTAGGTGGAATGAGCGGTCAATTGGGCAAACAAACCGCACAAATCCCCATGACCATGCTGCTGCTGTATCCCTCTTCTCGGGAAAGGAAGAAGGAGCGTTTGCAGCGAATTCCCATGAAAGCCGCAACATTGATTTGTTACGAATCCATCTTCGGTGAGTTCTGTGGCGAATTTGTACGAAATGGCGCTAACTTGTTGTGCGTCATTACCAACGACGGGTGGTGGGGCCCCACGGATGGTCACCGTCAGCATTTGGCTTGGGCTAGACTTCGTGCTATCGAATATCGTAGAGATGTGTTGCGATCAGCCAATACCGGTATTTCAGCGACCATGAACCAACGAGGAGATCTTCTCGATACCCTCGGATGGGATCAAAGAGGTTTGGTCAAGGGTCAGCTCCGCCTCAACTCTGCCATGACTTTTTATGCGAGGCATGGGGATTTTATCGGGAGAATTGCAGGCATGATCACAGCCTTGACCCTGCTGATTGCTTGGGTTCGCCAAAGGATACCCGCCAAACCGCTCAAAGCTCATCCCTAAGGCCTCCCCTAAAGAAGAATTAATCTTTTGTTTCGAATTTATAAAAATAATGTTATTAAATTCATCACCCTTCCTCCTACAACCTGACCTTATTTCCAAAGTCGAGGCCTTGGCCTTGGATTGCGGGGCCTATTTGATGCAAGCTAGGGAGCAGCTGCAAACTGAGCAGGTGCATTTCAAGGACACCCACAATTTGGTCACTCACGCGGACCTGGAATGCGAGAAGAGGTTGATTGAGGGGCTCTCGACACTGTGTCCTCAAGCCGCTTTTCAAACCGAGGAGGGTGTGGTGGTGGGGGTGTCCGAGGGTCTGCGTTGGATCATTGATCCTTTGGATGGTACCACCAATTTCGTTCATAACCTCCCCTTTTACAGCATAAGCATTGCCCTAGCGCAAGATGATGACTTGTTGCTAGGGGTTGTGTTTGCACCCTGTACACGGGAGATGTTTTCAGCCGTGAAGGGTGCAGGGGCTTTTTTGAACGGAGTCCCCATCCGTGCTTCTGATCAGGAGCATTTGGAGGATGCCCTGCTCGCCACCGGTTTTCCGTATTATCGCTTTGACCGCATGGAGGAGTACATGGCTTCTCTGGGGCAACTCATGCGGCAGTGTCGTGGCTTGCGGCGACTGGGTTCAGCTGCCTTGGACCTCGCTTATGTGGCCTGCGGTCGTTTCGATGCCTATTTTGAGCATAATCTTCAACCATGGGATGTGGCTGCAGGTATCTTGTTGGTCCGGGAGGCCGGTGGGGTGGTTCGTGGTATCCGGGAGGGGGTCAACCCGCTGCATGGTACAGAGATTCTGGCCTCCGGCCAGAGGTTGTCGGAACCGGTCTGTAGGGAATTGAATCCCTAAGGAGCTTGATGCCCTATCACTCCATACTCTTTGCTCCTCGCTCTTTGCTCCTCGCTCTTTGCTCCTCGCTCTTTGCTAACTTTACCCTATGAACAAGACCCATCAATTTATCGAAGAAAACCGCCAGCGCCTACTGGACGAACTTTTTGATTTGT
>Ga0194126_10007449_pt1 | contig 15236 bp, 13 predicted proteins | sample TA2KigC150mmetaG_FD_148641 | JGI IMG/M metagenome (GOLD analysis project Ga0194126, IMG submission 148641) | Freshwater microbial communities from Lake Tanganyika, Tanzania - TA2015035 Kigoma Deep Cast 150m | ecosystem: Environmental > Aquatic > Freshwater > Lake | place: Tanzania: Lake... | reverse complement strand
CATGTAAGCCGGTATCGAGGAGTTCGCCATGGCACGGGACCCGCGGATGTCGGAGATCTCGAAACACCCAGGGTCCCGCCGGCCCGCGCTGGCCGCGGCGGTCCTCGCCGCGGGTCTCGCGGCGTCCGCGCCGGCCCAGCGGGCCTACATCGGGTTCGTCTATCCCGCCGGCGGGCAGCAGGGGACGACGTTCCGGGTGCGGATCGGCGGGCAGTCCCTGGAGGGCATCAACGGACTCCACGTCTCCGGTTCGGGCGTGACGGCGCGCGTGGTGGACTACTACTGGCGGCTGTCCCCCCAGGATTCCCGCCTGCTCACCGAGCAGATCGACGCGCTCCGCCGCGGCAAGGGACGCACGCCGGATGCGTCGAACCTGACGAGCCGGATCCGGAGCCGGCTGTCGAACTACGTGAACCAGGAGGCGTGCCGCTCGCTGTCGAGCCTCGTGTTCGCCGAGATCACCATCGCGCCCGACGCCCCGCCGGGGGAGAGGGAAGTCCGCTTGATGACCTCGCGCGGACCGTCGAACCCGATGGTTTTCGACGTCGGCCAGGTGCCGGAGACGACCCGTCCCGCGATGAAGACCGCGTCGAAACAGGTCCTCGGCAAGGAGTCGCTCGCCCTCCGCAAGCGCCCCCCCGAGGAGGCCGAGGTGCGAGTGACCCTGCCGGGCACGATGAACGGACAGATCGCCTCGGGCGAGATCAACAGCTACCGTTTCACCGCGAAGAAGGGGCAGCGCGTGGTCGCGTCGCTGCGCGCCCGGCAGCTCGTGCCCTACATCGCCGACGCCGTGCCCGGCTGGTTCCAGCCGGTGCTGCGCCTGTGCGATGCGAAGGGCGCCGAGGTGGCCTACGTCGACGACTACCGCTTCCGGCCCGACCCGGTCATCCTCTGCGAGATCCCCGCGGACGGCGAGTACGTGCTGAGCGTGCAGGACAGCATCTTCCGGGGGCGCGAGGACTTCGTCTACCGGCTCACCGTCGGCGAGCTTCCGTTTGTGACGAGCCTCTTCCCGCTCGGCGGCCGCGAGGGCGCCCTGCCCGAGATCGCGATGAAGGGCTGGAACCTCGAGGGCGCAAGCCTGATCCCGCCGTCCGCCGCCGCGCGCGAGGGCGTGGCGCAGGTCGTCGCGGACCGCAAGGGGACCCTCTCGAATCCGATGCCGTTCGCGATCGACACGCTCCCGGAGATGGTCGAGGAGGAGTCGAAAGGCGCCTCGTCGCGTCCGCAGAAGGTCACGCTGCCCGTCATGGTCAACGGCCGGGTCGACATGGCCGACGACTGGGACGTGTTCGAATTCGAGGGCAAGGCGGGCGATTCCGTCGTCGCGGAGGTCACGGCGCGGCGGCTGGATTCGCCGCTGGATTCCGTCGTGAAGATCGTCGACGAGGACGGGAACCTCGTGGCCTTCAACGACGATTGCGAAGACCTCGCCACAGGCATCAACACGCATCATGCCGATTCGCACCTGCGGGCGAAGCTGCCCGCGGACGGCGCCTACTTCGTCCACATCGGCGACACGGCCCGCAAGGGCGGCGCCGCCTACGGCTACCGCCTCCGCATCAGCGCCCCGCGGCCGGACTTCGCGCTCCGGCTCGTGCCGTCGTTCGCGACCTCTCAGGGCAAGCAGGACGCCGGGGTCAGCGTCTACGCGATCCGCAAGGACGGCTTCACCGGCCCCATCACCATCGACCTGAAAGACCCGCCGCAGGGGTTCTACTCCAAGCCCTTGACGATGAACCCCACGCAGACGGTGGCCCGGTTCACGTTCCGCGGCGCTCCGAAGACGGAGGAGGCGACCGTGAACCTGAAGGTCGCGGGCCGCGCCAAGGTCGGAGACACCACGATCGTCCGTGAGGCGGTGCCGGCGGAGGACCGCATGCAGGCGTTCCTGTGGCGGCACCTCGTGCCGGCGCAGGAATTCTGCGTTGCGGTGCATCCCTGGATGTCCGGGGCGCTGCCGAAGCGCGAGCCGCCGGAGATTCCGGAGTCCATGAAGTCGCCGGCCTCGGCCGCCACGATCGCGTCGTCGACGAACAAGGTCAGCAAGGGCCAGATCTCCGGCCGCCTGCGGCAGTTGCGGCGGATCTACGAGGACGGCCTCTTCACCGACGACTTCTACCTCTCCAAGGTCGCCGAGTGCTACCGGGCGCCGTGAGCCACCCGGTCCGCGGGTGACCCTCCACCCCGTTGCCGGGGGCGCGGGAGGTCCTATCGCGAGAGCGCACGGGAGTTGCTTCGTGACTACTTGTTCCCCGGGCGCGGCGTTTCCGGCGCCTGCGCGGGATTGGACGTCGGCATGACGGCTCCCACGGATCCGCGCCAGGCGTGGAGGCGGCGACGGAGTTCGGCGGCCTTCTCCGGCATTCGACCGGAGAGGTCGGTCTTCTCGCCCGGGTCGTTCCCGAGATCGTAGAGCTCGATGCGGCCGTCCTCGAAGTACTCCAGCAGCTTCCAATTCCCGGCGCGGATCGCGCCGGCGGGCGTCGTCGTCTCGTAGTAGTGCGGGTAGTGGAAGAACAGGGCCTCGCGGTCGAGTCCCGCATCCGGGTTCCTCAGCAGCGGTTGAAGGTCGAGTCCGTCGCCGCCGGGTGAGCCCGCCGGATGCAGCGTGTGAAACAGGTCCATCAACACCACCGGTTCGCGGCACTCGGCGGCCTTCGGCGTGACGCCGGGCCAGCGCACGATGAGCGGGACGCGGATGCCTCCTTCGTAGAGAGCCCCCTTGCCGGAGCGCAGCGGTGCATTGCTCGTCACGGGCGTGGTCTGACCTTTGTCGGTGCCGATGTAGCCGCCGTTGTCGCTGGTGAAGATGACGATCGTGTTCTGTTCAAGTCCACGTTCTTTCAGGTGATCGAGGACACGCCCCACGCTGTCGTCGAGGCTCTTCACCATGGCGGCGTAGACGGCGTTCCGGTGCTGCTGGCCGGGCCGGAGCTTCGCCTCGAAATGTCGGATATCGTCGGCCTTCGCCTCGATGGGCGTGTGCGGTGCGTGGTGGGCGAGGAAGAGAAAGAAGGGTTGATCGCCTGCGCGAGCGATCACGCGGAGCGCCTCGTCGGTGAGCCGGTCGGTGAGGTACTCGCCCGGCTTGCCGAACTCCAGATGGGGCACGTAACGGAATTCCGGCCCGAATCGGCCCGAACCGCTGTAGGGCCAGAAGAAGGTGTTCGGCGCGCCCCACTGCGTGCCGCCGATGTTGACGTCGAAGCCGTGCGTCTCGGGATAGTGAGCGGCGTCGCCCAAGTGCCACTTGCCGACCAGCGCGGTGAGGTAGCCCGCCTTCTGCAAATGCCGGGCGAGTGTTGTCTCCGTGTGTGGCAGGTCATGCAGCGAGCCGGCTTCGATGAGTTTGCGCTTCTTCGGGCCGTTGCGCGATCCCTCCGACCAGATCGTCATGTGCAGCCGTGCGGCATGCTTGCCGCTGAGGAGGGCCGCACGGCTCGGCGTGCAGACGGACATCGCATAGGCATCGGTGAAACGCACCCCTTGCTGGGCGAGCAGGTCGAGGTGCGGCGTCTCGTGCAAATCCGCGCCGTAGCAGCCGAGGTCGCTCCAGCCCAGGTCGTCGGCGAGGATGAGGACGATGTTGGGTTTGGATTCAGCGGCGTGCAGCTCGGCCAGCGGCGCGAGCAGCAGGGCGGCGAGGAATGCGAGGGTGGGTTTCATGGTTGGAGGGGTCAGGCTGGAAGCGCTTGATTTCATTCGTTTCTGTCTGCCGGGGACTTGGTCTTGAGGAGGGTCGAGTCGGCCCTGCACGTGGAGCGCGGACGGGGTGTGACGGTGGCTGGCTCCGATTCAACGGGATGAGTCCGGCTTCAAGCACCTCGCAGCGCGAGACCAAAGCCCGGCTTGTTGGAGACCTGCATTTTCCCGTCGCGGATCACGTTCTCGCCGAAATCGACGTGTTCGTGACTGCACGAGACGCCTTCCACGGTGCAGCCGTTGCCGAGCCCGGCCACGAGGTGGGCGGCGTAGATGGTCTTCAGCCCGGAACCCCAGGCGTGGGGTGAGGAGACAGTGCGGGTCTTGACCAGTTTCGGCATCAAGGCGCGCCAGGGGGTGAAGCCGAGGCCGACGATGTCGAGCAGGCGGACGTTGAGGATGCCCTTGGCCTCGAGTTCTTCGAGCACCGGGATGTCGTTGTGCTGCTCGCCGTCGGCCAGAAGCGTTTTGCCCCAGCCGTGGGTGCGGGTCCACGCATGGAGCTCGGTCCAGGCGGCGACGCTTTCCACAAAGGGCTCCTCGATCCAGAACAGCGGAATGCCCTCGATGCCTTTGAGAAACGCGATGGCGGTTGCCACGTTGAAGCCGTCGTTTCCATCGACCAGCAACTCGCAGTCGGGAAACGCCTTGTGAATCTCCCGGACGACTTCGACATCGCGTTTCAGTCCGTCCTCCTTGGACATCCAGCGGTTGCCGCGGCCGATTTTCACCTTGAGCTGGCGGTAGCCGAGTTCGCGGTCGGCGGCGCAGTTGTTCAGGACCTGCCCGATTCCGACCGGTTTGTCCTTTGGCTCGAGATCGTCGAAGTAGACCATTCCGGAATAGACCGGATAGAGGTGCGGTTTCTCCGCGCCTAACATTTCCCAAACCGGCTGGCCGAGGATGACTCCGGCGAGATCGTGCAAGGCAATGTCCAGCGGCTGAGCGTCGCGAAGTGTCGTGCCGACAGTGGAGTTGAAGATCTCGGAAACGGGTCGCCCAATGACCAGTCCGCGCAGTTTTTCGAGATCCTTCGGGTTTCCGCCGAGTTCTCCCCAGCCCATCGCGCCTTGGTCGGTCTTGAGAATCGCCACGGTGACTGTGGGACCGCGGCCGTGGACATCTCGTTTCGCGTTCTTTCCTACAAGCCGAGGCCACGGGAGAGGGACCGGCTTGAGATCGAGCGACTGGATCTTGTGCCCGGGGAGGCGGGCCGCGAGCGGATCGTCTGCCGCGCGGGCGACATCATGGAACGCGAGCGCTCCGATGCCGCAGGCAGCGCGTTGGAGGAGTTGGCGGCGACTGAGGGTCTTCATGGTTTCGTTCCTTTCGTTTTCATCTGTTCGTCAGTTCCAGGCATCGAAAGTCCGTGTCCCGTGTTTTCCAAGGCTTGGAAAGAGCCGGCACGGAGTTCTCCAAACGTTGGAACTCCCGGCAAGTTTCGCCCGGCATGCATCGCGGCCAGTGGCGCGAGCAGCAGGGCGGTGAGGAGAGTGAGGGTGGGTTTCATGGGTGATTACTTTACGGCTGCTTCGATTGCTTTTCCCACGGTCTCTCCGAGGAAATCATAGCCCTTCGCGTTGAAGTGGACGTCGTTGGGATTTTGCATCTCGGCCAGATGAGGCATGATGGCGGTGAAAAGGTCATCCGTGGCGATGCCGTGCTTCTTCATCAGCACAGCGGCCGCCTGATTGCGCTCGACGATAGAGGCGGCGGTCTGGTTGTGCGCCGGATTGTCGGGAATCGGCGTGGTGCTGGCCCAAATGAGTTTCGCGCCGGTCTTCTTCATGCGCTCGATGAGTTGTTCCAGTCGCTGCGTGTAGTCGCTGATCGGTGTGGCGCGGTCGTGAATGCCGAAGTTGAAGTGGATGACATCCCACTTCCCGTCCCCGAGCCAGACATCGATCTTCTTGAGTCCTGTGGCGGTCGGCCCGCAGTTGGCCGGGGCGCGGTGCACGTTCGCCAGAAAGGTGGTATTGAAATCGCGGCGGCTGATTTTCATGGCTTCACCCCCTTGTAAAGGGCGTCCAAAGTGTTCTTCCGGGTTTCACAGCGGCGAGTTGTCACCCAGCCACACTTTCTGCACGCGCAGCGTCTTGTTGAACAGCACGAGGTCGGCGCGCTTGCCGGTTTTAAGACTGCCGACCTCCTTGTCAATGCCGAGGCGCTCCGCAGGCGTGAGGCTTGCCATGCGGATCACCTCCCACAGCGGCGCTTTGCTACATGCCTTCATCGTGCGCACCATGTGATCCATGCCGACCGAGCTGCTACCGAGGCCGGTGGTGGTGCGGCTGACCTTGCCATCGTGCGTGATTTCGTTGCCGGTGTGAATGTTGCCGATCTTGTATTTGCCCACGGGCATGTCCACGGCGCGGCTGGAGTCCGTCACGAGGAACAATCGACGCGGCCCGATCATGCGATACGCAAACAGCAGCAGCTCGGGCGAGAGGTGCTGGCCGTCGGCGATGACCTCGGTGCTCATCTCGGGATTGAATAGCACATACTGCTCCATGCTGCCCTGCATCGGCGTGCTCAACCGTCCGCGCACCGAACGCACATCGCTCATCGCGCACCAGAAGTGATCCACATGGCGCATGCCGGCGCGGAAGGCACGGTCCATCTCCGACCACGACGCGTTCGAGTGTCCGCAGGTGATGTAGCAGCGGTTCTTCCGCGCCATTGCATAAAACCCCTCCGCGCCCGGCAGTTCCGCCGCGCAGGTGGCGATGCGGATGAATTTCGTTTTGAAATACTCCTGAAACTCTTCCGGCGTGGGATCGCGCCTGCCCGCCGCCGGATGCGCGCCGACTTTGTCGGCCGAGAAGAACGGTCCATACAAATGAATGCCCGGAATGCGCGGCAGACCGCCGGTGGCAGTCTCCTTGCCCACCGTCTGGCATGCCTGGATCATCGCGTGGATTTCCTCCGGTGTTCCGGTGGTCGTGGTGGGAAAGATCGTCGTCGTGCCGTGGCGAAAATGCGTCTGACAGGCCACGCGCGCCGCGTCCGCCGTGCCATCCATGAAATCACCGCCACCGCCGCCATGCACATGCACATCGACAAAGCCCGGCGACAGGTAGCCGCCCTTGCCATCCACGAGTTCGGCGTCGTCCGGCATGCGCTTCGACGACTTGCCGATTTCCGCGATGCGGCCGTTGCGCACCACCACCCGCGCATCAGGCAGCAGTTTGTTCGGGAAGATAGCAGTGACGTTGTGAATGACGAGTTTTTTCATGGCTGGTTGGAGGCGCGGCATTATTGACAGGAAATTGGTTATTAAGGCCCATTGGTTTGAGCCGTCGGTCCGGTAGGGATCAAGGGGGTGCAACGATGGAGGCGGCGGTCTGATTGTGCACCGGATTGTCGGGAATCGGCGTGGTGCTGGCCCAAATGAGTTTCGCGTTTGTGATGCGGCAGATAGAAACCGCCGAGATTCTCCTGAAAGACGCGTTCCCAAGCCTGCTGGTCGGGCGGCATCTTCGCGACGAGCGCCTGATAACGTTCGTCGATGAGCGCGTCGGCCTTCGCCTTTTGCGCCGCGGCTTCCTTCGCATTCGTCGGCTCGCCTTTCGGCGGGATGTTGGGCTTTGTGGCATCAGCGGCGTGGAGCGCGGCCAGCGGCGCGAGTAGGAGGGTGGTGAGGAGTGTGAGAGAGCGTTTCATTTGTTTAGTTCCTTTCGATTTCATCTGTTCGTCAGTTCCAAGCATTGGAACTCTGTGTGCCGTGATTTGCCAAGGCTTGGAAAGAGTCGGCACGGAGTTTTCCAAACTCTGATCATGGCGAGTTGGCCCCCTGCGAGGCGGCGCCCGCGGTGACCTCGATCCGAAGTTTACGCATGGACCAGCCCAATTCAGCCGGCCCGGTCTGGAAGTGAGTCTCGGCATTCAGGTGGAAGGACGTCAGTTGGTAGTCGCCGGGGTCGGTCGAGATTTTCACCTCGGGTTCCTGCCGTCGCATGGCTTCCAGCGCCGCCGTCACGTGAGCGCGGCTTACCGACCAGGAAAAATGCCGCCAACCGCGCCAGGGCGCGGTCTGGAAGCTCGCAGAGTCCGGCGCCAGTTCGAGCCATGAAGCCCCGGGCACCAAACGATCTCGGATCATCCAACTGCGCGAGGGTCCATCGTAAGCGATGTGCTGCAAGGGCGTGGTCGCGTCCCCGCGGCTCCGCTTGGCGAACAGCATCGGACCCCAGGAAATCCTCAGGCCGGTCTTGGGATCGATGAGTTGGAGGAGCGGGTTAACGTAGGCCTGACTTCCATTTTTCTCCTGGCAAACGGCGGTGGGGATCTGCAGGTCGAAAGACACTTGGAGGCGACCGTCAGGCGCGCGCCAGGGATGGATGCTCTCCTTCGGACCGAACTGATACGACGGCGTGATCATCTGCTTGTAACCATCGGATCCCGGCAGGGGATTCCCCTGCGCATCGGCCCCTTTCCCGGACAGGTCGGCGGAGTTGAGATAGGCGCCGACCGTGTCGCCGTGCATCTGGCAGACGGTGCTGCCGGCCACGTTTTGCATGCCGCGTTGCGCCAGCCTGCGCGTGCGTTCGTCCGGGATGGAAAGCCCGGTCTTTTCGCCGGGGTCCCAATCGACCGGGACGAACTTGCCGTCCGCGGTGAAGTCACTCTTCTGCCAACTGATCATGAACCACTCGCCCAAAGGTCGCCGCTCGATCACATAGACGCGGCCGCTGATGTCCGTGACGTTCGGCTGGGAGAAGCGCACCTGTCCCTCGGCGGCACATGCGACGTGGCCGCAAAACGCGAGCAGCAGGGCGGTGAGAGCCGAGCGCAGCGAGACAGCCTGCCAAGCTGATTTCAAAGTGATGCAGGCAACGGTCAGTGTGGGTTTCATTACTTGGTCTTCTTGTTGTTCGGTGATGTCTTATCGAGCGCCGGGGGCTTCAGGGTGGCGTTCCATTCGTCCCAGGCGCTTTGCAGGCGCTTCACGATGTCGGGGTGCCGGGCGGAGAGGTCATTGCGCTCGCTGATGTCGGCGTCGAGGTCGTAGAGCTGCGCGGTTTCCGTCTTGCTCTGGACGAGTTTCCATTGGCCTTCGCGAACCGCGAAGAGGTTGCGGTCGGCGTAGCGCCAGAAGAGACGCTCGTGCGGTGCGCTTTTGTTTTCACCTTGGAGGAACGGCAGCAGGTTCACGCCGTCTAGCGTCGGGAGCGACAGGTGGGTAAACTCGACCTCGGTCGCTCAAGTCACGGTCTGTTGCTCCCCATCCCTTCTTCTGAGGCTGAGTCATGACCCGTCCCTCGTCTCGTCGGTCGGCGTTCACGCTGATCGAGCTGTTGGTGGTGATCGCGATTATCGCGATCCTCATCGGCCTGCTGGTGCCCGCCGTGCAAAAGGTGCGGGAGGCCGCCGCCCGCATGAAGTGCCAGAACAACCTGAAGCAGTGGGGGCTGGCCATGCACGGCCACCACGACGTGATGGGCTTCCTGCCGCAGGGCAACCAGAACAACCCCCGCCGGGTGTGGGCCGTCCTGACGTGGCCGTATGTGGAACAAGGCAGCCACTACGCCAATTTCGACCAGACCCGGCACTTCTATCAGACGCCGAACACCTTCATCAACACGACCAACGGCATGTACGCCAAGACCGCCCCGCTGTACTACTGCCCGAGCGACCGGCCGGGGGCCATCTGGCAGGGTGACCCGTACTGGCGTGCCCGCGGCAACTACGTCATCAACTGGGGCAACCAGGCGGTGCCTATCAACAACGCCGACGCCAACCAGAACCCCGGCCTGGGCACCGCCCCGTTCGGGTACGAGGACAACGCCTCGGCCAGCCGCCCCCGCAAGGTGACGCTCGTGGGTATCACCGACGGCACCTCGAACACCCTGCTCATGTCCGAGATCATCATGGCCGGCAGCGACACCGACTTCGACATCCGCGGCGACTTCCTGAACGACGACCGCCCGTGCACGCAGTTCATGACCATCAACACCCCGAACAGTGGCACCGACGTCACCCCGTACTGCTTGAACAACGGCCGCAACCCGCCCTGCACCACCTCGGGCTCGCAGTTCTCGCACAAGGCGGCCCGGAGCAAGCACACGGGTGGGGTGAACGTGCTGATGTGCGACGGCAGCGTGCGGTTCATGCGGAGCGCCATTACCTTGCAGGCGTGGCGCGCCTACGGCACCATGAACGGCGGCGAAGCGATCGTGGACAACTAACCCTACGGTGCCCCATGCCCCGATTCCTCCGGGCGGCGAACGCCGCCCTCGCACTCGTGTTCGCCGTCGGCTGCGGCGGCCCGCCTGAAGGCACCGTGTCCGGAGCGGTGTCGGCCGACGGCGAGCCGCTCAAGGACGGCGTCATTCGGTTCGAGCCGACCGACCCGAAAGCCCAGCCGGTGGACGCCACCATCAAGGACGGCGCGTACACCGCCACCCTCGCCCCCGGCGACGTGAAGGTGGTCATCCGGGCGAACAAGGTGGTCGGCAAGACGAAGATGTACGACACCCCCGATAGTCCGACGGTGGACAAGGTGGTGGAACTGATCGACGCCCAGTTCAACGACAACTCCACTCAGAAGATGACTGTCGCCCCTGGACAGCAGAAGAAGGATTGGGAAGTGAAGAAGCGGAAGTGAGCAGCCGGGCGACCGGCGCGACGGGAGTCCGTCGGTCGCCTCAATTCTTCCGCCTCCGCCACGCGGCCAGCCCACAGGCGGCATCGCCGTCGAGAAGTTTCCTTGCCAGTCTCTGACGCTGGATGGGCGTCAACCTTTTGGCTTGGGCCTCGGCCCCACGCTCGGCAAGAATCTCGAACGGTTTGCAGCCGAGTTGCGCAGCGAGCACCGGATAGTCGTTGAGGGCCGTTGTGAGGTTGGTGTAGATGCCATCGGCTAGGGTGGAGGCCTTCCGGCCCAGCCCCTTGGTGTAGTTTCAAGGATAGGTCGGCCTATGGCACTTCGGCAAGCGTCGGCCTGGCGGGGCCCATTCTCGGGCGGCGCCGTGACCTTGATCTTCAAGGCATCGCCTAGCCAGCCGACGATCTCGTCCCGTGACGACCCTGGCACCACCTTTACCTTGAGTCGGGCGGATGGCTGCGGGGCCTTCGTCATGCTGTCTAGGATCCCAAAGTGTTCGCTTTTGAAGGCGACTCAGAAAACGACTCACTCTATGCCCGCAGGAGCCCGCACGGCCCCGCACCGTCAAAACGGCATCCCCATGAAAAGACCAAGCCGCAGAACGACTTGCGTCATCCTGCGGCCTGTTGCGACCTCCTGCGAAAGAGGCCAAAGCTCCCCGAAAGCGACGGTCTGCGTAAGGGGTCTCGCGTGAGTCTCTCGTCACTTTGTCGGAAGTAGATTGTAACGCTGTTAACCGGCCGGGCAAGCTCGGAGGACCGTTGTTTCCGACATCGTTGGTTCAGTCGCAGCACTCGAAGCAAGGGTTCTTACTTGGCGAATCGAAGCGATTTGCTTTCAAATGTCACCGTCTGGTTGCCAATCGTGACGGAGTTGCCATTGACGGTGGGCTTAGGTTTGTCGCCTTTGCCGAGGAACAGGATCGCAGCGTTGACATTGTTGACCTGTACGTCGGCCTGTGAGATGCCCGGACCAGTCATCACGAGCATGGCGGTGACACCGCTTGCACCGGAGAAATCCACACCGAGACTTCCGCCGTCTGCCAACGCAAGGACGGTCGAGCCATTTTTCGCGGGCTTGAAATCACCGATAAAACCGCCTTTGATATTCCCCCAGGTAAGTTTCTTTCCGCCGTTGTTGATCGACAGAGTTGACTCACTCTTCACGCTCATGTTGCCCTTGGCGTTCTTGGTGAGTATGGAAATAATTACATCTTCCGAATCCTGCCAGCGGTTGCGCCAGGCATAGAAGCCGAACTTTTCGTCGTGGACCGCGTTGGGAATAATGCCTCCGGGGTTCTTTTCTTTCGCTCCGACGGGCCAGTTCACGAACGAGAGCACCGAGTGATGCGGATAAGGTGAAGGGGTGTCGCAGGGCGTCTTGTTTTTTTCGTCCACGACCGCGAAACCTCCGTGGTTGTAGAACCAGAGCAATGCGGCTTTGACGTCATCGCTTGCGGCCGCACCCATGCCGATCGAGAAGTAGCCGCCGCCGGAGAGGCCATCGCGGGTCCAGATGTTATGCGGGTAGCCACCGCGTTGCGGAAAGTAGTCTGGTTTTCCGTCGATCGCGAGGGTTTGCAGGAACCAGCGGTTGGCCATCCACTGAGCGTTGGGCCGTGGCGAGATGAAATCTTTGCCGAAGGCGGTCTTCCAGGCTTGAAGTGCGGTGAGGAAGATGATGTGGCTGGACATCGAGCCAGTGCCGTCCCCCTCGGCGAAGAAGCCGCCGTTGCCAAACCCTTCGGTCATGTTGCGGATCATGATCTTTTGGCTTTGCTCGAAGAGCGGGGTGAACTTTTTCATGTCGCAACCGGGGTCGCCGTAAATGGCGAGCATGGCGAGGGCCGCGCCGCCTACTTCCATGCCCCAGTGGTTAGAACCGGGGAACTGACGTTTGCCGAGGATGCAGCTTTCAATCATGGTGAACGCGTCGTCTTTCCCCTTCACTCCGGGCGGGCTGCCGGTGTAGCCGCTGAACTCTTTCGCCACCTTCTCGCGGAACTCGGGATCCCAGCCGTCGTAACATAGATCGTAGCCGAGGGCGTACCAGCCCATGCTGGGGCCTGCCCGCAGTGCGCCGCCCGGTTTGCGGAAACTGTATCGTCCTTCGCCATCGCGATCGCGGATGCCTTCAAAGGCTTTCTCGAAGCATTCACGGCCGAACGCCGCGTACTTCTTGTCTCCGGTCAACTGGTACAGCAAGCCGTAGCCGGCCGCGTGCGACATCGAGTACGCGCCGAACGGAAGATCTTCCTTGCCGGCATACGCGGAACCGATCTTGTTGTAGATGGTCGGCATCGACTCGCCATCCGACCCGTTGAGTGTGGCGCGAAGGCGTGTCAGGATCGCCTTGCCTTCCGGCGTGTTCATGCGTTCCTTCAGGGCCGGCAGGTCAGCCTTGCGAAACAGCAAGCGGGGATGCTCGCCGGGCTTAGCCGGGGTCACGCCCTTGACATCGGCAGGCCAGGCATTGCCATCCTGGGCGAACGCCCCGGAAACGCTCACGGCAACGGTCGCGATGACGAGGGCAACGAAACTGCTGACATGTGAAATCATGGAGAACCTCATGCTGAAAAGAGACTGACCAGCAAGTAATTGACCGGTCACTTTGCCGGCGCATCGCGAAGCGCGGGCGGCACCAACGCTTTGAGCGAGGCTGCTTCCGCCGCGGTCCAATCCTTCTTCCCCTCGAACTCCGGCAACACGGATGACTGCCGCTTCTTCGCCCATTCGACAAACAGCTTGTCGAGGCGGGCGACCACTTCGGGTTGCTCCGCCGCCAGATCGCGGCGTTCGTAGGGGTCGTCTGCAGTCTTGAACAACTTCCAGTTGCAGTAGGTCCCTTTCCCCTTGGCATCGCGGCTGGCGTGCATCGACCACTCTTCGCCGACAACGAAGGGGCTTCCGATCCGGCCATCGCTGATGAAGTGCGAATCAGTCGGCTTGAGTTTCCCCTGCAACACGGAGGCAATACTGCGGCCCGTCTGGGAAAGCAGCGGCCGCGAGGAGGGATCGGTCTTCGGGGTCGCGGTGCCTGTGAGTTCGAAGATAGTCGGCGCGATGTCCAGCACGGAGCAGAACTGCTTTTCAAAACTGCCGCGCACTTCCTTCGCGGTACCGGGCGGGTAATGAACGATGAGCGGGACGGCGCGACCGCCGGAAAGGGACGTGCGATGGCTGCCGTGATAGGGAGTGTTACCGACCGTGGCCCAGACGGGGCATCGTGAACTAAACCCGTGGTTGCCGTCGGCCCCGCTGCTGGAAGTGACGATCACGATCGTATTCTCACACACGCCCTTCTCCTTGAGCTTGGCGAACAGGCTGCCGATCTCGGCATCTTTAAGTGAACTTCTCACATGATAATGCGGAGCATCCGATATACAATGCCGTTATCGCGTCAATCTGTTCCGATTTTTTGTCAAGCGGTGCCGTATGCCGAAGGCTGCTTCCATTCGCAGGATTCCGCACGTCGCGCTCTTGATCGAAACGACGCGATCGTACACCCGCTCGATCATCCACGGTATCCGGCAGTTTGTTGCCGAGAACGAGCCGTGGTCGATCTTCCTCGAACTACGTGCGCTGGACTCACACGTGCCCGAATGGCTGCCCGATTGGCGCGGCGACGGCATCCTGGCGCGCACGGGAACGCCCGCTTTGGCCGACGCGGTACGGCATTCGGGGGTGCCGTGGGTGGAATTGCGTGCGTCTTGTCCGTACCCGAATGTGCCGTTCGTCGGCACGGATAACCGGGTGGTTGCCCGGTTGGCGGCCGATCACTTGCTCGATCGTGGGTTCCGGTCGTTCGGCTTCTATGGGATCAGCACGGAAGTCTACTTCGTGCAGCGCCGGGTCCACTTCATCGAGTTCATTCGCGAAGCGGGATACCCCTGTGCCGTTCTCGAAGCGACAACCGGCAGAGAGCATCCGAACAAATGGGAAGTGCAGCAGGAGCAGCTTTCCGCCTGGATCGCAGCGTTGCCGAAGCCGGCCGGCATATTGGCATCCCGGCCGTCGCGGGTGCTTAGCGGCGGTGAGGAAGCAGGACTCGGACGCATGGTCGCCGCCGATTTCCGGGTGCGAGATGCCCGAGAAGACCGTGCAGTGTTCCCGCAGATCGCCCAGCACTTCGATGTATTCGCTCGGCTTGTAATCACGGCCCACCTGATCCGCGGCCGGGAAGAACGCCGGACCATACAGCCCGAACCCCGTGCAGATCGAAACGAGCCGCTGCGGCGGAGTCTTCTCATCGGCTCGGGCGAAAGTTTCCAACCACGGCAAGGCCAGCACGGCCGAACCGGCCCTCAGCATCTGCCTGCGGGTGAGTTGTTCGTTGTTCAAGTTCATTCTCGGTTCTCGCTTGTTCAAAAGGACGGTGCAGTTCTTGTCGCCAATTCATTCGCAATTGCAATGTTCCATAAACTGGATTTTCACGGATGTCTGTGCGTTCGGTTACTTCCCCCACACCGCGACGCGATCCTGGCGGTAGGCATCGTTCGCGAGATGGGCAGCGGCGGCGGCACTGACGCCGGCGCTGATGGGGGCACTCGGTTGCCGCTGATTGCGGATGGCGTCGATCCAGTTTTGCAAGTGCAACCGTTCGCCATCGGGCTCCGGGTAGAAGTCACGGCCGCGCGGCAGCGTCGGGTTGAGGTTTTGTTCTTCCGCCTTCTTGTCTGGGAAACGCAGCTCGGGAATCAGTTCAAAGCGGCCGCGGTCGATGTAGAGGTTGCCCTCGGTGCCCATGAAGGTGATGTGCGAGCCTTCGCGGGCGTTGCTAAACGTTCCCTCGAAATGCATTTGCAAGTTGTTGCCGTAGTGCATCAGGGTCTGAATCGTGTCCGGCGTCTGCCAAACCCCCTGCGCCATATTGAATTGGCCGAGTGTGACAGCCTTGTCGGGATGATCGACATTCAGAATCC
>Ga0194126_10007448_pt1 | contig 15239 bp, 15 predicted proteins | sample TA2KigC150mmetaG_FD_148641 | JGI IMG/M metagenome (GOLD analysis project Ga0194126, IMG submission 148641) | Freshwater microbial communities from Lake Tanganyika, Tanzania - TA2015035 Kigoma Deep Cast 150m | ecosystem: Environmental > Aquatic > Freshwater > Lake | place: Tanzania: Lake... | reverse complement strand
AAATTCCGGCAAAGAATTCTGCATCCTCGCCTCCGAGTCTGCCCATGGCCTTCCCCCCGCCGGAAGCCTTGCTGTGATCTTCCCTGGCTTCGTTAAAACCTTTTTCATCTATGTCCAGTCCCTGTTCGCGGGCGATGTCACGTGAGATTTCAAAGGGCAGGCCGTAGGTGGCATACAGGTCGAAGGCTTTGTGTCCGTCGAGGATTAATTCGCTCTTCGACTGCACTCCATTCCGCTCCGAGCGTAATTGGGAGAGCAAATTCTCGAGCTGCGCCGTACCCGCCTCCACGGTCCGCGCGAAGCGGATTTCCTCCCGCGTCAGGTTATCAAGGATCGTCGCTTTATGCTTCAGAAGCTCGGGGTAAAAATCCCCGTATTCCGCGATCACCGCCTCGGCAACTTTGGCCAGGAAGGGATCGGTGAGGCCGATCTTCGTACCGAAACGGGCTGCTCTGCGGATGATCATGCGCGTAACATAATTCCGACCTCCATTGCCGGGCACAACGCCATCCGCGATCAGGAACGCCGCCGACCGTGCGTGATCACAAATGACGCGGTACGGGGTGAAATCGCTCAACATTTCCTTATCCGTATGGCCGGTCAACGAGCGCAGTACCTCAAGGGAGCCGGCGAACAAGTCGGTTTTATAGTTCGAATCAACGCCCTGTAGGACTGAAACGATCCTTTCGAATCCCATGCCGGTATCCACATGCTTGGCTGGGAGCGGTTCGAGCCGGCCATCCTCGAACTGGTTGTATTGAATGAAAACGTTATTCCACAACTCGAGGAAGCGCTGGCAGTCGTGGTTGACTCCGCAGGTGTGCCCCGGGATGCCCCGCTTGTCGCAAAATTCCGGTCCGCGGTCAAAATGAATCTCCGAACACGGCCCGCACGGACCGGTCTCCGCCATCTGCCAGAAGTTTTCCTTGCGACCGAAGTACATCACATGGGAAGGATCGAATCCGGGCTGCTGCTTCCAGGCCTCCGCCGCCTCGTCATCGCGTGGGATATCCCCCTGGTCATCTTGGAAGCAGGTGGCATACAGCTTTTCCCTTGGCAACCCCCATATTTCGGTGAGCAGCTGCCAGGACCAGGCAATGGCTTCCTTCTTGTAATAATCACCAAAAGACCAATTGCCGAGCATCTCGAAGAAGGTGTGGTGCGTGTCATCCCGCCCGACATCATCCAGGTCGTTGTGCTTGCCTGCCACCCGCATGCATTTCTGCGAATTCGCCACGCGCGTATATGGGCGCTTGTCGGTGCCCAGGAAAACATCCTTGAACTGCACCATGCCAGAGTTGGTGAACAGCAAGGTGGCATCCCCTCCCGGAACGAGTGACATGGAAGGCACGATTGTGTGACCGTGCTCGGTGAAAAAGTCCAGAAAGGTCTGGCGGATTTCGTTGCCGCTGAATTTCCTGCTCATGAATTCTCCCGAAAGGAATATGACTGGCGAATTATACCAAGAGGCCGAAGTCGTGGAGGGATCCGTCGACGGAAGCGGCAAACAAGGTGCGCGCAGTTCATTTCACCGCAGAGAGCGCTGAGCACGCTGGGAAAAACAAAAAAGTCCTCTGCGCTCTTTGCTGACCCTGCGTTGAGTCGGTCGGAAAGCCAACGACCTTAGCCACACTCCAAAGGATTGGTGAGGGTAAAGCGGCAATTTCGCATTACTCCATTAGAACTCAACAGGCAGGATCGAGAGCCGCGATTCCCCTCTGGAAGTGTTATCAAATATGATCCTGAAAACACCTAAACCCGAGGAGCTTTATGAAATATACAACCGATCAATATGAAGGCGTGCACGCGGAAACCGTCGCCATGACCGGAGCAAACGGGGATTCGATCAACGCCTACCTGGCGTACCCGCTCGGCGGAAGTCGATTCCCGGCCATGGTACTGGCGCACCATATGCCGGGCTGGGATCTTTGGTATCGGGAGATCACCTATAAATTTGCCCTTCACGGGTATGTCACCCTCACACCCAACCTGTATTTCCGTTCCGGGCACGGTACACCCGAGGACGTGGCGGCCAAAGTCCGCGGCGCAGGCGGTGTTCCAGATGATCAGGCGGTGGGCGACCTTTCAGGTGCGATGAACCACCTGCGCAACCTTTCGCAAGTCAGCGGGAAGGTGGGCATCTTTGGCACTTGCTCCGGAGGCAGACATGCCTACCTTGCAGCCTGCCGCACCATGGGATTTGATGCGATAGTGGATTGCTGGGGCGGCAGAATTGTGATGCCGGCAGATCAGTTAACAGACAAGACGCCGGTCTCGCCGCTGGACTTCACTAGGGATCTTTCCTGCCCCATCCTTGGGTTGTTCGGCGAAGAGGACACAAGCCCCACACCTGAGCAAGTCCACCAGCATGAGCAGGAATTGAAACAGCGTGGAAAGATTTACGAATTCCATATGTACCCAAATGCAGGTCATGGTTTCTTCTACTATGACCGGCCCAACTACCGCCAGCAGCAGGCAGTGGATGGCTGGGAGAAGGTTTTCGCATTCCTGGAAAAACACCTTAGTTGAGGAGAGAGATTCCATGTGTACAATGATCGTCCAACAGGCAAGGATTGAGGGCAGCGGTAAAGGAACGAATGGCTGGTTCCCCCTGCAGCAGGTGAGCGTATCCTACGACCACCCGTTCCACGCGCCCTGGGAGCATGCCCTGAACCTCGACTTCACCAACGAGATGCAGGGACCGTCCGCGCGAGTGGCTGTCGAACTAAGCGAATCAGCCGCGCGCGAGCTCGTCCGGACCATCCTGAACGTGCTGGAACAGGCGAGGGCAGGTGGTCATTTGGAGCCATGATCATGATCGCAGGATGAATGCATCGTTCATTTGTGAACCCATAAATTTTCACCATTTTTAGAGAAATCTTGAAAAAGCATTGAAGTTGGATAATTAATGGTGTATATTAGGAGAAATTATTCAGCCGCCGGCTGAAAACAACCAACAAAGGAGATGAGCATGCAACGCAACGAGAACAGGGATCAGACAGCGCGGCATGCATTCCCGGGTGCATTCGGGAATGACAACCCCGCTCGCCTGACCGAGCCACCCCCTTCCGAACCCACGACCCCGCCTTCGGAGCCCACGCCCTCCCCGTGGTCTCCCCCGGCCCCCGCTGTGACACCCAGGCCGGCTCCGGTGACCGCACCAACACCGGCAGTCTCACCGGCACCCAAACCCAAGGCGAAGCCAAAGAAGAAGGCTAAGGCTAAGCCCAAGAAGAAACCCAAGGTCAAGGCCAGGGCAAAACCGAAGACCAAGGCCAAGGCAAAATCCAAGACCAAGGTCAAGGCAAAATCCAAGACCAAGGTCAAGGCTAAGGTAAAATCCAAAGTCAAAACCAAGGCCAAGGCAAAGATCAAGAAGAAGACCAAAGCGAAACGAAGATAGATATTAAACAGACCGTCACCCGCCCGACCGAAAAGCTGGGCGGGTGATTTTCGAATCCACCCTCAGCGGCAACTATCATCATCAAATCACCCCCGTGACCCTTCTGCAAACTAGTGGGCAGGCTCCAGCTTCTCCTCGACCACACGAAAGACCACATCATGCACGCGAACGGGTTCGAGGACCTTGACCGCCACTTCTTCTCCGGGCTTGACCCGAACCACGGTATGATGATCCACCTCCATGGAACTGACCCTCTGAGTAAAATCTGTCACATGGCCAAGGATATGAATCATATCACCAAGTTTCAGGCCGTCTCGAAGACGCAAGACCGCCACACCGATATGGTTGTAATAATGCGTCACATTGCCGATTTCGAGTTCCATAGGGTCTCTCCTTCCTCCGCACAACAGTCCGGCACTGTGTACCAATATGGAATCGCTGGGGCCAAAGTGGCTTCCGAGGGATTGGCCCGGCCCCATTTATACTTTAGCATAAAATACCCTTCATTTTCTAGTCCCGCAACCTATTTCCTGCCAGGACTCTCCCCCAAAAGTTCTATCCACCGGTCAAGTCAATTTTGACCCATCCAGTTCGTGTACAATTATTGGGGATCCTCACAAATTCCATGCGAATTGCGTTCATTTCAGACATTCACGGAAACCTCACCGCGCTGCAGGCGGTGCTGGCAGATCTTGCTCATCAGAATGCCGACCTGGTGATTTCGCTCGGTGATGTGGTAACACTTGGGCCGCAGCCGGCGGAGGTTCTCGCCACCCTGCGGGATTTGGGGTGCATCTGTATTTCCGGAAACCACGACGAGGCGGTTTTGGACCCTGAACGGGCTGCCGAACTGCAAATTGCAGCCCACCTGGTCCCCGATCTCTTTTGGGGTCAATCCAGGTTGTCCGCTACGGATCTGGAATTCATCAAATCCTTTCATACCACTCACGAATTGACCTTTCCCGACGGTACGTCCGTGTTATGTTTTCACGGTTCACCGCATTCCTCCACGGATCTGATCCTCTCCACCACACCGAATGAGGAACTGGATCGATTTCTCAATGGCCGAAACGCAGATGTTTTTATCGGCGGTCACTCACACATACAAATGCTTCGCCGTTACGGGGATAAATTGGTATTGAACTCCGGTAGCGTAGGGAATGCGTTCACCCGAGCCTATCAACCTGGAATCCCCCCCAAACTGCTGCCGTGGGCGGAATATGCCGTACTTGATCAGAACGGCCAGGCGTTGGAGGTCGAATTGCGGCGTGTGCCCTTCAACACAGCGGAGGTGCTTTCACGCGTTAAGGAGTGCGGTCTGCCCGGAGCAGAGTGGTGGTTAAGTCAGTATTGATCCCGGTGGAAATTCGATGAATCTGCAACTGATCGTTCAAATCATTTCCACCACCGCCGTCATGCTGGGTATCCTGTTCGGCATCCTCAACCTGCTCAACTTCCAAAAGATGAGAAAACGGGAGGCTGCCATCCTGATGCTGAACTCGTTTCAAACCAACGATTTTGTACGCGGTCTCCTGCTGGTATTTGACATGAAGGACGGTATTACGAAATCCGAGATCGACCAATTGCCCAAAGAGGACTATCTGGCTTTGTACATGTTGCTTGGCACCTGGGAGCGTCTTGGGATTCTCGTTCACCGGCGGGAAATTCCACTCGACCTGGTGGACGATGCGTACAGCGGACCGATTTTGATTTCCTGGCAAAAGCTCAACGGCTTCATCTTTGAATTCAGGCAGGAGGTTCAGCGGGATACCGGATTTGAATGGTTCCAATGGCTGGCGGATCAGATGCATAAACGGGAACAAACCTCCTCCGCCATCCCGGCGTATGTGACGCACAGGGAATGGAAATCATAATTTGTTCGCGCCTCATGCAAATCAATCCCGGTTGACGATCAATCCATTGCTTGTTTGAGCTTTCCTTCCCTTCTTAGAACGGGTTTACAAACATTCTGAATTGAGACGATTGGAGAGCTGCGAAATATGCGAAAAGGAATTCTTTTACTGGTTCTATTTGTGTCTCTCGCCTGTTCCACTTTCCCGCTGATCGAGGAACCCGGCTACACCTATCGCTATGATGATCTGCCAGCGGCTGGAGAGGAGGACGAAACCGCAGCGCGGTATCGGGCGATCTCGCAATGGGGAAAAACCGACCTGACCTATGCATTCCTGAATGGAACCGGAAAACTTAATGGGGATATCGAACGTGAGCTCATACGCCAGGCGTTCATGCTCTGGGGGGAAGAATCCATGCTGAGTTTTCAGGAAGCCTCCGATGTGGACATTGCAGACATCGTCATTGGGTGGGCTGAGGGGGATCACGGCGACGGTGATCCCTTTGACGGCCCCGGCGACGTGCTCGCCCATGCATCGTTCCCGAATCCGTATGCGGATCGCCAGGTGTTCCTGCATTTCGACAATTCCGAACGATGGGTGAACAGCGAGACGCGGAATGTGGATCTGTTGACCGTGGCCGCCCACGAGATCGGTCACACCCTTGGCCTGGATCACAGCCGCGACCCAAAGGCACTGATGTTCGCCGCCTATACCGGACCTCATCGCTTCCTCGGATCAGATGACATTGCCGGAGTTCAATCCTTGTACGGGATCGCAGCCGAGCCGTCCGATCCTCCGGAGACACCTCCGCAGGGAGCCACTCCCCCACCCAGCGCCAGCGTGGATGGGGATGGAGATGGGATCTCTGATGAGGCTGAAATTCTTCGCACCGGCACGGATCCGCAGAAGGCGGATACGGATGGCGACGGTTTAGGCGATGGAATCGAGGTCCTTTATCGAATGAATCCCTTCGATCCCGACATGGATGACGATGGTGTATCAGACGGCCGGGAGGTGGCGCAGGGATCCGATCCGTTCTTCCCGGATCAGGAGATGGAGATCTCACCCGAACTCAGCCGGGAAGTGAGCGAATTCCTGACGCGCGCCATCGAGCTGCAAGTTGAGGCGTACCGGAAAGGGAATGCAAACATTGCATCTGGGATTCTCGCGGGCGAGTTACTGTCCTCCCTTGAAGAGGAGATAGACAACCTGAATCAGCAGGGACTGATCCAAGTCTCCGAGATCGACTACTATCGAAGTTCTATTCAGGAAATCCGCGTCCTCCAGGCTGACCATATCGAGGTGGATTCCTGCGAAGTCTGGTCCACTCGCATCTATCGCCGGACCGACGGAGCCCTTATTCGGGGGACCGATCCGCGATTGCTGCCGCAGACGATCACGATCCGCAAGATGGGGTCGGATTGGTTCATCACCGGAGTGGATTTTTTCGACGCGCCGGCCTTCTGCAAATAAACCGATGAACCGATTGATCGTCCTCGTCGGGACAAGCGGTGTTGGGAAGACCACTCTGATGCGCGTTCTACAGAGAACGGGGAAATTCGAAACTGCATTCGAGGATCATTGGGAACGACCGTTTCAATCCCGGTTCAAGCAGGATCAGAAATACGCCCTGGCCAACCAAATAGACTATCTGCTGTTTCGAGCGGAACAGGAAGGGCGCCTGCGAACCAAGGAAAAACCCGCGCTGATGGATGGTGGCTTGGACCTGGATTTTTATGGATTCACCCGCCTGTTTCATGCGTATGGCTGGCTGACGGATGCCGAGTTCGATGTGTGCCGGCGTCTCCACACCTTGATCCGCACCTTTCTGTCTCCGCCCGATCGGGTCATCGCCATGAACGCTTCCGCGGAGATCATCCAAACCAGGCTGGCTGCGCGGGAGCGGATCAACATCGCCTCCGCGGAGGATGCCGACAGGATTACACAATTCCTGAATGACTGGCTCGCGACCCTCCCGCAGATCAAAGTCCTGCGGTTGGATGTGTCGGAGGAAGATCTCAATTACACGACCAGCTCTTGCAAGATTCTAAACTGGCTTGACTAAATAACTGATGTTACGCAGTTTATTCATTTGCCCATCGACTGCGCTCCTCGAAGATCACTCGTCGCTTCGCTCACATCGTCCCGATGTCCTTTGGGAGGGCGAAATTCGCGCAGACCGTAGGTGCAAAGCTCGGAGGGCGGGAGGTTTTCCCGCCTGTCGTCGAAGCGCAACTGCGTAAGGTGAGCCTGCATGAACAGGGTTCACCACCGAGTATGAAAATGCGCAGCCATTTTCAGGACAGTAAATAAGATTGGACCTGCCTATCGAAATCCCTCTTTTTGCTGTCGATTGCTCGAACGCAGGACTATTTCCTGGCGAGCATCCCTTCCAACCGTACTTTCACCTCCTGCCATTCCGTATCCAGGATGCTGTAGAATACCGAATCACGATATCGTCCATCCGGCAGGACCATGTGATTGCGCAAAATCCCCTCCTTCCTGGCACCGATCCGCTCGATGGCAACCTGGGAGCGCACATTCCTGAGGTCCGTTTTCAACTGCACCCGGATTGCGCCCAGGCTTTCGAAGGCGTGCTTGAGCAGCAGGTACTTGCATTCGGTGTTGACCGCTGTACGCTGGAATTCCAGCCCGTACCACGTACCGCCGATCTCCAGCCCGCGATCCTTTGGCATGATATTCAGGTAGCGCGTCGCGCCCGCTACCCGGCCGGAGTCCAGGTGGATGGCGACAAACGGAAGATCGGTTCCCGTGGCGGAGCGATTGAGAATATCGGTCACCCAGTTTTGCATGTCCTGATCGGTTCGCATTTCACCGTATAGCATGAAATCCCAGAAGTCCTGCCCCACACCGATCTTCGCCAATTCCGGCGCGTGCCCGAGTGTCATAATCTCAAGACGGACATGGTTTCCAACGAGCGTTATCGGTTGGATCCAATTGTTCATATTTTTCTCCGGGGATACTGCAAGTTCTTTCGATTTAAGGCATGCACCAGGCAGCGAACCTACCCTTTCAGCCACTCCTCTTCCTTTTGATCCTGCGACGGAAGGTAGGGCATTTTAGGACCGGTTACGCCCATTAGGTCAGCCAGCGCGGCACGCATCGCTGTACGATCATCCCAAGGGTACTCCGTCCGGCCAAAGCACATGGATTGTTCATGACCCTTCCCGCAGGATAGGACGACATCCCCCTCGCGCGCCAGGCTCAAAGCCAGACGGATGGCCTCGCCGCGGTCCGGGACTTTCCAGAATGTGACGCCTTCCCGCCCTCCGCGGGATCTTGCACCGGCCGCCATTTCCTCAAGAATCCCGTCAAGCGATTCGGTGCGCGGATCTTCTGCTGTAAGGACCGAGAGGTCGGCCAATTCTGCAGAGGTTTGAGCCATCATGCGGCGTTTCTCCTTATCTCTCAAACCCGCCGAGCCAAACACCGAGACGACCCTGTTCTTCGTCATGGAACGTCCGGCCTCCAGAGCCACCTTCAAGGCATTGGGCGTATGGGCAAAATCCACAATGGCGGTGAAATTCTGGCCGAGGTCGATCCGTTCCATACGACCCGGGATGCCCTCGAGCGAGGCGATACCACTTGCGGCGACCTGCGGGTCGATCCCCAGACCGTGGACGGACGCGGTTAACGCAGCCAGGCAGTTGGACACGTTATACGCTCCCACCAGTTTGCTGTGGACTTCCATCTCGAATTTACCCGATCTTGCCATGAACCTCATTCCGGAGGGGCTGAATTCGATGTTCTGCGCACGTACATCCGACCCTTCGCTCAATCCGTAGTTGATCTTGTTGACCTTGATAAGGTCATCGAGATAATCAAAGGAGCGAGGATCGTCGCGGTTGATCACTCCCAGCCGCGGATTGCCATGCGGTTTGACGCGGGTCCATTCCAGGCTGGAGAACAGGCGCGCCTTGGCCGCGCGGTAATTCTCGTAACTTCCGTGTTCGTCCAGGTGTTCATGGGTGATGTTCGTCACCACTCCGATGTCGAATTCACAGGCATCCACGCGGTATTGCGACCATCCATGCGACGTCGTTTCAAGAACCACGTGCGTCAGGCCGGCTTTCACCATCCTTGCCAGATACGCCTGGACATCATGCGCATCCGGCGTTGTGACATGGAAGCCGGTGTCCAACATCTCATCACCGATAATGGCGTTCACGGTTGAAATCATTCCGGATTTGATCCCGGCAGCCATCAGAATTCGGTGAATCAGGTTGCTCGTTGTCGTTTTGCCATCGGTGCCGGTCACCCCGATCACGGTCAGTTTGCGCGCCGGCCAGTCGTGAAGCGCGGCAGCCAGCCAGGTCAGCGCCTGACGAGGATTTTCCAATCGAAGGTATGGGATTGGGAGTTCCGTAAGGTCACGGTCCCCGACGATCGCAGCTGCACCACGCTCCACAGCATTAGGTATGTAATCGTGCCCATCCAGGCTCCCGCCTCGCATGGCTACGAACAGCTCCCCTGCTTTTACTACGCGGCTATCTATGGCGATGCCGGTAATCACAATCTCCGGAATCACTATAGGAAATGAAAGGGGATAATCAACAAAAAGGTTCGCGAGAGTTTTCGCCATGCGATTAAAAACAAAAGGGTTTTGGTATTTTACCAAAACCCTCCAAGGTGACTCTTCGTTTTATTTCAAGGTCTGACGCAGTCCTTCGAGCTTGCCGGCTACAGAGCCGTCCAAGACCTTGTCGCCCACCTTGATGACCACACCTCCGAGGATGGCGGGATCGACCCGGAAAGCCACCTCCTTGGCGCCGACCTTGGCCAGCACGTCCTTTTTAAGCGCATCCTGTTCCTTGTCGTTGAGGGGTAAAGCGCTGGTTACTTCGGCAGTGTCGCCTTTCAAATCCGTTCCTTCAAGCACCACCACCTTGCCGGCCTTCACGCCGGAGAAAAACTCATCGATCAAGGCATGCTGCTTCTTTTCGTCCAGGGCTTCACCCACCAGCTTGTTCGCCGCGGCGATTGCCAGCGCAGCGACCTGTCCTCGCAGATCTCCCAGGATGCGGTTGCGTTCGAGCTCCGCCTCCACCATGGCAGCTTGGCGCGCCTTGGCTGCTTCGGCTTCGGCGGCAGCCTTCACGTCCTTGCCGGCGCTGGCCGCCCTTTCGGTGGCTTCCCGCACCACCTTGTTCGCCTCAGTTTGTGCCTCTCCTATGATTCGTGCGGCTTCCTTTTCTGCGTTGGCTCGCGCTTCGGCAGCCACGCGTGCATCCTCCAGACCCTGCGCGATCTTTTTCTTGCGGGTTTCCATCATGTTCAACATGGGTTTGTACACCCAGGCGTTCAGCGTCAGGAACACGATGGTGAACGCGATGATCTGAACAATGATCAAACCGAGATTGATGCCTAATGCTTCCATTGATTGCTCCTATCCAATTACACGACTTTAAAGAGCATGAGGAACGCGATCACCAGGCAGTAGATCGCGATGGCTTCGGAGAACGCAATGCCGAGGATCATATTGGTCAACAGATTGCCGTACGTATCCGGATTGCGAGCCATGCCCGTGAGCGCACCCTGCACGCTGAGCCCGATTCCAACCCCGGCGCCCGCGGCTCCGATCATCGCCAGACCGGCGCCCACATAGCGCATCGCATCCAAAATGTTACCTTCCATGATTCAAACCTCCTTGGGATTATCCAATGTTTTTCTTAGTGGCCTTCAGCGTGCTCTTCTCCATGACCCTGTGTGGCCTGGGCCATGAACACCATGGTCAGCATCCCGAACACGAACGCCTGGATGATTCCCACGAACAATTCGAACATCATCACCATGGCCGGCAGGATCGAGATCTTGCCCAACAGGCCGGCCACGATCGCCACCAGCACGATGCCGGCGAACATATTGCCGAATAGACGGAAGGCAAACGAGAGGATCTTGGAGAGCTCCGAGATCAACTCCAATAGGCCGACCAGGAAATCCATGGCGCCGAAGAACGGCACCTTGAACATCCTGCGTGTGTTGAAGAACTTGCTCAGGTAGCCAAATCCCTGCGCCCGGAAACCGATCACCTGGATGAAAACCACGGCAATCAACGCCAGCGATGCGGTAAAGTTCAAATCCACGGAAATGCCGCGCAGGAACGGGTAGAGGACATACTCGCCGTGTTCCGGGGTCAGCATTGCCCAACCACCGCCCAGAGATTGAAGCGCATGCCCGCCTTCGCCATGCGCCTCTTTTATCAATCCAACAGACTCGAAACCAGGAATTAATTTGAGCAGGTTGGCGAACAATACATAGATCAGGATTGTTGCGAACCAGGGGAAGATCATCCTGGCGTACTTGCCCGCTGAGCCCTCGGTCAGGTTGTAGAGCATTTCGAGGATGGCTTCCATCAGATTTCCGATGCCGCGCGGGACCAGATCGGTTTTCCCGCTCCGTGTCAGCGAACGGTTGGTGTAATACGCGATCACCACCAGCAGGATGATCGTGATAATCAGGGTGGGGATTGTATTCACCAGGTAAAAGTCGCCGATGACCGGCAGGGTGAACAACGGCTTGTAACTTAGTTTTTCCGGCGCCACCACGATCTCAGGCTGAATGGGGATGTAGATCCCGCCCAGGACAAAACCCGCGATCATCAACGCGAGTACGATCCATCGACGCCAGGGTCTACGCGTTTCTTTTTCCAATGTCCGCCTCCAATGACGAAGTGTCAGCTTCCTTTTCGAGTTTTTCCTTCAGGCGCGCCAGCGTCCTGCGCCCAACCACGAGCATCACCAGCACAGACACAGGTATTCCAGCAAACAACAAAGCCAGTGTAATAACCGGCTTTGTACCGAATACGCTGTCGAGCCACAAGCCGCCCAACACAGAAGCCAGGATGATGACCAGTGTCAGGCATCCCACCTGCCCGACGAGCACGATTAAAACGTTCGTCAGGATGCTCCTGCCCTTCTGTTCGGATTGTGTCATGCCGCACGATTATATCGTAGCCTTCAAATGGATGTCAAACCTGCACGAGGAAGATGCCTGATCGATGGACCTAAAACAAATTGAGCGCCGCCGCGTCCGACCACCCGAACCACGGCGCAAACACCGTCCCGACCAGAATCACGCCCAGAGTCAAAATCCCCAGCGCAAAGACGTACGATTTCAGCAACGGCAGGGGATGTTTTTCCTCGTCCTCGCCCGGCAGGCGATACAAGTAAACGAACTTCATGGCGTTAAGGTAGTAATACACACCGATGATCGAATTGATGATTCCGACCACGACCAGCCAGGTGTAACCCGACTGCACGCCTGCCGCGAAGACGAACACCTTGGCGACAAAACCTCCAAAAGGCGGCATGCCAGCCAGCGACAGGAAAGCCGCGAGCATCATCAACGCCAGGAGGGGATTGCGCCGGCTCATTCCGGCGAAATCCTCCAGCGTTTCCATGCCGGTCGCATGGCTGAAAGCCATCACAATCCCAAATGCCAGCAGATTGGTCAGGAGGTATGCGGCCAGATAAAAAACCACGCTGGCGGCGCCCAGTTGATTGAAAGCCACCACTCCGATCAGGACATATCCTGCATGGGCAATGGAGGAGAACGCCAGCAGCCGTTTGAGATTTTTCTGTGGAAGAGCCAGCAGGTTGCCCACCGTCATGGTCACCGCCGACAGCACTGCCAGTGTCCACGCCCAGGAATGAGCGTATTCGGGCATCCCTTCGAAGGCAAAGGCTACGAAGAATAAACGGACCAATACGGAGAAACCGGCAGCCTTGGAAGCGGTTGAGAGAAATCCAGCTACAGGGATTGGAGATCCCTCGTACACATCCGGCGCCCAAAAATGAAATGGCACCATGGAAACCTTGAAGCCCAATCCGACGAGAATCAATCCCAGAACTCCGAATACGAGCATGAGGGGCAGGTCGCCGGCGGAAAGCATTTCTGCAAGCATGTAGATATCCGTCGTGCCAGCGAAACCAAACACGAGACTAAATCCGTACAGCATGATCGTGGAAGCCAGGACGCCGAACAACAGGTATTTGAATCCCGCCTCGGTCGAGCGCTTGTCCGCCACCATAAAACCCGCCAGTACGTACAGCGGAATCGACGCAGTTTCGATGGACAGGTAGAGCATGACCAGATCGGCGGAGACGGACATCAGATTCATGCCCATGAGCGATGCCAGCAGGAGCAGATAGGCTTCCCCGCGCTGGCCGACCGTTTCATGATTCATCAGCAGCAGGGCGGTCACGGCTGCGGCAAACATGAACAGGATCTTGAAGAAGAATCCCAGCCAGTCGAAGCGGATCATACCGCCCAGGACGGAGACCGGGTCGCCAGGCTGTCCATAGAACAGGCTGACGAGGATGGCAGCAAACAATCCTACCGCCGTGAGCCAGCCGACATTTCGTCGTTTCTCCGCCTTCCAAAAAGGCTCCACGATCAGGATCAGCATGCCGAGGGCGAGGATCAAAATCTCCGGAAGGATGGCTGCGAAGACTTCAGGAGTGAACATTATGCACCTCCCAGCAAGCGCAGGATGTTCTCGACACCCGTCTCGACCATGGGCACCATGATTGCCGGAATCAATCCGATCACGATCATGAAGAAACACAAAGTGACCACCGCGGTCTTATCCATCAGGGTGATGTCGCCCACGTGCCCCTCCAGTTTCTCGGGCAGGGGGCTGAAGAACACCTTGCGGATGTTCGTCATGATGTAGGCTGCCGTGATGACGATCGAAATGCTGGCGAATACCGCCACCAGCCACTGGCGTCCCCAAACCCCCATGAAGATCGGGAATTCGGCGACAAAACCGGAAAATCCCGGCATCCCCATCGAAACCAGCCCACCGATGATGAATCCGATCGAGGCGTAGGGCATGATCTTCGACATCCCGCCCAGTTCGGGGATCATGCGTGTATGCGCCCGGTCGTAGATCATGCCGGTTACGGCAAAGAAGAGGGCCGTCATCACACCGTGCGAGAACATCTGCACTCCGGCGCCAAGCAGACCGTTGTAATTCAACGTCGAAACCCCGAGCATCACCAGCCCCATGTGAGAAACGGAGGAAAAACCGATCATGTATTTCAAGTCGGTCTGGACAAAGGCAATGTAGGCCCCATACACTACGGCAATGGCGGCGAAGGTCATAATCAACCAGGACCATTCTTTCGCGCCTTCCGGCAATAACATCACGCCCACGCGCAGCGCGGCGAAAGCGCCCAGCTTCATCAGCACCCCGGCGTGAAACATGGATACTGCCGTGGGTGCAGCTACGTGACCATCCGGGGACCAGTTGTGGAACGGCCAGATGCCTCCCAAGACCGCAAATCCCATAAAGACCGGCAGGAACCAGAGATTCTGAAAGGCTGTGGAAAAGCCCGCCTTTTCCAGTTGCAACATATCGAAGGAGAGCACACCGGTATTCTGGTAGGCGGTCCAGTACATGGCCAGCGCACCGACCAGTGAAACCACCGACCCGACAAATAGATACAGCGTCAGTTTCATGGCGGCATATTCGCGGGTGACCACCCAGCCCCAAATGGCGATCAGCAGGTACATCGGGAAGACCGCGATCTCATAGAAGAAGAACAACATGAACAGGTCGAGCGAAACAAACACGCCGAACACGCCGGAGGCGAGGATGAAGAGGAAGGCGAAGAATTCCCGCGGGCGGTCCTGAATGCCGGCCATGACATGCTTGTCGTCATCGCCCCAGGAGATCAGCACACCGGTGAACATCACGATTCCGGTCAACAGGACGAGCGGAGCACTGATGCCGTCCACGCCAAATTTAAGGCTGATGCCAAGGGCGGGCAGCCAGTTGTATTGTTCGACGAACTGATAGCCTTGCAGGCCGCCCAAAAGGTATTGCAGGTACGTCCAGGCCGAAAGCAGCAGGTCCAGACTGGCGGCGGTCAGGGCAATCGTACGCACGACATTCTTCCGCGCCGAGGGCACGGCCAGGATGACCACCGCCGCCAGCATCGGGAGGAATGTGATTATGC
>Ga0194126_10007445_pt1 | contig 15241 bp, 15 predicted proteins | sample TA2KigC150mmetaG_FD_148641 | JGI IMG/M metagenome (GOLD analysis project Ga0194126, IMG submission 148641) | Freshwater microbial communities from Lake Tanganyika, Tanzania - TA2015035 Kigoma Deep Cast 150m | ecosystem: Environmental > Aquatic > Freshwater > Lake | place: Tanzania: Lake... | reverse complement strand
GCCAAAGAATTATTTCGCCGCCGACATGCAAAGGGGCCCGATCGGGCCCCTTTGCATGTCGGCGATCGCGACCAACTGGCCTGGTTTTACTCCGCCCCAATGGCAGGAAATCTCTCCGCCGTTGACAGAACATCGTGAATCCCGGACAGGCTGTGTGGCTGTTCGGATTCCAGATGCGCCATTCAAGCGACGCCCGCGGCGTCGCATAGGTGCAAACAAGCTCGTTGCTGCGCGCATCGCGTACGGCGGAGCTGTTGAATCCCGGCTCCGCCCACAGGGTGAAACCGATCGCCAGCGCGGCGATCACCGGCGGCGCCGGCCGCACCAGCCACGCGCAAAAGCGCAGGCCCATGCCGAAGACCTTCCACAGCGCCGTCTGCGGATCGAGCGCCGGGGTGCCGGGGTGATAGGGGTTCGCATTGAACCACCCCTGCAACGACGGCCGCTGCCAGTACGGCGTCTTGCGCAGCAACGCTGGTTTCAGATTGTCGATCAGGACAATCTGCATGTTCGCGTTCATCGTCATGACCTCTTCCACCGTCGCGAGCTGGCGCTTCGCTTCGGATTTCGTGACCTGGCCATCGTGCGAACGCGTGCTGGTCTCGACGGTCGTTTCGCCGCAAAGCTGCGAAACGTATTGCGCCGTTTCCAGATCGCCCGCGCCGATGAATTGCTTCATCCCCGCGTTGGACATAAAGGTTTGCCAGTTCTCGCGGTACAGCGACTTGAGCTGGCCGATGTTCTGAATGATCGGCCAAAGCCAGACGCGATACTTGCGCAGCACGGCAAGACCGCCCGCGATCTTGTTGACGCGCCCGAGCGCCGGGAATTCGTCCATCAGGAACAGCACGCGCCCGCGAGAGAGCTTGCCCTGTTCCATCCGCCACAGCGCCGCGCCGATAATCAGGCGCGCATAGGCGGCATGGGTTTCCAGATATTCAAGCGGCATCACGATCGACACCACGCAGCCGGGAAGCAGCACGCCGTCCTTGACGCCCTTGAGGGCGGACAGGTCCGCGGACACGCCTTCGGGCGCTGCACCGAGCGCGTGCTGCATCACCGGGTCCTCGATGAAGTTCGTGTCCTGCTTCATCGTGGACAGGACCGCGGAGAACTCTTCCGGAGCCTGTTCCTCGCGCCTTTCGAGCTGCGCCGCTTCGCGGGCGATCAGACCGCCCGCGACGCGGCTCGCCTTCATGGCTTCGATCAGCGCGTGCCAGGTTTCCGATTCATGCGTCACGTATTTGCGCAGCGTCAGGAGCGTACGCCGCTCTTGCGGCTCCGTCGTCACGATGTGCATGAGGAAAGCGCGGATGGCGCTTTTCGCCTCGCCCTTGAAAAAGGCCGACGAGCCTTCCTCGCGCCCGGTGCGCGTTACGATCATGTCCGCGAGCAGGTCCGCGTCCGAAGCGAACGTCCCGTTCGCCGGATTGAGGATTTCAAGCGGATTGACCGCGTGCGAGGGCAGCGCCCAGGGCGCTTCCGCGTGCATGCCCCATGGGTTGAGGCAATAGAAGGTATAGCCCTTGCGCTGCCATGCCCGCGCGCAGATCGCCGTGTTTTCCCCGCCGGGGTCGATGAGGAATATCCACGGATGGCGCAGAAGATTCGGCACGATGGCGCAGGTGCCTTTGCCCGATCCCGTCGGCGCGACGGTCAGCGCATGGCCGCCGCCGCGGTAATAGACGGGGAGCTGCGGAATCCAGTCGCCGGCGAGCAATCCGCCGCTTTCCTGGAAGAGGCGTTTGCCGCTCGCGGTCCAGGCCGGAAGCCATCCGGCGGAGCCGAACGTTCCGGGCCGCTTTTTGAACCGCCAGCGCAATAGCGCGACCGCGGCGCCGCCTGACAGAAGATATGGTAAGCTGCTCGTTTCCATGCCGCGACGATCGCGCGGCGTCTTCCGAATGTCCTGGCCGGAATCTGGTCACATGGCGCCAACGGCGGCTTTCAGATGAATACACGTTCTCCGGAAGATATGACCGCCGCTCTACGTGACCGCGCCGCCAGGGGCGATCTTGTCCTGACCAAAACCGAGTTAGAGCGCATCGCTGCGATGCTGGAAAAGCTCTCGTCGCGCTGCGCCGAGGCGTATCAGCTTGTCGGTTCTCTTGCGACGGACAGCGGGGTGTTCAGCGATCCGGCTGTGGGAAAGGCGCTCAACATTTTGAGCGATCCGATGCGGCGCGGCACGATGCTGCCGTTCGTCACCGCGAAGGATCGTGCGAGGAATGGAAAAGCACGACCAAAGACAGTTCGCAGGCAGAACGCATAGGGCGCATCCGGCGGAGCCGAACGTGCCGGAACGCTTCTTGAGCCGCCAGCGCAGGAGCGCGAGCGCGCGCGGATCAGGGCTGCCATGCTCCACTACATGGAAGCGCATCGCATCGGGTTGCTCGCGTGCATTCTGATCGAGGGTAGAACGGGACCTTCGGACCGATCGTTTCGGGCGCTGTCCACCATGAGCGGCGAGCGCAGGCGGGTGGCACAAACCCAATAGTGCGCCCTACACACCTGGATTAGGTCCCTTCGCGCTAAAGTTCCGATAATTGCTGAAGCCTGGGGGGAACAAAAAACGCCTTGCCGGGCGGGCGTGCCCGACAAGGGTTTTTGGGAGGATTTGGGACGAAAAGAGAGCATCATGGCTGCGGCGGTTTCGGTGTAGTGGCCTCGCTTCCGGTTCTCTTTACGGCCTCAAGAACGAGCTCTTTATCCAACAGCAGTTTCAGGGGGAAGACGAGATTCACAGTGGATGCTTGCACATCGCCAGTGGTTTCCGGCAAGCCCTTCTGGCGAGCGTACTCTCGGCCTTCGGGCGTAAGTCCGAATTGAGATACCAGAAGGACGGCGGTGGATTCTTCGTCATCGTACGAAACGACGGCTTTCACATCGTCGAAATTTGGTGCCCCTTTGTAATTCTCATCACTAATCGAAGTGTAGGCGTAAGCGGAGCCATCAATAAGGCTAACACATATCGGGGTCCGAAACGGAGGTGCCGCTGAAGCAAATTCTCGATTTACGGAGCTTCTTTCAATAATAGAAGCCTGTTTTTGTGAATACCAAAGATGCATTTTCATGACTTCTCCTTGTAGATTGCTATGAAAATATAGTTATTTATACTTGATTTTATATAACACATCCTGTGCTTGTATTTCCAGAAAAAAGTCAGAAACTTTATGAAAACGCAATAATATTTCAAAATTTGCTTGCTTGGTGTTTGTCGGGGCGTGTCTTGAACCGCCAGCGCAGGGGCGCGCCGACGGCGGCGCCCGGTAGAAGATATGGTAAGCTGTTGCTTTCCACGCCGCGACGACCGCGCGGCGCCTTCCGAATGTCCCGGCCGGAATCTGGTCACATGGCGTCAACGGAAACCAGTGCGGGCGCAGCACCCCCGGGCATGGCGCGCTTTGACACAGCCGAGCGCGCGCGGATCAGAACCGCCATGCTCCGCTACATGGAAGCGCACCGCATCGGCGTGCCCGCCTTGCAGGCGCGGATTTCAGAGGCCGTAAACCGGCCCGTCGACCTCATTCCGCTCAAAACGCTGCAAAGGTTTCTGGCGGCGTCCACGCGCACTAACGACGCGTTTCTCGTTCCATGCCATCAATTCGTGTCCGGCCTGCCGGACTACGCCGGATCGATAGAGACCGGGGCGGAAGCGCTGCCGCGCCTGTTCCGCGAGTTCCTTTCCGCCGGCCTTTCCCCTGTGCCTGCGTCGCACTTAAGTCAGGACGCGGTCAATTTTGAAGGCCATTACAGTCTGTTCATACTGCTTGACCCCGCTCAGGTGCCGGAAGGTTCCGCCCTTCCGGGTAACTCTCTGACTTACGCGACGATGATAGTCACTGCTACAGAGGATAAAAGCGGTTTGAGCGTCCAGGAATACCTTCACAATCCGGCGGTTGTCGACATCATTACTGAGCCTTCTCGCTCCACGGGCCACCATCACTGCGAGGGCGTGCTCACGGCGTTCGAAGGCGGGCCGTTCATCCTCTTGCGAAACAACCTGACGCGTCTGCCGAAGGCTTACGCCCTGCGGCGGGACCCCGCCGACCCGCTCTTTCACGAGGGCTATCTTCTCGAAACCCCGTTGCTTGCCCCTGATGGCAGCGCCCTGGTCAATCATTGGGTGCTGCCCGTAAGGCTCATGCGTACCGACCGTCGGCTATGGGAGTCTTTTTTAGGATGACCATCCGCTCGAAAGGATCGCAGGAAGGGCTGACCCGGATCGAGGCGGACCGGCTGAACGCCGGTCTGCTGCGGGCCGCTTACGCCCTCGACGTTCCGGCGGCGGTCGCCGCGCTGGAGGGCGGCGCCGACGTTGCCGCCGTGCATGAAGAGACCGGTCTTACCGCACTGCACATCGCCGCCGGGACCAACAATTTGGCGCTCGCCAAAATCCTGATCGGCGACTGGAACGCGCCCTTCGGACCCGATCGGTTCGGGCGCTGGCCGACTGCCGTCGCCGCCGAATGCGAAGCCGGGGAGGAGCTGTGCGACTACATCGTGGAGCAGGAAGCCTTGTTCCTGAAAAGGCAATCCGGGGACGGATCAGGCGGGGAATAATCGGACAGGTCCGGAGCGTTTGAGTCCGGTTTGTGATAAATATTTTCGCGCCCTTTTCTGACGATCCTGATTCGCCTGTAAGATGAAATTATGGGCAATAGTGAGCTGTGCAAGATGTGCGTGGTCATACCACGCAATCTTGGCAAGGGGGCTCAGAAGCCGCCCCCGTTGCATCCCCGGCTGTTCGGCCGGGCGAAGGTATCGAACCCCCGCCGGCCGAGCGCAGCGTGTCGCCGCTGCATCACGACCAAAGGGAGACTTCGCTCTCCCCTTGGAACCCCATCGACCAGGTCCGGGAGACTTCCCTCTCCCCCTGGACCGTCCCTTGGACCAGCCGTGCCGCCGCTGGACCACGGCCGGGATTGCGCATCCCGGAACCCGCGAAGGAGGCCCGGCCCATGACGGATGACGGCGCGTCCAGACCTCGCCCGGCGAACCGAAAACGCCCCGTCATTTTGCAGGCGCGTTTTTCCGCCGAGGAGGCCGCCGCCGTCCGGGCCGAAGCGGACCGCGCCGGGACGACGGTGGGCGCCCTGATCCGCTCCGCCGTGCTCTCCGCCGAACCCCCGCGCGCGGCGCGCCGGCCGACCGTCAATCACAAGGCCGTCGCCCAAATGCTCGGCGAGCTGGGCCGTGTCGCGGACGCCTTTCGCGCGGCGGCCGGTGCCGCCGATCCGGACCGGACTCATGCCCTGATCGACGCCGCTTCGCGCGACCTGTCCGAACTGCGGACGGTCTGCTTCGAAGCCCTCGGGCGGGAGCCTTGATCCTCAAGGGCAGCCAGCGCGGGGGCGGCGAAGACCTCGCCAGCCATCTCATGAATCTTTACGACAATGACGCGATGGAGCTGGCGGAGGTCAGGGGCACGCTCGCCGGTGACCTGCACGGGGCGCTTGCGGAGTTCGAGGCGCATGCGGCGGGGACGCGCTGCAAGGAGCCGCTCTACAGCCTCTCCATTAATCCGTCGGAGCCGATGACGCGCGCGCAGTATTTCGCCGCCGTCGCCCGGATCGAGGACCGGCTGGGCCTGACCGGCCAGCCGCGGGCGATCGTCTTTCATGTGAAAGAAGGGCGGGAGCACTGCCACGTCGTCTGGTCGCGGATCGACACCAAAAACATGCGCGCGGTGCAGCTTTCCCACGACCACCAGAAACTCCGGGTCGCCGCGCAGGAACTGGCAAGGGACTTCGGCCATAAGCTGCCAGACGGCCTTGCCAGGAACCGCGGAGCGCAGCGGTTCGCGGCGGACCCTTCGATCAGGGCCGGGGAGCAGGCGCAGGCGGAGCGCAGCGGACTGGCGGCGCGGGAGCGCCGCGCCGCGATCACCGCCGCCTTCCGGCAATCGGACGGCGCGCAGGCCTTCATCAATGCGCTCTGGGCGTCCGGCTATCACCTCGCCCAGGGCGACCAGCGCGGGTTTGTCGTCGTGGACAATGCGGGGCAGGTCCATAGCCTCAGCCGCCAGATCGACGGCGCGCGGGCGAAGGAGATTAAGGAAAAACTCGGACCGCTGAGGCCGGAGGACCTGCCGGACGTAAAGGAAACCCGCAAGCGCGTCGCCGCCGAGCGCGAGGAAGAGGCGCTTGACCCCGACGCCGCGCCGCACCTCAAACGCACGCCGGAACAGCTCAAGGCGCGGCAGGACAAACGCCGCGCCGGCCTGACCGCGGAGCGACAGGCCCTTGAGCTGAAACAGCGGCAGGAGCGCATGGCGCTGCACGCCGCGCAAAAGCGCGAAGCTGAACAACCCTTCGCGCGCGCCGCGTCCGCCGTGCTCGCCTTGATCGGCAAGGTCCCGGTGCTGCGCAGCGTGCTGGCGCCGCTCTACAAAAGCCCGAAACTCAACATGGCCGAGCGCCACGGCCTGGAAAACGAGGCCCTCGACCGCCGCTACGAGCGCGAGCGCAAAAATCTGGAGCGCCGCGACGAGGCGCTGGATAGGGTCGAAGCCCGCGAAAACCGCTCTCTCGCCCGAGACCAGCGCCTTGTGCAGGAACACGGCCTGACGGCGCGGGAGAAGGCGACCTTGGAGCGTTACCGCCAGCTCGCCGAAAACGAGGCCGACATCACGGCGCGCCCGGAGAAAAAGATCAAACAGCCCGCACACAAGCGCAGTCAGGGCGCCGGCCGCCGCCGTCCGCGCGGGTTGGGGCTCAGGCGCGATTGAGCGCCTGTCACCACCGCGCGCTCCTGTTGAAGCGCAGGCCGATCTTTCGGAAACGCCCTTCCTTTTGCTTCATTTCTTCTTTGACGCGCGCGGTCCATTTGCGCTTGGCGATGGCGGCGTCGCGTTTTTCGATTTCGACGCGGTCGACTTCGTTCGCGAGTGCGCGCCAGCTTCCATCCGGCCGCAGGACCATCCTTGGAGCGTCCTTTTTGATGCGGTCCGGTATTTCGCCGGGCTTTTGGCTGAGGTCTTTGTCGTTGGCCATGTGCGTTCCTCCGCTTTGCGATGCGGGGGTACGGGAACTGCGCACGAGTGTCCTGGTCGGAATCTGGTCAGCCTTTCCGCTGGCGGTCGGCAAGGCTGGGGGAAGGCCTGACAGCGTCGATTTGAATCGACGCGAAAGTCACGTTGTAGTGCTACCGCCAGCTCAGCGAAAACGCGGCCGACATCACAGCACTGCGGGACACCGGCCACCGCCGTTAAGGCGGCCCCGCATACTTTTGCCTGTCGGATTAAGCCAACAGTCCGGCAGGAATGAGCAGTTTGCTGCCAATGCCGCAAAACTGCGCAAGATATTGGTAAATAATGATTTTTGCAGGATTTACTTGAGATTCACAAGCGTGATTAACTTGTAATAGCACAACATCATTGACTTGTATCTATGCAACATTATATACTTGTAAACATGAAACAAGAAAAACTTGCGTTGGGGCGGACTCGCTAACACGACATGGCTACACCCAACGAAAAACTGGCGGATTCGCTTGCCCGCCTCAAAAGCCTTCAAGGCGAGGGCAGGCGGGTTTTTCAGTCGAAGGAGATAGGACGCACCCATAGGGAGCGTCTTGTCCGGCAAGGATTCCTTCGCGAAGTCATCAAAGGCTGGCTTATCTCGACGAGCCCCGGCGCCGCTCCCGGAGACACGACGCCCTGGTATGCGTCTTTCTGGGAGTTTTGCGCGCGCTACTGCGCGGACCGGTTTAAGGACGAGTGGCACCTCTCGCCTGAGCAGTCACTTTTGCTCCACGCCGAGAACACTGTAATCCCGCAGCAGGTTGTCGTTTATGCCCCCAGGGGCACCAACAACACCGTGAGCCTGCTGTTCGATACGTCTTTATACGATCTCAAGCAGAAAGGGATGCCACCCGCAGCCGACCTCGTAGTGAAGGACGGTCTGCGCCTCTTTTCCGTGGCAGCGTCCCTGATACGGGTGCCGGAATCTTTCTTTGTCAGATACCCTGTCGAAGCGCAGGTTGTACTGGCTGGCCTCAAAGACTCTTCCGAAGTTCTTGGCCGCCTTCTTGATGGCGGCCATTCCGTAGTCGCCGCGCGGCTGGCTGGAGCTTTCCGCCGGGTCGGGCGACAGGATGTTGCCGACGAAATTGTGAAGGGCATGAAGGGCGCGGGCTATGCCGTAAGGGAAACAGACCCTTTCGCGCCGGCGCAGCGATTTCAGCTCTTGGGAGCAGGGGTCTCGCCGATCGCTGGACGCATCCGCGCCTTGTGGGATTCACTTCGAGCGCCCGTTATCGAGGTGTTCCCCCGCGCCCCCGGTCTGCCGCAGGACCGGCAGGCCTATCTCCGATTTGTCGACGACATTTACCAGAGCGATGCTTATCACTCGCTTTCGATCGAAGGATACAGTGTCACGCCGGAACTCATTGAACGGGTCCGGACAGGAAACTGGCAGCCGGAAGTAAACGAAGCCGATCGTCAAAGCCGTGACGCCCTCGCGGCCCGCGGCTACTGGCAGGCGTTTCAGACCGTCAAACAATCCGTCGCGTCGATCATAGAAGGAGCCGAACCCGGAGCCCTTGTTCGCTCCGCCCACCGCGACTGGTATCGGGAGTTGTTTCAACCGTCCGTCGCGGCGGGAATATTACGTCCCGGCGCTCTTGCGGGTTACCGCCAGCATCCGGTTTACCTGCGCGGGTCGCGGCATGTTCCGCCGCGCTGGGAGTCTCTGCCGGATGCAATGAGCACGCTGTTCGACCTTCTGGTAGCCGAAACCGAACCGTCCGTGCGCGCCGTGCTCGGCCATTGGCTTTTTGGCTACATCCATCCGTATCCGGACGGGAACGGCAGGATGGCAAGATTTCTCATGAACGCCATGCTCGCGTCCGGGGGATATGCCTGGACGGTCGTCAGGGTTGAGGATCGCGACAGATACATGCAGGCGCTTGAAGCCGCGAGTGTCGGCAGCGACATCACGCCCTTCGCGTCGTTCCTTGCTGAACGCGTCGCCTGGTCGATGGATCAAACAACGTAGCGCGATTTCCAGATGGCGGATGAGGTGATGATTGACCGCTGAAATTGAGACGACACGTTATAAGGAGCCGCGCGCCTTTCTGGAGGTGCTCTGGATATTTCTGCGGCTTGGCATGACGAGCTTCGGCGGACCCATTGCACATCTAGGCTATTTCCGCGCTGAGTTCGTCGAACGCCGCAAGTGGCTGGATGAAGCGGCCTACACCGATATTATCGCTCTCTGCCAATTCCTGCCCGGGCCGGCGAGCAGCCAGGTCGGCATTATCATTGGCATGTTGCGCGCGGGCCTGGCAGGCGGACTGGCGGCATGGGTCGGTTTTACACTGCCGTCAGCGCTCGCGCTGATTGCCTTCGCGTACGGGATCGGCCGCCTTGGGGACATCTCGCATGTCGCTTGGCTGCATGGCCTCAAGATCGTCGCCGTCGCTGTCGTCGCGCAAGCGGTTTGGGGCATGGCTCGAAACCTTTGCCCCGATCGCGAACGAGCGACGATTGCCGCAGCGGCGACGCTGCTCACTTTGGCGGTTCCCTCCGCCAGTGGTCAGATTGGGGCGATTGTAATCGGGGGCGTGATTGGCTGGCTTTTTCTGTCGGGAGCAAGCAACGCAAGGGCGACGCCGCTTGCCATCCCCGTCGGCAGAGGGGCGGCGATTGCCTCTCTGACGCTGTTTGCCGTCTTGCTTTTCGGATTGCCGTTAGCTGCAAAGGTGACCGCCGACCATACAATCGAGCTTGTCAGTAGCTTCTACCGCTCCGGCTCGCTCGTCTTCGGCGGCGGTCATGTCGTGTTGCCGTTGCTGCAACAAGCCGTCGTGCCGCATGGCTGGATTGATAATGACGCTTTTCTCGCCGGCTATGGGGCGGCGCAAGCCGTTCCCGGTCCGCTATTCACTTTTGCGGCTTATCTCGGCACAGCAATGAAGGCTGCGCCAAACGGTTGGGCTGGCGGGCTTGTCTGTCTCGCGGCAATTTATTTGCCGTCCATCCTCATTCTCGTTGGCGCTCTGCCCTTTTGGGACGCTTTGCGTCATCGCGCCGGTGTGCAGTCGGCGCTCAAGGGAATCAATGCAACAGTCGTCGGCATTCTACTCAGCGCGCTCTACACTCCGGTCTGGACGAGCGCGATTTTCACACCGGCGGATTTTGGGCTGGGCGTTCTCGCCTTCGTTCTGCTCGTGTTCTGGCGGACGCCACCTTGGCTGGTGGTTGTCCTCGGCGCGGCAGGCGCGACGGCAATCCCGGCGTTCGCATAGCGACGCTTTGCGCTAATGCGCGCTTTAGTAGGGGACGTTCGATGGCGCGTTTCAAGTGCGAGCTGCCATTCCAGGTCGGCGAGAAATGGTGCCGGCGGAACTTTTTCTCACCTGATATGAAACCTATCGGTGAGCCAAAAACGATCGGAATAGTCCAGAGAGACCTGCCGCCGCCGGTTGCGGTCGCGTCGAAGATTAAGGTCGTGTCCGGGCGGGGCGGCAAGATGCCGGTGATCGAAGTCTATCTGCGATTGCAGTCGCCGGCTCTGACGGCCGGGCGCGCTGTCGTCACCATCGAGGCGGAGATCGAAGGCAAGTTGGTGCCCTGCGCGAAGGTCCCGGGCGCCTGCTCGCCGGGCTCTTCGGGTTGAAGGCGCCTCTCGAATTATGAGCGCGTCGGGCGTTCGAGAAACCGGTGGGACACTGCCCGCGGGAAACCTCACAATTGTGTAGGACGAAAACTGTCCCACTTTTGCGATAACTATCTGATCCGATTGATTTGCAGCACTCCCCTAGGGAGCGCCAATTAAAACAATCGATTATTCTGATCGCTGCGACAGCGGCCGCTTCGCGTCAACGCGCGCCCGACAAGCATCGCCAAATATTGCCCCAACGTCCATCCGAGCCCGAGACGCTTGCCATTTCGGAACCGTTCGCGGGCGTCCAGTTTGATCGCGGCGCTGTTATAGGTCACGGCCGTAGCCGTTCGCCGTAACGGCGTAGACCTTTGGCTTGTGCGTTACGGCGCTTCCGATTTTGAGCGTGCGCCTTATGGTGGCGACGTCAAGCGAGGGCGCAAGCCATGACGAAGTTCGATACAAACTCCGTTTTACCAAGCTTGTTCTAGGTTGCGTTCGCGGCGCTCGGCGTCGCCCCCCCATCTGACCGCTTAATCCCGCCTCCAGCACGAAAAACCCGCCGGAGGAAAGCGCCGCGCAGACGCAACGGTCAGGCAAGCGCTGCATTCCGGCGCGCTCATGCTGAAATACTCCACTGGCAATGACACAAAAAACCCGCGCCGCAGTAGAAACGAACAGGAACGCCCGCGCGCAAAGGAAGGCGAAGAACTGATCGCGGCGACCATGTGTTCATGAATTGAACATGCAATGTATGCGTTTCAATCGTTGCGACGCGCTGACGCGGCTGACGGACACATCGTCGCATGTGCGTACATGTTTGATGACGATATAGCGTTGGATACGAGAGCTTCTTTGCGACATCCGAACGCGACCTGTCGCTCTCGCTGATCGTTCATGAGCATTCAAGGCGCGCTGAGCCGTAAGAGAGTTGCGAATGGCGCAATCTTAAGCGGCTCGCCTCGGCCGGAGATTAAAATGCGGATCGCCAATTTAAGGATGATGCGGGGCAGAGTGATCAAATTGACGCTGGCCGCTCTCCTTTTCCAGGCAATTGTTGCGGCGATTTTTGTCGGGGCGAAGCTCGATGGCGGAATCGCTGCGCCCAGCGCGCCGTTGCGCCCAAACTTTCGTCTGCAATCTTCTGACGGCTCTGTCGTCGACAGCCGCCTGCTGCGAGGACGCCCTTATCTGCTCTTTTTCGGATTTGCCAGCTGCCCCGCGATGGCGGCGCCAAAGTCGCCATCATCGGCTTCCGTCCATGCGATCCGCGCAAAAGCGTCGGCCTCGAACGCCGGTCGACTCGAGTTCTAGAGCGCGCTGCGAAAAAGTGGATGCCGGTTTTTTTGCGCAAAGCGCGCTCCAAGCTTTTGGAATCGATCACGTCATCTGCGTTTAGGCGATGGCCAACGCGGCGCCAATCCCCCGGAGACGCCGATGGCGCGGTCGAAAAACCAATCGCCATCCGATTGCGGCTACGCGATAATGAATTGCGTCCTGACGATTTGGAGCCGCCTATTACTGCGCATGAACCCATCTAGCATCAGAAGTCGCTATTGGCTCGGGCTGGAAGCCAGTCACGAGCCTGGAGCCTGGGATGTGCTCAATGCCGCCTACGGCGATGTCGCGCGCGCTTACCATAGTTGGCGCCACATTAGCGACCTTCTGCAAGCCTTCGAAGAACTGGCTGTGCTGTCAGCCCGGCCGGAGCTGATTATGACGGCCATTTTCTGGCACGACGTGGTCTATCAGACGCGCGACGCAGGCCAAAGCCGCCGAGCGGATTTCCTTAACGTTCGGGATAGCGCAGACATGTTTCGAACGCATACGCGTATGAACTCAGCTGACGCGGAGGCCGTTCAGGAGCTGATCATGGCGACGACCGATCATCTTGGAGCCAGGCCCAGCCGAGAGCGCTATAAGGGTTTCTCGCGCGATCTCGACCTGTTCGTCGATCTGGACCTCAGTCCTCTGGCGCTGCCATGGGAGCAGTTCGCTTCAAACTTTGAAGACATACGCTATGAATTCAGTTGGATTCCGGAGGACATTTTCAATGCTGGCCAAGCCGCCTTTCTCAGAAATCTGCTCGCTCACGCGGATAAGCTATTTCGTCGACCGGAGACGATAAAAATGTGGAGGGCCGCGGCCTTGAGCAACATTTGGCGCTGTCTGAACAACCTCTCAATGGGAGATGTTGTTGCATCCGCACGACTTGACCCTTCGTGACGGGGAATCTGAGCCAATGCCATGGGGCTTCGACGGAGAGGCGTCCGAAAAACCATCGGGCCAGGCGCGAGGGCGACGACGAATCCTCGAAATCAATCCCGATCGCGGCTATTGGGTCTCGGCGATGACGCCATAGGCGACGGACAGAACGACCGTCGCGGGAACCGCCAGCACAACGCCCATTGTGCCGAACAGCAAACTGAAGGCAAGCATGCAGAACAAAAGCACCACCGGCGGCACCATCAGCGAGCGGCTCTGCAGATAGGGCGTGATCAAATAGCCCTCGATGAAACTCGCGGCGCCGATCGCAAGCGCCGCCAGAGCGGCGGCGTCCAGCCCATGCGGCAATGCGACGAGGACGCCGATGATCATTGCGATGATCGAACCGAAATAAGGAACGAACGCCAGAGCGCCGCTGATCGTCGCAAGCGCCAGCGGCGCGGGAACTCCGAAAGCCCAAAGCGCCGCGCCTGCGAAAATCCCGTTCATGGCGACGACATAAAGCTGGATATAGAGCCACTGCCGTAAGGCGGCGCCTGACCGGTCAAGAAACAACGCCATGTCGGTCCGCTTCGACGCAGGCGTCAGGGCAAGCAGGCCAGCGGCGTATCTCTTCGGATCGGCGGCGAGGTAAGCGGCGCCAATGATGGCGAAAATCCCATAGGCCAATCCATTGCCGAGGGAGCCGAGTAGCGCGCCAAACTGCTGGGCGACGGGCGTCGTCATTTTTGAGAAGTCGACATGAACCACGAATTTCTCGATGAAACGACCCCACGGGTGCTCTTCCACCATGCGCTCGATCAGAGCGATCGCGGCGGGAACGTCGAGAGCGACCTCGTCATATTGGCGCACGAGCTGGCCGCCGAACAGCATCAGCGCCAGAACGAGGGAAGCGAACGAGGCGAGCGCGACGATGGCGAGCGACAAGCCCTGCGAGAGGCCGAGGCGCGCAGAGACTTGATCGGCCGCGCCGCACCAGGCGAGCGCGATGAGAATCGTGGCGAAAACCGCGGGAAGAAGGTCGGTCAGCTTCCAAAGGACGATAGCGGCGGCCAAGGTCGCAGCCGCGATCGTCGCCACGGTGGCTGTTCGGGAGGCGAAGTCGCTCTGGTCGATGCTCTTGCTCAGAAAGTTAATCTTCATGGGGCGCTCGGCCTGCTCCGTCAATGATCATATGCGCCTCCCGGCGGCGCGAAAAGCCGCTGAGAGGCGGCCTAGCCTTTAGCCCCGCAGTATGACGGCGCATTATCACGCCGCATCCTACGGACATGTTGCCCCCGTATCGCCGACTGCAGCCGGCTTGCTCGACATTTCCATGAGCGCCGCGTCGGCGCCATCATCCTTTGTCCCAAACCAATCAGTATAAGGGCTCGCCTTGCGTCACGTCGCGTCATTATTGGTCGACTGAGGCCTGAAGAGGACCGCCAGTCCGCCAATCACCAGCCCAATGAGCGCGATCAGCAGCGCCGACTTTTTCAGCCATGCGATCGCCGGCACCGTCAGGGCCAAAGCAATTCCGAGAATGGCGATGTCGGCCGAAACATGAACGCCGGCGACGAACGTGCCCAGCGCGAGAAGCAGCATGAGCGCAAGCCCCGTCGCCGGACCGTTCAAGAAGGTGTTCACCGACGGCCACAGAACGATATTCATCGCGATCAGGAACGCCATCCAATGCAGAGCCTGCGTCACGACGATCTGCTTGCGTGCGCGCTTGTCGTCGGTTTGGCGCCAACCGATGTAGATGCACGCGCATCCAATCGCCAACGCCAGGAACTCCCAATAGCCGTATAAAGGGCTGCCGGTGATGCTGGTATAGGCCACGCCGAGCACCGCCAGAAGCAGCACGGCGAGGTAGGGCAGCTTGCTGAGCAAGCGTCCCGTTTTGCGCGCGGCGGAATCCGCCTCATCCGCGGCCATGGGAGACATCTGATCACTCATCGCGGTTTGCCCTCCTGTATCCGATTGGCTCTCATCGCCCCCGCGCCGTAATCCTCGAACAAATTTCTATTTGTCCTATTCTTGCGTCGTGCTCGAATTTGGCGCGACGACGAACAGCGGCGGTTCTTGATTGACATTAGCCTTCTGGCCGATTTCGCCATTGCGCGAAATCACCGCGCCGTCGACCGGCGAAACAATATCGGTCAGAGCAAGGGCGTTCCGCGCCGCGGCGAGCGCCTCTTCGATCCGTGCGACTTCGGCGTCATCGGCGGTTACCCGCGCTTTCACGATTTCGTAATTTGCGCGCGATCTGTCGAGCGCCGCGCGAGAAATGGAGCCGCGCGCATGCCGGTCTTGCCGTGCTGCGCAAGTATCGCGTCTGGCTTTGGCCGATCATTCAGAACATCGGCCAGCTCAAGTCGCTGTACCGCGAGAACTGGCAAACCTTTATGTCCAACGCGGGGATGAAG
>Ga0194126_10007438_pt1 | contig 15256 bp, 3 predicted proteins | sample TA2KigC150mmetaG_FD_148641 | JGI IMG/M metagenome (GOLD analysis project Ga0194126, IMG submission 148641) | Freshwater microbial communities from Lake Tanganyika, Tanzania - TA2015035 Kigoma Deep Cast 150m | ecosystem: Environmental > Aquatic > Freshwater > Lake | place: Tanzania: Lake... | reverse complement strand
TGCTTCGGCTACAATACCCATAATAGAGAGAAAATTTCTGCTAATGTATATTTAGTTAGTATGCTTTAACAAGATATTTAACTAAGAAATATGGTTCAATTAGAGGTATGACATTATCTGGATCTAAGGCAGCAATTGGAATAATTGGTGTTGAGGATGATAATGTAAAGGTTACATCATTTGCAAAAATACCAGCTGGATATATGGAATTTGCTGGTCCACCAATATTATACTGTTGCTGATCATCTGCAACAGGTATTTGACCCTCTGATGGAACGAATACTAAACTCGTTACTTCTTTCTGTTCATAATTCATTTCAACTATTCCAAAATTATCATTGGCACCCGAGTTATCATTTGATCCAGTTGGTGCCGATCTAGCTTGTCTAATTTGGAATCTAGTATTTTCAGTCTGTGCTGCCGTAGGAATATCTAACGAATAAGTATACCATTTAGTATCTCCACTAGTACCATCATAATTACTATCTATTTCAGCTTGAGTTGGTAATGGAACTAAAACACCAATAAAATTAGATTGTGGGAAATTTAAAGTTTGGTCGGTATTATAGAAAAGAAGTAATTCGTCACCACCATTTTCTGGTCTTTCACCACCATTGATATTGTTTCCTCTACAAACTTTAACTGTAACTCTTTGAATGTCTTCTGCATCAACAGTTGCAGTTGTCACAAATCGAGTTTGCTCAGTACCACCAAATTTTAAATAGTGAGTTGGTGCAGAACTACTAACTAAAACTAAATTATTCAAAGCTCCAGTAGTAGTATTGAGACCAACAGTTGCATGATTGTTTACTCCAGCACCGCCAAGAATACGAACTCTTGGAATAGTAGTATATCCACTTCCTGCAGTAGTTAATGATATACCAGTTACAACTCCATTTAATACTGTAACGCTAGCTGTTGCCCCAGTTCCTCCGCCTCCGCCTTCAAAAACTACAGTAGGAACTTGTGATGTTGGAAGTTTAAATCCTGCAGTACTTCCTGTGCCAGTACCAGTAGTATAGAAATTCACACCATTATCATTATTACCAGATCCAGCAATATAAACATCACCAACAGTGACAGTTGGAACTCCACCTTCAGTTCCAGTTTGTGTTTGCCATTCAAGTTTTATTTGCCCATTTGTACCATCACCCGAAGAAACACCACCTTGACTAACACCTGATCCACCACTACCAACAGTATAAGATATAGAAGACTGACCAGTAAGAACGCTCGATAATAGACTGAATCTGACAAATCCTCCAGCCGATCCAGCACCAGCACCTGATGTCCAGTAACTTCTATTTTCAAATTGAGTTACTGATATATATCCATCTCCAGTATTGGTGTTTGATTGTGATGTTGGAGAATTAAAGTAATCTGTACGAATAGCAGAAACTCCTCGAATGCCACCAAATCCTTCTTCGTGACCACCAGATCCGCCGCCGCCAGCACCTGCAGAGCCACCAGCAGTGTCTGTAAGGCGACCGCAACCACCGCCGCCACCGCCGCCACCGCCGCCAGTACATCCATATGCACCACCAGTGGCACCGCCACCAGTTTGGAGAGCTTGTGTTGTCTCAACAACATTATCTCCTGGGTTTGTATTATTATTACCATTTTGTCCACAAGTACCTTCACCAAATCCTCCTCCTCCACCACCACCGCCTGCTCCTGCAATGATAACGTTTCCACTTTGTAATTTAATAACTGAAGCAGCTCCACCTCCACCACCATCATTATTTACATGCCCATCGCCAGCAATACCACCAACTCCAGAGTGAGCAGCATTAGCAGAACCAGCATATGGTACGCCTTGTTGCCCTGGTTGAAGTAAAAATACTATTCCAACTGCTGGTACTTTATAAGTTGCTGTAAAAACTTTTCCAGGTCCACCAGTTCCAGCAGTTCCACAATTATTTCCACCAAAGTTTCCACAATTTCTTCCACCACCACCAGCAAGAGTAAATTGAATTCCAGTTAATTGATAATTTGAATTAGTTAAAGAAGATGTGAATGTATGTGTTACATTTGAAGACCAATTAAATGTTCCACTAGGAACAGAAACATTAGCATCACTAATAAATCTAGATTTTCCATTAGTACCAGTATTAGTGGATAATACTGTTAGACCTTGACCGCCAGTAGATTCTGCTGCAGGTGGTCCAGGTGGAGACACATTAGGATTAAGTAAATTTTTGACCCAATATGGTCCGCTGCCCCCTGTGCCTCCGCCCACACCACTAGAAGGGTTAGTCCCAAGGATCGATGCAGATGTGGATGAAGAACCAGTTATTGTGTAACCAGGAGCTGCTCCACCAGTTCCACCAGAAGAAAGAGAAGCAGCGTTTCCGCGATTACCAGCTGCAGCTGTTGCTAGGATAATTGATCCGCCTCCAACTGAAAATGTCGTTGCTGTTCCATTATTTCCTTGCTGAGTATAAACTCCGCCTGATCCTGCGCCACCTTGCATTGTTACAGTAATTTTGTTGAAAGCAGCAGGAACTGCATAAGTATAATTACCAGGCGTTGATTGAGTAACAGTAGTTGTGGAATATATTGGAATACCCTCAGTAGTTACAGTTCTTCCACCAATTTGAGATCCAGAACTAAATTTTTTGTTTATTGGTGTTCCAGTTGTAGTAACATTTTGGAATGACCCAGCTCCTGCGGCACCAGATGCATAATAAAATCCTGGGTTTTTAATAGATCCAGAAGCTTGATCACCGCCACTCCAATTGAAAATATCATAAGTAGCAACAGAAGAATTTTGGATAGCAGCTTTTGATAAAACGTGAGTGTGACTATATGCAATACCACCAGGAGGTAAAAAGTTGCTTATTTTTCCAGTTCCTGCACTATATGAAGGAAGATATCTATCACCAGAAACTTTTCCAGCATAATTTGTATCTAATGGTGCTTCTGAATGAAATAGATAGTGAGAGTGCTGTGGAGCACCCGCTAATTTTTTCTCCTGCAATCTGGTTCTAATTGTTTGAGAACCAATAATAACCGCTTCAATTGTATCTACAACATTTTCATATCCGATTGTTGTAATACTTCCAAGCGCAAATTGTCCAGATTGAGAAGCTTTATCAAGATACCATTTACCATTGATTGTATTAAGACCAACTCCAAGATCTGAGTTCCCAACGTTTGCTGAGTTTGATCCATATACTGGTCCATTTCCAACAATACGTTTTGCTTTTAAATCTAAAACTTTAAAAGTTCCCATGTCATCTGGCCAATAATCCCATACATTACTCTTTGTAATTGCTTGAATTTGACCGTTTTGCCCATTAATTCTTATTTTAAACGTTGCTCCAGATCCAGGAGATCCACTTATTGTAACTGTTGGAGGACTTGATGGATTATAACCTTTTCCTGGGTTTAAAACATTAATACCCTGCACAACACCACCAGTAATAACTAATGCAGCAGTTGCCTGAACAGGTGTTACGCCAGCAAATACCTGAGCAGATCCAGATGGTGGAGCAGAAATATTAACAGTATAAGAGCTACCAGTATATCCAGAACCACCAGTTAAGACATCAAGACCATCACTTGCTACACCGCCGTAATCATTTCCAATAACTTCAAATAAAGCAGGATAATCTTTAATTAGATATTCACCACCATCGCAATACAAATATCCTTCATATTGATATTCTGGATTATTTTGTGGGGCACCACTTCCAGAAATATTAGTATATGCTGTAGTACCACTAGCTGGAACTAAAGCTGGAACAAAACTATGGTCAAAAGAACCTGTTGTTGATTTCAATACCTGAACAATACTTCCTATGCTCATAAGGTCTGGTCCCTTATCAACATAGAAAAATTTTCTTTTATTTCTATAAACTGGATTGATATCTGGCATGGTCAATATTTAATTAAATATTCCAAGATAATATAAGGACTAGTTACAGAATCTAATGATGCAACTTGATCTGTTTTTAGTGTTAATGTTGTTTTTAAATTATCTGGAGATAACAAATAAGCATTAGTTTTTACTTTATATGTATGCTCAAATTTCTCCAGAAGAATTTTGTGAGAATGGACTGTTGGATCACCTGTATTTTGTACTAATTCTTGAACTTCAGTAGCAACATTATTTACTTGAGGATAAACTTGTATGGGTCTACTTGCAGTGTTAGCATTTATTGGGACAACATCAGAAAGAGAAACACCGTTATAATCAACTGGAACTCCAGAACCACCAGTTACATAAGTTGCTGGTGCAGATGCGCCAGATGCCTCATCGATATCGCCAGAAGGGCCAGCGCCGCAGAGGGGAATAAAGCTTTTATATTCTGGTTTTGCAGCAAAAGTAATGTTTTTTAAATTAAAACCAGTATTACTCGTTAATAAACAATAATATCTAAAGGCATTTAATCCACCTGAACCAGATAAGTTATAACACAAATTAAAATAAACAACTTCAGATCCAGGGAAGGGAGTTTGGACGGGCGGAGCAATCCCTCCAGCCAGAGCACCAGATGCAATTGCCCAACATGGAGGTTGGTTAGTTCCTGGTCCGTTGCTACCGTATTTAGTATTATCTAACCAAGATGAAATTGGAACAGTAGAAGCAACATTTCTAGCTCCTTGACCTTGAGGTTGTGCTTCTGCTGTTTCATTAGTTGTTTTAATTCTCAATCTATTTGTTGAAGAAAAGTGCATGTGAGAATGTAAAGCCAATGAATCAACAGCTTCAACATCTGTGTATCCACTATCATTTGTCCCTTTTTTATAAGATGGTTTTCCTTTTATAGCAATTTCTTGACTTGGAATAATAAAGTTTCCAGTGTAAGTTACAGGGATAACTGTTGAATTACCAGTCGTTGTTCCTGCAGTTGCACTTGCTTCAATACCCATGCCAGAACGTCTTTTTTCAACACCAGCTTGATTTCTTGTTAATATATTTAAATAACTTCCAGCAGAAGCACCTGTGGTTGGTTTCGGATATTTTGAACCAAAATCTGGTAAAATAAATTCATCTGAAGCTACGTCGTCTATTGGTTCTCCCTCAATATCAAATCGAATAAAAGTACTAGAAGGTCCTACACCAAGTATTTCAGCAAGTGCTGGATAGTCTAATGCTTTCAAAATTGATCCATCACATTTTAAATATCCAGCTGGAAGAGTTTTTATATTTTCTTCTGATGTTGGATCTAAACTGCTATATTCAACTGGCCAAACAATAATAGTTCCTGTTCCAGATCCATACTTTGCTCGTTCTTTAGAATAGTGCGTTGCCATTAGTATGCTTTAATAATAAACGTTGTTACTAGTGCTGGCATTGCTACATCAGCAATAATATTTAGTGCGTCATTGATACTTTCTGGAGAAACGTCCCCAAGACTTACAGTATTAACTGGATGTGTTGCTGGCGGTGATAACGAACCTACTCCCATTTGAATTTCAAAACTACCATGATTGTGCCCCAGGAAAGACTGACTATTTGGATCTAATTGATCGGTTGTATTATTTAAAGTAGTTGGATATGTTCCATGTAAGAAATAAATTGTTTGATTAGTCAGAGCTACTAAATTATTTGAAGGTTGTGATAATTCAAGTGTATAGACGTAATTACTAGTACTCGATCCAGTTCTAGAAATTGAAAGAATTTGTGTTCCTGGTGTAAGTCCTGTAGTTTGAGTAGAAGAAGTATAGACCCACATAAAAGGAACAATGCTAGTTAAATTATATTCACTACCAATATTTGTTCCAGCAGGGAGAGATATTGAAGTGGCGTTAATACCAATATTAACATTAGAAACAGAAAAAGCAGCTGCGGTATCTGGATTATAATTTAATATTGGACCAAAATGATTCCTTCTATTTGCAATTGTAATTGGTTTCGGAAATACACCAGTCCAAGCTGGTTGCTGGTGAGTTTTATTTGGAGTAGTTACAGTGAAATTTGAGGTATATCCACTTCCAGCAAACAGATATGATAGGTTAGCAGCGTTTAGTTGACCTGATGGATTTATTCCAGGCGGTGGCCAACTGTCTGCAGGAATATTCTGCCAATAACTAGATCCTGTAAAATTATAAAATCTGTCAGTTGTAGGAAGAGTAAATTCATGAGTTTCATCTCCATAGTAAGTAGCTTGAGCTCTACCATTTTGCCATATAGGTGCAGTGGTATTATTTGAAGATTGGCATTCTGAATATCCAAAGGTTCCGCAACTTCCAGTTACACCACCCCCAGTAGTAATTGCTGATGGTTCAAATAACATTGGACCAGAGAATTGAGGATTTGCCTTTGAATATGTACCAGGATGAGAATGTCCAGGAGTGTGATTTATACTCAATTTTCTATTAACTGTATAAACAGTTGCGTTGAAGTCTGGATTACCAATAGTAATTTTAGTCATTTTACCTTGCATTACTAAAGCTGGATTGACCGTAAAATCAATATCAGTATTGGCAGAAATAGTTGTTTGAATTGGATTTGTTAATCCAAATCCTGCCACTAAAGGAACTGTTTGTTCAGATATTAATTTATTATACGCATCAATTTGTCCATATTGATAAGCAGTTTGTGATAGGTATTCTGGTTCTAAGTCTATTGGCATCTTCAAAGTCATATTTGGAACTCTAAATTGACCTTCTTCATAATCTGGAAAAGTTCCAGTAAAGGTAGTTCCACCATACGTAGTTCCAAGATGAGACGCCAATAAAGGATATCTATTAGCATTATATAAACGACCATCACACAAAATCCACCCCTTCGGAACATTGGAGAGAGCAAATCCTTCGTTACCATCTCCTCCCCATGGTATAATAGTGCCAATTTTGGCAACTTTCATGAATTTTACTATGCCGTATCTTACTGCCATAGATCAGAGCTCCACTAACCACCAACCGCGTAAATCAGTTGGAATTTCAGATGCATTTGGATCACCAACAGCGTCAGATGCGCCAACATAAACTACACCGAAAGAAGCATTTCTTGTTTGAACAATCAATTCTCCACTATCCCAAGCAACAGCTAACGGAGCAGAAGATCCAACATTTGCTTTAGTTCCTACATTATCTCCTTGGATTTTGGTTGCTTCTGATCCATTCTTCAGAGCACGAAGAATTAAACTTGCTTTGTATGATAGATTACCACTAATATCAATAAATCTAATCATATCTCCAGTTTGAACTCCAGTTGATGGCAAGTAAACAATCATGTTTCCACTTGATGGAGTATTGATTAGATAATTGCCATTTGGTGCAAGTGGATTTGCTTGGACTTGTCCAACACCAGTCGATGATTGAGCCAAATATGTCCAACGGCGACCACCATTTCTATTGAAGTAACGTTGAATACCAAATGCATCAATAGATCCATCTTGATATATCTTAAAGTCTCTTGGACCAGTCGTGCTAGTACCAGCAGATCCTAAATTGTCTATATGGAATATCTCAACAGATGAAGATTCTATTGAATTAACTTTACCTTTAATGTAAAGTTTTTCTCCCATATCAACATTACCAGTTGCCTTATAAACTTGGAATTTCAGATCATTATTACATACTCCATTTTCCTGACATTGTTGCTCAAATACTCGTAGATTTCCAAAGACATCTGCTCTACCATTGATGAATAATCCGCCTTTACCAGTTACTGGGTCAATAATTGCTCCATCTCCTGGGTGACCATCATCATTAGCAACGCTAAAGATAAGAGTTTTCCCATCAGTTCCATACATTCTAAGATTACCACTGAGAATATTAATATCATCGTGGGTTGTGAGTTTTCCTCCACCAAAATATCTTTGAATGTTTGCTTCTGGTTGAGTAGCAGTAAGAGAAAGTCGGATAGATTTTGGCATTTTAACGCCAAACGATGCATCAACTGCACCAGTAATGCTATCGGGTAATAGGAATTCATTCGCTGTTCCAGTAGTGATTCTAATAACTTGCTCATAGTCAAGTTTTTGAGCAACCAGATCACCATTAACAAGTTTCAGAACAATTCTATTGGTATTTGTATTTGGTGATGGAGCAGCAGTTCTACCAGTAGCAGGTATTGCTTCTAGTAATTTTGTTGTTCTGCTATCCTTGATAAGTTTGACAACAACTGCACCAACAGTAAACGATTGTGCAGTTGTTCCTTCTGCTCCACGACCACCATTTGGATATGTACTAGCTGGATAAGTTACATTGTATATAACTGGCAGAGTTGGTTCATTTGTTCCAGAAGCAATAAATGGAGTTGCTGTTACCAAACAAATTTCAAACTTAGATGTGCCATCAATAATAGCAACTAGATCTCCAGCTGAGAAACCAGATATACTATTAACAATAATACCATTAAGTGATCCAGCAGATAATGTGCTCGCAAGAGCTGTTAGTGGACCATTTGCTTGAATAGTTTGAGGAGCTCTCGTATATACACTAACAGTAGAAGTTGTAGTATTGTGTGCTACTGGAGTTTGACCATACAATCCTTGTAATGCCCAAACCCAACCCCAAGGATTACCAATTTCAGTATTACCATTACAGGTATTAATTTGATATGTATTGAAAGTTCTATTGGTAATAGTTAGTTTAGAATCATCAGAAATATCAGCATCAGGGTTAAAGATATCATTAACAATAGGAGTTGTTCCACATCCACCCGAGAGTGTCAAGCTTCCATATAGTGTTGTAACTGAGGTTTGAACTGTTGGATCGCCCATTAAGACACCACCAGTTACACTGTCAACTTCAAATACAACTTTTTCGTTAGCAGTATCACATCCATTTACAATTCTTAGTTTCTTCGCTACTTGAGAGAGTAGAGAAGCAACTTTAAATACTTCACCAGTAACACAAGTACCGCTAGTATCAGCAGTTGTTGCTTCTGTTAGAGATCCCGTGGCAGTATATGTAAATGTAGTTGTTGAAGTTACAGTTACAGCAACCTGAGATACATTGTAAGAAGAACTCATTCCACTTACTGTAACTAGATTACCAGTAGCAAATCCATGTAATCCATTAGTAGTAATGGTTCTTGTAGTTCCACTGCTAGATCTTGACGCCGTTGTAACTATGCTTCTATCAACAATAACATAATCATTAGTAGTTAGAGAACCACCAAATGCTGACAGGTAGAGGTTGTCTGATGTTCCAGATCCATCAATACTCTGTTCGATCCAAGTGGCATCAAATCCGACATTTGCTTTCCAAACATTAGTAGTATCTGGATGATTTGTTTTTAGTCCAGTAAATCTACCAAGTGGTTGACGCTTAACTTTTAAGTAATAAGGAGCACTGCTGGCACCAGTTAATCCATCTTGAGTGATTCGGCAGATTTCTGGATGTGTTGAACCAGATGCTGGACTATCAATAATAATATAATCTCCTGCCTGGAAGTATGGAAGTGGAGCATACTTCATTGGTAGATAATACTCATCCTCTACTGTAATTGCTGGTAATGTTGCTCCTTCAGGACCAGCACCAGGAATTGCTGCTTGGAAATTAGAAGGCCCAGAATTTCCACCCCATACACCAGCACCAGCGGTGTCAATTCTGTTAAAACCAGCTGCCAATTCTGCAGTGGTTGGAACATTTTGATTGACAGCAGATATTACATAAACATTGATGAGATCAACATTTGGATTGAAAGTATTCAATCCTAGAATTCCAGAACTATGTGCAAATACTCCAGATCCTAACTGTCCTCTATTACCAACAAATGCGAATGCAGAAAGTCCTCCACACAGAGTAAGATTAGAATTAAATCTACTATTAGCATCAACTAAGAAATTATTTCTAATCTTCGTTTGACCACCTTGCCCACCAATGTTAATTTCAGAAGCGTTTGTAGCAAAGTCTAATGTTTGTGTGTTTCCAGTAAAGAATAGAACAACACCAGCTTCTGTGCCAACGGTAACTACTTGATCTGGGTTAAGTCTATTGCCACCTGGAAGTTTATTTGCACCAAATAATACCTCACCAGCAAAGTTTACTCTCTTGTTTCCGAATGTAACAAACGAATTAGAAGTATTTGCTTGATAGGCACCACCAATCGAGATTTTTGAAATATTATCAGCATCATCAGAAATATCACCGATAAGAATATTGGAGTGATCTGAATTATTACCGATGAAGATAAACTGATCATCAGTATATACGTCACCTATTTCAATATAGGCAAGATTATTACCAAGTCTAAGTCCCTTAGAATTAGCTTTGCTTAGAACACCAGCAGTAATTGATAATTGACCAGTAAACTGAGTAGTTGCAGATCCATTGAGTAGATTGAAATTGCCAGTTGTAATACCAGTTCTTATCTCACCTGTTTCAGTAGCACCATCAGTATAGACTTCAATATCTCTCTGGAACCTAGCATCTTCAGTAAATCTAGAGTCACCAACTACAACCAGTGCTCTATTGAGTTGACTATTAGTGACTGATTGATTTGTGTTAATACCAACTCTTCCAAGGTTATTGCCTCGTGAAGCTTCAGTAATAGCAACAGTATTTGTATCAACTCTGAGTGTGCTATAATTTGTTGCTGCTAAACTATCGCCACCAACTACAAATGCATCAGCAATAGCATTGAATGTTCTATCTGATGGAGTAGCATTGGCAAGGTAGTTATTTGGTGCGGTAGTTAAAGTTTTACCACTGATATATGCTTTACCAACAACATCAAGGTTAGCACGAGGATCAGTTGTAGTGGAATCAACAAATGAATTCGTGTATGCAGAATGAGGAGAACGAGCAACAGTGTTGATGCCTAACTTGTAGTTACCAATCGTCTCTGTCTCTGTTCTGATAACTTCTGCTCCAAGAACTCCAACTTCCTTCCAACTTGAATTAGAGAATTCGATAGTTGGAGAAGTAGAACCAGATGGTGTGCCCGTAATAATATCTGCCCAGTTTTGTGTTGACTGTGCAATTTGATCTACTACTTGGAAGTAAATATAGTTTTTAGTTGGAGAGAATTCATCTCCTGGTTTGTTATAAATTACCCAAGTTAAGTTAATTCTAGGATCAAAATAGAAATTCTTAACCCTAATTTGAGAAGTTAAAGTAATTCCAAGATCTTGACAAGTGATATTAAGACCAGTGCCTGCTGCCTTAAATGTTACTTTGACTACATTACTTCCATCAAAAGAAATAGTGAAGATGCTAGTATTAGCAATGAGTGTGTAGTAGTTAGCATTGATCCATCCAAGAGATCCAGATTTTCCAACTTCAGCACCCTTGAGTAAGATATCCCCAGTTCCAGGAATAACTCCACCATAAGATATAGTTTGAGATGTATTGATTGCTGTTCCACCAGCAGAAATTAACGCAGTTTGGTTTGGAGTAATATTTGAAGGAACTCCAGTTATAGCATGAGTTTGAATTAGATACTCCTGACCATTGCCTTTCGAGTTCCATCCAAATACAGCAGCTTGAACTCTATTCTTACTAAGTCTAATATCTCCTTTTGTAGGTGGAGTAAATGAAGTTCTGTCTAGATATTCATCTTGTTGTAATAATGTTACAGGATCAATAGAAGAGACATTAGAACGGATAATCAGAACATCACGTTGTTGGGTCAAATCATTGTCTTGTACAGCTATTAAAACTGGAGATTCAAAAGAAGTTACAAGAGTTCCATCTCCACCAACAACTGTAAAGTTTTGGTTGAATGTTACAGGAGTATCAAAAGTAGTAACGAGACCACCAATAACATCATCTTCATCTCCATCGTCTTGTAAACTTGCCTTATCAATAAAGGTTTCTTCACCAGTAATAGCATTAATTCTTCTATTACCAATATAAAGATCACCTTGAGAGTTAATACCCGTGTAGAAGACGATACCAGCGTCTTGTTTCTTCGCTTGGGCATAGAAGTCCTGATCTGGTGTTAGGACGACTTCCTGGCGGGCAGGGAGACCTGTAGAGTAGTTACCAGGACCGAAACCAAGGTATTCAAACGTATGGTTACCAGCACGAGCAATTGATGGTCTGCGAAGTTCAACATAGTATCTTTGATCAGAAACTACTAAACTATTACCAGCAATAGGGATTGTTCTGTCTTCTGAACCAGAAGTTGCATTGCCGTCTTGTGCTTGAATAGAGACGTTAATTGTCTTACCATTCTTTATAACTGTACCAGAATACGTATTATCATTAAATGCTGGTTGTTTAATGAGATCATTAACGAATTCTCTAGTTACAGAGTTCTTGTAATCATTTACAGAAACAGCACCATGAACGTAGTTATCAGCAGCAGAGAAAGTTTCTGGTGGATCAATTAATGCTGCATAATAATCTTTTTCTTCGGTTGTAGTTCCGTTTTTCTTAAACCAGAGAGGATCGTTTCTATAGTTCAGTGGATATAGTCTACTAACTGGTTGAGAGAACTTAAAGTTTCTAAAGTTATTGACAACACCAGCACCAGTTGGTAATGGTGAGATATTACCGCGTAGGCAAGTTAGATAGTAGATACCATCTTGCTGTCCAGCAATACGACGTTTGAGAGTTTCAGTAGCAAAAATGTAGAAAGTATCATCGATGATACCAGTGTCTTCTACACTATCAACATAATACTCAATACCAGCATTATCTTGGATCTTATCACCAGGAGTAATTGTATAGACATTAGCTCCATTTTGTCTCCAGTAATACTCAGGATAACGCTTACGGATCAGAGTTTTGAGTGGTAGAGATTTGCCCATATCCTGGTCTTCGAGCATATCCGAGAAGACAGTTCCCTGAGTAAATCTTGTATTATTAAACTCACTATATTCGAGCTTACCACCAGTAATACCTTTGATAATCAAATAATGATCCCCACCTACACTCATGTAAGCATGAATGAATGCAAATCCAGATGAATTCCCAGTAAAGAATACTTTGTTAGCAGTAGGACCAGAGCTAACATTTTGAGTTTTGTTGACAACAAAGTCGCCACCCTGAGGACCAGTAATCTTAACAGTTGTTAGAATTTCATTCTTTAATCCAGGGAAGTTGACGGCATCTATAGTATGATCAAATACAGTTAATTCAAGATATTTAATCGCAGGATTTAGTGGATCTGGAATATAACGACCGCTTTGAATTGTTGCTTGAATTCCAGAACTAAACTTAGCAAAAGCACGATATTCAGTGCCGCCGCCAGTTAAATCTTTTCTATAAGGATCATACGCATTATCTAAATTAAGACTACCAGTTTGGAATTGTGTGGTTGTATATCCAATAAATTCACCTGCGTTAGTTTTATTTTCAAATCTAGCACCGTAAACAGAACCAGTAACTGGTTTTAGTATAATTTTTTGTGGTACGAGTTTACGGGTATCATCAGTTCTTGTTTTAAGAACAAATCCGTTGATAGGATCTCTTGCATTTTCAAGATACTTTGGAATAACGTAACGGATCTTATAAGTTCTATCATCAGCATCTCTCGTATCGTCAATACGAATATACCAAGTATCAGTTGTTCTTGGTCTATCAGAATAATCGGTCTGCTGAAGTCTCCAGAAAAGATTTTTCTTTTGTTCAGATAATGGTTGAGCGGTTACTTGATCCTTACATTGAATAAACCACTTACCAGTAGTGCTTACATTATCAGTATATGCTGGATCAAATCTCATTGGAGATCTACGCTTGTTAGCATAGACATCAAAAATCATTGTCTGACCAGCAGCAAATGTAATTGGGTTTACATCATTAATTGCATCTGCATGAGTTTTGTGAATTGTAAAAGTTTTATCAGTTTGATATTTGGCAAAAAATTCAATTTGAGGATTAATTTTACCTACATCTGGATTTGTTGGTGAAACAACTGCTACAGTTGGATCAGTGGCATAAGTTGAGGCAACAGCTGGTAGCTGACCACCCTCAATTTTTCTGAAGAAAACTTTATGCGGAGTAGTAGATGCAGATGGTTTATCAAAAATATGTGAAACATCAGTTTGAATTGTAGTTCCGCTAATCAAATTACACTTATAGTTGTGTAGATCATACTTATCATCAAGTACAAACTGGTAGAGATCAATTTCTACATTAGGGTCAATACCTTGTGTTTCTGCTGCATAAATGTAAATGCCTGCGGCTGCATTTTCTTTTGATGATGCAAGCATCAATTTAGTTTGATCACTACCATTGAAGGTGGGAAGATTGCTAAAATCAGCTCCACCTTGCGTTGTTTTTCTACCAGGGGCAATTACATAATAGGTTTTATTAGTTTCAAATCCTTTCGGTAGTCTAACTAAACGCTTATCAACATCAACATACTTTTTAGTTACAACATCAAAACGAGGACGTGGAACAAGTCTTACAGGAGTTCCAGTCTCAAAGTTATGAGCATTAGTAGAACCATAACCAGTTGTATCAATTGTGAAGATTGTAGCACGAGAAGCAAATAGTGCTGTATTAACAGTTTGCTCTTGTAAGGTAACACTTCCAATGCCCTGATCAATAATTGTTGTAATATTACCAACTAAAGTAACAATTGCGTTAGCAGTACCAGCACATTCTCTTTGAGTAGGAGCAGTTGGAGTAAATGCAGTTGTATCTTGTATTACATCTGGATTTGTATTTGCTGGTCCAACTTTTACTTTCTTTGGTAATGTATCTGCCCAAGCACCTTTCTCAAAGGTAAAGTATAGTTTTGTGGTCGTGCTACTTTGTAAAGCATTTACAACATTTCCAAAATTAAATCTGGAGTTATTAACACCAAGTTCAATCGTTGTACTATTTACGATTCTCTTGACATATGTATCTTTTGGAATATTGGTATAGATTGGAACTGCTCCTGTTTGGAGTAATCCATTTACAAAAGGAGTTGGAGTGTTTGCATACTCAACAACTCTCGTACCAATTGGAATTCCTCTCGAATCACCAACGTTAACTAGTGCAGATCCTGCAGTAGTTACACAATTGACAGCAAGGAAGTCAAAATTACGCATCGCTGCGATAGCAATATCACCAACATAAGTCCAAGCATCAAGAGTTTCTGTCTTCTCTCCATCAATATAAGTTAGATTATTACCAACATAGTAAGCTTCACCAGCTTGAATACTATTAACGTTACCACCAAGTCTCAAGTCGTTGACAACTGCATCAACAATAAATGATACGTCACGATAACACTTAGATAGTCTAGCATTAGTAATAAAATCGCCTATATTTACTTGAGGAAGACCAGCAAGAGATCCAGAACCAACTGCATCGGTAACAATATCAAATAGGTTTTCAATAGATGCACGAACGTTAGCACAATCCCACTCTCCGTTACTTAGAGGAGGTAAAGTGCTTAGATTTCCAGCAT